>Ga0335083_10003939_pt1 | contig 19081 bp, 15 predicted proteins | sample Lox_Sample_42_FD_206716 | JGI IMG/M metagenome (GOLD analysis project Ga0335083, IMG submission 206716) | Soil microbial communities from Loxahatchee National Wildlife Refuge, Florida, United States - Lox_Sample_4.2 | ecosystem: Environmental > Terrestrial > Soil > Wetlands | place: USA...
AGAGTGTCCGCGCCGAAGCAGCGCTCCGAGAAGGTCGGGTCTCCCCGGCCGTAGAGCACGAGGTCCCCGTCGAACACCCCGGCCGCGCTGCCGGTGCCCAGTGTTCCGTTGGGGTAGACGCTGGTGCGCACCCGGTACCCGGCGGGGAGCAGGACCGTCGCGGTCGCCGTCACGATCAGTTTGGTGACGCTCGCCGGGACGAACAGCTGCTCCTGGTTACGATGGAAGAGCGATTTCCCCTTGGCGTCGAGAATCTCGACCCCCCAAGTCACGCGGTTGAACGGCGGCTCATCCAGCAGGGTGGTGATGCGCTTGTCGAGCGAGCCGCGCAGCGGCTTGGTCCGTCCCCCCGACGGGGCCGCGCTCTGGCCGGCCGCCGCGGGCGAGAGGATGGCCGTGGCGACGAGGGCGACGACGAGCGCCAGCCTAATCGCGGGCGATGCGAGGATCGGCTTTGGCATAGAGGAGGTCCGCAGCGAGGTTCACGAACACGAAGACGACCGACATGAACAGGATGCTGCCTTGAATGGCCGGCAGGTCCCGCTTTTCGATCGCGGTGAGCACGTACCGGCCGAGGCCGGGCCAGCCGAAAATCGATTCGGTGAGGAGACTGCCGGTCAGGTAGCTGCCCGTGTCCAGCGCCAGCACGGTGATCACCGGGATGAGGGCGTTGCGGAGCGCGTGCCGTCCGATCACGGCCCATTCACTCAACCCTTTGGCGCGCGCGGTGCGGATGTAGTCGCTCGCCAGGGTTTCCCGCATCGCGCTGCGGGTCATGCGCGCCAGGACGGCTACCGAGCGCATCCCCAGGGTGACGGCCGGCAGGATCAGGGCGGCGAAGCTCCCGGAGCCCGAGGGTGGCAGCCACTGCAACGTGACGGCGAAGAGCAGAATCAGGAGCAGACCCACCCAATACACGGGAAACGACACCCCGAGGTAGGCGAGGGCCATGGCGGCCCGGTCGCTCCCGCCGCCGGGGTGCACGGCGGCGAGGATGCCCAGGGAGAGGCCGCACGCCGTCGCGAAGGTCATGGCGGAGAGCGCCAGCTGCACCGTCTTGGGGAACCGTTCCGACAGGTCCTGCGCGATGGGCCGCCGCGTGATGTAGGAACGGCCCAGGTCGCCCCGTAGGACCCCCGACATGTAGTGGCCGAACCGGGCGGGGAGCGGATCGTCCAGGTGCAGCTCGGCGCGCAGCTTTGCGATGGTCGCCGAATCGGCGCGTTCGCCGACCATCTCCTGCACGGGGTCACCCGGCGCGACATCGAGCAGCACGAACGACACCACCAGTACGCCCAACAAGGTCGGGACGAGCAAGGCGAGGCGACGTCCCAACACCCGCATCACGGAACGTGCGCCGCCTGACTCCACCGCTGGCCGTTGAAGATCACCGGGAGCTGCCACGCCTGGACGGCGGGGGAAACCGCCCACAGGTCCACCGGGAACCAGAGGTACAGCCATGGCGCCGCGCCGTACACCCGCGCATCGATTCGAGCGTAGAGCGCGGCCCGGGCCGTGTCGTCGAGAGTCCGGCGGGCCGACATGATCAGGGAGTCGGTGACGGGATCACTATAGAAAGAGTAGTTGCCGCCGGGGCCGGCACTGGCGCTGTGAAACAGGGGGTAGAGGAAATTGTCGCCGTCGGGGTAGTCGGCCCACCAGTCGAGAATCGCCATGTCGGCGTTGCCGGCCCGGGCCGCCTCGCGTTGACTCGACGCGTCGCGCTCGAGCACCTCCACTCGGATCCCCACGGCGGCGAGGTCCGCCTGAACCGCCTGCGCCACCCGGCCGAGGGCGACGTTGTTGGCCGTGCGCCAGAGCTGCAGGGCGAAGCCGTTCGGATAACCGGCCGCGGCGAGCAGCTCTTTGGCGCGCGCCGGATCGTAGCCATAACCGGTCCGTGTGGTGTCCCCGCCGGGCAGTGACGGTGGGATCGCCCCTCGGGCGAGGATGCCGCGGTCGTTCCAGACGGCATGCAGGATCGCCCGCACGTTTACCGCGAAGTTGATCGCCTGGCGGACCCGCACGTCGCGGAGCGGACCGCGGCGGGTATTGAGCGCGATGTAGGTCACCCGCAAGGCGGGCTGCTCGCGCAACCAGGCGGGGTGCGATTGCCGCCACCGCGGCGTTTCCCCGAAGGGCACTTCCACTATGGAGAGCCGCCCCGCCTCGAACTCGGCTCCCTGCACGAGCGGGTCCGGGATGATGCGGACCATGAGCGATTCCGAGCGGGGGGCTCCGCCCCAGTAGGCCGGGTTACGCGCGAAGTGCAGGGCATCGTCGTGTTGCCAAGAAACGAACCTCCAGGGGCCGGTCCCGATGGGACGCTCGCGCAGGTCGGGAGGCGTTGGAGACTCGACGATCGAGGCCACCGGCATGGCGAGGAACTTGGGGAAGACCGCCAGCGGCTCGGTGAGATCGATGGCGACGCCGGTGTCTCCCAGCAGCTGCAGACCCGCGATCTCTGTGGCTTTCCCGGCGGCGTACTCCCGGGCGCCCCGGATCGGGTAGAGCGGCCAGGCTCGGCCCCCGGTGGTCGCCGGATCCAGCACCCGGGCGAAGCTCGCGGGTACGTCGGCCGCCGCGAGCGGCCGGCCGTCGTGGAACTTCACGCCCGGGCGAAGATGAAACACGTAGCGCTGACCGCCGCGCTCCACCGACCAGCGGTCGGCGAGCCCCGGAGCGAGCCGACCGTCCGGCTCGAACCGGGTGAGCCCGTCGAAGACGTAGGTGACCATCTCCCCCGTCGGCACGTCGGTGGAGAGGGCGGGGTCGAGCGACCGCGGGTCGTAGCTTTCGTAGTATTGCAGGGCCGCGCTGGGACGGGACGGCGACCGGCATGCAGCCGCGGCCGCTGCCCCGATGAGGGCGAGCGTCACTGCCCGGAACGAGGGGCTCAGGCGGGTGTCCAAAAGGTTGACAGTGGGGTGGCGGCCGGCCAACATACGGAACAGGCGATCCGGCGTCAATTGCGTTCCCGACTTCTTCTCCTGCTCGTCGCCCTCGGCCTGGCGGCGCTCCCGCCACTGGCCGCGCAGCAGTCGCAGCGGGTGGTGCGCGGCCTCGACTTCGTCGGCAATCATTCCATCGACAACTATACCCTGTCGACCGTGATCGCGACTACCGGATCGAGCTTCTTCGCCACCGCGTGGTGGATTCGCTGGGTCGGGCTGGGGGAGAAACGTTACTTCGACGAGCTCGAGTTCCGCCGCGACGTCGTGCGCCTGATCCTCTATTACCGGCAGGCGGGGTTCATGCGTGTCGTCGTGGACACGACGGTGCGCCGGACCGAGAAGGCCGCCTTCGTCACCTTCGTGATTCACGAGGGCGAGCCGGTGCGCGTACGGCGCCTCGCGATCCTCGGGGTGGACAGCCTGCTGGACGTGAAAGCGTTGACTCGAGCGCTGCCGCTGCAGACCGGCGACCCGTTCAACCGGCTGTTGCTGCAGGTCGCGGCGGATACGGTAGTCGCGTGGCTGCGCAACCGCGGGTATCCGTACGCCGAGGTGCTGCGCAACTTCGACGCCCAGAACGACTCGCTCGTGGCCGACATCGAGCTCGACGCGCTCCCCGGGAGGCGGATGCGGGTAGGAGAAGTGGTGGTTCAGGGAACACAGCGGGTGAATCCGGCGACGATCCGTGGGATCATCGCGACGCGTCCGGGCGACCTGGTGCGGGTGGACAAACTGACCGAGAGCCAGCGCGTGTTGTATGGGACCGGCTTGTTTCAAGCGGTGGCCGTCGGGCTGCTCGATTCCACCCCGCCTACGACCGCCGCGAATGACTCCATCGCCCGGGTGTTGATCCGGGTCGGTGAAGGGCAACGCCGGCGGGTCCGGATCGGGGCGGGGTACGGGAGCGTCGATTGCCTGCGAGTACGCACCGGGCTTTCGTCGGCGGGGTTCCTGGGTGGGGCGCGCGTGCTGGACATCTCGGCGGAAGTGTCGAAGCTGGGCGTCGGGTATCCGACCAACGCCGGCCTGGAGAACAACATCTGCCGCTATCTGCAGAACGACCCGACCTCCGACACCCTCAACTACAGCGTGGCGACCACGCTGTTCCAGCCGCGTATCTTTTCGCCGCAGCACACCGCCAGCGTCGGGGTCTTTGCGGAGCGCCGTTCCGCCTACCAGAGCTACACTCGAATCCAGCGCGGCGTGAATCTGGTCCTGACCTTCAACGCGCGGACCCGCACCCCGTACTCGGTCGGGTACACGTTTAGCCGCGGACGGACCGATGCCGATCCGGCCGTCTTCTGCTCCGTCTTCACCGTGTGCAACGAGAAGGACCAGGCGTACCTACAAACGACCCGTCCATTCGCCGCGATCACCGCTTCGATCGTGCACCGGACCGCCAACTCGCTGCTCGATCCGACCTCGGGAGCCGTGGTGGGGGGCAGCGTGACGCATTCGTCGAAGACACTGGGGTCGGACCCGCTGTATCAGTTCACCCGCTTCGATGGTGAAGCGTCGAAGTACTATCCGGTGCGGCGGCGCAGCGTCCTGGCGTTCCGGTTGCGCCTGGGCACGATCCAGCCGGTACGCGTGAGCCTCGCGCAGGACACCAGTCAGTTCGTTCCGCCCGAGCAACGCTTCTACGCCGGCGGCGCCACGACGGTGCGCGGGTACCGCGCCAACGAGCTGGGGCCCAAGGTCTATGTGACGGAGGACACCACGGCGTTTCGCGTGGAGGGGAGTGACACGACCTGGACCAGCGTGCGGGCCTCGCCTACCGGCGGGAACTCGGTGTTGGTCCTGAACGCCGAATACCGGTTCCCAGTCGGATCGCTGCCGTCCAGTTTCCGGTTCGCCGCCTTTGTGGACGTGGGGCAGGTATATGAAAACAACCTGGACTTCCTCTCGCTGAAGCACCTGCGGGTGACGCCCGGGATCGGCCTCCGGTTCTCGACCCCGCTCGGGCCGGTGCGCCTGGATGCCGGCTACAACGGGTATGATCCCGAGGCGGGGCCGCTCCTCTACCAGAACAACGCGACCGGGCAGCTCACCGAGTTCCGTTCGACCTACCAGGGGAAAGCCCCGCAGGGGTTCTTCAAGCGCATCACCCTGCAGTTCGCCATCGGGCAGGCCTATTGATGCTGCGACGCTCCCTGGGCGGGGTCTTGTGGGCGCTGGTCGGCGTGCTGACGCTGCTGCTCGCCGCGCCGGCGACCCTCGTGAACACCCAGGCGGGCCGGACGCTTCTCGCGCGCCTGATCATGGTGGTCGGTGAAGGCGCGCTGGCGGGGCGGGTCGAGGTGCGCGGGGTCACGGGCGGCCTGTACACGAGCCTGATCCTGTCGGACGTGCGGCTGTACGACCGCGACACCACGCTCGTAGCCTGGCTCCCGCAGGCGGAGCTGCACTTCTCATTGCTCGACTTCGCGGCCGGCCGTGTGGTGCTCGATGGCGTGTCGCTCGAACGACCGTACATCAACCTGGTGCAGCACTGCAGCGGGCGCCTCAACTTCGAGGAGCTGCTGCGGTTGCGGGAGCCCGCGCCGCCGGGCCCTCCCCCTGCGCGCTCACAGCGGCCGGCGCCACCTCCACTGATCCTGTTCCGCAACGTCCGGATCAGGGACGGCGACATCGTGCTACGGCTGCAGCAGCATGATGCCGTGCCGGCCGGGTCCGCGCTCGAGATCGATCCCTACGGCCCCGACGGCCCGCACCGGATCAGGCGGTTCGAAGGACTCAACGCCGACATCGCGGTGCTGCGCATTCAATCTCCCCGCGAACACGGCATTCTGGTGTCGCTGCGCCGTCTCGCGGTGCGGAGCACCGACCCTCCGGTTGAGGTCACCGGGGCAGAGGGGCGCGTTCTCGTCGACGGCGATTCGCTGCAGACGGATCTGCGCGCCCTGCGCCTCCCGCGCAGTCTGGCGGCGGTAAAGGGTCAGGTCTCCTGGCCGCGCGACACGATCCGCTACGATCTCAACGTCGCCGCCGACCGGGTCACCCTCGGCGACGCGCGATTCATCGACCGGCGATTCCCGGACGACGCGGTGCTGCGCGGGCCGGTGCGGGTGCACTCCAGGTCGGGCCGGTCGCTGGAAGTGCGCCTGGATTCTCTCCTCCTCCTCTACCATGGCGGGCGGGTCCAGGGGCGGGTGACGGCCCTGACCGACGCGGACAGCGGGATCGTCCGCCTGGAGCAGGCGGACCTGGACGCCCGGGATCTCGATCTCGCCCTCCCCCGCGTATTCCTCGATACCTTGCCGTTCTACGGGCATCTGACGGGCCGCACGCAGGCGGATGGCGGCATGTCGGCGTTGGCGCTCACCGCGGATTGGGTGTTCCGGGACTCTCTCGTGACCGGGTGGCCCACGAGCCGGCTCCGCGGGCATGGCACGGTCGACCTGCGAGCGGCGGCCGGCCTTTCGTTCGTCGACTTCAGCGTCGATTCCGCCGATCTCGACATGGGGACGGTCCACCGGCTGGCCCCCACAATCGCCCTCGGCGGACGGACGGAGTGGCAGGGAACCCTGAACGGGCCGTTGCGCGATGTGGAGTTCGCCGGCGGCGTGCGGCATCGCGACCGGGGACTGTCGAGCGTCGCGCGTGGCCGGCTCGGGCTCGATACCCGGCGGGACACGCTGGCCCTGAACGTCGATTTCTCATTCGACACCCTGTCCTTCGATGACTTGAGATTCAGCTATCCGGGCCTGCCGGTGCTCGGAGCGGCGGCCGGCACGGTACGGCTCCTGGGGCCAGTGGACTCGCTCGAGTCGCACATCGACCTCGTGCACGCGGCTGGGGGAGGACGGATCCGTGGGGATGGAGCGCTGGTCTTGCTCCCGAACCGCGTCGGCGTGCGCGATTACCGCCTGCAGGGGAGCGGGGTGGACCTCCGCCGCTGGGCGGTCCGGGGAGGAGAGCTGCCGACCGGGCTCAACTTCACGGTGACCGGGTCGCTCGTCGCCGACAGTGGGGTAGGGGCCGTCCCGGTCGGGGCGCTGGCGGGGTCGCTCGAGCCATCGGTGTTCGTCGGCGCGGTGGTCGACACGGTTTCGATCCGTGTCCGCGTCGCCGACGGGATCGTGTCCGTGGACACCGTGCTGCTGCGGCGACCCGGGCTCGACGTCGACGGCGCCGGTACGCTGCGGTGGCGGCGGCCTCCTGGAGGCGACGGCACCGCGGACGCGCTGAGCCTGCGCGTGGTGGCGGACAGCCTGATCGGCCTCGACTCGCTGTACGCGCTCCTCGCCGGCGACACGACCCGACGGACGCCGAGCGGCGCCGGGCAGGGGACCGCCACGCTCAGCGGGGCTCTCGACTCCGTTGCCGTCGCCGCGGAGGCCGTGGTGCGGAGTTTCGCGTTCCGGGACTGGTCGGTGCTAGGCGGTGTGGTCCGCGGCAGCTATGCGCCCGGGCCGCTTCCCGTATTCTCCGTTTCGGCGCAGGCGGATTCGGTGGGGCATGGCAACCTCGGATTCGGCGGGGCAGCGGTGGCCGCCGGCGGAAATCGGGACTCGGTCGACTTCTCCCTCCGGACCCGGATCGGCGACCTGTCGGCCGTGTTCGCCACCGGTCGCTACCGGCGCATGGGCGACGGCTTCCTGGCGCGGGCCGACTCGTTCGGGGTCCTGATGCCCGGTGGCGTCTGGTACCTCGAGCGGCCGGCGGAGCTCGCGGTCGGTGACTCCGGCATCGTCTTGCGCGATGTAGCGCTGCGTCGCGTCAACGGCGTGGGCCAATTCGACCTCAGCGCCACGCTCCCGAATCGGGGGCCGGTGCAGGGCCGCCTCACGGCCCGCGAGCTGCCGGTCGCGGGGCTGCTCGCGGTGGTGCAGCTCGACACCCTCGGCATCGGAGGACGTCTCGGCGCCGCTGTCGCCCTGACGGGAACCAGAGATCAGCCGGAGTTTCGCGGGACCTACGAGGTCGCCTACGACTCGAGCGCGGAGTCGGGACCGGTGCCGTCGATTGCCGGGTCGCTCGGGTACGCCGAGGGATGGCTCGATGGCTCGCTGGCGCTGCGCCGTCGTGGTCGCGCGGTGATCGACGCCACGGCCCATCTCCCTCTCGATCTGGCGCTCCGCCCGGTGGACCACCGGCTCCGAGCCGACACGCTGGTGGTGCTCGCCAAGGCGGATCACGCGGATCTGGGGGCGCTCCAGGTCCTGACGTCGAACGTCGAGCAGCTGCGCGGCAGCTTCTCCGCCGATGTCGGGATCCGTGGCGCGTGGGACGCCCCACGGCTGCACGGCCGGTTCCAGCTCGACTCCGGGGGCGTCACCATCCCGTCGCTCAACGTGCGGTATGAGGACATCGATGGCCGGTTTTCGCTCGGGGGCGACACGCTGTCGGTCGATTCGCTGGCGATTCGGAGCGGGCGTGGGCTGGTCAACGTGGGCGGGTTCGTCCGGTTCGCGGACTTGAGCCACCCGGTGCTCGGGCTGACCCTCGCCGCGCGCGACTTCCGCGCTCTGGATGTCCGCAACGAGATGGCCGTGACCGCCACGGCGGAGCTGCGGCTCACGGGGCCCCTGCTCGGCGCCACCATCACCGGGCGCGGCACCGTGACGTCCGGGTTGCTCTACTTCGGCGACCTGGTGACCAAACGCATCATCAATCTCGACTCCCCGGATCCGTGGATCGCCTCGCTGATCGACACGGCGCTCGCGGCGACGATCCGCCGCGGCCGGCTCGGCCCGACCCTACACAACCTCTTCCTCGACAGCCTGCGCGTGGAGAACCTCCACCTTTCAATGGGCAGCGACGTGTGGCTACGGTCATCGGAGGCGAACATCCAGCTGGCCGGGGACATCACGATGAACAAGAGCCAGCAGAATTATCTGCTGAGCGGCACGCTCCAGGCCACGCGCGGCTCCTATCGACTGCTGGTCGGTCCGATCAGCCGGGACTTCCTGGTCACCCGGGGAACGGTGCGGTTCTTCGGAACGCCCGACCTCGATGCGGGACTCGACATCCAGGCCCGGCACGTCGTCCGCACGAGGTCCAACAGCGCGATCGCCGGAGACACCCTCACGGTGCAGGCGCAGATCACCGGTACCTTGCTCGTTCCCAAGCTCGCGTTGCGGGCGGTGGAGCGGGATCTGTCCCAGACCGACATCATCTCCTACCTGCTGTTCAGCCAATCCAATGCGGATCTCGCGAGCGATCCCAGCGCGTCCGCGAGCAGCTCGGCGATGGTTTCCAACACCGTGGCGAGCCTCGTGTCGGGCGAGCTGGAGCGGACGCTGGTCTCGGACATCGGCGTGCCGATCGACTACGTGGAGATCCGCCCCGGCGACCCCAACAACCCGCTCCACGGCGCGCGGTTCACGGCGGGGTGGCAGGTGAGCGAAAAGGCGTTTCTCGTCCTCAAGGCGGGCGTCTGCCCGGGCGCTCAAACGAGCGTGGTGAATACCATCGGATGGGGACTGCAGTATCGGATCAGCCCGGAATGGGGTACGGAGGCGAGCATCGAGCCGGTCACGAGCTGCACCACGCCGGGCGCGGCGCCGACAGTCCAGACCACCGAGCGCCAGGTCGGCTTCGACCTGTTCTGGCAGCGGCGGTTTTGACATGACCCGCGCGCTGTTGATCACCAATCCCGCCGCCGCCCGGACCGACGCCCGCGCGGTGACGGCGGTCCGGGAGACCCTGGCCGGCGGCGGCTGGCATGTGGAAGTCGCCGCCACCATGGCGCCGGGCGACGCCCGCCGCCTCGCCGCCACGGCGCGGGTGGAGGGATTCGACGCCATCCTCTGTTACGGCGGCGACGGGACGGTGATGCAGGCGGCGGCGGCCGTCGCCGGGACCCCGATTCCTCTGGGGATCGTCCCCGGCGGCACGGGGAACCTGCTCGCGGGGAATCTGCGGCTTCCCCGCACGCCGCAAGGCGCGGCGCGCGCCCTGCTGCACGCGGTTCCCTACACGATCGACCTGGGGTCGGTCGAGCGCGCCGACGGGGTGCATTACTTCGCCGTCTGTTGCGGTGACGGCTTTGACGCCGCGCTCATGGCGCGCACGCACGGCGCGGCGAAGCGGCGCTGGCGCAGGGCCGCGTACGTGGCGCAGGCGCTCAGTGCCCTGCCGCACGTCATGAGCCACCGGCACCGCGTGACGATCGACGGTGTGGCGCACGAGCTCGACGCGGCCATGGTGTTGGTTTGCAATTGCGGCGAGCTGGTACCGCCCTTTGTCCGGCTGCATCGGGACATCTGGCCCAACGACGGGGTGTTCGACGTCCTGGCCGTCCGGGCGGAAGGCACGATCCAGAGCCTCATGGCGTTTGTGGAGATTCTCCTCGCCCAGGGGCCGGGTCGTGTCGGCCAGCTCTGGTTCGGCAGGGGATCGCAGGTCCAGCTGGAGGTGCTCGACGGCCCGGCGCAGCCGACCCAGCTGGATGGCGAGGTCGTGGGGGAGACGCCGCTCGAAGCGCGGCTCCTGCCACACGCCCTGACGATACTCGTGGATCCCGATACGGTACCAGGAGGGACGGGGCTCCATGGCTGAGCGCGTCCTGCTCGTGACGCCGGAGGACGCGGTGGCGCGGGCCACGGCGGCGGCGTTGGGGCCGGCGGATGCGGACCTGTTCCGCGAGCGGACGCTCGAGGCCGCGGCGGGTGCGGCGGCGCGTCTCGCCCCGGCGCTCGTGCTGCTCGATCTGGCTACACCGGGTGTGGACGACGCGGCGCTGCACCAACGGCTGGGAGGCCGCCTCCTCCTGATCGCGCCCGGCGCCCACCTCCCGACGGCGGCCGTTCAGCTGCTCGAGGTGGTCCGGCCCGATCCGCACCGGCCCCTTACCTTGGATCAGGTGGAGCGGGCCCAGATCGAGCGGGCCCTGGCTCACCATGCCGGGAACCGCACCAGAGCGGCCCGCGAGCTCGGCATTTCGCGGGCCACGCTGATCAATAAGATTAGGGCGTACGCCTTGAACCGTTGAGATGCAGCGAAGGGAGAAGCTCGCGATGGAAAAGCCGGTCCTGAAGGAACACGATGGGATGGTGTGCCGCGCCTGCGGTAACGAAGAGCGGGCTTCGGAAGGCTATCCCTGCTCGGATTGCGGCACGTTCATCTGCCTGATCTGCACGTTTCGCGGGGTCACCCGCTGTAAGGCCTGCGAGGAGAAAGCGAAAGCCGCCCAGCAGGCCTAGCCGCGGCGGCGCGCGATCTCCTTCACTACCGCTTCCCGCGTCGTCCCCAGCACCTGGGCCAGCGCGCCGATCGCATCATCGGCCCCCGCCCAGCCGGATGCCGCCGCCAGGGCCGCGAGCGCCACTTCCGCGACGGCGTCGGTCCGGGCCTCCAGCTCGCGGGTGCGCAGCGCCACTTCGTTGGCGAGCCAGCGCTCGAGCTCCCGCCGGTCGATCTCCAGCTGCCGCTTGCGCAGGGCCGATTGCAGCGACACTTCCAGCTCGTCCAGGTCGATCGGCTTGATGAGGTAGTCGGTCGCCCCGAGCTTGAGGCACTCGATCGCGGTGCGTGGCTCGTCGATCGCCGTCAACATGATGATCGCCAGGTCCGGTTGTTCGGCGAGGGCGCGGGGCACGAGGTCCACGCCGCTCATGTTCGGCATGCGGACGTCGCACAGCATCGCCTGCGGTGACGGGTGCTCCGTCTTCAACCGCGAGAGCGCGACCCCGGCGTCCTCGGCCTGCACCACCCGGTACCCCTGCCGCGTGAGAAATCGATCCAGCGCCAGCCGGATGCCGGCCTCGTCATCGACGACAAGGACTGTCGTGGGTCCGTTCGCGGACTCTGCCATGAATTGAGAAGCTATTTGACCTCCACAACCCCAGCAAGGCGAGATATCTTCGCGCTCGAGATGACCACGCGCGCGTCGTCGAATCTGGCCACGGTCCCCGGCATCACCGTCGGGCATTGGACGCATCCGAGTGGCCGCACCGGGTGCACCGTCGTGCTGGGTCCGAAGGGCGGCATGCGCGCCGCGGCGGCGCGGCGCGGACGCGCCACCGGCACCCGCGAGCTCGACGCGCTCGACCCGCGTCACCTCGTGGGGCACGCCGACGCCCTGCTGCTCACCGGTGGCTCGGCCTACGGACTCGGGGCGGCCGACGGCGTCATGGCATGGCTGCGAGCGCGCGGTCGCGGCTTTCCGGTCCGCGAGGGTCTCGTCGTGCCGATCGTCCCCGCGGCCGTGATCTTCGACCTGGGGGCCGGCATGCCCGATCAGGTCTGGCCGGGGCCCGACGGCGCGGCGGCCGCCTGCGATGCCGCCGCGGTCGAGATCGCGGAAGGATCGGTCGGGGTGGGAGCCGGCGCCACGATCGGGAAGGCGGCCGGGATAGTTCGCGCGATGAAATCGGGGCTGGGCACCTGGGCGGCGCGCGGGGGAGAGGTCGTCGTGGGCGCACTCGTCGTCGTGAACGCGGTGGGGGACGTGCGCGACGAGCACGGGAGCATCATCGCGGGGGCCCGCAGCGACACCGGAGGCTTCCTCGATGCGCAGCGGTACCTCGCGGAGGGCGGCGCGATGTTCGGTGGGGGAGAGGCGCCGCGGTCCCACAACACGACCCTCGGCGTCGTCGTGACCAACGCCGCGCTGACCAAGATCGAGCTGGAAGGGCTCGCCGGGGCGGCCGCCGACGCCCTGGCGCGCTGCATCACCCCGTTCGCCACCGCCTTCGACGGCGACATCGTGTTCGCCGCGAGCACGGCCGCGGTGCCCCCCGCGTCGCCGCTGCACGCCGAGGCGCTCGCCGCGCTGGCCGTCCCCGAAGCCGTGCGACGCGCCGTGCGGCTCGCGCGCGGCGTGCCGGGCCTGCCGGGACTCGCCGATCCTCCCTCCCGTTCGTGACTGACCGGCTCGCCCGCGCGATCGACGACCTGCGCCGGAAATCCGTCCCCGACCGGCGGCTGGGCGTGTTCGAGGTCGAGGCCGGGGACCGGGTGATCACCGGGCTCACCACGAGTCGCGACGCGATGCAGGCGCTGCGCGCCCTGGCGCTCGAGGGCGGCCTGAAATCGGACGTCCGGATGCTCCCGGATGCGTCGGTGGGGACCAATGCCGCGGCGGTCGTCACCTCCGCGGTGGCCCCGCTCTTCGATCAACCCAAGATCTCCCTGCCGCGGGTCACCGAAGGGCTGCACGGCGAGCCGCTGCACATCCTCGAGCGGCGCGATCCCTGGCTGCGCGTCCGCACCGGCGACGGCTACCACGCCTGGATCCACGACGGCTACGTCAGCCAGGGTTCCATGGATTGGCTGGACGACTGGACCGGCCGCGCCGCGGGCCGCACCCTGGGGGTCGAGCTCGAGAGCGAGGGCGCGCGGATGCGTCTTCCGGTCGGGGCCCGCCTGGCGTTGCACCGCGACGGTCGTGTCGAGATCGCCGACGGCCGGATCGCCCGGGTGGTGCGCGGCGATGTGCGGCCCGAGTCGGAGCTGCGGGCGGAAGCGCGGCTGGTCGCGGCGCCGGAGGTCGGGCTCCGCTGGTTTGGAGGAGCGCCGTATTCGTGGGGCGGGCGCAGCGATTGGGGCCTCGACTGCTCCGGTTTCGTCCAGGCGGTGCACGGCGCGCGCGGTGCCGCGTTGCCGCGCGACTCGGACCAGCAGTTCGCGATCGGCCGCGAGGTGCCGGCGGCCGTCAACGGCGCCGGATACCATTCGGGCGACCTGCTCTTCTTCGCCGAGGACGGCCGGGTCAGCCATGTCGCGATGTGGATGGGCGCGGGGCGGATCGCCCATTCCACACTCGCGCGAGGTGGCCTCGTGATCGAGGACCTGTTCGCCGACACCCCGAGAATGCGGCGGATGCGCGATCATCTCGTCGGGGTACGCCGGGTGAGCTGATGGCTGATGGCTGATGGCTGATAGCTGATGGCTGATAGCTGATAGCTGATAGCTGATGGCTGACCTCTGACGGCTGATCGCTCTTATCCTCCCCGTTATCTTCCCCGATGTGAGATTAGCCCTCTTCGATATTGATGGCACTTTGCTCCTGACCGACGGCGCCGGCCGGCGGGCGATCCATCGCGCCCTGCTCGAGGAGGCCGGAACCGCCGGACCGATCGACGAGTACCGGTTCGACGGCAAGACCGATCCCCAGATCGTGCGCGACCTCCTGACCCTGGCGGGAATGGCCGAGGTGCGGGCCGCCCTGGTGGACGCGGTGTGCGAGCGGTACGTCTCCCTCCTGGAGGTCGAGCTGCAGCGCCCGGACCAGCGGACCCGCCTGATGACGGGCGTGCGGGAGCTGCTCGATGCGCTGGCCGAGGTCGAGCGGGAGGGAAGGGTGATGGTGGGTCTCTTGACCGGGAACCTGGCGCGCGGCGCCGCGCTGAAGCTCGCCTCGGCCGGACTCGATCCCGCGCGGTTCGCGGTCGGCGCCTACGGGTCGGACGCCGCGCACCGTCCGGACCTGCCCGGCATCGCGAGAGATCGTGCCGCAGCGCTGGCGCAACGCTCGATCGCGGGTGAACAGGTCATCGTCATCGGCGACACCCCCGCCGACGTCGCCTGCGCGCGCCCCATCGGGGCGCGGACTGTCGCGGTCGCCACCGGCTCGTACGACGTCCCGGCCCTGCGAGCCGCGGGAGCCGATCACGCCTTCGCCGACCTCGGCGCGACGCGAGCGGTGCTCGACGCCATTCTCTCGTGAGCCCCACCGCGGTCCGGGATGAGCTCGAGGTCAAAGCACGGATTCTGCGCGTGCCGGCCCTGCGGGATTCCCTGCGGCGCGCGCGCGCCCGGCTCGAATTTCGCGGGATGATGATCGACCGTCGCTATGACCAGAACCGCAGCCTGGAGGCCGTGGACCATGTGCTCAGGTTGCGGACCTATCGGCCGACGCGCGGCCGTGCCTGGGGTGTGCTCACCTGGAAGGGGCCGGTGGGGACTCGCGGCGCCTATCGCCATCGCACGGAGCTCGAGACCGCGGTCCCTGATCCCGTGGCGCTGGGCGCGGTGTTCGAGGCGCTTGGCTTCAGCGTGACCCTGCGCATCGACCGGCGCATCGAAATCTGGCGGTTGGGCCGGGCCACGCTGCGGCTCGAGCGTTACCCGGCGATGGACACGCTGCTCGAGGTCGAGGGGTCTCCACGGGCGATCGAGCGCGCGGTCCGCGCGACGGGATTGCCCCGCGAGCAGTTCCTCCCGGAATCCCTGCCGTACTTTCAGGCCGCCTACGAGCGGCGGACCGGGCACCCGGCGGTGCTCACCCGCGCGGCGCCGTGAGCGGGCCCCACCCCCTCACCGACCGGATGGCCCCCGGGATCCCGGAGCTCGCGCCGTCGTTGGGGCGGGTGATCGTGCCCCGCCGCCTCGGCGAGCCGTGGATCCCCCTCGACGACATCCGGGAAGCGCTCGCCACGCAGTTGTTTTCCTGCGCGGGAACGGCCCGCGCCGCGCAGGACCGCAACCGGGCGGTTGCCGCCCTGGGACGGGCCGCGTGGGCCGGCGCGTGGGAGCAGGCGGTGCAACGCACCGCCGAGCGATTGGCCGATGCGTTGGACCAGGAGATCGAGCTCGCGGCGCGACGGGTGCGGATGCCGCGCCGTCGCTGGAAGCGCCTTCGTCTGACCGGCTCGGAACGGCGGGCGGTCGCGGCGCGGTTGGCGTCGGGGGGCAGTCGGTTCGTGGAAGCGCTGGATCAAGTGGAAGCGACCGCCTCGGTCGTACGGGGAGGGGATTCGGATGACCCCACAGCCACCCTGGCGTGGCAGGATGCGCTGCTCACCGCCGCGCGGCGACTCGAGGCCGCGTGGCTTGCTCTCGAAGAGCAGGTGGCCGCCGAGCGGACCCGCTGGGAGCCTGAGCTCGCGGCCATCCACGGTTGGCGGCCGGCGTTGTGGCCGGTGTATCTGGTCTGGATCCCGGTGTGGGCGGCGCTGATCTGGCTCGGGCTCGTGCTGGGCGGCTACCTTGCCGCTCCTCCATGGCTGGCCGCTCGCTTGGGATTCTGATGTCGTTGTGGGCCGCCGGCGCCTGGCCGGCCGCGGCCCAGCTGCGGCTCGCCCAGGTGCCGATCCGCGGCCGCGCCGGTCTCGATTCACTTGCCAGACTCGGCTTCGAGGTGGCCGACGTGCGCCGAGTTGACGGCGGGCTCTTCGCGGTGATCGTGGTCTCACCCGAGACCGAGCGGACTCTTCTCGCGCATGCGTACCAGCCCGCCGTGGTGGCCGGAGCGTCCCCTGGCCTCTCGCCCCTGGCCACTGACACCTTTCGCTTCTACCGGTCGTTCGACAAGCCTGGCGTCGGGATCCGGGCGACGCTCGCGGCCTGGGCGGCGACCGACTCGCTGATCCACGTGGACTCGATCGGGGCGTCCGTGGAAGGCCGGCCGATCCTCGCCGTCAAGATCGGCGCTCCGGATGACGACCCAGCGCGCCCCAACGTGCTTTTTCTCGCCACGCATCACGCGCGGGAGTGGGTGTCCACGGAGATGGCGATGCGACTGATCCGCTGGCTCGCCGACTCCCTCTCGCCGACCCTCCGGAACACACGGGACATCTGGGTGATTCCGGTCGAGAACCCCGACGGCTACCAGTACACCTTCACGACCGACCGGCTGTGGCGGAAGAACCGCCGCTTGAACGGCAATGGGACCTACGGAGTGGACCTGAACCGCAATTATCCGGAGTTCTGGGGCTACGACGACGCCGGGTCCTCGTCCGCCCCCGACGCCGAGACCTACCGCGGCACAGGTCCTGCCTCTGAGCCGGAAACGCGGGCGATGCTCACTTTTCATGCGGCCCACCCGCCCGTGGTGGCGGTTTCCTATCACACCTACAGCGGCCTCGTGCTCTACCCGTACGGGTTCCGGGCGGGCGACTTCTCGAGCGACCAGCCGTTTCTGGAAGCGCTGGCGGGGACGGACCTGGCTCCGTCGGTGAAGGACAGCGTACCGGCATCGATCCGCACCGCCTATCATCCCGGGCCGACCTGGACGCTGTACTCGACCAATGGGGAGTACAACGACTGGGCGTACCGGGCGCACGGAGCGCTGGCCTTCACCCCCGAGCTGACGAGCGGGTGCTGCACGCCCGACTCCGGGTTCTACTACGGCTTCGTCTTTCCCGACGACAGCGTGTTGCTCGAGCGCGTGTTCCGCGACAACCTGCCGTTCGCCCTGTCGGTCATCGCGGCCGCCGGGGATCCGGTGAACGCGATCGGGGTGTCGGGGGTGATGCCGTTCCCGCCGCGCATCGAGTCGGTGTGGCCGGAGACACGGGTAAGCCTGCCGACGGCCGAGCCGGCTCCGTTCGCGCTGACGGTGCGAACTCTGGGCGGGAGCGTCGTGACGCGGAGTCTGCAAACCGATTCACTGCGTCGTGGGCTGGCGCGGGTCGTATGGCGCTCCGATGTATCGACCGACCAGGCACGCGCGGTGCGGGTTGAAGGGGCCGGGCTCGAAGCGGCGCTGATCACCCTCGCGGGTGCCGAGCCGCAGGATACGGGGTGGAAGGGATGGAGCCGGTCCCCGACTGCACTCAGCGGCACGGCGTCGTGGGGCAGCGTCGCGACGGAGGACACCCTTACTTCTCCAACCACCGATTTGCGTGGGAAGCGGCGGATCTGGCTGCAGTTCTGGACCATGCGGTCGGGGTCGACGTTCGTTCCCGGTCAGCGCGGACGGGTGCAGTTCTCTCCAGACGGCGGGCTCACCTGGACCGATGTGTACGCGCTGGAAGGCGATGGGCCGGCGTGGGTTCCGGTGCGGGTCGACCTGCCCCTGGCCGCGAACGCGGGCGCGGCGCGGGTGCGGTTCATTGCGAGTGGCGGGTTTCCCTGGTGGGTCGACGCGGTGGGGTTCGCCAGTGACTCGGCCGGAGCATTCGTGTCCACCGCGCCGGTCGCCGGGGTGTCCGTGTCCGACAACCCGGTGCGCGGCGGTTCGGTCACGATCTCCTGGCCCTCGAGCGCCGGGGCGCCGCGGCTTTCCATATATACGTTCGCCGGCGAGCGGCTGATCTCCGAAACGTTCGCCGCGGGGACACCGGACTACGTGTGGGACCTGACCCACGCCGGTCGTCGCCTCCCCAACGGGGCGTATATCGTGGTCGTCGAGCTGGATGGTCAGGTGTACCGCAAGCGGCTGTTCGTGGCGAGGTAAGGATGAGCGTTCTGGGAATCGGTGTGGACCTGGTGGAAGTCGCACGAGTGCGGCGCATGCTGGAAGACAAGGGGATGCACGTCTTCGATCGGCTGCTAACCACGGCGGAAGCGGCGTATTGCCGCGGCAAGTTCGACCCGGCGGAAAGCGTTGCGGTGCGCCTGGCCGCGAAGGAGGCGGTCTACAAGGCGCTGCAGGGCAGTGAGTCGGCACGGGGAATCGGATGGCGGGAGATCGAGGTGGTGCGGGCGGCGGACGGGCGGCCCGATATCGTGCTCAGCGGTGCCGCAGCCGCCCGTGCGGCCGAGCTGGGCGTGCGCCGGGTGTTGCTGTCGCTGTCGCACACCCACCAGGCCGCCGTCGCGACGGCAATAGTCGAAGGCGGCGTTGCGTGACATTGTCATCCCTGCTGGGCCTCACGGCCGTGCTCCTGGCTCGGCCGTTGCCGGTCCTCTCCCAGACCACCGATTCCCTGGCCGCCGCCCGACGCGTCGTCGCGGCCGCGTCGATCGCGGCCAAGGAATACGCGCTCGGCGTCCCGCCCGAGGGGGGGCGTGTAACGGAGGCCGGCGAGGTCGAGGAGTCGATTCAGTTCCTCGACCAGGCTCGGTACGACCTGCCGCTGCTGCCGCGCTCGGTCCAAGTGTTCGCGGACTCGGGGCTCACCGCGCTGCGGGCGTTGTTCGTGCGGACCGCGCCACCCGACCAGGCCCGGGTACTGGCGGAGGCGATCAGCAACCGCCTGGCCGCCGCCGTCGGCGGTGCCGCCGTGCTGGTACCCGAGCCGACCCGACCCCCGTCTTTGGCGCGCGGCGCCGTGGTCTACCGCCAGCAGTGCGCCGCCTGCCATGGCGAGAAGGGACGGGGCGACGGTCCCAAGGCGAAGAACCTCACCGGCCCGCCGCCCACGAACCTCGCCGATCCGAAGCTCATGTCCGGTGTTTCGACCGTGGATATGTATCGCAAGATCCTGCTCGGCGTCGCGGGTACAGCGATGCCGCAGTTCGAGGAAGCTCTGCCGGACTCGGATCGCTGGGCGGTCACCGCCTACGTCGCT
>Ga0335083_10003941_pt1 | contig 19077 bp, 16 predicted proteins | sample Lox_Sample_42_FD_206716 | JGI IMG/M metagenome (GOLD analysis project Ga0335083, IMG submission 206716) | Soil microbial communities from Loxahatchee National Wildlife Refuge, Florida, United States - Lox_Sample_4.2 | ecosystem: Environmental > Terrestrial > Soil > Wetlands | place: USA...
CGGCGGCGCCAGCGTCGGCAGCGTACCGTCGACACCGAGCGCCCCGAGCGCGCCGGGCAGCGGCAGCGTGCAAGCAGCCGGCGGCGCCAGCGTCGGCAGCGTACCGTCGACACCGAGCGCCCCGAGCGCGCCGGGCAGCGGCAGCGTGCAAGCAGGCGGCGGCGCCAGCGTCGGCAGCGTACCGTCGACACCGAGCGCGCCGAGCGCACCGGGCGCACCGAGCGCGCCGGGCGCGCCGGACGCGACCGCGAGTGTCGGCGTCTCCAGCTCGGGCGTCTCGACCTCCGCCGCCGGGGTGCCCGCAACGCCGAGCGCGCCGGGAATGCCCGGCTACTCCGATCCCACCGCCGGATACGTCGGCAGCGCGACGAGCAGCGCGAACGTCAGTGGCCAAGGCGACTCGGTCGTCGGCGGCTTCACGTCGCAGGCACAACAGCCCGGCGCGGCCGGCTCGGTCGAGGGCGCCGCGAGCGGAGTGCAGCAGACCGGTTCGGAGGGTTACGTCGAAGGCGCGGTCCAGGAGCGCGTCGGCGTCGGCATGGGCGGACCGACGGTCGGCACGTCGGTCAGCGTCGAGGACTCGGCCGCCGCCGAGGCACAAAGCGCGGTCGTCGATCGCACCGGCATGGGCGCCGAGGTCGGGACCGCCGAACAAGCCGCGAGCATCTACGCCGATCCCGCAGCGGCCGCGACCTACACGGCGACCGGCGCGGTCGTCGAGCGCTCGCCCGTCGATCCCTACGCGGTCGAGTCGGTGGGCGAGACCGTCGAGGATCCCGCCGCGGCCGCGCGCTCGCGGCTCGACGTCAACGAGAGCGTCGGCGGCAGCGTCGCCGTCGGGGGCTCGGCTGGCGCTTCGACCGGCACGCCTGGCACGTCGGGAACGTCGGGAACGACCGCCGGCCCGGGCGCGGCCGGCCCGAGCCCGAACGCCGGCGGTTCCAGCGTCCCGTCGAGCCCGGCCTCGCCCGGTCGGGCCGCGACACCCGGCGTGACGCCGATCGCCCCCACGCCGACGAAGCCCGGGCCGAAAAAGTAAGACGCGCGACGTTCGCGGCCGCGCGATCGAGCGTTTTGCACCGTCTCCGCGTTGACCCAACCCGACGCGGTTTCCTACGATGTCCTCTGCTTTCGAAGGGGTCGAAAAGACAGGAGTCTCTTCGTGGATGAGGAAGCGCTGATCGCTTGGCAAGACGTGCTCGACATGGTCGCGGCTGGAAGGCCGAGCGAGGTCGGTTGTCCGTTCTGCAATCATCGCCCGCTCACGATCGAGGAGGTCGACAGCTCGACCCGCATCTCGTGCCCCAAGTGCAAGAAGTTCATCCAGGGTCGCTTCCAGCCCTGACGCCCTGAAGCCGCATGCCGAACGATCGTGAATTTCTAGGACGAGGGCTCCGGTTTCCGGTGTCGCTCAACTTGAACGGCGGCGTCTCGACGAGCCAGCTCGAGGAGAACGTGCGCCAGGCGATCTTCGTCATCCTCGGCACCGCGCCCGGCGAGCGGATCAACCGCCCGCACTTCGGCTGCCAGATCCACGACCTCATGTTCGCACCGAACAACGCGGTGACCGCCGCGCGCGCCGAGGTCTACTGCGAAGAGGCGATCTACAAGTTCGAGCCGCGCGTCGAGAAGGTCTCGTGCCGGGCGTCGGCGAACTCCGACGAGCCGAACCGCCTCGATATCCGCATCGAGTACGTGATCGCCGGCAAGAACGACAAGCGCAACCTCGTGTTCCCGTTCTACTTGAAGAACGAAGAAGACGAGGGTGATGAAGCCCCGAACGGGCAGAACGGCGTCTGATTTCCATGATCCCTCCGCCGAAACTCGACGACCGCACCTTCCACGACATCGTCGACGAAGCCTTGTCGATGATCCCGCGCTACGCGCCGGAATGGACGAACCACAATCCGTCGGATCCGGGCATCACGTTGATCGAGCTCGCGGCGTGGATGACCGACCTGCTCATCTATCGGCTCAACCAGGTTCCGGACAAGAACTACGTCGCGTTCCTCAATCTGCTCGGCATCAAGCTGCGCGCGCCGCGCGCGGCGAAGGCGCTCCTGCGGTTCGCGCTCGTCGACGGCGCGACCAAGCAGCGCGTGCCGCGCGGCACGCAGGTCTCGACGCCGCAGGCAACCGAGGAGCACACCGTCACGTTCGAGACCCATCGCGACGTCGTGATCACGAACGCGCGGCCGGATCGCTGCTTCTCGTATTTCGACGAGTCGTACAGCGAGAACAGCCGCTTCATCGATCCCGCGCCCGGCACGCACATCGAGCCGGCCGAGGTGTTCGCCGGCGCGCAGCGCATCGATCGCTTCATGTACCTCAGCGATCCGCGCTTCGCGAACACCGGCGACGCGTCGCTGTTGCGCGTGTTCCTCGGCACGCCCGAGCGCGGCGGCCGCGATCTCGCGCGCCTGCTCGAGTGGGAGCACTGGGACGGTACGCGCTGGAAGGAGCTCACGCCCGCGCAGATCGACGTCGATCGCGGCGAGGTCGCGTTCCTCGGCCCGCTCCACTTCGACGCCACCGAGGTCAACCACATCGAGGGCCTGTGGATGCGCGGCCGGCTCGCCGAGGTGCCGGAGTCGCCCGAGGACACCGAGATCGACACCATCCGCGCCCGCGTCGAGGTTGTCGGCGAAGGCCTCCTGCCGACGCAGGCCTACGCGAACCTCGACAACAACGCGTTCCTCGCGCTCGATCTGTCGAAGAACCTCTACCCGTTCGGCAAGGAGCCGAAGGTCGATTGCATCCTGTACCTCGCGTGCGACGAGCTGATGCAGACGGCCGACGCGTACATCTCGATCGAGATGACGCTCGCCGACTCGACGATCGTCCCGCGTCCGAACCCGAGCGACCAGCTCGTGCTCGCGTGGGAGTACTGGGACGGCAAGCGCTGGCGGTTCCTCGGCCGTACCGCGCCGCGCGGCGTGCTGCCGGGTGCCGGCGACGAGCTCGGCTTCCACGACGACACCAAGGCGATGTCGCAATCGGGCTCGGTCAGCTTCAAGCGCCCGAAGGACATGGAGGTGCTCGAGATCAACGGCCAGAGCAAGCGCTGGGTCCGCGTGCGCATCGAGAAGGGCGACTACGGCGAGCAGGGCACGTACACGCTCGAGAACGAGCGCTGGGTGTTCAAGGACGATCGCCCGCTCAAGCCGCCGGCGCTGCGCGGGATGACCTTCCGCTACCGCGAGGACTATCGCGACGTGCGGCACGTCCTGTCGTTCAACGACTTCCAGTACACGGACTGCACCGAGGTCGCGCGCACCGACTTCACGATCTTCCAGCCGTTCTCGGCCAAGCCCGAGGAGTCGCCGGCGCTCTACCTCGGCTTCCCGCAGAAGCCACCGAACGACAAGGTCGGCATCTACGTGCGGCTCGAAGAGGAGCTCGGCCTGGGCTCGCTGCCGGGCGAAGAAGCCGAGGTCGCGACCGCCGAGCTCGAGAAGTACGAGACGACCCGGCGGCTCGCCTGGGAGAACGGCCAGCGCGTCGTGTGGGAGTACTGGGACGGCCGCGAGTGGGAGCCGCTCGGCACCGAAGACGAGACGCAGGGCTTCACCGGCAGCGGGTTCGTCAGCTTCATCGCGCCCGACGACTGGAAGGCGGCGTCGAAGTTCACCGAGGAGCGGTTCTGGCTGCGCGCGCGGCTCGAGCAGGGCGGCTACGTCAAGCCGCCGCGCCTCCGCATGATCGTGTCGAACGCGGTCGAGGCGTACAACCACGAGACCGTGCGCGGCGAGATCCTCGGCGCGTCCGATGGCTCGCCGCTGCAGGCGTTCAAGTTCTTGCGCAACCCGCTGCTCGAGGACGAGCACATCGAGGTCCGCGAGCGCAACGCGCCGCCCGACGAAGAGATCGCCGACCTCGGGCCCGATGCCGTGCGCAAGGATCAGCCCGACAACCCGCAGAGCAACGAGACGTGGGTGCGGTGGAAGCGCGTCGAGAGCTTCTTCGCGTCGGGTCCGCGCAGCCGGCACTACACGCTCGACTACGTCACCGGCACGGTGACGTTCGGCGATGGCCGGCGCGGCATGGTGCCACCCGAGGCGAAGAACAACATCGTCGCGGCGAGCTATCGCATCGGCGGCGGCGCGCTCGGCAACGTGAATCCGAATACGCTGAGCTCGCTCGGCCGCGCGCTCGCGTACATCGAGTCGGTGACGAACCCGCTGCCCGCGACCGGCGGCGCCGATCGCGAGTCGATCGAGGAGGCGAAGGCGCGCGCGCCGTACACGATCAAGAGCCGCGATCGCGCGGTCACGACCGAGGATTACGAGATGCTCGCGCTGCGCGCGTCGACGCAGCTGGCGCGCGCGCGCTGCGTGCCCGACCGCTCGAACCGCGGCCACGTCACCGTCGCGCTCGTGCCGAAATCGGACCTGCGCGTGGAAGACCTCAACCGCAGGCTCGTGCCGTCGAACGAGGTCATGCGCCACGTCAAGCGCTACCTCGACGAACGCAAGCTGGTCGGCACGGTGCTCAACGTCGTGCGGCCGCGCTACAAGGACGTCACGCTGCGGGTCGTGTTGATCCGCCGCACGGTCGGCACGTCCGATCGCCTCAGAAAGGATATCGAGGTCAAGCTCCGGCGCTTCCTGCACTCGCTCGTCGGCGGGCGCGACGGCAAGGGCTGGGAGTTCGGTCGCCCCGTGCTCAAGGCCGAGGTCATCCATCTGGTCGAGGAGGTACCGGGCGTCGAAGGCGTCGATTCGCTCGAGATCCGCGACGAGATGCGCAACGTCGGCGTCGAGCACCTCCGGCTCGAAGACGACGAGCTGCCGTTCCTCGTCCACGTCCACGTCGCGGAGAAGGTCCGGGACGACATTCGATGACCCACGGTTCGCCTCGCAGTTCTAGGTTCCGATCATGGTGACAGAAGCATTATCCCGCCGCGTCGTTCGCGTCCCCGACGTCGTCGGGCGCTCGCTCGTCAAGGCGCGCATCGTGCTCGAGGATGCGGGGCTCCAGCGCGTCGTCGTGCTGTTTCGCGAGAGCTACGAGGATCGGGACACCGTGCTCGAGCAGCGCCCGGCGCGCGGCCAGATGGTCTACGAGGGCAGCGAGGTCACGATCTGGATCGCGCGGCGCGGCTACCTCGAGCATCTGCCCGCGATCTATCGCCGCAGCGACGCGGTCGGCCGCAACCTCGTGCGCGACCTGTGCTTCCTGTTCGAGCACATGTTCGACTCGATCGACGGCAACCTCAGCGACGGCTGGCGGTTCTACGATCCGCACGTCACGCCGGTCGATTTCCTGCAGTGGCTGGCGAGCTGGACGGCCTTCACCGTCGATCTCGACTGGCCCGAGCCGCAGAAGCGCGCGCTGATCAAGCGCGCGGTCGATCTCTATCGCATCCGCGGCACCAAGCGCGGGCTCTCGCTGTTCCTGAAGCTGTTCACCGGCCACGAGCCCGACATCGCGGAGAACACGTGGCCGTTCAAGGGATTTCGCGTCGAGGGTGACGGCGCGGAACAAGGCGCGCGCATCGCGCTCGACTCGGTCGTGCTGCCGCCGGTCGACCTCGCGCACTGCTTCGTCGTGACGATGCCGATCAAGTTCGAGGATGTCACGCCCGAGCTCGTGATCCGCATCCACGCGATCATCCAGCTCGAGAAACCGGCGCACACGCACTACTACTTGCAGTTCAAGGAAGAGAAGGGCGACGTCGAGCTCCGCGAGTTCTTCGCGATCGGCGTGCGGTCCGGCATCGGCATCGGTGCCGAGGTGGTCGAAGCCACGGAAGAAGACGATAAGGACAAGCCATGAGCGACGCGGTTCAGGGATTCAAGCGCATCAACTTCTTCAAGGGCTTTCTCACCACCGAGAAGGACTGGAACGACGCCGAGCGCTACCACATCGACAAGCGGCGCCTGCACAACAAGATGATGCACTCGGCCGGCGTCGTGCACGGTCACGCCAGCGACCTGCGCGTGACCGCGCGTTCGCGCGGCGACCTGTCGGTCGAGGTCCAGCCCGGCTACGCGATCGACGGCATGGGGAACGACCTCATGATCTACGACGCGACGATCCGCAACATCAACCTCGAGGAGTTCAAGCTCCCGCAGACGATCTACATCGTGCTGCGCTACTACGAGGAGCTCACCGACTTCATCGCATACAAGGAGAACCTCGAGTACAAGGGCCACCGCCGCGTGCTCGAGTCGTGCAAGGTCGAGCTGTCGCAGACCGAGCCCGACCTCATGCGCGAGGTCGAGCTCGCGCGCGTCTACCTCGAGAAGGGCGTCAACCGCGTGCGCGACGCGCGCGATCCCGCGAACCCCGCGCCGAACGAGATCGACATGCGCTACGTGCCGCATGGCGGCGCGTTCGGCTCGATGCTGCCGGGCCACCTGCGGCTGCGGCTCGAGCAGCTGCTCTGGCAGATCCGGCGCGGCGCGATCGAGTACACGCGGCGCGGCGTGATCGCGGCGCACGACGTGGTGCAGGCGTGCAACACGGCGCTCATGCTGCTGTACGCGAACCTGCTCGACCTGCGGAACGTGTTCGAAGTGTTCCGGCTCGTGATCGACTGCGAGGGCGAGATGTCGCTCGACGTCGACGTCCACCACCCGACGATCGCGCAGAAGAAGGAGTTCTCCGAGTTCCGCCGCCAGGTCGAGATCCTGCGCGGCCTGCTCGCCGAGAACAAGAACAACCAGGAAGCGTTCATGAACCTGCTCGCGTATCAGGCGAAGGCCGCCGAGATCGCGGCGGCCGCGGTGGCCGGCGAGAAGCCCGTCATCGCCGCGCCTGAAGAAAAGAAGGAAGCGAAGGTCGCCGACATCAAGGACTGGGAAGGCGTCAAGACGATGCCGCAGCCCAAGCCGCAGATGGATCTCGAAGGCATCACGTGGGTGCTCGTCGACGAGATCGAGATCCTCAACAAGGAGTCGGAGGACAAGCACATCTTCACGATCAAGGAGGCGAAGGACTCCTATCGCTCGCGGCAGAAGCTCAAGTATCCCGACGGCACGACGGTCGAAGATACCGGCCGCGCGCACGTCGACGGCTACAGCGAGTTCAAGCTGCTCAACATCACGCCCGGCCGCCCGGTCGTCGTGCTGCGCCGCATGGACTACGTGTACGGCGACTACGAGCTCGAGATGTCCGTCAACGGCAAGAAGGTCTCGATCGTGTCGTGCAACGGCACCGATCGCGTGCATCGCTGGCGCAACTGGCCCGCGATGATCCCGGCGGAGTCGGTCCCCACCGACGGAACGATGCTCGTACGCCAGCAGTCCGTGACGGCGGGCCGCGATATCAACATGTTCCACATCTGGGTCTACCAGCCGCGCTAGAATGAGCCCCACGGATGCCCGGGTTTCTCGAGTACATCGACTTCGTCTTCACGCCGTTCCGCGCGATCCGTAACAAGATCCTCGGCGTCCAGAACATCAAGGGCAACATGATGGTGGACGTCAACCGATCGAAGGCGATGCTCAACCGGGGCAAGAACTTCGTCGGCAGTGCCAACCAGAAGGTCAACCAGTACGGCGGACACTTCTCGCAGGGTCAGCAGCAGGGCCAGCCACAGCAGCCAATGGCCCCGCAACCAGGAGCGTACATGCCACAGCAAGGGATGCCGCCCGGGATGCCCCCGGGAATGCCTCCACAAGGAGGATTTCCGCCGCCGGGGATGCCCCCCGGCATGCCGCCGATGCAGGGAATGCCCGGGATGCCTCCGGGCGCGCCCGGCATGCCCAATCCGAACCCGCCGATCCGGACCAAGGGCTTCTGGATCTTCAAGAAGAAGTTCTGCACGCAGTGCGAGCAGCAGCTCGACCGCACGTGGGACGCCTGCCCGTACTGCGCGCAGATCGCGCAGCAGGCGATGCAGGCGCCGGCGAAGCTGCAGAAGATGAAGACGCAGGCGCTCGTGCTCGATCAGGCGGGCAACGCCGGCGGCACGCAGCTGCTCGGCTGGATCATCCCGCTGCAAGGTCCGCAGAAGGGCGAGCTGTTCACGCTGCAGCCGACGAACACGATCGGCACGGATCCGACCTGCACGCTCGTGCTCAACGACAAGTTCATGTCGAGCAAGCACGCCGAGATCAAGGCCGAGCACGGCATGTGGATCTTGCGCGATTCGGGCTCGACCAACGGCACCTACGTCAACAACCGGCGAGTCGATCGCCACGAGCTCGTCGACAACGACTTCATCAAGTTCGGGTCGGCCATGCTCAAGTTCAAGTCGCTATGAAGCAGCTCGCGATTGCCATCGGTGTTGTGATCTCGTTGTTCGCGACGCGCGCACGCGCCGATGGCCCCCCTCAGGGCGCCGGCGACAACAGCGAGATCGGCACGTACCTCGTCGTCAACGTTCCCGACGAGAAGGATCCGAAGGAGAAGGGCAAGGCGCCGTCGATCGAAGCCACGATCGTCAACGGCCCGAAGGTCCCGCTCGAGAAGTTCACGATCTCCGCGGTCGGACCCGACAAGCAGCGCGTCACGATCAAGGCGTCGAAGCTGCGCGAGTACACCGAAGGTAAAGAGACGATCGCGATCGCGCTCGTCATCAACGGCCAGGAGCTGTGGGTCGGTAACGAAGAGGTCGAGCAGGATCCGTCGGCCGCGTACCCCGGCGCGCTCAAGAACCTCGAGGGCGCGATCGACAAGATGGGTCTCGCGAATGCGGGCCCGCCCGGCAGCAAGGGCGTGATCATCTCGTACTCGAACGGCGCCGAGGTCAAAGGCACCGGCGTCGTCGATCTCAAGAACATGACCGGCGCCGCGCTCGGCGGCGAGAAGGACTACTACAAGCACCTCGGCACCGACATGGTGCAGGGCATCCAGCTCGCGTACGCGAAGCTCAAGGAGATCACGTCCTCGCGCAAGGCGATGATCGTCGTCGGAGACGGCACCGACACCGATGCCGACAAGGCGAAATCCGCGCTCGCCGACCTCAAGAAGAAGCTCAAGGCCGAGAACATCCAGGCGTTCGGCATCATCTACAAGCCGCGCGAGGAGCTGAACGAGCGGCCGCAGGTGATCACGACGTTGATCCCGGGCGTCAAGACGGTGAACTCGATGGACGGCATCGCGGCCGCGCTCGCCGAGATCGTCGAGAGCATGAAGAACCGCTACTACCTGACGTTCCCCGGCTACGACGAGAATCTCGGCGTCGGGCTGCCGTGGGACACCAAGGATCACGACCTCACGATCAAGATCGACCAGACCGAGCTCGAGGCTGTGACGATGCCGCTCGCGCCGAAGTGGGATCCGCCGTCGCACGGCGGATTTCCGTGGCTGGTCGTGATCCTCGTGCTGGTCGGCTTGATCCTGCTCATCATCATCGGCGCGAAGGTGTTCGGCGGCAAGCCCGCGCCGCAGCCGATGCCGGTCGCGATGCCGGCGCCGGCGCCGATGGAGGCGCCGAAACCGGCCGGGCCGATGAAGACGGTGATGATCGGCGCGGGCGGCGATCAGGACGGCTTCCCGATCGTCGGCTGGCTCGTGCCGCTCAACGGCGTCGACGCGTACAAGACGATGCGGCTGCGACCGGGCATGACGAAGATCGGCACGGCGCCGCCGGCCGACCTCGTGATCAACGACGGCTTCATGTCGACCGAGCACTGCCAGATCGCGTGCTCGCCCGCCGGGTTCACCTTGATCGATAACGGCGCGACCAACGGTTGCTACGTCAACGATCGCAAGGTGCAGAAGCACGATCTGGTCGACAACGACATGATCACGCTCGGCAAGACCAACTTCAAATTCAAGTCGATCAACTAGGAGCGCTGTGTCGACCGGTGTGCTCGTCGGGCTGATCATCGGCGGCGCCGTGCTGCTGCTGGTGGTCATCGGCGTGCTCGCGAGCAAGTCGAGTCAGCCCAAGCAGCAGAAGCTGTGCGGCGGCTGCCGCCGCGTCATGCTGCCGGTGTGGACGAAGTGCCTGTTCTGCGGCTGGGCGCCGATCGCGCGCCTCGAGTTCATTCTCGGGCCGATGGCGAACCAGACCCTGCCGCTCTCCGACGAGGTCACGACGATCGGCTCGGTCGCCGGCAACACGGTCGTGCTCGCCGACCCCGCGGTGTCGCGCAAGCACGCCGGCATTCGCAAGGTCAACGGCGAGTACGAGCTCGCCGACCTCGGCTCGACGAACGGCGTCTACGTCAACGGCCACAAGGTGCCGAAGAAGACGCTCGCGGCAGGCGACATCATCCGCGTCGGCAACACCGAAGCCGTCTTCAAGCGCGAATGAGCGCGAGCCGGAGCGCCAGCACGCTGCCACCTGGCCCGCCGACGCGACGGTTCGTGAACATGGTGCGCTGGCTGGTCACGCCGCTGCCGTGGCTCGACGAGCTCGCGGCGCGCTACGGCAACGCGTTCACGATGCGGATGCCGCGGCTCGATACGCCGATGGTGATCTTCGCGGAGCCGGACGCGGTGCGCGAGCTGTGGACCGGCGATCCGCTCGAGCTCCACGCCGGCCAGGCCAACGCGGTCTTGCGTTCGGTGCTCGGCGAGCATTCGCTGCTCCTGCTCGATGGCGAGCGCCATCTGCGCGAGCGCCGGCTCATGCTGCCGCCGTTTCACGGCGACCGCATGCGCGCGTACGGCGACGCGATGCGCGACGCGGCCGCGCGCGAGATCGAGCGCTGGCCGATCGGCCGGCCGTTCCCGGTGCACCGGGCGACGCAGGCGATCACGCTCGAGGTCATCATGCGCACGATCTTCGGCGTCGGCGGCGACGATGCGCGCGTCGCGCCGCTGCGCGACGCGCTCGTGCGATGGACCGCGCTCGGCACGTCGCGGCTCGGCACCGCCCTGTTGTTGCTGGTGCCGCCCGAGCGCGCGCTCGACGTCCGCCAGCTGGCGCGCCGGCCGTGGGGGCGGTTCTTGCCGTGGGCGAAGATCGTGCACGCGCAGGCCGAGACCGATCGGCTGATGCGCGAGCTGATCGCGGCGCGGCGGCACGAGCCGACGGGCGGCCGCGACGACATCCTGTCGATGCTGCTCGAGGCGCGCGACGACACCGGCGCGGCGATGACCGACGACCAGCTGCGCGACGAGATGCTGACGCTGCTGCTCGCCGGCCACGAGACGACCGCGACGACGCTCGCGTGGACGATCCATCACCTGCTCGAGCACCCCGCGTGGCTCGACCGCGTGCGCGCCGAAGTGCGCGAGCTCGGCGATGGCTCGCCGCTGCTCGACGCCGCGATCAAGGAGACGCTGCGCCTGACGCCGATCGTCCCGATGGTCGGCCGCATGCTCGCCAAGCCGAGGACGATCGGAGGCTTCGACTTGCCGGCCGGAGCGTTCGCGCTCGCGTCGATCTATCTCGTCCATCACCGCGCCGACCTGTGGCCGGATCCGGCGCGCTTCGATCCGGGGCGCTTCGTCGGCAAGAAGATCGATCCGTCGACGTATTTTCCGTTCGGCGGCGGCGCGCGGCGCTGCCTGGGCATGGCGTTCGCGAGCTACGAGATGAAGATCGTGCTCGCGACGATCCTCGCGCGCACCGAGCTCGCGGCCGCGGCCGGCGCGCGCGTCAAGCTGGTGCGCCGCGGCATCACGTTCGCTCCGTCGGGCGGCATGCCGGTGGTGATGACGGCGAGGCGATGAGGCCCGCGCCGTGGCTGCTCGTCGCGGCGGCGGCGTGTCGGGACACGCCGCCGCCACCGCCGCCGCAGCCGGTGGCACCGCCGCCGGCGCGCGACGCCGCGCGTGGGCCCGCCGATGCGGCCATCGATGCCAGCGCCGCCTGCGCCGGCGCGCCGACCTCGCACCGGTTTCGCTTCGGCACGCTCGCCGCGCCGCCCGGCTGGTGCTGGCAGCGCACGGCCGAAGGCGACGACCAGAGCGGCGTCGTGCTCGATGACACCGGCCGCATTCGCGCGCGCTACTTCGAGCTGTCGTTCGGCGAGCAGGTCGGCGATGCGTGCGACGCGCATCGCGCCGGCGTGCACGCGGTCCGCGACGGCCGCGCCGCCGGCGTCGCGTACCGCACGTGCGAGCTCGACGGCGGCCGCCGCTGCTTCTCGTTCCACGGCGAGGCCAACCTGTGCACCGAGCCGCCCGAAGATGCGGCGTTTTCGGCGGAGACGTGGGTCGGCACGCTCGTGCCCCCAAAGCGGGGCTGACGCGCCGAGATCCGCGAACGTGGTACGATTTTCCGACTTCATGGCACGCCTGATCTTCCGGGACAGCCAGGGCCGCGAGGGGACGGTCGAGCTAACCCCGACCGAGCCGGTGTTCGTCGGGCGTGGTCTCGAGTGTGCGATCCGGACCGACGACGGCATGGTGTCGCGCCGGCACGCGCAGTTTCGCAACGAGAACGGTCGCTACGTGGTCGAGGACCTCGGCAGCTCGAACGGCACGCACATCAACAACACGCGCGTCCAGAAGCAGGCGCTCGGCCACACCGACATCATCCAGTGCGGCTCGCTCGTGATCCGCTTCCTCGACGAAGGCGGCGTGAACGTCGTGCCCCAGCAGCCGATGATGGGCGGAGGCGCGAGCCCGCCGCCGAAAAAGGGCGGCACGATGGTGCTCGATCGCGGCGACGGCGCCGGCGGCGGAGGTGGTGGCCCACCGGCCGGATTCGGCGGCGCGAATTTCGGCGGCGGCGCGAACTTCGGCGCGCCCGCACCGGCGCCCGCGCCCGCGTTCGGCGCACCTGCGGTGCCCGCGAGCGCACCGCCGTCGCCGTACGGCGCGCCGCCCGCGATGCCCGCGGCCGGTGGCCCGCCCGCGATGCCGTCGCCGTACGGTGCGCCGCCGGCGATGCCGTCGGGCGGGGGCACGTTCGGCGGCTCGCCCGGCGCGTCGCCGGCGTACGCGCGCGGCGGCTTCGGCGGCTCCGCGGCCGGCGCGGGCTCGGGCGCGAGCTCCGTCAACTTGCCCTACGGCGGCCCGCCCGGCATGCCCGGCGGAGGCCCGCCCGCGATGCCGGCCGGCGGCCCGCCCGCGATGCCATCGCAATACGGCGGCCCGCCGGCGATGCCTGCCGGCGGGGCCAACCCGAGCATCTTCGGCCGCGGCGGCCCGGGTGTCGCCGGCGTGCCGGCCGCGCCGCCGCGCTCGCCCGCCGAGGACGCCGAGAAGAAGGTGCTCGTCGATCTCGGCCTCGCGTCGGATCCGAGCAAGCTCGATCGCGAGGTCAAGCAGCTCAAGGCCGACCTCGAGAAGGCGAACGCGAACTACGAGCGCGAGGTCGCCGACGGCAAGCGCATCCGCGCCGAGGCCGCGACGCTGCGCGAGCGCATCGACGAGCAGAAGGCGCAGATCAAGGATCGCGAGGAGCAGGTCGCCGCGCACGATCGCGTCGCCGACCAGCTGCGCGACGAGCTGCAGCAGACGCGCGACGAGTACAACAAGCAGCGCCACGAGCTCGGCGAGATGGCCGAGAACATGGCCGCGCGCGAGCGTCAGGCCGCGCGCGCGCAGGAAGACGCGTCGAAGATCCGCGAGGACATGCAGGATCTCAACCGCCAGCTCATGGAGCTGTCGCGGACCAAGGACGACGGCTGGAAGAAGCTCAACGAGCAGCTCACCGAGATCGAGCACCTGCGCGAGGTCATCAACGAGCAGGAGCGCATGCTCGAGGAGCGGCGCGTCGGCCTGATCTCGCAGGAAGAGGTCATCAAGGAGCTGCGCGCCGACAAGGAGAAGATGTTCAAGCAGATCGCGTCGCTCAAGGCCGAGCGCGACGAGGCGGCGACCGCCGCTTCGCGCAGCGCCGCGCAGATCATCGCGATCGAAGAAGAGAACAAGCGGCTCGGCCGGTTGCTCGTCGAGAGTCAGGGCGATGGCGCGCGCGCCGGCAGCGCGCAGGGCGATCACACGTTGCGGCTCGCCGGGGAGCTCAAGGACCTGCGCGTCGAGCAGAAGAAGCTCGAGGCCGATCGCGAGCGCCTGAGCGAGCAGTACGAGCTCGCCGATCGCGATCGCCAGAAGCTCGAGGGCAAGCTCGCGCAGATCGAGGTCGAGCTGCAGGAAGCCGTGCATGGCAAGCTCGCGGCCGAGAGCGCGCGGAATGTCGCGCAGGATGCGCTCGCGAAGTCCGAGGTCGCGCGCGCGAAGGCGGCCGAGGAAGCGCTCGCGTCGGCGAAGGCACGCGATCAAGCAGGCAGCGCCGGCGACGACGCGCGCCGCGAGCTCGAGAAGCTGCGCCGGCGCGTGGCCGATCTCGAGAAGGTCCAGCCCGCGGCCGCCGCCGGTGTCGATCCCGCCGAGGTCCAGCGCGAGCGCGAGGCGAGCGAGCGCAAGATCGCGGACCTGGTCGCGCGTGCCGAGCAGGCCGAGCGCTCGCTGAAGTCGCTCGAGGCCGCGGTCGACGCCGCGAAGACCGATGCGCAGAAGGCGCGCGCCGAGGCCGCGCGCGCGAAGGCGACCGCCGACGCGCAGGCCGAGTCGATCATCGACGCGGTCGGCTCGCCGGCCGGTTCGCCCGAGCTCGCGAAGCGCGCGAAGGAGATCTACGACGCGATCAACGACATCCTGTCGGAGATGCGCAACAACATGGTGCTCGTGCAAGGCGAGCTGCCGAACTTGAAGTCCGACGACGGCGAGACCATCCAGGCCGTCACCGATGCGGTCGAGGCGCTCGTCGACAGCGCGGAGACCGCGAAGGGTGCGCTGCGCGGGCTGCGCGACCTCGCCGAGAGCCGATAACCATGACGATCGAGCACAAACGCAGCAGCAAGGCCGAGATCGAGGACCTGATCCGCGCGCGCTATTCGCTGGTGTGGATCACGTCGCCCGAGGAGGAGCGCGTCGAGGATTCGCTCAAGCGGCTGTGCGTCGAGCGCGAGATGCGGCTCGAGGTGTGGTCGATCACCGAGGGCTTCAAGACGATCGCGAACGGGCAGGGCACGCGCGATGTCAAGGATCCGATGAAGGCGATCGATCACGTCATCCGCGCCGAGGGTCGCGCGCTGTTCGTGCTGCGCGACTTCCATCCGTTCCTGAAGGAGCCGGCGGTCGTGCGCCGCCTGCGCGACGCCGCCCACGAGCTGCGCAAGACGAAGAAGACGCTCGCGATCCTCGCGCCGGTCACGAAGGTCGCGCCCGAGCTCGAGAAGAGCATCTCGGCGATCATCGACTGGGACCTGCCGAACCGTCAGGAGATCGAGGCGGCCGCGAAGAAGGTCCTGCCGAGCCTGCCGGCGGCGACGCAGCAGGTGATCGAGAGCGATCCGACGTTCATGGAGCGCGTCGTCGAGGCCGCGCTCGGCCTCACGCTCGTCGAGGCCGAGAACGTGTTCGCGAAGAGCGCGGTGCGCACGCACACGTTCGATCTCGAGACCATCCTCGAAGAGAAGAAGCAGATCATCCGCAAATCGGGCCTGCTCGAGTACTACGAGCACCGCGAGGAATTCAGCGACGTCGGCGGCATGGAGGTCCTGAAGGACTGGCTGGTCAAGCGCCGCAACGCGTTCGGCACGCGCGCGCGCGATTTCGGGCTGCCGCTTCCCAAGGGCATGCTGCTCATCGGCGTGCCCGGCACCGGCAAGTCGCTGACCGCGAAGGCGGTCGGCGCGCTGTGGCAGATGCCGTTGCTCCGGCTCGACGTCGGCAAGATCTTCGCCGGCCTCGTCGGCAGCTCGGAAGAGAACGTGCGCTCGGTGATCAAGACGGCGGAGGCGATCGCGCCGGCGATCCTGTGGATCGATGAATTGGAGAAAGGTTTTTCCGGCACGCAGTCGTCGGGCCAGACCGACGGCGGCACGACCTCGCGCGTGTTCGGCACGTTCATCACGTGGCTGCAGGAGAAGACCACGCCGGTGTTCGTGATCGCGACCGCGAACAACGTGCACCAGCTGCCGCCCGAGCTGCTGCGCAAGGGCCGCTTCGACGAGATCTTCTTCTGCGACCTGCCGGATCGCGAGGATCGCCGCCAGATCCTCGACATCCACCTGCGCAAGAAGAACCGCGACCCCGGCCAGTTCGACATGGACAAGCTGATCGACGCGACCGTCGACTTTTCGGGCGCCGAGCTCGAGCAGGCGGTGATCGCCGCGCTGTACGACGCGTTCGACACCGGCAACGACCTCACGACCGACGGCCTGGTCAAGACCGTCGGCGAGATCGTCCCGCTCGCGATCACGATGCGCGAGATGATCGAGTCGATGCGCGAGTGGGCGCGCACGCGCGCCCGCATGGCGAGCTCGCGCGGCGGCAAGCCGGTGAAGAAAGAGGGCTGGATGGCGCGCTACGGCGCGCCGACCGCGAACCTCGGCGACAAGGGCGACAAGCCCGCCGAGGACGACGGCCGCAAGCTCGAGCTGTGATCAGCGCTTCGCGATCGTGGCCCGGGTGCCGTCGTCGAGGCTGACGATCCGGTCGCGCACGTGCCAGGTCGCAGTACCTTGGTCGCGCTCGATCCGTGGTCGGCCGAACCGGGCGTGCAGGGCCGCGGACAGATCGTCGTCGAAGGTCTCGAACGCGACCGCGGTGATCCGACCATGCTCGGCCGTGACCTGGATGCCGAGGTCGGTGCGATCGCCGAGCGCGGGCGGATCGCACGAACGAAACGTCCCCGTGAAGCCATCGCGAAACGGGAGCTCGAGGAGATAGCGCCGCCCGGGTTCGACCTCGATCCAGCGGTCGTGCTGCTCAGCCCGCACGTCGGCCGTGCGCTGGTCGAGCAAGGCATCCGCGCGCTCGATCAGCTCGGACAGCTCGAGCTTCGGCTGCCAACGGATGCCGATCGTGCCGACCCGCTGGCGAACCCGGGCGTGCACGTGGTCGGCGATCGTGAACGCCCAGTCGTTGAGCAGCGTCTCCTCCGGGCACGTGCACGGGGCGCCGTTGTTGGGGCGGTGCAGCCGCCGCGCGAGCAAGTCGGCGCCTTCGTACCCGAACCCGCCGCCGTATCGGACCTCGACGCGAATCGCGCGGAGCTCGTCGTCGTCGATCTCGAGGTCGATCGTGACGTGATTCGCGCGCGCGAACGCCGCGATCCGCTCGCGCTGCGCTGGCATCGGCGCCGAACCGCCGACGGCCATGCCCTCGAATAACGGGCCGGGCTCGCCGTCGGGGCCGACGAGCTGCGCGTCGGCTTCATGCGACAACCACGGTTCCTCGAGCACGTTCGCGTGCGGCGGCGGCGCGGCCTCGGGCGCCGCGCACGCGGCGAGCGCGCACAGCACGATCGCTCGACTCATCGGCGCGCTCGCTGCGCGATCGTGACGCGTCCGTGCCAGCCGTACTCGGCGGTCACGACGCGATCGCGCAGCCACCACGTCGACTCGCCGGTGTCGCGGACCATGGTGTGCGGCGCGCCCCAGCGCGCGTCGAGCGCGGATGGGTCGGCCTCGTCGCCGATGACGAACGAGACGTCGGTGATCCGGCCGTGCTCGGTCGCGACCTGAAACCCGAGATCGTCGCGCCCTCCGAGCGGAGGTGGCCAGCAATAGCCGGCGATGGTTCCGAAGTCGTACGGTTGCTCGAGCAAGTAGCGGCGGCCGGGCTCGATCTCGATCCAGCGCGGGCGCTCGGCCTCGCGCACGTCGCTCGCGCGCTGGCCGAGCAGCGCGTCGGCGCGCTCGAGCAGGTCGGGCAACGACAGCGCGGCCTCCCAGCGCACGCCGATCGTCCCGGCGCGCGCGCGCACGCGACCGTGCACGCGGTCCGCGGTCGTGAACGCCCAGTCGTTGGGCAGGACCTGGTCCACCGGGCACGTGCAGCCGCCGCCGAGGTGCGGGCGATGCAGCCGCAGCGCGAGCACGTCGGCGCCTTCGTAGCCGCAGCAGCCGCCGTATGTGACCTCGATGCGGATCGCGGCGAGCATGCCGTCGGCGATGTCGAGCGCGATCGAGATGTGATTCGCGCGTGCGAACGCCGCGATCCGCTCGCGCACCTCGGGCGACGGCGCCGAGCCGCCCACGATCGCGTGCTCGAACACCGGCCCGGGTTCGCCGTCGTCGCCGACGAGCTGCGCGGACGCCTCGCGCGACAGCCACGGCACGTCGGGTAGCTTCACGCGCTCCGGCTGCCTGGCCGCCTCGGGCGCGGGCGCCGCAACGATTCCGACCACGAGCGCCGCACACGCGCCGATCGCACACATCAAGGCAGTCCGGCTCACGATCGAAGGACAGCCTAGGGCAGCCGAAGTTGCGAAACTGCGTATACTGAGCACGCATGTCGCATTTCACGAAGTGCGCGCTCAAGATGACGAACCTCGCCGCGATCAAGAAGGCGCTCGCGGACATGCAGCTCAAGGTCACCGAGGCCGAGCAAGGTCAGACCGTGACGGTGCGGGGCTATCGCGGCGATAAGTTACAGGCGGCGATGTCGGTCGACATGGGCCGCTACGACGTCGGCGTCGTCGACAACCAGGACGGCACCTACGACATCGTCGCCGACTGGTGGGGCGTCGAGACCACGAAGGGCGTGTCCGAAGAGGAATTCAAGAACACGCTGTCGCAGAAGTACCAGTATCACAACGTCAAGCAGGCCTGCGAAGACAAGGGCTACGCGGTCGAGGAAGAGGTCAACGAAGAGGACGGCTCGATTCGCCTCGTCGTCCGGAAGTGGGTGAGCGAATAACCATGCGCAAGCAAGACATCGAGATCGTCATCACGCCCAAGGGCGAGGTCACGTTCCAGGTCAAGGGCGTCAAGGGCGGCAGCTGCCTCGACGAGACCAAGTTCCTCGAGGCGGCGCTGGGCGGCGAGGCGGCGGTGGTCGACCAGCAGAAGACCGGCGAATACTACGAGCAATCCGAAGGTTACGCGACGACGACGGTAGGGGAAGGCGGAGACGAGTAACCGCGTAGAATGAAACGCCGAAAGTGAGCGACGAAGCGACAGAGCAGCAGGAGCAGCAGGCCAGCGACCTGACCGACGAGCTCGCCAAGAAGTACGACCCCGAGCGCCTGCTCAAGATCATGCAGAAGCGCGCGGGGCGCGGCGATCCGCTCGAGCTCAGCGTGCGCAACCGCTACGAGCGGCGCTACGGCGTCGACCTCGGCCACGTCCGCATCGTCACCGGCGAGTTCGCGGAGCAGTTCAACAAGCAGCGCAGCGCCTACGCCGTGACGATCGGCGCGACCGGCATGATCCTCATGGGCGGCTCGGCCGAGAAGTCGAGCGCGAGCGCGGCCGGCGAGGCGCT
>Ga0335083_10003942_pt1 | contig 19073 bp, 9 predicted proteins | sample Lox_Sample_42_FD_206716 | JGI IMG/M metagenome (GOLD analysis project Ga0335083, IMG submission 206716) | Soil microbial communities from Loxahatchee National Wildlife Refuge, Florida, United States - Lox_Sample_4.2 | ecosystem: Environmental > Terrestrial > Soil > Wetlands | place: USA: Florida...
TGGTTTGCCAACATTGCCTGGCCGAATTCGAAGCGCGTGATCCGGCAAGCCAGCCCCTTTCTGCCTCCGATTCGAGTCAGAATTTGCTCGCCTTGGCCGATGAACTTCTGGCCACGGTCGATCGGCAACAAGAAGTCAAATCAGAATGGGCCGGTACCGACAGCTTTTAGCGCAGGTGGTGTTCCGTCGCTCGACGATTCCGAAGTTAGCGTCTCCGCCAAACATGGCGGCTCGCTGAAGGCGTAAAATATCGGAAATTGTCGCCTACCACATTGCTTCCAGCAGCGACGCCAGTTCTTCGTCATTCACTTCGCGCGGATTGCCCGCCAAGCTATTGCCATGCGAACCGGCCACCAGCGCCGGAATTTGTTCGCGGCGTACGCCCAAATCTCTCAAGCGCGTAGGGATGCTCAACTCCCCAGTCAGCCGCTCAATGCACTGCACAAAGGCATTAGCCGCTTCAGCGTCGCTCTGAAACGAACCGCGACACGCCACACGCGCCAGTGCCGCCAACTCCGCCTCGCTCACTTCACGATTCGCCTTCAGCGCCATCGGTAGCATGACGGCGCATGCCAGTCCGTGTGCGAGTCCACACTCCGCTCCCAGCGCCGCCGCCACGCCGTGCGCCAACCCCAGGCCGGAATTCGCCAGCGCCATGCCGGAAAGCAGCGCCGCCTGCGACATCGCTTCCCGCGCCGGCCGGCAACTTCCATCGCGCACCGCTTTCGGCAATGCCGGAATCGCCAGCGCAATGCCTTGCAAACATAGCGCCCGCGGCACCGGTTTGGCCCGCCGCGAAATGTAACTTTCGATCGACTGCGTGATGGCATCCATGCCCGTCTGCGTCGTCACCGTGGCCGGCACGCTCACCGCCAGTTCCGGATCGACCAACGCCACGCGCGGCATCATCATGTCGGACCGCAAACTTTTTTTGAACGGCCCCGCCTTAGAACCGTCTCTTTTTCGGAGAGGGCTGGGTGAGGGTGCGTTGCTGCTGATGACTGCGTTTTTCGTCGCTTCGCTGCCGGTACCGGCGGTGGTCGGCATGGCCAGCATCGGCAGCGGCGGCTTCGTGATTTTCAGCCCCCGCCCCACGCCTTCCAAAAAATCGGCGACCGAAGCTCTTGTTCCGCCGCCAACTTCCATGTTCGTAGCCATCGCCGCCGCCGCTTTCGCCAAATCGATTGCCGATCCACCCCCCAGGCCAATCAGCAAATCGCCGTCGCCGCAATGATGCTCGATCATTGCCGCCACCAAAGCATCAACATCGTCCACTTCCGGCTCGTGCGAAATCGAACCCACGTGCACCGGCTCCACGCCGGCGGCCTTCAATAACGCAAGCACTTCCGCCACGGCGCCGCTTTTCTCCAGCGTCCGCGACCCGGTTATCACAAACGCCCGGCGGCCCAAACTTGCGGCCAACGTTCCAATTTCCCTGCGCCGCCCCCAACCGAATACAATTCGCGGCGGCGCAATAAAATCGTATTCTAAGGGGGGCAGCGGAAAATCGGTCGGAATGTGTGATTCAACAGGCGGCATGCGGCCATTTTCGTGCCGCGCCGCGGAATCTACAATGGTGCCATGACCGATTCGCTAGAAATCACGCCCGCTTCCGGGCCAGTGCGCGGCAGCATTCGCCCGCCGGGCTCAAAGAGTATCACCAATCGGGCGCTCATTTGCGCTGCGCTGGCCGATGGCGAATCCACCCTCACCGGCGCGCTCGATAGCGAAGATACGGGAGTCATGATCGATTCGCTGCGGCGACTGGGCATTGCGGTCGATGTGAGCAACGCCGGCCAAACGCTGCGCGTCACCGGCTGCGGCGGAAAAATCGCGGCCACCTCCGCCGATTTGTCCATCGCCAACAGCGGCACCAGCGTGCGCTTTCTCACCGCGCTGGCGGCGCTTGGCCACGGTCGCTTTCGGCTCGACGGCGCCCCGCGAATGCGCCAGCGCCCCATTGCCGATCTGCTGGAAGGCCTTGCCCAACTGGGCGTCAATTTGAACAGCGAGCTGGGCAACGGTTGCCCGCCGGTTGTCGTGCATGCTGCCGGGCTGCCCGGCGGCCGGGCAAATATTCGGGGGGAAGTTTCCAGCCAGTTCCTCAGCGGGCTGCTGATGGCGGCGCCGTATGCTCAAAAGCCCGTTGAACTGGCGGTGGAAGGAGAGCTCGTTTCGCAGCCGTACGTTCGGCTCACGCTGGCCGTGATGCGCAGTTTCGGCGTCGATGTGACCGATGGCAACTTGCGGCACTTCCACGTCCCGCCGGCCCATTACCATGGACAGAATTATGCGATTGAACCCGACGCCAGCGCCGCCAGTTATTTTTTCGCCGCCGCGGCAATTGCTGGTGGCGAAGTAACGGTTGAGGGGCTTTCCAAGCAGAGTTTGCAAGGGGACGTCGCGTTTGTTGACTGCCTTAAAGAAATGGGCTGCCACGTCAGTGGTCAGTGGTCGGTGGCCAGTGGTCAGGAAAATATCACCATTTCCGGTCCGCCCGCGGGCAAAAGTTTGCGCGGCATCATCGTGAACATGAACGCCATCAGCGATACGGTGCAAACGCTGGCCGCCGTGGCCTTGTTTGCCGACGGCCCAACCACGATCACCGGCGTCGGCCACATTCGCCACAAGGAGACCGACCGAATCGGCAACCTGGCCGCCGAGCTGCGCAAGTTCGGCGCTACCGTGGACGAATTGCCCGACGGATTGCGAATCGTGCCCGTTGCTAAACCGCAAGCGGCGCGGGTGGCGACCTATAAGGACCATCGCATGGCGATGAGCCTGGCGCTGGTCGGCCTGCGGCTTCCCGGCGTGATCATTGAAAATCCGAAATGCGTCGAGAAAACGTACCCACATTATTTTGAAGATTTGCAGAAGGTGGTTGGCGCCTGAAAAAAGCTGCATGGTGAAAAACGGTATAAACGGTGAAAAACGGAAAGAAACCGGTGAGTAAACGGTGGAAAAGGGCGGTGGCACCGCTACGGTGAATGGGTAACGAAATGACCAATGACCAAGCACTAAGAACCAAGGGGATAGGGGAATGGCGAATACCGGAATGACAACATATACATGGGATCAGAGAATATTTTAGCAGACTGGTGGCCCAATTCTTGGGCAGGTTTTTGGCGCGTGCGACAGTTTGACGGAGGATGAGGTATCAGGGAGGTCATGGTGCCGGCAATGGCATCGCCGGCTTTACAGCGCGCTCCGCTGGCGCGTCGCGGCTAAACGAGGGCGGGGTACGGGTTCCAAGTGGCTGGGGGCTGTTGCGCGGCGGACTCGACCCTAGCCACCGGTGGTATCCCCGGTCAGAGCCCGGGGCTAAGAGCGCAAAAAACAAGCGGCCGGCTGAAGCTCAGCCGGCCGCTTTCGTAAAGCGAGAGTTCGCGTGATTAGTTTAATCCTTCCCGGGGGTCAACCGCGAAGGGTTAGGTTTTGGCGGCGATCAACTGGCTTGGCCACCGCGGGTTGTGTCCGCTTCCTTTCGGTCGCGGCTCCAAAGTGGTAGCCCGCGGGGGTCGTGGAACCGAACTTATACCAACTCTTTGCGTGCGCCGATCAACGTCTTCAAGCGTTCGGCAAGCAAGGCCACGTCGAACGGCTTCTTGAAGGTTTCGTTAATCGTGGAGCGATCGAAACTGATGCTATTGCCGTCATCGGGCAAGAGGGCGATCAGAATCACTTCGCCGTACTGAGGATTGCGGCGGAGGTTCTGGCAAATCTGCAGGGCTTCCACCCGGCCGATGCTGAAATCCACCACAATGCAATCCGGATGGAAGCTTTCGGCCTGGATGCCGGCTTCGAATCCGCTGGCCGCGGTGGCCAGTTTGAATGTCTTTTCCAGGGGCAGGTTCCGTTTCAAATTTTCCAAGAGCACTTGGTCTTGGCCCACGACCAATACTTTGGCCATGGCTTCGTCTTCCAATTCGCCCAGCGGCATGCCATGTTCCTTGAGGAACTTAATCAGGTATTCGCGGGGGATGCGTCGGTCCTGGGAACCAGGAATCCGGTAGCCACGCAGGCGTCCGGAATCGAACCATTTACTGACCGTACGCGGGGCCACTTTACAGATCTTGGCGACCTGTCCGGTTGTGAAAACCTTCATCGCAGGCTCTCCCTTAAACTCTCGCTTTGGTTTTTAAACAGGCGTCGGCCGCAACGGTGGACACCATTGCAGACGTCGCTTTGCCCTGTGCTTGTGTTCTCCGCACCAGGCGGACTTGGTCAGCTGCGGGGGCAACTTTCCGAACGCAAACTCTGGGTCAGGGCTTTTTGGTAGTCGCTTCTTTAGTGGGCTTGGCTCAGCTCCCTCTGATCCGCGCCTATGTTGGGACATCGGCAATCCGGGCATTCGGAAATGGGCGAAAAACCGTAAGATGGTGAACACTTCGTTCAACCGTCCCGCTGCTTTCGTTCCACCCCGCACACTCGGCAAAGGGATGGGCAGGGGAGAATCTACGAGAGAGCCCGCCGAACCAATCGATTTCGGCGACAAGCTCGCCTGGCGGCGAGGCTCCGGTGGCAGGTTCCCCCCTGCTGCTTGTTTTACGGTTCACTTGGACACGGTGTCCAAGTTGCACGCAGAACAAGCCTTCCGATTGTTAGCATCGTTTCGCGCCGCCAGCAGACTTTAGAAAGTTTGTCCGTTCGTGCCGTCCATTCCCGTAGATTCGTCCGTGGCGGAGTCAACAGAAGCTCCGTTTCGGTAAATTGGCGCGATTAAGCGGGTTGAAGGGGTCCGCAGTGCGAATGGATGGCGCAGATGAGCTTGGTGGCAAATGTGGCAGAGCTTACGAAATTAGGTGGTGGGACAATTTGAAATTCCGACCGCCGCTTTTCCCGACTGACACAGTCGGGCTATGTTCAAATTGGCCCACTACCCGAAATTAAGATGTCGCTAGCGTTGCCTGCTGCGGTTCAAGCCGCTTCGGTGGCGGAATCGGCTGAGGAAGTGTTTCCAGATGACGGGACGGGAGCGGCGGGCTCATGATCGGCACGTTGCAGCGCAGCGGTGCTGATTTCGCCGGTTTCGCTGACATCGTCAAAGCGGACGGAAACGCGCTTGCTGACGCCCGATTCTTGCATCGTCACGCCGTACAGGGTGTTGGCGAAGGCCATGGTTTTTTTCGAGTGCGAAACCACGACAAATTGCGTCCACTGCAAAAATTCTCGGAGCACGTTCACGAAGCGCTCGATGTTGGCTTCATCCAGCGCGGCATCGACTTCGTCGAGCACGCAAAACGGACTGGGTCGGCTGCGAAAAATCGCCAGCAGCAGGGCGACGCAGGTGAGCGTTTTTTCGCCGCCGGACAGAAGCGAGATGTTGCGCGGTTCCTTCCCCGGCGGCCGGGCGACAATTTCGATGCCGCTTTCCAAAATATCGACGCCTTCTTCCAGAACAATGTCGGCCTGGCCGCCACCGAACAGTTTGCGGAACAGTTGCTGGAAGTGACCTTTGACAGTTTCCAAAGTCTCGGCAAACAGCCGGCGGCTGTCGGCGTTGATGCGCTGGATGATTTGCTCCAACGAGCCTTTGGCTTTTGATAAATCTTGATGCTGGGTCGTGAGCGACTGAAAGCGGGCTTCCAACTCGTCGACTTCGGAAAGGGAATCGAGATTGACGCCGCCGATGTTGGTTAGTTTGCGGCGCAAATCGGCGATTTCCGCTTCCACTTGTTCGCGCTGGTGTTGTTCTTCCGGCGTGAGCTGATGGGACAGCTCCGCCAGCTCGATGCCGTAATCTTCGCGGAGGCGGCTTTCCAACGTGCCGCGCTCGTGCCTGATTTCGCCGGCGGCTAAATCTTGGGCATGCAATTGCACTTCCAATTTGCGGATGGCGGTTCGGCGGCGCTGGGCTTCCTGTGCATGTTGAGTTCTGTCGAGACGGAATTGCTCGCGCTGGCCGGCCTGTTCGGCCGATTTGGCGGTGAATGTTTCGCGATGCACAAACAATTCGGCAAGTTCCGATTCGGCAGCCAGGATATTGCGTTCCGCTTGCTGGCGTCGAACTTCACAATCGGCTAATTGTTCGGCTGCTTCGGCGATGGTGTGCTCGCGGTCTTGGCGGTCCTGCTCGTAGCGGGAAAGTTGAGAACGCAAGTGATCCAACTGTTGCTCGCTGCGGGCCAGTTCGACCTGGACTGAAAGACATTCGCGATTGCACTGCTGACGGGCGGCATCGAGTTCCTCAATGCGGCGTACATTGTCCGACATCCGCGCTTCGGCCTGTGCGAGGTTGGCTTGCAGTTTATCGAGCCTTTCGCGGGCGACGGTCAGCGAACGGTTGACCGCCACTTCCTGCTCGGCGGCGCTGGCGAATTCCGCTTGCAGAGAAGTGTGTTGCTCCGCCAATTGATCGCGGCGTTGGCCGGCGGTGGTGATGCGCAGCTTTTGCTCGGCCAGGGCTTCGCTAGCAGCCTGATGGGCAGTCACGGCATTGGCCACAACCTGATCTTGCGCGGCAACCTGTTGATCCAAGGCCGCCACCACGCGGGCGAAATCGTTAATTTTGTTTTCGCTGTCGGCGATTTGGGCCCGCAAGGAGCGAAGCTCGCTGCGGCGCGAGATTAGCCCGGCGGAGGCAGACCGTTGGCCAACGACCAGCACCCCGTCGGCGGCCAAAAATTCTCCGGACAAGGTCACGAAGCTCAACCCGCGCCCCTCGGTTTCGCTGAGCGCAACCGCGTGGCCCAGGTTTTCGACAATCCAGGTGTTGCCCAACAGGCGGCGAATTAGCGGGGCAAGCTCCTGCGCCGATTGCACAAAGCGATCGGCCCGGCCGATGACGCCCAGTTGCTGGCTCAAATCGACATTAACTTGCGGCAGATGGGGGGCTTCCAGCGGCAAAAAGCCGACGCGCCCCGATAAGCGCTTACCGTAGGCGGTAAGATAATCGAGCAGCCTGCGGCCCGGCGACACGACAATGTGCTGGGCCTTTTCCCCCAGCGCGGCTTCGATGGCAGGGGCTAGTTCGATGCTTACCTGCACCACGTCGGCCAACAACCCGCGGACCTGCTGAAACGGTCCCTCCGGATTTTCGCGAGCATATTGCAGGACTTGCTGTGGGCCGATGTCGACGCCTTCGTGCCGTTTTTCCAGCTCCTCCAGCAAGGCGGCCCGATGGGTGAGGCCGCTGTGTTGTTCGCGCCAGCCGGAAAGTTCCTTTTGCCGGGCAGCGTACTGGCGGCGAGCCTGGGCCAAATCTTCACGAGCGTCGGCCAGGTTGGAGGTGGATTGTTCGCGGCGTTCAATCAATTCTTGCTGCCGCTGCGTCAAAGTGGCCAAATCTTGTTGGAGGCGCTCGCGGGTAGATTGCAATTCAATCAACCGAGCGCCGCAGCGTTGGCGGGCTTCCTCGGAACGGGCCAGGCGGCTTTCCAACGTGCTGATTTCGCTGGTTAAGGCGGCGCTGGTGCGAAGTTGCTCCAAGTGCGTGGCGCGTCGCTGTTCGTTTTCGCCGCGGATTTGATCGAGCTGTGCGGTAAGAGCCGTGAGAGCCCGCTGCTGATCGGCCAGTTGATTGCCCAGTCCGCGATGTTTAGCCTCGGCGGTTTGCACTTCGGCCTGGGTGGCCTGCCACAATTCAGCCAGGTCGCCGGCGCGGTTGCTGAGGGCTTGCCATTGCTTGCGGTGGCGGGCGGCTTGATCTTCCAGATCGAGCACGCGGGTTCGCTCGTGTTCGATGGTGGTTTCGATGGCTGCGGCACGTTGTCGATTGTCGGAAAGTTGGCCTTGTGTGGCTTGAATGGCGATTTCAATTTTGGCGGTTTGCGATTCCAGCGAGACGACGTGCTGTTCGGCGGTTTCGGCAGCGGCGGATTCCTCAGTCACCGATTGCCGCAACGAGGCGGCTTCGGTTTCGACAGCTGCCAGTTTTTCGCCCAATGCCCGCCAATCGGCCAAGCCCACTTGCGTGCGCAGCTCTTGCAAGCGGTCGGCATAATCTTTGTAGCGGCGAGCTTTGGCGGCCTGGGCCCGCACGCTTTTTAATCGGCTTTCGACTTCGTCGACAATGTCGTGCAGCCGCAGTAAGTTTTGATCGACGCGCTCCAGCCGCCGCAGGGCTTCGATTTTCTTCGCTTTGAAGCGGCTGATTCCGGAGGCTTCCTCGAAAATAGCGCGGCGGTCCTTAGCCGAGGCCTGCAACAGCACGTCGACCTTGCCTTGTTCGATAATGCTGTAGGCTTCTGTGGCGACGCCGGTGCCGGCGAATAAATCGCGAATATCGCGCAGCCGGCAGGGCTGGCGATTGATCAGATATTCTCCTTCGCCGCTGCGGTAGACGCGGCGGGTGATGTGGACTTCCGGCGTGTCGATGGCCAGGCGGCGGTCGGCATTGTCGAAGGTGAGCGTGGTTTCGGCACTGTTCAGCGCGGGACGGGCCGACGAGCCGGCGAAAATGACATCGATCATTTCCTTGCCACGCAGGCTTTTCACACTTTGTTCGCCCAGCACCCACTTCATGGCATCGACCACGTTCGATTTGCCCGAGCCGTTGGGCCCGACGACCACGGTGATTCCGCGCGGGAACTCGAACCGCGTGCGGTCGGCAAAGCTTTTGAAGCCGTGCAATTCGAGGGCTTTGAGCATGAGGCAGAGTTCGGGGTTCAGGGTTCAGAAAACCCAGACGCTTGCGATGTAGCGGCCATCGCCTGACGGTAGCATCCCGTTTGAGACAATAACCACTAATTCTGTTATTTTACCCCAGATGCGGTCGGTTTGGCTGCAGCATTCGGGGAATCTTCGGGCGGTTTTTTGTCGGATTCCACGGGGGCCGCAGGCTGCATTTCGTCGGCCGATTCGCTGAATTTGGGTGCATCGCCGCCAAACAGGTTGGGCAACGGCTGGTTTGCTTGCACCTCGGTCGTTTGGCTGTCGTCGGCATCTGCGCCGGACGATTTGCCGTGGGCAGGCGAAGCCCTGGAGCCGTCTTTTTGAGCGCCGTGGGCCACAGTGCGATTGCGATCGTACACCCGGCCGCGCTCCGGAATGGCGTCGACTTCAAAGCGGCTGGGTGCGGCTCCGCCGGCGTGCGCTTCTTCCAGAGCTTGAACGGCATCGGGATAATCGCCCCCGACTTCGACAATGGCGCGGATCACTTCCGCCACGGAATTTTCCACCGTGCGGCGCTCGTCGGGTTTTTGCAGGCTGAATCGGGCAACGCTGATTTGTCCATCGGGCAGCGATTTCACGATGATCGAGTTGCCCGCCTCCAACGTGAACGGCAGGGTGAATTTTTGGCCTTCGCCGAACAGCACGATCTCGGGGCGGAAGCTGTGCGTGACGTGGACCATGGGCGGCCCGGCGCTGGGGACCACGTACAGCCAGAATTTATCGCTCAAGTGCTCGCCGCGCAGTTGCGGATCGTGTTCGTTCATGGCCCACAGGGCGCGGAAAGCGCCGTAGCGGGTTTCGGCGCTGGAAACGTCGAACAAATCGCGCAGCGCATCGGCGGCCTGCACGTCGCCCAGCGCACACAGCGCGGTCAGTGCGTAGGCCCGTAAGGCGGGCTGGCTTTTCACGGTTTCGGCCAGGACGGGCACGGCGCACGATTGATCGAGATAGGCCAACGCCTCGGCGGCGTAAAAGCGGACTTCGGCATCGGACGATTCCAGGCCCTTTTTCAGCACCCGTTCCGCATCCGGACCGATGGCTTCCAACCGCAGTGCGGCTTGCCCACTGGTGACCGGATCGAGCAATTGCCGTTCCAGCAATTCCAGCCGTTCCAATTGCTCCTGCGGTGTTTCGAACACGGCGATGCTGCGGACCACTTGGATGTAGCGGCCCAAGTTGTATTTGTAGCGGGGATGCACTTCCAGTTCGATGAAGGCGTCGGTTTTGGGCGTGGCGACGCCTTGCTTCTCGCCGCGAATATAGGTGTGGAACCGGCGATCGATGACGTCGCCGATTTGCTTGCTGAGGAACACCGACTTATCGCTTTCGCGCAGCACCAGTCCCAGCGAACGCGATTTCAACGCAACGCCGCCCCCCAGCACTACGCCCCGCAATTGTGAAACGGTATCGTCGCTGTCGGGCGCGACGGGATTGACCAGCACCGGGCCTTCGGCCTGGGCCAGCACGTGCCCGTTATGAACCTGGCCGGCGATGACGGCCATTTCCTTCAGTTGCGTTTCCATCATCCAGCCGCCGCGCAAGCTTGTTGTTTCAGTTGGCGGGGGCACCAGTACTTGGACATCCAGCGGATCGCCTTTGCGCACACCAGGCGGCAAGTACGCCCGGGCCCACGCTAAGGCATTGTTGGGCGATGCCAACACGCGGCTGGGATTCGACACGTTATGAGCTTGCATGTCGGCCAGCAAGGCGGCGCGCTGCGGACCGGGCGCTGGATCGCTGCCCGTGCCGGCCAAGCTGGTAATCAGCACCGGTCCTTCGACCCGAATGTACGAAGTGCCGTAGGGAGCAGCGAAATCGCCCACCAGTTTGGTATCTGAATTCGAAGCGTCGTGGCTGGCATGCTCCGGACTTTGAGAGCGTGAATTCAACAGTGACCCGGTGCAACCGGCTAACGCGGTTGCCGCTACGGCGGTCAGAACCATTAAAATGTGACGCGAAACAGGCCTCATGCCTTGTGCGCCTTTACGCGAATACGAATCGTTCGGAAAAGTTTCGCGGCCGGAAGTGCAGGCCATCCTGGCCAGACACGCAATTTCCCGCTGTTGCCGACCACCTACTGCTTACGGTTCTCTATAAAGCCCGAGCGGGCAGACTATCGGAGGCGGGGAGAATAGTTTTCCGGCCCCAGCGGGTCAATGCGATTTAAACGACGCAGCTCTTTCGGGAGTGGCAATCGCCGCAAATTCGAGAAGAACTGATTGCGGCAATGCAAACTGCTAGCTTATTTCGAAAGAAATTCAGCGCGGCAGCGTCTTTGCTAGCACTCCGTCAAGCTGATCAGGCGATAGATCGCGAGCTACGACCTGGCCTTCGGGATCAATCAGCCATAACGAAGGAATAATTTCCACGCCATAGGCCATTAACGTCGTGTTGTTTGCATCCCACGGGCCGGCGAGCAATTGAGTCCACGGCGAATGAATAGACTCGATGGCCTGTTTTGCCTTGTCGGTTGTGTAATCGAAATTCAGACCGACGAAAGCAACTTGCGGCTTGTATTTTTCGGCGGTGACTTTCAAAGCCGGTTGGATTGCTCTGCACGGCGCGCACCAGCCGGCCCAAAAATCCAACACCACGTATTTGCCACGGAAATCTGACAATTGCACCACCTGCCCATCGGCGGTGGCAGAGTTAATTTGCGGTGCCGGATCGCCGGCATGCGGACGCGATGTCGCCATGAGCAGGAGCGTGGGGAGCGTCAGTGGCTGATCACTCACCGTGAATTCGGCATGGCCTTTGGCCAACAATAATCCCCAACCGCAAGTTTCTGGCGGCCGCTCGCCGTGAATCTCAACCAGCAGCACATATTTGCCGGGGGCTAAGGCATCGAAAGTGAACGATCCATCGGGCTGCAAATCAGCAAATGCGGTGGGAATGGTTAATCGATCCGACGCGGCGAAATCTGAGACGGATTTAATTTGCGCTTCCCAGTCGGCGACATCGACGCCTGCCGTGGGTTCCGGTTTGGGTTCAACACGAATGGCTCGCACCCACGAGGTGCTGGTATCGAATTGCGTTCCGGGGGCCGGCGGCTTTACGGCAATCGCGGGGGCCAGATCAACTTTTCCGTTGACCGCCGGGCCATCGTCGGCCAACGATACGGTGGTGGTTTGGCCGGGCCGGGGTTGAATCATTTTTGTTGCCGCCGGACCGAAGGCAGCACGAACCGCAACTTGGAGCGGCATATGCGGCACGTGCTCGAGGACAAAGTGTCCTTGGGAATCAGTGGTTGTGATTAGTTGAAAACTCAATCGGTCGAACGATTGAGTACTTGCCGTTGACCTAATGGGCGCGGCGGTGACCACTGCATTCGCATGCTTTAGGCCGTGCAATGAACATGTGCCTTCGATCCTCGCCCAGGGTATTAGCGCGATGTTTTGGCCGTCCACAAAATCATTTGTGGGCACGATGGCGTAACCGTTATCGTGCAGTACCAAGATGCGGCCCGCTTCGCCCGCTGAGGGCAATTCGAACTTGCCGTCCGCGGCGGTTTTTGTGTGCAAATCTGGCGCGTAAGTCAGGCGGGGATTCATTCTTGTTCCCTCGATAAAAGCGGCGTCCTCCGGGCCAACGAAGTATACTTCCGCTTGCGCCACCGGTTGACTCTCGGCCATAACTACCGTGCCGCTGACTGATGTAGCTTTCTTTAATTGGATGACAAACGGCTCATGCTTGTCTCCGAGTTTTACGGGCGGAGTGATCGCTGCGGCATAGCCGGCAGCAGTAATTTTGACCACAAACTCGTTCTGGTTCCCAGGACCAACAGTTACATTTCCTATTGTCTGCTTAAACTGGCCGTCTTTGCCATGCACAATTGGGTTGAAGTTGAGTAGAGAAAACCTTCGTTCCTCTTCCCAAAAGCCTGGCGTCACTTCGAAACTTTTGACGGGTTCGCCCGATTGCGCATCGATGACGCGACCATCGATGGTTAACGGAGAGTACGCTGTCACATCGCCCACATCATTCATGGTAGGGTCAATCGCGAACATCATGCCGAGTCGACCAGAGGGATGAATTCCAGCTTGCAGCTCGCCCTCACGGGGCAAATTGGAAACTGTAAATCGCCCATCGGGGCCTGTTTTCACCAATTTGCTTAGGGGCTCCCGATGCATTCCAGGCATATTCCATTCATTAACTCCCACGGTAATGTTGCTGAGGGGCTGGCCATTTTCGTCCACAATTCTGCCCGTCACGCTGCGGCCTTCGTCTAGCATTATGCCAATGGGCTTCGTATCGGGCGTCACGGTCATCGGAACCATCAGCGGAGCAAATTGAACGGCCTGCACCAGCAACTTCTGCTGGCCCGCGGGAATGCCACCGATGGAAAATTTTCCGTCACGCTCGGTGCGGGCCGACGAAAAATTTTCAATCGGTTCGGAGTTCGGGTCGGTCGAATAATAATGACCGGCCAGGACTAAGGCGTTGCCAATCGCATTGCCGGCTTTGTCGCGCACCGTGCCGGAAATTCGCAGGCCGCGCTTCATGACTTGCACCGCGGTGCCGTCACGCATCGATTCCAGGGAAGGCACACCTTGGTTCAAATCGAAATCAGAGCCGATGAATTCCGGATGGTAAAACCTTAGATCGATGCTTTGCAGATCGGACGGCAAACGCATGGACCAATGGCCGTCTGCATCCGTGACTACCTTGCCCAGTTCCATGACCATCAATTCTTGATGACTCAAATCCAGTACCAGGCCTGAAATCGGCTGGCCGTTTTCATCGACCGCGCGGCCCGAAAATGTGTGCAGTGCTTTGCTAGCCAAAGGGGAATCCGCAGGCGCATCGGCCCGCTGCACAAGATCGGGCAATTCCATGGTGCCTGGCGCGGTAATGGCAACCGGCTCCGTAGTTTCGCCGCTAGGTAGTGATGCAGAAACCGTCCAGCCAGCAGCAGCCGGCAAATTCCAAGCGGTTATTCGTCCATTGACATCCGACTTTCTGCTTTTCCATTCGTAGACGATGCCGTTCGGGCCAGCCACACGAAACGTGACGACAACATCTTTCACGAGCAATCCGTTTCGATCGATCACATGCACTTCGGCGTGACCTTCATCGCAATCAACCAGGTATTGCGTATCGGCCGATCTCGTAGTGTCGATGGGAATGAGGGCAATCCGGCTAGCTCGCTGCGACCAGGCGATTAACACCGTGGCCACGTCAGGAATTTTGGGAACGGTAAATTTTCCATCAATATTGGATTGAGGACCCCGCCAGTTATTCACCTGAGGCACAAAAAAGCGTGCGTTGCTGACCGGAAAGCCCGCGGTATCGATCAGAATGCCGCTGATCGATCGTGCGTTTTTCGTCGTCGGCTTTTCATCTGAGTTATCTGGTGGAGTGTCGGCCAGCGCCGCGCTTTGCGCAGCAAACCAGCCGACGGCAGCAAGCGAAAATATGCGTGCGGCTACGCCAACGTACGTCCGACGGGCAGATAACATAAAAATCGCTCCTGTACGACGCCGTTCACTCCCAGAGAGGGACTCCCGACAGTTTATGCTTTTCTGCGCAGAGGCTGCAACTTGGCGGTAGTATTTTCTTCACTTGCGGGCGGTTATGATGGAGCCTTAGCGCACTTCTGGAGTATTTAACCATGCGTCATTCCTCGGGTTTCGCCATCATACTAGGGATGCTGTTTGTCGGCCCTGCTGTTTTCGCGGCAGATTCGTCGACGCAGGCCGATGCCGGCAAAACGGCGACAACACAAGCGCCGGCGCGGAGCGATGAATTTCGCACATTGCCGGGCTTTCAGGTCGAGCGGTTGTATACGGTGCCCAAGGAAACGCAGGGCTCCTGGGTGAGTTTGGCGGTCGACAATAAGGGGCGGCTGATTGCCAGCGATCAAGCGACCAAAGGGTTGTACCGAATTACGCCGCCAGTCATCGGCAGCAATGACGAAACGAAAGTCGAAAAGCTGGACGCTAAAATCAGCGGCGCCCAAGGCATGCTGTATGCCTTCGACAGTTTATATGTGGTTGTGAATCGCGGTCCGGTGAGCGGGCTGTATCGACTGCGCGACACCAAGGGAGCCGACCAGTACGACGAAATCGTCAAGCTGCACGATTTTGTTGGCCCGATGGGCGAGCATGGTCCGCACGCCGTGAAGCTTTCGCCCGACGGCAAATCGTTGTTCATTGTTTGCGGCAATCACACCGAGCTGCCCTGGGACGGCATCATGCCGCGTCAGCCGAGTGCGGCCGACATGAAAGCAAATCCACAATACACCGCGCAAATGCCGGTGAATTGGGACGAAGATTTCATTTTGCCGCGGCTGTGGGATCCCAACGGTCATGCCGTGGGCCGGATGGCGCCGGGCGGTTACATTGTGCAGACCGATCCCGACGGCAAAACGTGGAACATGTTCAGCACCGGTTACCGGAACTGTTACGACATGGATTTCAACGCCGACGGCGAGTTGTTCACCTACGATTCTGACATGGAATGGGATATGGGGTTGCCGTGGTATCGGCCCACGCGGCTGGTGCACGCCACGCCGGGAAGTAATTTCGGTTGGCGGAGCGGTGCCGGCGATTGGCCGTGGTATTACGTCGACAGTTTAGCCCCAGCGGCCGACATGGGGCCCGGCTCGCCGGTCGGGGTGATTTTTGGCTATGGCACGAAGTTTCCTGAGAAATATCAGCGGGCTATTTTTGCCTGCGATTGGACTTATGGCACCATGTATGCCGTGACGTTGGAGCCGGAAGGCTCCAGTTACAAAGCGATCAAGGAAGAATTTTTGTCGCGCAATGCATTGCCGCTGACCGATATTGTGGTGGGCAACGACGGAGCGCTGTATTTCATTGTCGGCGGGAGAAATTTGCAATCAGAATTGTTCCGCGTCACGTATACTGGGTCCGATTCGACGGCGCCGGTCGATTATCACAATTTACGCAACGCCGATCAGCGCGAAATCCGCCACAAGCTGGAAGCGCTGCAAGGCAAGCCGGCGGAAAATCCGCAAGCCGCCGTCGATTTTGCCTTTCCCTATTTGGGCCATGCCGATCGCTTCATTCGTTTTGCCGCAGGGGTGGCGCTGGAATTTCAGCCCGTCGATCTGTGGCAGGACAAAGTGCTTGCGGCCACCGATGCCGAAACGCTCATCACCGGCGCCGTGGCGGTAGCACATCAAGCGGACAAAGCCATTTTGCCGCGGCTGTTGGAAGCGCTCGATCGAATTGACTTCGATACGCTCAGCGATTTTCAAAAGCTGGAACTGCTGCGGGCTTACGAGTTGGCTATCATCCGTTTGGGCCCGCTAGATGCCGCTGCGCAGGAGACGCTCATTAAGCGATTGGATGCCCACTATCCGGGTACAAATGATTTAGTGAATCGCGAATTGTGCAACTTGCTGTGCAATCTTCAATCGCCCACGGTGGTGGCCAAAACCATGCCGCTGCTGGCGGCGCCCAGTCCGCCGGCCAAGGAAGAATTTGGCGATTTACTTTCCCGCAACACGCAATTTGCCCGGCCCATTGCCGCCATGCTGGAGCATCATCCCGATCAGCAAAAAATTGCCCTGGCTTATGCCTTGCGCGTCGTAAAAGCCGGCTGGACCAACGAGCAGCGCGTGGCGTTTTTCAATTTGCTGCGAGAACTCGGCCATGCCAGCGGCGGCTTCAGCTTTCAAAAATATTTGAACAACATCGGCAACGACGCTTACGACAATTGCACCGATGCCCAGCGCGTGGCCATCGAAGCGGCGGGGGCCCGAAAACCGTATGTGCCCGCTGTGCTGCCCAAGCCGGAAGGCCCCGGCCAAGATTGGAGCACCGACGACGTGTTGCAATTGGCCACCACGGGTTTGCACGATCGCAATTTTAGGCAAGGCAGAATTGCTTTTGCCGCGGCCCGCTGCATTGTCTGCCATCGTTTTGGGGGCGACGGCGGAAGCACCGGGCCGGATTTAACGCAATTGGCCGGCCGCTACAGCATGAAAGATTTAATTCAGAAAATCAGCGACCCGAACAAATCGATTTCGGATCAGTATCGCGCCAAAATGATCGTCACCAGCGGCGGCAAATCGTACACCGGGCGGGTGATCACTGATGACGGTAAAAAAATCGTGCTGCTGACCGACCCGGAGGATTCCACCAAAGTCGTCACCATTTCGCACGATGAAATTGAAGACGAGCACGATTCCCCCATCTCGCTGATGCCGACCGGACTGCTCAAGCCGCTGAACGAGCAAGAAGTGCTCAACCTGCTGGCGTATTTACTCTCGCGCGGCAATCCGCAAGACGCGCTGTTTGCGAAATAAGGAGCCTCGATGGACGGACGTCCTAAAATTGCTGTGTGGTTATCGGCGATTGTCGATTTTTTGGGCCGCACCTACGCCGGCCACGCGGACAAATAAATTCTTCCGAGCCGCCAATGATTCCAGAGATTTTGAACAGCAACGCCATGACGCTCGATTTTTTGCGTCGGCTGGTGGAAGATGTTCCCGACGAACTAATGACCAAACAGCCCCCCGGCGTGGTGAATCATCCTGCCTGGGTGTTGGGGCATCTGATCCATAGTATGGAAGCCATCGGAGGCGAAATGGGCCTGTCGCCGTGGCTCCCTTCCGATTGGAAGGCGCGCTTCGGCACGGGAAATGTGCCCAGCGACAATCGGGCTGAATATCCTTCCAAGGAATCACTATTGGCCGCTCTTGCCGATGGCCAGCACCGAATTACCAAGCAGTTCGCCGTGCTTGGCGAACAAGGCCTAAAGCACGCCTTGCCCGACGAAAAGCATCGCGCACTCTTTCCCACGATCGGCGATGCGGTGTTGCACATTTTAACCGCTCACGCCGCATTGCACGTTGGCCAACTTACTGTCTGGCGCCGCGCCGCAGGCTTGGGGCCGCTGATGAAACTGTTTATCTAGCGGTTCGTATAACATTACTGTGGGCTAGGTGGTGGGACAATTTGAAATTCCGACCGCCGCTTTTCCCGACTGACACAGTCGGGCTATGTTCAAATTGGCTCACTACCCGTGGGCTATGCCCACTTGTCAGGCTGTCGTTTCTGAGATACCTTGGTGAGTTTAACCCCGCCACGGACGAATGTTATGATTGCGCGGCCCGATTCTCAAAGGATTGTCATCACCGGGGTGGGGCTGACCGCGCCGGGGGCCAACAACCTGGGCGAATTTCGCGCCAATTTGCTGGCCGGCCGAAGCGGGGTGCGGCCCTACGAAATTCGCTACATCGGTTCCACCGTGGCCGGCATTTGCGAATTCGACGAGCTGCGCTACCAAAAAAAGAAGGAAGTTCGCCGCGGAACCCGGGCCGGCAGCATTGGCATTTACTGCGCGAATGAATCCATCATCGACTCGGGCCTCGATTGGCCCAACCTCGACAAAGCCAACGTCGGCGTGTACGTGGGCGTGACCGAGCACGGCAACGTCGAAACCGAAAACGAAATCTATCAGCTCAAAGAGTTCGATTACGATACGAAGTTTTGGTCGCACCACCATAATCCCAGGACGGTGGCTAACAACCCGGCCGGCGAAATTTCGCTTAGCCTGGGAATCACCGGCCCGCATTACACCATCGGCGCCGCCTGCGCCGCGGGAAATGCGGGAGTGATTCAAGGAGCTCAAATGTTGCTGTTGGGCGAGTGCGATGTGGCCCTGTCCGGCGGCGTTTCAGAAAGCGTTCGCACATTCGGAATTTTCGCCAGCTTCAAAGCCCAGGGAGCGTTGGCCTGGCACGACGACGCGACGAAAGCCTCGCGCCCCTTCGATGCCCAGCGCACCGGAATTGTCGTGGCCGAGGGCGGGTGCATGTACGTGCTGGAGCGGATGAGCGACGCCAAAGACCGCGGCGCAAAAATTTACGGCGAGGTGGCGGGTTGGGCCATCAACAGCGATGCCAGCGATTTCGTCATGCCCAACCCCGACCGGCAGGCGCAGTGCATGCAGGCGGCGTTGAAGCGTTCGGGCTTGGCCGCGGAGGAAATTGATATTGTCAGCACCCACGCGACCGGAACGACGTCGGGCGACGCCCAAGAATGCGCGGCGTTGCGGCGGGTATTCGGCGGCAGCAGCGTCACGCGGTTCAATAACACGAAAAGTTACATCGGCCACGCCATGGGCGCCGCCGGGGCCTTGGAATTGGCGGGCAATTTGCCGGCCTTCAGCGATGGCGCCTGCCATCCGACGATCAACTTGGAAAGTGTCGATCCTGAGTGCCGGCTGGAGGGTTTGATTGTGAATGAGCCGCACGAACTGCCAAAGGTCGAGGCTATTTTGAACAATTCCTTCGGCATGTTGGGCATTAATTCGGTCGTGATTGTGAAGCGAGTTTGAAGCAAAAACAGCCACAGATGAACATAGATGGACAGGCTTTGTTGAAACCCTTATGCTGCCAACAGGAGCAGGTCGTGAGTGAGGACACGCAAGTGAACTTCGGTTGCTTGAGTTGGACGGGATCGACCCCGCAGGGAAGAGGTGAGTCG
>Ga0335083_10003945_pt1 | contig 19067 bp, 13 predicted proteins | sample Lox_Sample_42_FD_206716 | JGI IMG/M metagenome (GOLD analysis project Ga0335083, IMG submission 206716) | Soil microbial communities from Loxahatchee National Wildlife Refuge, Florida, United States - Lox_Sample_4.2 | ecosystem: Environmental > Terrestrial > Soil > Wetlands | place: USA...
TGCCCGTGTCCTGCTGAGGAAAGAATCCCTTGGGAATCTTGATGTAAAGATATACGCTGACCCCCACGGTCAGGCCCAGGACGATCATTACCGGCACGGTCTGATTCAAGACCACCTGCAAGGCCGAGCCGTAGGTGGACAGGACCCATTGGAAGATCCGCTCTCCGAAATTGTAGAGCTTGCCGTGTTTCTGGTTACCCTTCAACATGCGCGCGCACATCATGGGAGTGGCGGTCAGAGAAACCAGCAAGGACATGAAGATCGAAACGGCCAGCACTACCGCGAATTCGCGGAACAGGCGGCCCACAATGCCGGGCATCAGCAGAATGGGGATGAAGACCGCTATGAGCGAGATGCTCATGGATAGAACCGTGAAGCCGATCTCCTGAGCGCCGCGCAAGGCCGCCGCCATGGGCTTCATTCCATGCTCGATGTGGCGAGTGATATTTTCGATCACCACGATCGCGTCGTCCACCACGAATCCAGTCGCGATCGCCAGTCCCATTAACGACAGGTTGTCCAGCGTGTATCCCGCCAGATACATGACGCTGAAAGTGCCGATCAGAGAAACCGGGACTGAGATGCTGGGAATGATGGTGGCCGGCAGATTGCGCAGAAAAACGAACACCACCAGGATCACCAGCACGATGGAAATGATCATGTTGCGCTGCGCGTCATGCACCGAAGAGCGGATGGTTAGCGTGCGGTCCGTGTCGACGTTGAGCTGGACGTTGGGCGGCAGCGTGGCGCGGAACTGCGGCAGCAGCGCTTTGATGCGGTCCACCGTGTCGATGATGTTGGCGTTGGGCTGGCGGCTCACCTGCAGCAGTACCGCCGGCTTTCCGTTGGACAGGCCCATGTTGCGGACATCTTCGGTGCCATCCACCACCCGGCCCAGGTCCGACAAGCGCACCGGCGCGTTGTTACGATAGACGACGATCAGATCCCTGTAATCCTTGGCCTGCAATAGCTGATCGGTGGCCGAGAGGCCCCAGCGCATATTGTTGTCGCTGATCTCGCCCTGCGGCTTATTCGCGTTGGCGCCCTGCAGGAACGTTCCGATTTGGTCCAGCCCGACGTTGTATTTGGAAACCGGCTGCGGATTTACTTCCACCCGAACGGCTGGCAGAGCGCTGCCGCCGACGTTGACCGAGCCCACACCCTTCACCTGCGACAGCTTCTGCGCAAAAATCGAGGAGGCGATGTCGTACAACTGCGGCTTGGGTACGACGTCGGAAGTCATCGAGAGGATGATAATCGGCGCGTCCGCGGGATTCGCTTTGCGGTAACGGGGATTGGTGGGGAGATTGGCGGGCAGATAACCCGCTGCGGCGTTGATGGCGGCCTGCACGTCGCGAGCGGCGGCGTTGATGTCGCGGCTCAAGTCGAATTGCAACACCACGGTCGCCGAGCCAACCGAACTGGAGGAGGTCATCTCGGTGACTCCGGCAATGCGTGTGAATTGCTTTTCAAGCGGCGTGGCCACCGACGCCGCCATCACCTCCGGGCTTCCGCCCGGCAAACCGGCGCTGACAAAGATGGTTGGAAAATCGATCTGCGGCAGCGGCGCCACCGGCAGCAGCCTATAGGCCACGGCTCCGGCCAGCACGATCGCGATGATCAGCAGAGTGGTGGCTACCGGCCTTCGGATGAAGGGCGCCGAAATGCTGCCGTTGCTCATATCTCCGCCAGCGAAAGGTCGTCCTCAACCGTATTCTTGCCGCGAAGCCGAGCCACCCAGCTTGCAATCCGTCCAAACCAGAGATAAATCACCGGGGTGGTGAACAGCGTCAGCACCTGGCTGATCAGCAATCCGCCGATGATGGTAATGCCCAGCGGTTTGCGCAGCTCGCTGCCGACGCCGCTGCCGAAGGCCAAGGGCACCGCACCTAACAAAGCCGCCATGGTGGTCATCATGATCGGACGGAAGCGCAACAAACACGCGCGATAAATGGCTTCTTCCGGCGTCATGCCTTCATTGCGTTCGGCTTCCAGCGCGAAGTCGATCATCATGATGGCATTCTTCTTGACGATACCGATCAGCAGGATGATGCCGATGAGCGCAATAACATCCAAATCCTTGTGGAAGAGCATCAGCGCGGCGATGGCGCCCACGCCGGCCGAGGGCAATGTCGACAGAATCGTGAGCGGATGAATGTAGCTTTCGTACAACACGCCTAGCACGATGTATACCGTCACAATGGCCGCCAGAATCAGCAGCGATTCGTTGGCCAGCGAGTTCTCAAACGCTCGGGCCGTGCCCTGGAAAGTAGGCTCGATGCTGGCCGGCATCCCCAGGCTCTTGGTGGCCTGCCGGATATGGTCCACGGCCGCACCCAGTGAAGCGCCCGGGGCCAGATTGAAGGACATCGTCACCACCGGAAACTGGGCCTGGTGGTTAATCGTAATCGGAGTCTTGACCGGGACGGCTCGCGTAAAAGAGCCCAGCGGCGCCTGGGCAATCGGAGCCGCACCCGTAAGAGCGGTGTTCGTCCCGGCCAGAGCGATGGTCGACGCGAGATTCTGCGAGGCCGCGCCGATCTGCACGTAAATATCCCGAAGCGCGGTCGCGTTGGTTTGCCACTGCGGTTGAGCTTCCAGCACTACGTGATATTGGTTGGACTGCGTGAAAATGGTCGAGACCTGGCGCTGGCCAAAAGCGTCATAGAGCGCGTCGTCTACGTTCTGCGGTGTAATACCCAGCCGGCCGGCCGTGTCGCGGTCGATGGTCACGCGCAATCCCAGGCCGCCATTAAGCTGATCGCTGGCCACGTCGCGGAGTTCGGGAATCTGCTTCAGCTTATCTTCCAGCTTGGGTACCCACTCATCCAATATCGCCTTGTCGGGTGCGTCGAGCGCGTATTGATACTGCGTCCGGCTGATGCGGTCTTCCACCGTGAGGTCCTGCACCGGCTGCATGAAAAGCGCGATTCCAGGAACCTGGTCGGCCTATTTCGTTTGCAGCCGCCGAATGACGTCGCTGGCCGTGACACCCTCGCGCTCTTCCAGCGGCTTGAGCGTGATCTGAATGCGACCGCTATTCATAGTCGTATTCTGGCCGTCGATGCCGATAAAGGACGTCAGATTCTCCACCGCCGGATCGGTGAGAATCACTCTCCCCAATTCCTGCTGGCGCCTGGCCATGGCGGGGAACGAAATCGTCTCCGGCGCTTGCGAGATGCCCAGAACTACGCCCGTGTCCTGCACCGGGAAAAAGCCCTTGGGAACCACGTCGTACAAGTAAATGGTGAGCACCAGAGTGCCCAGGGCCACCAATAATGTCAGCGTTTGATGGCGCAACACAACCTGCACCATCTTGCCGTACTGCTCGATGGTTTTGACGAAACACCATTCCGACCAGCGGTAAAGGACACCGCGTTCGTGCTCCGGCTTATGCTTCAAAATTCGCGCCGACATCATGGGCGTCAGGGTCAGCGAAACGAACGCCGAGAACACGATGGTCACCGCCAGCGTGACCGCGAATTCGCGGAACAGCCGCCCCACCACGTCCGCCATGAACAGCAGCGGAATCAGCACCGCGATCAGCGAAACCGTCAGTGACACGATGGTGAATCCGATTTCGGCCGATCCTTTCAGCGCCGCTTGCATGGCCGAGTCGCCCATCTCGATATAGCGCGAGATGTTTTCGATCATGACGATGGCGTCGTCCACCACGAAGCCGGTGGAGATGGTCAGCGCCATCAGCGATAGATTGTCCAGGCTGTAGCCCAGCAGGTACATGACCGCAAACGTCCCCACCAACGAGAGCGGCACCGCGATGCCCGGAATGATGGTGGCCGAAAGGCTGCGAAGAAACAGGAAGATCACCATTACCACTAGTCCGATGGTGAGCATCAGCTCAAATTCGACATCCTTGACGGAGGCTCGGATGGTAGTGGTGCGGTCTGTGATCACCCGCACTTCCACGCCCGCCGGCAGAGAGGCGCGAATCTGCGGAAGCAGAGCCTGAATCGAATTCACCACGTTGATGATGTTCGTTCCCGGCTGGCGCTGGATGTTCAAAATGATGGCTTGATCGTTCCCCACCCAGGCGGCCTGCTTGTTATTTTCCGGAGCATCGATGATCGTAGCCACGTCCGATAGCCGGACCGGCGCGCCGTTTCGGTAGGCGATGATGATCGGTTTGTACTGGTCGCCGGAGCTTAACTGGTCGTTATCGTTAATCGTCCAGGCCTGATCTTTTCCATCAAAGTTGCCTTTGGCCTGATTCACGTTGGCGCTGCTCAGCGCGGTGCGTAAGGTATCCAGGCTCAGGCCGTAAGAAGCCAAGGCCGTAGGATTGGCCTGCACGCGCACCGCCCGCCGCTGTCCGCCGCTGATGCTGACGAATCCGACGCCCTTCAGCTGAGAAATCCTCTGGGCCATGCGGACTTCGGCGTACTCTTCAATGTTGATCAGCGGAACCGTCTTGGAGGTGATGGCCAGAGTAAGCACCGGCGCGTCCGCCGGATTGACCTTGCTGTAGATCGGCGGGTTGGGAAGCAATGTCGGTAGATATGTGCCCGCTGCATTGATGGCGGCCTGCACTTCCTGCTCGGCCACATCGATGCTTAGGTCCAGGGTGAATTGCAAGGTGATGAGCGAACTGCCATAAGAGCTGATGGACGTCATCTGATTCAGCCCCGGCACCTGGCCGAATTGCTTCTCGAGCGGAGCCGTCACGGCAGACGTCATCACCTCCGGACTTGCGCCGGGATAAAAGGTCTGAACCTGAATGGTCGGGTAATCAACCTGAGGCAACGCCGAAACCGGCAGTTGGGTATAGGCCACCACGCCGACAAGCACGATGCCCGCCATCATCAGGGAGGTGGCGACGGGCCGGAGGATGAAAATGCGCGATGGGCTCACTGCTGCTGGGTACCTCTGCCGCCTCGGCCACGACCGCCGAATTGGCCCCCGGGACCACCTTGACCACCCGGGCCGCCGCGCCCGCGCCCCCCGCGTCCCCGGCCACGCGCCGCAAAAGCTGCCGCGTCGGCGGCTGCCTGCCGCTCCACTTCACCAGCCTCGCGTATGCGAACCTTCGATCCGTCCGACAGACGGTCGGCGCCATCGACGGCAACCTCTTCGCCCACTTTCAGACCGGTCTTGATGTCAGCCCCGGATTGGTCTGACGACACCAGCGTGACCGGGCGCAGGTGAGCGATCTGGCGATCGTCGATCACGTACACGAATGTCCCTTGCTGGCCATTCTGAACCGCCACCGTCGGCACCACCGTCTGGTTCTGCAGAGTGTCCAGCAACAGCCGGATATTGACAAACTGCTGCGGGAACAATTCGAAATTCGTGTTGTCGAAAATGGCCTTCAGCTTGGATGTTCCAGTGGTGCTGTCGATCTGGTTGTCCATGGTCAGCAGCGTTCCCGACGCCAGCTTCTGGGAATTGTCGCGATTGTAGGCTTCCACTGGCAGCTTGACCCCCGCCGCGAGCTTCTTCATGACGGCCGGAAGACTGTCCTCGGGAATTGTGAACAGCACCGAGATCGGCTGCAGCTGCGTAATCACGATGATTCCGTTGGCGTCGGAAGCATGTACGATATTGCCCGGATCCAACAGGCGCAGACCGACTCTTCCCGTGATCGGCGCCGTGATCTTGGCGTACACCAATTGCAATTTGGCGTTATCGATGTTGGCTTGGTCCTGCTTTATGTTGCCCTCATATTGAGCCACCAGGGCTTTCTGCGTGTCCAGTTGCTGGGTGGGAATCGCGTCTTGACTGACCAGGGTGGTATAACGTTGCAAATCCACTTTTGCGTTTTCTAGCAAAGCCTGATCGTGAGCCAGCGTCCCCTGGGCTTGTTCGAGCATGACCTGGAAGGGACGCGGATCGATCTCCGCTAGCACCTGGCCTTCTCTGACGAAGTCCCCTTCCTGAAAGTTCACCTTCATCAACTGGCCATCCACGCGGGACTTGACCGTGACCGTATAGAAAGCGGTTACATTGCCCAGCCCATCCAGGAAGACCGGGACTGCGGCGGAGCGAGCTTTCGCTACCACCACGGGAAGCGCATCGCCATTGAAGCCACCTCTCCCGCGGCCGAAACCTCCCCTGCCGCCTTGGTTGGTGGGTGGAATCAGCCCTGGCTGACGCACCCTCCAAACGGCGTAACTCGTTATTCCAACGATGATTACGAAGAACAGGACCCAAATGAATCCACGTTTCTTCGGCTTGTTCGGCGGCTTAGCAGGGGGGGATAGACGAAGGTCTTCCTCCCCAACCGGCCGCAAGTCTGTTGCGGTCGTATCCATATTCACCTTTTGCCCCGCGCTAAAGTAAATGACTTCAATATGAGGCCCGAAGGTAACAGGTAAAGATAACAGCCATAAGAAAATTTACGGTTTGACCATGCCCCGGGCTGTTCGACCCCGCGGGCCCCCAGACGCTTCGCGCTTAAATGGCGCTTCTTTACCGCGCCTCCACAGTTATAAGATAAAAGCTATGCCGGGGCCGTCCATTCCACCGCCCATCGCGCAACTTGGCGCCCGCCCGTTTTCCTTCTACCCCGCAATTGTCAACATACAGCATAACGAGTGGCTGTACCAGAGCGCCACCTGGTCGGAGGTCCTGGTTCGCAACACCGGCACTAACGAAACGGTCTCCATCCCTCGACGCTATGTGGGCGATTTCTCGCGCGTCGAAGCACCGGTGATGATCGTGGGACTGCTGGCCGAGCTAGAGTACCGCGCCGGCGCCGTGTGTCCGGCCAAGCGCCGCGTAATCCAGATGCCGCTGGCAGTAAACCATGCTGGGAACGATGCCGTACACGATGCCGTCGCCGCGCATCCCCCTCGCGCCCGCACTGGACCGGCGCCCGTGATCGGTATTCGATTAGAAGACGGCCCCCGCTCGCGCATCCCCAAGATGGTGCTCGGAGGAGTCGCCCTGGGCTTGGCCGGATGCGTATTAGCCATCAGCTTGTTTCGCGGCGGCCTGATTGCCTCACGCGCTTTCTACGCTCCCGTGGCCCAGCAGGACCTGGGTTTGAGCCAATCTGACGACTACCAGTCGGTGATTCACTCGCTCGGTACACCCGCACGCGACACCTGGCAGTCCGATCCGCAAGGCCGGGCGTTCCATATCCTCTGGTATCCCCGGCACCGCGTTTACGTGGTCTTGATGGCGGAAGGCGCCGCCGATCCGCACTATATCGGCGCGCTCGACCGCTACTGGCGCCCGGTCCACATCGTCGTGCTCCCGGATAGGCGAACCAGCTACACGTTGCTGGCGTCCTTGCGCCGCTTCTAAGGCGGAGCAGCCGGGCTAGGCTTTGCTGTCGCCCCCGGACACAGCTTGGAACGCAACTCCTCCGGCCGGCGATTGAGCCGTGGTTTTGTGACCGCGCGGCGGCGAGACCAGAACCGGCAATATCATCGACACCGTCATCATCCCCGCGATCAGGTACAGCGCCTGATTGTATCCACCCGTGACTTGCCGCAGATACGCAAACAGCAGCGGACCGAAAGCGGCCGGGAACGCCCAGGGAAGCAGCATCAACCCATAAACCGCGCCCATGTTCCGTGCGCCAAAATAGTCCGCCGTGAAGGCCGGCGTGATCCCGTATCCGCCCCCGTAGCACACCACAATAATGAAGGTGACGACGAAAAGAAGCATCGCGGAGTCGATGGAGTGAAATGTCCAAAACAAGACCGCCTGTATCAGATACATGATGATGAAAGCGGTCTTCCGGCCGGTCAGATCCGAAATCCAGGCCCAAAATACGCGCCCCAGTCCATTGGCAATGCTGATGACGCCCACCAGGCTGGCCGCCGTCGCTGCGCTCATCTTGCCGATTTCCTGAAAGATCGGCGCGGCTTGCGAAACCACCGACAGGCCCGCCATGGTGTTGATGGACATTAGTCCGCACAGAGCCCACCACTGCCAGGTTCGCAGCGCTTCCGGCAATGCGAAGTCGCGATCCGACCGCTGAGCCATTTGCGCCGCCGTGGGATTCCAGCTGGCCGGCTTCCAACCCTCCGGAGGATTTCGCATGAAGTAGCCCGCGCAGATCGCCACCACGCCATACGCCACGCCGAGATACGCAAATGTGGGCATCAGCCCGACCGTCTGCAACAGCCTACCGGCCGACGGCGCGGCGATCAAAGATCCAGCTCCAAAACCACCCACCGCGATCCCGGTAATCAGCCCGCGATGTTCGGGGAACCATTTCACCAGAACCGCAATGGGAACGATGTATCCCATCCCGAGCCCAGTTCCGCCGATTACGCCATAAGTAAGATACAGCCACCACAGATTGTGCCCCGAAAAACTCGCCAAAAACACGCCACCGCCCCACAGCAGACCCGCGAACATCGCGACCACTCTGGGGCCGCTCTTGTTCATCCACAGTCCGCCCAAAACCGACGTGCATCCGAGAAAGAACCAGCAGATCGTGAATGTCGCCGAAACCTCAGCGATGCTCCAGCCGTATTGCTTATTCGCGTTCACTAGCGGAATGCGAAAAACGCTCCAGGCGTAGCCGGCGCCCAAGGCCATTTGCAGGCACACGCCCGCCACTGCGATCCACCAGCGGTTCAACGAACCCATAAGAACAGCTCCTCGACTCGGAGATACAACGCTATCAACAAATCCCACGTTCGCGGCCCTGTTGTCAAGCCTACACTGCGCCTCGCTCAACGCCGCGAATTGACCCTGCGGCTGCCATTCCTGGATAATTGATCGCGAACAACCGATGCGTTATCTAACTGCCCTGGCCGCGCTCTTTTTCGCCGGCGCTTTGTCCGCGGCTACCCCCACTGCGGATCTGCTGGTCGAGCTGATCCGAGTGGACACCAGCAACCCTCCCGGCCACACCACCCCGCTCGACGAACTGATGGCCGCCAAGTTGAAGCCGCTTGGCTTCACCGTAGAAATTGTTCCCACGCCCGAGCCCGGCAAATCGCACTTGATCGCGCGGCTGAAAGGTGACGGCAGCGAGCGCCCGGTGCTGCTGGCCTCGCACGCCGACGTGGTGGGCGTGGAGCGCGATAAGTGGACCGTCGATCCGTTTTCGGGCGTCGTCAAGGACGGCTACGTCTGGGGCCGCGGCGCCATCGATTTCAAAGGCGGCATCGCGGTCTTCTCGGAGGCCGTCATGCGTCTGGCGCGGAACAGGATTCCGCTGCGCCGCGACGTGATTTTCATGATTGAAGCCGACGAAGAAAGCGCGCCCTACAACACCACCTGGCTGGCGAAATCCCATTGGGACGCCATGGACTGCGAATTCGCGCTGAATGAAGGCGGCTGGATCATGAAGCGCGCCGATGGCAGCGTCCGTTACGTCAGCATCTCCACCGCCGATAAAATCTCTCTCTCGCTGCTCGTCACCGCGCACGGAACCTCCACGCATTCCTCCATGCCGCGTCCCGACAACGCCATCTTCCGCTTGTCGAAAGCCCTGGCTCGCCTGGCCGATTACGATACCAAGCCGCAACTGACCGCCAGCACGCGCCAGTTCTTCCTGACGCTGGCCAAAACCAGCCAGCCGCCTGAGTCGAAATATTTCTACGATCTGGTAAATAGCCAAGACCCCGCCGTCGTCGCTCGCGCCGATCGCGAAATCAGCCGGGACTACTTGCTGCATGCCATCATGCGCAACACCATCGCGCCGGTTTTTCTGAACGCCGGGTTTCGCGGCAACGTGATCCCCGGCTCGGCCCAGGCCACCATCAATTTCCGCGTGATTCCCGGCACCACTGCCGCGGATTTGATCGCGGAAATTAAGAAGGTAATCGCCGATCCGAACGTGGACGTCGCCTCAGCAAGCACTGCAGCCGCACCAACCCCGCAGGAGTCTTCCACCAACACCGCCCTTTATCGCGCGCTGGCCGAAAGCGCGGGCCAACTTTGGCCAGGCGTCCCAGTGACCCCGTATCTTTTTCAAGCCGGCACCGACGCAGGCGCCTGGCGAAGCCGCGGCGTTCCCGTCTATGGCATTTATCCTTACCCGATTTCGAACGACGACTTGAGCCGCATGCACGGCAACGACGAGCGCGTTCCCCTCGATTCGCTCGAGCAAGGCACGAACCTGATCTATCGCACGCTCCTGCGCGTGGCCGCCCGGCAGTAACTACTCCGCGCCGGTCTGGCTTCTCGGGTCCAGCAATTGATTCAGCCGGTCTTCTGGAATCCCGCTTATTTCCCGCGCCACTTCGCGCACCGTGCGCCCGCTGCGATACGCTTCTTTAGCGATGGCCGCCGCGCGCTCGTAGCCGATCTCGGGCGCCAGCACAGTGCACATGGCGAGCGACTGCTCGACAAATCCCGACGCTCGCGCCGCATCCGCCTGAAGTCCACGCACCGCGCGCTTTTCGAAATTTTTCGACGCGGCCGCCAGAAGCTCAATCGACTCGAGCAAGTCGTACGCCATCACCGGCATCATCACGTTCAGCTCGAAGTTCCCCGCCGCGCAGCACCAGGTGATGGCGGCGTCGTATCCAATCACCTGCGCGCAAGCCATCAGCAGACTCTCGACGATCACCGGATTCACCTTGCCCGGCATGATGCTCGACCCTGGCTGCGTTTCGGGCAGCTTCAACTCGCCCAGCCCGCAGCGCGGTCCCGACGCCAGCCAGCGGAGGTCGTTGCCAATCTTGGTGAGCGCGACCGCGTAAGTCTTGAGCGCCCCGCTCAGGAAACTCACCGCATCCTTGGCAGCCTGCGCTTCGAAATGATTGCGAGCTTCGCGAAACGGCAGGCCGGTCCGTTCGGCCAGCTCCGCAATCACCGCAGCGGCGAAACCAGGCGTGGCGTTGAGTCCCGTGCCCACCGCCGTGCCCCCCAGCGGCAATTCGTAGATTCCTTCCAGCGCCGTCACCACGCGCGCCCCGCAATTCTCCACCTGCGCCGCATAGCCGCTGAACTCCTGGCCCAGCAGCATGGGCACCGCGTCCTGCAAATGCGTGCGTCCGATCTTCACGATGTCGCGGAACTCATCCGCCTTCTGTTCCAGCGATCCCGCCAGCAACCCCATGGCGGGCAGCAGTTCTTCCCGCACCAGCAGCGCCGCCGCCACATGAATGGCCGCGGGGATCACATCGTTGCTGGACTGCCCGCGATTCACATGGTCGTTGGGATGCGCTTTTGCCAGGTGCGCAATCACCTCGTTGGCGTTCATATTGGTGGAGGTACCGCTGCCGGTTTGGAAAATATCCACCACGAACTGGTCGTCGTGCCGGCCCGCCGCCACTTCTTCAGCTGCTTTTTCGATCGCCGCCGCCAGCTCCGCGGGTAATTGCCCGATGCGTCCATTGACGCGCGCCGCCGCGCTCTTGATCATTCCCAGCGCGCGAATAAACGCGCGCTGAAACCGCATCCGGCTGATGGGAAAATTCTCCACCGCCCGCTGCGTCTGCGCGCCGTACAGCGCTTCGGCCGGCACACGCATCTCTCCCATGGTGTCTTTCTCAATCCGGTAATTCACGCTTTGATTGTAGGCCCGGCGCGCGAGCCTAGTTCACCGTGTAAGGCGCCTTCAACCCGAACGGCGCAATCTCGATGTCAAACTGCTCGCCGCCCGCGCTCGCCATCTGGTAAGTTCCGTGCATCATTCCAACCGGCGTCTCGATCGGACACCACGAGGAATATTTGAACGACTCACCAGGCGCAAGCACCGGCTGATGCCCCACCACGCCCGGACCCTTCACCTCTTGCGTGTGCCCGGCCGCGTCCGTGATAATCCAGTGCCGGCTGATCAGCTGCACCGTATCGCTGCCCTGGTTGGTGATCCGCACGGTGTATTCAAAAACCCACTCGCCGTTCTGCGGATTCGAATTTTGCGCCGCGTAGCGCGATAAAACTTCCACGCGAATCCCACGCGTCACAGCATCCGACAGCGGCCCGAGATCGGACTTAAGGCTTTCCATTCCGAACGTCTATCATAGCAAGCGAGCACGGTTATCTTGATAGGAGGCGATCATGATTGCGCGACACTGGCGGGGCTCTACGAGGTACGCGCGAGCACGGTGCAGGTTCGCTCTTCACTCTCCCGAACTCGCTATACTGATCGCGTATACGGGTAAGCATCGCACCAAGGAGGTCCGCATGACCGTCCGCTTTCTGCTAGGCGTGAGCGCCCTGGCGAGCATGGCCGTAATGCCTCTGGCTAGCCAGACACCCGCCGCGAGGACGTCAGCCGCGGCCAAGTCAGTGAAGGACACGGCCGCCTGGAAACTCCAGCACTTGCCCGATGGCCAGCCCGATTTCCAGGGCATTTGGACCAACGCCACTATAACTCCAATGGAGCGTCCCGCCGAATTCGCCAATAAGCCGTTCCTCACCGAGGAGGAAGCGGCCGATTACGAGAAGCATTTCGTCGAGCATCAAAAGGAGAGCTTCACCAACGACGTGAACGGCCCGCTGCGCCTGACCTGGTGGGACTCCGGCTCAAAAATCGTCGAGACCAGGCGAACCTCCATCGTGATCGATCCGCCGGATGGAAAAATTCCGCCGTTGACCCCGCAGGCTCAAGCCGCCGAGCGCGCCCGCCGCGCCACCACTCGTGGCGGTCATATAGATAGTGCCAAGGACCGTCCCTTGAACGAGCGCTGCATCATTTGGCCCACCGATGGACCACCCATGATGTCGAGCTTCTACAACAACAACTACCGCTTCGTTCAGTCGCCGGGATACGTTTCGATCTACATCGAAATGGTGCACGACGTTCGCGTGATTCCGCTGGATGGCCGCCCGCACCTGCCGCCCTCCGTGCGCAGTTGGATGGGAGATTCCGTGGGACATTGGGACGGCGACACGCTGGTCATCGACACCACCAACTTCAACGGCAAGTCCAGTTTCAGAGGGTCGGATGAGAATCTGCATGTCATCGAGCGCTTCAAGCGCACCGGCGAGCACACGCTGCTCTACCAATTCACCATCGACGATCCCACCGCGTTCACCAGGCAGTGGACCGGCGAAGTCCCCTGGCTGTCCGCCCCGGGCCCGCTCTACGAATACGATTGCCACGAAGGAAATTTTCACAGCATTTCGAGCATGCTGAAGAACGCCCGCGCCGAGGATGCCAAACAATCTCCGGCTCCTGACAAACGTTAGCGGATCGAAATCAGCAGCCCGAAGCTGACGCCGACCGCTTGATCGTGCCTGCGCCCGAACGTGTAATCGTAGGCCGGCTCGATATACCAGCCGAACTTGCGCGCCGACGATGGCCAAAACATAAAGTCCAGCGCGATTTCGCCGGCCACGGCATTGGTGCTGATGCCGTTCTCCCTGACGTGAATCCACTCCGGCCCGACGCCGAACATGAACTCTACTTTCTTCGAGAGAGTCCAGGGCTTCTTGAATAAAAGATCCGTATCCCACTCCGTCGAGTGATGACTGAAAGTTGGTGTAACACCGAACTCCAGTTCCAGCCAGTTCTCGATGGGCGTCACTTCCGCCGCCACGGTAGGGCTCAAACTCCATCCACCCCCGCTAAGACTCCGTGCCGGTTCGGCGCCCAATTCGAGGATTGCAACCGCCTCGTTGGCGCCGGTTGATGCGGATTGTTGCGCACTCGCCGCAAAACACGCTAGCAGCATAGCGATGCACAGAGCCGCGACATACATCCTCTTCATGGAATCCCCTTAAGCTTACGTTACTAACCTCGGCCGAGCGACGGAGCTCAATTCGCATTAATACATGACGGACCGTATAGACCTTCATCAATGACAAGCGTACGATTGACCTGGTTGGCGTATTAGCCAAGTTTTCAGTAATGGAAAATCCGAAGGAGGGACGGAACGTGAGATGTAACGTCAGAGTCCAATCCGGAATATTAGCGCGTCTATCGCTGAGTGCGCTCGCCGCTGGTGCGGTGCTCATCGCCGGAAACACTGCCACGACAGCTCAAGTTAATCAGATAAACACGACCCCGACATTCACCAAGGATATTGCGCCGATTCTGCAGGCAAAATGCCAGGAGTGCCACCGCCCGGGCCAAATCGCGCCCATGTCGCTGCTCACCTATGAACAGGTCCGGCCTTGGGCAAAAGCCATTCGGCAGAGGGTTGTGCAGCGGACCATGCCGCCCTGGTTTATCGACAAGACGGTCGGGATCCAGCATTTCGCGAACGATAATTCTCTGAGCGACCAGCAGATCGCAACCATTGAGAAGTGGGTTGACGATGGATCTCCGATGGGCAACCCCAAGGACTTGCCTGCTCCCAAGGTGTTTGAAGACGACGGCGGCTGGAGGCTGACCAAGGTTTTCGGCCGCGAGCCGGACATGGTCATCAACGGACCTTTGTACACCATGAAGGCGCACAATCAAGACCAGTGGTACCGTCCCGTCACCGATATCAATCTCACTGAGCCGCGTTGGGTGCGTGCGGTCGAAATGCGGCCGGCCACCCCGGCGGGCCGGAAGATATTCCATCACATTTTGGCCAACCTGTACCAGGATGAGACCAATGCCCCGGAGGCGCTGGTGCATGTCGATCTCGGTCCGAACGGCGCTAATGCCGGCGGTGGACCGGCCAGCGCGGGTCTTCTCATGGAGTGGGCAATCGGCAAGAACTATGACATCTATCGCGAGAATGCTGGAAAGCTGCTCATGCCCGGCGCCAAGATTCGCTGGGAATATCATGTGCATGCGGCCGGCGAGCAGATCACCGATCACCCACAGTTGGGCGTGTATTTTTATCCCAAGGGTTATGTCCCGAAATATCGGACCTATCTGACCGCCTTCGGTGCGACTTCGTCCGTTGGCGCCCGTCTGGATATTCCGCCGAACTCGATTGCCGAAAGCCAGGGCTTCCACGTCCTGAAGGCGTCCGCCCGGCTTGAGAATTTCCAACCGCACATGCATCTGCGCGGCAAGGCCATGGCCATCGAAGCCATTCTTCCGGATGGCACCACCCGGACGCTGAGCTACGTGAACAACTTTACCTTCAACTGGATGACGAACTATATTTACGCCGACGACGCGGCGCCGGTTCTGCCGAAGGGCACCATTATCCATGTCACCGCCTGGTACGACAACACCAAGGCACACGCGAGCAACCCCGACCCGGATCAGTGGGTTGGCTACGGCGACAGGACCGTTGATGAAATGGGGCACGCCTGGGTGAATGTCACCTATATCAGCCAAGAAGACTACGACAAATGGGCGGCGGCGCATAAGAAGCGTCCTGGAATGAATCAGACGACAGCGCTCGCGCAGCAGCCTTCCGTGACAGGGAGAAGTCAGTAGCTAATTAAACCGAGCGGGTGCCCTGGTCGAAAGAGCGCCCGCTCTATTTTTCAAGAGAGGGTTTGAACATGCAAGCGAAGCTATGGAAAAACGGGCTGGCTTGTGGCGCAGTCATGCTTGCGGCATGCGCACTCGCGGCGGCACAGGACTTGCCCTTCGAGCCGCACCACAATTCTGGCGAAAGTATCACCGGAGCATTCGAAGGATGGTTCCCGAATTCCGATGGGACGTATAACCTGCTGGTCGGATATTATAATCGCAACCTGAAAAATCCGGTGGATGTCCCAATCGGTCCGAATAACCGGATCGAACCAGGCGGGCCGGACCGCGGGCAGCCGACGCATTTCGTTCCGGGACGCAACTGGGGCATGTTTACAGTAACGGTTCCGAAGGACTTCGGCACCCAGCGCCTCCGCTGGACCGTGAGCGTGAATGGCAAGCCTACGGTAATTCCACTGGATATCCTCGATGTTTATCAAGTTTCACCCTTTGTGGACGCAACCGGAGATACGCCGCCCTTCGTCGGATTTTCAGATAGCGGCCCGTTTTTGAATGGGCCTCGCGAGATTTCAGAGTCTATAACCGGCACCGTGGGCACCCCGGTTCCGCTGACGGCTTGGGTCGCCGATGACGCCAAATCGACTCTGTCTGACGGCGGCGGTGGTGGTGGTCGCGCTCAGGCCAAACATGAGCCAGTGACAGTGCGCTGGACAATGTTCCGCGGACCTGCACCAGTGACCTTTGACAATGCCGAGCCGATCGTCCAAAAGCTTCCCTTGAAAGTTACTCCTCCTGGCACAGTTTTTGCCGGCAAAGTAACCAACACGGCCACATTCACTGAACCCGGCGAGTACGTTTTGGACCTGCAGGCCTACGACGCCAGCACGCAGAATGGCAACGGAGGATTCCAATGCTGCTGGTCCGATGCCAAGGTGAAGGTTTCCATCAAAGCCGCTGGCGCTGTCGGGCGCGAGTCCGCGGCACGCTGACCTTTGTTCGGCTCTTCATCGGAGATTCCGCGGTTCAATCTTAGCTGCCACGTTCCGCACCCGCTAACGTAACGGCGATGATGCAGTTCGCAGAGGACCGGCCGCGGCTGGCGTGCCCGGTCCGTTCTGCACCACGCCGCCTCCCGCCTTGAGCAGAACCCAGCCGTTCCACTAGATTCAATCCGCCTTGAAGTATGTATTCTATAGAGAGTCCCGAACCCGCTGGACCAAGAGGAGAGCCCGATGCGAAAACTTTCGCTGAGTGTTCTGTCCCTGATTTCCGCAGCCTGCATGCTCTGGCTGAACCCACCGGCCCGCGCCCAATCCGGAGCTAAAGACGGCGAGTGGCGCACTTACGCGGGCGACCTCGGCAGCACCCGCTATTCCCCGCTCGATCAGATCAACGCGCAAAACTTCAACCAGCTCGAAATCGCCTGGCGATTCAAGACCGATGGGCTCGGCCCGCGCCCCGAGTATCAATTCGAATCCACTCCGCTCATGGTCCACGGCGTCATCTACACCACCGCCGGATCCCGCCGCGCCGTAGTCGCTTTGGATGCTGCCACCGGCGAAATGCTCTGGATGCACGCCGAGAACGAGGGCGCACGCGGTGAAGCCTCGCCTCGCCAGCTCTCCGGCCACGGCGTCGCCTACTGGACCGATGGCCGCGAAGAACGAATCCTCTACGTCACTCCCGGCTATCGCTTAGTCGCGCTCAATGCCAAGACCGGCGTCCCCGTCCCCAGCTTCGGCACCAACGGCATGGTCGATCTCAAGCGGGACGACGACCAGCAAATGGATCTGATCACCGGCAGCGTCGGCCTGCACTCCACGCCCATCGTCGCCAAAAATGTAGTGATCGTCGGCGCGGCGCATCTGGAGGGCGGAATCCCCAAGAGCAAAAACAACGTCAAAGGCTACGTCCGCGGATTCGACGCGCGCACCGGCAAGCGCCTCTGGATTTTCCACACCATCCCCAAACCGGGCGAGTACGGCATCGAGACCTGGCTCAACGATTCCTGGTCCTACACCGGAAACGCCGGCGTCTGGGGACAAATTTCAGTCGACGAAGACCTCGGCCTGGCCTACTTGCCCGTGGAGCTTCCCACCGGCGATTACTTCGGCGGCCATCGTCCAGGAGCGGGCCTGTTCGGCGAGAGCGTCGTCGCGGTCGACCTCCAAACCGGCCAGCGCAAATGGCACTATCAATTGGTCCACCACGGCCTCTGGGACATGGACATCCCCTGCGCGCCCATCCTCACCGACATCACCGTCAACGGCCGCACCGTCAAAGCCCTTGCGCAACCCACCAAGCAGGCTTTCCTCTATGTCTTTGATCGCACCAACGGCCAACCCATCTGGCCCATTGAAGAGCGTCCGGTGGAGAAAGGCACTGTCCCCACCGAATGGTATTCGCCCACGCAGCCGTTTCCAACCAAGCCGCCCGCCTACGACAACCAGGGCGTCTTGCCCGACAGTCTGATCAACTTCACGCCTGAACTCCACGAGCAAGCCTTGCAGCTCATTACGAAATATAAAACGGGCCCCATCTTCACGCCCCCTTCGGTCAGCACGCAAAACGGCACGCTGGGAACGCTGGTCTCTCCCGGATCGCAAGGCGGCACCAACTGGCCGGGCGGCTCCTACGATCCGGAAACGCACACCGTCTACGTGTTCTCGCAAAGCGCCATCGCATTGCTCGGCCTGGTCCCGCCTCCCGCGGAAGTGTCCGACATGAACTATGTGCAAGGCGTAGCCGGTGCTGCCGTGCGCGCCCGCAGAGCCATGGGTGCCGCACCCGAAGCGCCGCCTCCAGGTCCACCCCGGGCTGCCGCAGCCCCTGCAGGTCCAGGCGCACTAACCGTCCAAGGTCTCCCGTTGCTCAAGCCACCCTACGGCCGCATCACCGCCATCGATCTCGATAAAGGCGAGTTCCGCTGGCAAATCGCGCACGGCGAAACCCCCGACAACATCCGCAACCACCCCGCGCTCAAAGGCCTAAACATTCCGCGCACCGGACGTTCGGGACTGATCGGCGTTCTAACCACCAAAACCCTGGTAATCGCAGGCGAAGCGGGCTTCTTCACCACGCCGTCGGGACAGCGCGGCGCCATGCTGCGCGCTTACGACAAGATGACCGGACAAGAAGTGGGTGCCGTCTACATGCCCGCGCCGCAATCCGGTTCGCCCATGACCTATTCACTCAACGGCGAGCAATACCTGGTGGTCGCCATCGGCGGCGGCAATTACTCGGGCGAATTATTGGCCTTCAAACTTCCGCGAAGTTGAACTTGCAATCGGGCTCGATTGTTCTTAGGTCACAGTCACCAGCCCGGGCGTTTAAGACCAAATGCATCAGGCACCCGCAGGCGCTTTATTGGCAACGGCCAATTTCACAATGCCCCGACTGGGAGGCACCACGACGATTCGCTTGAAGCGCTCACTTTAGCAAATGCCATGACACAGAACTGGGCTGAGTCCCTCAGTTGGCGGTCTGTTCAACGGATACTCAGTCTCGACCTTAGCCGCGCTATTTACCAGGAACTCGGAACCGGAATCAGGTGTGAGGAAACCCTGAGGGGCCTTGCACGCGACGCGTTAACCGGAAGGTTGGGCGCGGAGTTCCTGACGCGGGACCTAGCTCGTGACGCAGGTCCCGACTTTTACTGGGAACAAGCCGTCCCGTTCCAAGAGGGGATCGAACGAGCTTTAGGGCGATCTGCCAGGGCGAGCTTGGAGCACTGGGCACGCTACGTTGCCTCCACAGAGGCCAACAACCCGTGGACCAACTACGAGGACCTTTTCCTAAGCTGGGCATCGACCTTCAGAAGAACTGGGAAAGACGAGATTGGCTTTGCGATCGACGCATCGCT
>Ga0335083_10003948_pt1 | contig 19058 bp, 18 predicted proteins | sample Lox_Sample_42_FD_206716 | JGI IMG/M metagenome (GOLD analysis project Ga0335083, IMG submission 206716) | Soil microbial communities from Loxahatchee National Wildlife Refuge, Florida, United States - Lox_Sample_4.2 | ecosystem: Environmental > Terrestrial > Soil > Wetlands | place: USA...
CGCGGCCAACGTGCACGTCGGGCGCCTCATCGAGCTCGACGTGGCAGACCCTGAGCAGCTGGGGGCGATGTGCGAGAAGCTCCTCGCCAACCCGCTCGTCGAGGACTACGAGGTCCAGCTGCTGGACACGCCCGCCTGACGGCCCAGGTGAAGTTCGCCGTCATCCAGTTCCCCGGCTCCTGCGACGACCGGGATGCCGTACACGCCGCCGGGCTCGTGGGCGACGCCGAGCTCGTGTGGCACGCCGAACGCGACCTGAGGGGCGCCGATGCCGTCATCGTCCCCGGCGGCTTCTCCTACGGCGACTACCTGCGCGCCGGGGCGATCGCCCGCTTCTCCCCGGCGATGGACTCCGTGATCGAGTTCGCCGCTGCCGGCGGGCTGGTGCTGGGCATCTGCAATGGCTTTCAGGTGCTGTGCGAGGCCCACCTGCTCCCCGGTGCCCTGCTCGTCAACGCCAACCGCCGGTTCACCTTCCGGCAGCTCTCGCTGCAGGTGATCCGCGACGACAGTCCCTTCACCCAGGGCATGGAGACCGGGCAGCTGCTGAGGATCCCCGCCAAGCACTCGTGGGGGCGTTACCACGCCGACCCCCGGACGCTCGAGGGGCTCGAGCACAATGGTCAGGTGCTGCTGCGATACGCACCGGGGCACAACTTCAACGGCTCCGTCGCCGACATCGCCGGCGTGTGCAACGAGGCCGGCAACGTGTTCGGGCTGATGCCCCACCCCGAGCACGCGGTCGAGGAGCTCACCGGAGGCTCGACCGACGGCCTGAGGATCTTCCAGTCGATGCGGCTGGCGAAGGAGGGGGCGCTTGCCTGAGGGCACGGCGCTGCACGCCCCCGCCGGGGTCCCGACGCTGCAGGACGCGCTCGCGCTCGGCCTCACCCGCAGCGAGTACGAGCTGGTGTGCGAGAAGCAGGGAGGCCCGCCCAACCAGGTGGAGCTGGCGGTGTACTCGCTGATGTGGAGCGAGCACTGCGCCTACAAGCACTCCAAGCTGCTGCTGCGCACGCTACCCACGACCGGCGAGCACGTGGCGCTCGGACCCGGCGAGAACGCTGGCGCCGTGAACCTCCCGGGTGGGCTCGTGTGCGCGTTCAAGGTCGAGTCCCACAACCACCCCAGCGCGGTCGAGCCGTTCCAGGGCGCCGCCACCGGGGTCGGCGGGATCCTGCGTGACATCTTCGCGCTCGGGGCGCGGCCGATCGCGGTGCTCGACTCGCTGCGCTTCGGGGAGCCGACGGCGGCGGCCGGCGACCGCGCGCGCTACCTGCTGGAAGGTGCCGTGGGGGGGATCGGGCACTACGGCAACTCGATCGGCGTCCCCACGGTCGGCGGAGAGGTCTACTTCGAGGCTCCCTACGAGCACAACTGCCTGGTCAACGCGATGGCACTCGGGCTCGCCCGCCCCGAGCAGCTGATTCGCAGCGCCGCCACCGGACCCGGCAACCTGGTGGTGCTGTTCGGGGCATCGACCGGACGGGACGGCATCGGCGGGGCCTCGGTGCTCGCCTCCGCCGAGCTGGCAGGCGAGGAAGGCTCAGCTCCCGACATGCGCCCCACGGTTCAGGTGGGGGATCCGTTCGAGGAGAAGAAGCTGCTCGAGTGCTCGCTGGAGCTGCTCGAGCGCGGGCTGCTCGTCTCCCTCCAGGACCTGGGTGCAGCGGGCCTAACCTCCTCGGCCTCGGAGATGGCGTCCAAGGGGGAGGTCGGGATCGACATCGACGTGGCCGCCGTGCCCCTGCGCGAGCCTGGCCTCGAGCCGTTCGAGATCATGATCTCCGAGTCCCAGGAGCGGATGCTGTGCGTGGTCGAGCCGACGTCCTTCGATCGGGTCGCGGCCGTGTGCGCCAGGTGGGAGCTGCCCTGCTCGGCGATCGGGCGCGTGACCGACTCCCGCCGCCTGCGGGTGCTGAGCGGGGAGGAGGTCCTCGCCGACATGCCCGTCGAGGGGCTCGTCGACGATTGCCCGCTGTACGAGCTCTCCCCGCGGCCACCTCGGGAGGCCGTGTACCCGCCGCCGTCTGGGACCCTGGCTCCGGAGGCCGGTCCCGCCGAGACCTTGCTGGCGCTGCTCGCCAGCCCCAACCTCTCCTGCCGGCGACCGCTGTTCGAGCAGTACGACTCGATTGTCCAGTCGCGCACCGTGCGCCGCCCCGCGGAGGCCGACGCGGCCGTTCTCGCCCTACCCGATGGCTCGGCGCTGGCGGTCAGCATCGACTGCAACGGTCGCAGGGTGGCAGCGGACCCGTACCGTGGCACCGTGGAGGCGGCGCTGGAGTGCGCAGCCAACCTCGCGTGCGCCGGGGCCGAGCCACTCGGCACGACCAACAACCTCAACTTCGGCAACCCCGAGAAGGACCACATCGCCTGGCAGCTCACGGAGGCCGTGAGGGGACTCGGGGACGCCTGCCGTGCCCTGCGGGCGCCGATCGTGGGCGGCAACGTCTCCCTCTACAACGAGGGTCCCGCCGGCCCGATCTATCCCACGCCCGTGGTCGGCATGGTCGGCACGCTCCCAGACGCCTCCCGCGCCGGGCGCCTGGGCTTCTCGCGGGCGGGCGACGCGATCGCGCTCGTCGGTCCCTTCTGTCCCTCGCTGGCGGCGTCGGAGCTGGAGAAGCTGCATGGGCGCCCGTTGCCCGAGCAGCTGCCCGAGTGCGACCTCGAGGCCGTGATCGCGGCTCTGGGGGCGATCCGCGGCGCGGTACGGGAGGGCCTGCTGAGCAGCGCCCACGACATCGCCGAGGGCGGTCTCGCGGTTGCGCTGGCGGAGTGCTGTCTGGCGGGGAGCGTCGGCGCCACCGTCACGCTCTCCCCCGGCGAGGAGCTCGAGGTGGCCCTGTTCGGGGAGGGCCCGGGTGGCTTTCTCGTGAGCGGGCCGTCCGAGGCGCTCGAGCGCCTCGAGCACAGCGCCGGCACGCGCGTGATCGGGACCGTCGGAGGGGATGCCCTGTCGATCGGGCGGGCGCACGGCGCCGGCGGGGCGGGCGAGGAGGTCCTCAGCGCCGGACTCGAGGAGCTGCGTGGCGCCAACGATCGTCTCTGGGAGCTGTTTCCTTGATGCTAGCTTTAGGTCATATGCGTGAGGGACCGCGCGACGAGTGCGGAGTGTTCGGCCTGTACGCGCCCGGTCACGAGGTGTCGAGGCTGTCCTACTTCGCCCTGTATGCGCTTCAGCATCGAGGGCAGGAGTCGGCGGGGATCGCGGCTGCCGACCGCGGCGGCAACATCATCACCCGCCGCGAGCTCGGCCTGGTCAGCCAGGTGTTCAGCGAGAACGACCTGCGCACGCTCGCGGGAGACCTCGCGATCGGTCACGTGCGCTACTCCACCACCGGCTCCAACGCGTGGGAGAACTCACAGCCCGTGCAGCGCTCGGAGGGCACCAACGGCTCACGTCGAGAGCTCGCCCTCGCACACAACGGAAACCTCATCAACGCCCTCGAGCTCCACGACGAGCTGGTCGAGAACGGCGTCACCTTCAGCTCGAGCTCCGACTCGGAGATCGTCGCGGCGATGATCGCCACCCACCCCGCCGAGAACGTCGAGGACGCGATCGCCGACGTGCTTCCAAGGCTGCGGGGGGCGTTCTCGATCGTGGTCATGACCAAGGACCGGGTGGTCGCCTTCCGCGACCCGCTCGGCCTGCGCCCGCTGGCGCTCGGCACGCTCCGCGGCGATGGCCCGGAGCGCTACTGCGTGGCCAGCGAGTCGTGCGCCTTCGACATCATCGGCGCCAACTACGTCCGGGAGGTCGAGCCGGGGGAGATCGTGACGCTGTCCGAGGAGGGCGTCCAGAGCCGCAACACCCCGGTCCCGGGACGACGCGCCTTTTGCGTGTTCGAGTACATCTACTTCGCCCGCCCGGACTCCCGCATGAACGGCCAGGTGCTCCAGGTGGCGCGCGGGCGGATGGGCGAAATCCTGTGGAGGGAGGCGCCCGTCGAGGCGGACGTGGTGATCGCCGTGCCCGACTCCGGCAACCCGGCCGCGCGCGGGCTTGCGCGGGCGGCGGGTCTCCCGCAGGACGACGGCTTCGTCAAGAACCGCTACGTCGCCCGTACCTTCATCCAGCCCGGCCAGGAGCTGCGCAAGCACGGTCTGCGCCTGAAGTTCAACCCGCTTCCCGAGGTGATCGCCGGCAAGCGCCTGGTGGTGGTCGACGACTCGATCGTGCGCGGCAACACCACCCGCCAGATCGTCCAGATGCTGCGCGACGCCGGCGCCGCGGAGATCCACATGCGCATCTCCGCCCCGCCTATCAAGCACCCCTGCCACTACGGCATCGACATGTCCTCGCGCGAGGAGATGATCGCCCACGGACGCACCACCGAGCAGGTCGCCGCGGAGCTCGGGTGCGACACGCTCCACTACCTCTCGCTCGAGGGGGTCTACGAGGCCGTCGCCAGCACCCGCTCCCACCATTGCGACGCGTGCTTCACCGGCGACTACCCGCTCGCCGGCAGCGACGGCGCGGCCGGCAAGTACTCACTCGAGCAGCCCGCCGAGAGTCCCGGCGGGGCGGGCGAGGAGCAGGTCGAGGTGCTCAGCGCCTCGTAGCTTGCCCGTCAGCGCTCGCTGTTGGGCTGGCGGGCCGCGGTGGCGTCGTTGTACTGGTTGTTGTAGGGGTGACGGACGATCAACTCGCCTTCCCGCTCCGAGCGGAGCCCGTAGCCGAGGGCGGCGATGACCACCAGAGTCACGATGATGGCTAGCAGCATTTGGGGTCGTCCTTGCGTGTTGGGGGATTTCGGTAGCCCCCCCTTCCACCCTCACATCGATTGAAGAACGCGCCGGCGGCGCCCTGTGTGACGTAGCTCACGCTCGCCGCCAAAACGCGGCTATCGTCGGTCCTAACCGACCGAGAGGAGGAAGAAATGAAGCGTTTTGCAACGGTTCTGGCGCTTGCCGGATGCCTCGGCGGGGCCGCGGCGGCTCACGCGGAAACGCCTTCGCCGACCATCCTCGTCGAGCCGTCAGCCACGGTTGTGATCTCAAAAACCGCGACGTCCGCAGAAGCGGAAGCGGCCTACCACCAGGCCTTCTCCGCGGCCATCGCCAAGGGACTCGCCCAGGCGCAATTCGTGACCGGCGCGGTGGGGGCGAAAGTGGGATCGATCCAGCAGATCGTGCCGCGCGGAGGATCGGTCGAATGCTTCGTGCCCGCCGAAGAAGGCCCGTACAGGGAATGGGAGCGCTACGAAGGAGCGCAGCCGGACTTCTTGTCGGTGGAACTCTTCGGGGGCTACGCGGTTGCCCCGGTGGCGGCCAAGGCCGCACCCCGACCCGCGGGCAAGAAGCCGAGCAAGAAGAAGCACAAGCACCACGCCAGGAAGTCGGATGTGCCGGCCCGCTGTGAAGTGTCGGCGCGGGTCCTGCTCTCGTACCTGCTCACGTAGGTCCGACAGCTATCTTCCGGCCCTCGTGCCCGAGCAATTCCCCATCGCGGTCCTTGTGTCGGGCACGGGGACCAACCTGCAGGCCCTCCTCGACACCGTTCACGAACGCGACGCCCGGATCGTGGCTGTCGCCTCCAGCGCCCCGGACGCGCCTGCGCTCGCCAGAGCCCGTGAGCGGGGCGTCGCCACCGAGGTCTTTGCCCGCGGCGACTACTCCGACCGCGAGGCCCGCGACGACGCCCTCGCGGGGTGGCTGCTCGAGCGGGGCGCGCGGCTGGTCGTGCTGGCCGGCTACATGGAGCTGCTCGGCAGCCCCTTCCTCGAGCGCTTCCCCCGCGCGGTCATCAACGTCCACCCCTCGCTGCTGCCCGCGTTCCCCGGGCTCCACGCGATCGAGCAGGCGCTCGACTACGGCGTGAAGGTGTTCGGCGTCACCGTCCACTTCGTGGACGCCGGCGTGGACACCGGTCCCGTGATCCTGCAGCGGGCGCTCGAGCTGCCGAACGCCGCCGACCCGGAGCAGGTGCTGGCCGCGCTGCGCCCGCTGGAGCACTCGCTGCTGCCCGAAGCCGTCTCCCTGCTCGCCCGCGGAGCGGTACGAGCCGACGGGCGCAACCCCCGCCGGGTCGAGGTCGATCGCGCTGCCCTTACGGATAGGCTCTGAGCGTGGCCTCCTCGGGTGAGCTCACCAGCGAGCATGCGGGCGTGATCGAGCGCACGGCTCCCAACGAGGTACGCGTACGCCGCGCCCTGCTGTCGGTGTCGGACAAGACGGGCGTGCTCGACTTCGCCCGCGGACTCCAGGAGCTCGGCGTCGAGCTCGTGTCCACCGGCGGCACCGCCCGCGAGCTGGGCCGAGCGGGGATCCCGGCGCGTCCGATCGAGGACTTCACCGGCTTCCCGGAGATCATGGACGGCCGCGTCAAGACGCTGCACCCGAGGCTGTACGCGGGGCTGCTGGCTCGCCGCGACGAGGACTCGCACCTGCGGGCCGCCGAGGAACAGGGGATCGAGCCCGTCGACCTGGTTTGCGTGAACCTGTACCCGTTCGAGCAGACCCTCGCCCGCGGCGACGCCTCCGAGCGGGAGATCATCGAGAACATCGACATCGGCGGTCCCACGATGATCCGCGCTGCCGCCAAGAACAGCGCCTTCGCCGCCGTGGTCGTCGACCCCGACGACTACCCGGCGGTGCTGCGCGAGCTGCGCGATAGCGGTGGCCGCCTGTCCTCGGGCACCCGCCGGGAGCTCGCCCGCAAGGCGTTCGCCACCACCGCCCGCTACGACGCCGCCATCTCGAGCTGGTTCTCACGCTCCGGGGAGCAGGGCGAGGGCTTCCCGCAGCGCTGGAGCGAGTCCTACGAGAAGGTCCTCGAACTGCGCTATGGCGAGAACCCCCACCAGCAGGGAGCCTTCTACTCGCGTGCCGGCGGCGGGCCCCACCTGCTGGACGGCGTAACCCAGCTCCACGGCAAGGAGCTGTCGTTCAACAACCTGCTCGACCTCAGCTCCGCTCGTGAACTCGTGGAAGAGTTCGCCGACCCCGCCTGCGCGATCGTCAAGCACAACAATCCCTGCGGCTGCGCGGTCGCCGACAGCGCCGCGGAGGCCTACGCGCGAGCGTTCGCATGCGACCCCCAGAGCGCCTACGGCGGGGTGATCGCGATGAACCGCCCGATCGACGGGGCCGCCGCGGAGAAACTCTCCGGCCAGTTCATCGAGGTGCTGCTCGCGCCCTCGTTCGAGGCCCCGGCGCTCGAGATCCTGCAGCAGAAGAAGAACGTCCGCCTGCTCGAGCTGGGTGCCTGGCCGGCCCGCACCGAGCGGGTCGAGGGCCGCGCGGTGCTCGGCGGGCAGCTCGTGCAGAGCCGCGACGAGGTCGGCGAGACGCGTGAGCAGATGAACACGATCACGGGTGTCGAGCCCACCGACGAGCAGTGGCAGGACCTGCTGTTCGCATGGCAGGTCTGCCGCCACGTGCGCTCCAACGCGATCGTGATCGCCCGCGACCGCGCCACGATCGGGATCGGCGCCGGCCAGATGAGCCGTGTGGACGCCGTCCGCATCGCGATCGACAAGGCCCGGGCCTTCCAGCCGCAGCTGCTCGCGGGCTCGAGCCTCGCCTCCGACGCCTATTTCCCGTTCGCAGACGGACCCGAGCTGGCCCTGGGGGCTGGCGTCGCGGCGATCATCCAGCCCGGCGGGTCGGTCCGCGATGCGGAGGTCATCGCCGCCGTGGATGCAGCCGGTGCCGCGATGGTCGCGACCGGTATCCGCCACTTCCGCCACTGAGCCCCCTCGTCGCGCGCGGCGTGGCTTCATCGTGCGCGCGTCTTCACCGCCCGCGCGTCTTCGCCCGCGCGTCTTCACCGCCCCGCGCGTCTTCACCGCCCGCGCGTCTTCACCGCCCGCGCGCCGTGGCCGAGGGGGCTTGGCATCCGAGTGTTACGATATATCGTGTAGTTACTTAGATAGCTCACGATAGGAGTTTAGAGATGTTTGGAAGTTATTCGACAGGAGCCCGGCCGGGATGCCGAGCTCCACACCACAGAGGTGAGCGCGGACGACGTGGGGACTGGAGCGGATTCGGCCCGGGGCCGCGCGGTCCGTGGGGCCGAGGCCGCAAGGCCCGCCGCGGCGACATCCGCACTGCCGCGCTGTTGCTGCTCGCGGAGGAGCCGCGCAACGGCTACCAGATCAAACAGGAGGTCGAGGAGCGCAGCGGAGGGGTCTGGAGCCCCAGCCCGGGATCGGTGTACCCGGCGCTCGCGCAGCTCGAGGACGAGGGGCTGATCCGCTCCGAGGAGACCGACGGGCGCAAGCTGTTCGCGCTCACCCACGCCGGCAAGGCCGTCGTGGAGGAGCGCCCCGCCGACCGTCCCGCACCGTGGGAGGAGATGAGCGACTCGGTCAGCGACCGCGCCCACGAACTCGGGCGTCTGATGCGCGAGGTCGCCTACGCGTTCGTGCAGGTCATGAAGACCGGCAGCGAGTCGCAGGTGGCGGCCGCCCGCGAGGTGCTCGTGCAGACCCGCAAGGACCTGTACCGGATCCTCGCCGACGGCGAGGGCGATGCCGATACGGTGAGTAGGGAGGTTTGAGCCAGCCTGCCACGACACCCGGCGAAGCACACGCGGCGCCCGCTCCGGCGGGCGCCGGCGGCGCCGTGGTGGTGAGCGGACTGACGAAGAACTACGGCGAGCTCGAAGCCGTCCGCGGCGTTGACTTCACGGTGGAGGTGGGCGAGACATTCGGCTTCCTCGGTCCCAACGGGGCGGGCAAGTCGACCACGATCAGCATGCTGTGCACGCTCGTCAGCCCGAGCGGGGGTTCCGCGCGCGTGGCCGGACACGACGTGGTCGGCGAACGCGACGAGGTGCGCCGCCACATCGGCCTCGTGTTCCAGGACACCACGCTCGACGGCTACCTGTCGGCCGAACAGAACCTGCGCCTGCACGCCGAGCTGTACGGAGTGCCGAAGGCCCTGGTAGGGCCGCGGATGCAGCAGGTGATGGAAATGGTCGGGCTGTGGGAGCGCCGCGGCAGCCTCGTCAACCACTTCTCGGGCGGGATGAAGCGCCGCCTGGAGATCGCGCGTGGCCTGCTGCACTCGCCACGGGTGCTGTTCCTCGACGAGCCCACCGTCGGCCTGGACCCCCAGACGCGCCGCTCGATCTGGGGCTACATCCGCCAGCTCAAGACCCAGGAGGAGATCACGATCTTCCTCACCACCCATTACATGGACGAGGCTGAGTACTGTGACCGCATCGCGATCATGGACCAGGGACGGATCATCGTGCTCGACACGCCGGAGGCGTTGAAGGCCCAGGTCGGCAAGGACCGCGTCCAGATCGAGACGGACGACTCGGGTCCCGTGATCGCGGCCCTCAAGGAGCGCTTCGACATCGACGCGGTGATGGCGGAGGGCAAGGTCACGTTCGGTGTGACCGACGGCGAGCGCTTCCTGCCCCGCCTGTTCGCGGAGCTCGGCCAGCCGATCAAGGGCATCAGCGTCGCGAGACCGTCGCTCGACGACGTGTTCCTCGCACACACGGGCACCACGATCCGTGACGCGGAGGCCCAGAACAACGACAACATGCGCAATCTCGCGCGCCTGATGAGCCGCTGATGGCCACCCGCACGAGGACCGCCTCGGAGCTCGCCGGGGACCCCGGCGCGGCCGTCGAGGTCCCCGAGGTCGCCCGTGTGCGGGTTCCTCCCCGCAGCGCGCGCAGCGAGCTGCGTGCGATCAAGGTGGTCTGGAAGCGCGAGTTGATCCGCTTCAGCCACGACCGCCTGCGGATCCTGACCGCCCTGATGCAGCCGTTCCTGTTCCTGTTCGTGCTCGGCACGGGGCTGTCGCGGATCGCCTCGACCGGTACCCACGGCGTCAGCCTGCGCACGTTCGTGTTCCCCGGGGTGCTGTGCATGGCGGTGATGTTCACAGCCATGTTCTCGGCGGCCTCGCTGGTGTGGGACCGCGAGTTCGGCTTCCTGCGCGAGATGATGGTGGCACCGGTGCGCCGCAGCTCGCTGGTGCTGGGCAAGTGCCTGGGTGGCGCCACCGTGGCCGCGTTTCAGGGGCTGATCGTGCTCGTGCTTGCGGGCCTCGTGGGTATCCCCTACGCCGGCGGGCTGCTGCTCGTGATCGTCGTGCTGATGGTGATGCTGGCCTTCACGATCACCGCCTTCGGAGTCATGGTCGCCGCCCGGGTGACCCAGATCCAGTCGTTCATGGCGCTGATGCAGATGGCGATCATGCCGATGTTCTTCCTCTCCGGCGCCCTGTTCCCCGTGATCGGGCTGCCGCTGTGGCTCTCGATCCTCAACCGCATCGACCCGCTCACCTACGCCGTCGACCCGATGCGCAAGGCGATCTTCTCCCACCTGCACGTGAGCGCGGCCGCGCGCCACGACCTGGTCCCCGGCGTGACGTGGTTCGGCTGGCATGTGCCCGGGGCTCTCGAGGCCGCTGTCGTAGGCCTGCTCGGGACCGCGATGCTGGGCGTGGCCATCTTCCAGTTCAGCAAGACCGACTAGCGGCGCTCGTCGGCCCCGACGGCGGGCCCGCCGGTGGTGCCGGGACGCTCGCGCGGGGCGCGTGCGGCAGCTCCCACGGGGTACCGTGAAGCCGTGAGCTCGCGCTCTCGCAAGTGGGCCTTCGGCTCGGCCGCTGCGCTCGTCGTCGCCGGGGCCTGCTGTGCGGCCTTCGTGCCCGGCGTGGTCGGGGAAGTGCTGACGATCATGCTGATCTCCGGCGGGCTGTGTGCGGCATTGCTGCTGCTGTTCCTCGAAGTGGGGCTGGACGAGGAACGAGACCTCGAACGCGAACAGCGCCAGCGGGAGGCGAAGGACCGGCGCACGCTGCAGCTGCGACGCCGCTCGCGGCTGCCCCAGCGCCCGCGCCGCCCCCGGTGACCCTGCTCGGGGGCGTGCGGGCGGTGGAGCCCGTGCTGCGCCCGACCGGTGAGTGCGAGGTGCGAGCGGGGGTGGCGGCGGAGCGATACGCTGCCCCGCCGATGAGCAGCGAGCGCCGGATCGTCGCGACGGCGGCCAACGAGTTCGAGGCCGAGATGATCTGTGGGGTGCTGAGCGAAGCCGGCATCGAATCGGGCATGGAGCTCGCCAACACGGGCATCGGCGGACGTATCGGCGGGGGCGGCGCCCGCGACATCTACGTCCACGCGGAGGACCTCGAGCGCGCCCAGGAGGCGCTCAGTCAGACCGAGGAGCCGGGCGAGCCCGACGGCGAGGACGGCTGAGCCGCCGCCGCGGCCCGGCCCCACTGCGACACGAACCCGCCGGGGACAATACCCTGCCGCGGAGCAGGCCGGAACGGACTACCTGCGCCGCTGGGGCACCCACGGCGTGGCCTGCCGCTCACTGCACACAAAGGGGGTCTGCCTGCCATGCGGCTCGGGCCTCGCAACCATTCGAGGAAAGGCAAGAATCGTGGGAATCCGGATCAACGGCCGTCTGCTGCTCCGCGCGTGCGCCGCTGCAGTTGCGAGTTCGGCCATCTGCGCGCTGGGGGCGCAGGCGGCCGCGCTGCCGAGCATGTCGATCGCCGTCACCAAGACCTCGGCGACCGTCACAGGCGCGCCGACATCGGCCGGCGCCGTCAACATCGTGGTCTCCGACAAGGGCCTCAAGGAAGGGGCCGCGATCCTGTTCCGTCTGGCTCCCGGCAAGACGGTGGCCGAAGCGGAACAGTTCCTGAAGGAAAAGCGCGCGCACAACGACCCGAACAACACCGCCGAACTGGGCACGCTCGTGTTCGACGCGGAAGCGGAAAACGGCGTCACAAATGAAGCGCAGACCGTCCTGCAGCCCGGCACATACATCGTGCTCATCGCCGCCGGGGAAGGCGAACCCACGCTGCGTGACACGTTCACGGTCGGTGCGGCCACCGCAGCCGCGCTTGCGCTGCCCGCCGCGCAGGCGACGGAGCGGACGGTCGAGTTCGGCTTCAAGGGCCCGAAGACGCTCCATGACGGCGAGGTGGTGCGCTTCGAAAACGAAGGCTTCCTCGTGCACATGGACGTGGCCTTCCCGGTGAAGAACATGAAAGCCGCAAAGCTGGCCGTGAAATACCTTCTCGCAGGCAAGGAAAAGGCCCTCGGCAAGCTGATCGCGGGCCCGCCCGTCGGCTTCTACGGCCCGCTCTCGCACGGCGCCTCCATGCAGGAGACGATCACGGCGAAGCCCGGCATCTATGTGCAGGCGTGCTTCATGGAGACCCAGGACGGCCGCGACCACACCCTCCTCGGGATGGAGCGGATCATCAAGATCACCAAGTAGCGGCACGCCTTCGACAGGACTCGCCCCCGGCGCACGCACGGCGCCGGGGGCGGCCCGGCCGGGGGCGTCCCTGCCGATCCTCAGGCGCCGGCGAGCTGGGCGGCCTTGACGACCAGGATGATCACCGCCACCGCCAGATAGGCCTGCAGCGCGAGCATCGCGACCTTGCGGCCCGTTGACCACTCGGGTCGGCGCAGAAGGGTGAGGGGGGGCATCGTCCACTGCTCGCGCGGCACGTCGGGCGTTCCCGGCGCTCGCGCCACGGCGGGCTCCGCGGCGCGGCGCCGACGCAGCATCACGAGCCCGAACGCGGTCAGCCCGACCGCCAGGATCGCGCCGCCGATCAACGCCACCTTGGTGACCTCGACGTGCGGGAACACGGTGGTCGTCATCAGGATCAGCGAGAGCAGCACGAGCACCGACACCACCACGCACGCGAGCGCGTTCAGCCACGGCCGGTTGCGCCACGGCCCCAGCACTTCGGGATCGTTGCAAAGCAGCAGCAGAAACACGCTCGCGGAGGGCAGCAGCATCCCGGCGAGCGCCTGCACGGCCTCGGTGATCACACCGAGGGGTGCCCCGGGGATCAGCACGATCGCGGCCGCCGCGGCGATCATGCCGGCGAAGATCCCGTAGAACAGCTTGGCGTCGCTGAACTTCCGGTGCAGCGAGGACTTGGTGCCGAACACGTCCCCGAAGGCGTAGCTGGTGGACAGCGTCAGCGCCCCGGCCCCGATCAGCGAGGCGTTCAACAGGACGACCGCGTAGAAGGCCCCCGCCGTCGAGCCGAGCGTGTGGTCGAGTGCTTCGGCGGTGGCGCCGGCGTCGGTGAAGTGGCCGAAGTAGGGGGTGCCGGCGAAGGCGAAGGCGGACACGCACAGCAGGGCTCCGGCACCGATCACGACCACGGCGGCACCGATCCAGGTGTCGATGCGCTCGTAGTTGATCCAGCGCGGCGTGATGCGCTTGTCGATCACGTTGGACTGCTGAAAGAACAGCTGCCACGGCGCGACCGTGGTTCCCACCATCGCGATGATCAGCAACACCGAGGTCGAGTTGGCGCCCCCCTGGATGCCGGGCACGAAGAAGTCGCGGGCCACGCTCCCGCCGTGGGGGTGGGCCATGAAGAACAACGGGATCACCAACAGGTTGGCGAACACGAACACGAACATCGCCCGCTCCCACGAGCGGAAGCTTCCGCTGACGGTGATCGCCACGAGGGCCACCGCTGCGATCGGCACGGCAACGTACGCCGACACTCCCAGGTAGCCGAGCGAGAGGCTCACGCCGATGAACTCGGTGACGATCGTGAGGAAGTTCAGCAGGAACAGGTCGCCGACCGAGAACCAGCCCCAGAAGCGCCCGAAGCGCTCGTTGATGAGCCGCGCGTGGCCCACCCCGGTGACGGCCCCGAGGCGAACCACCATCTCCTGGTTGACGATCAGCACCGGCACGAGCAGCAGCAGCACCCACAGCAGGCTTGTGCCGTAGTTCTGGCCCGCCTGCGAGTAGGTGGCGACCCCGCCGGCGTCGTTGTCGCCGACCATCACGATCAGCCCCGGGCCGATGATCGCCAGCAGCGCGAGCAGCCTCGATCGCAGCCCGTGGCGACCCTCCTCGTGCTGGCCGATCGTTCCGAAGGCCCCGCGGATGTCGCCGACGTGAGCGGGGTCGAGCACGAAGCGCTCACGCGTCGCCCCCGACTCCCTTGTGGGGTTGCTCGCCATCTGCTCGACCTCCTTTCTCAGCGCGCAGCCGTGCCGCGGCCGCCGAGGGAGGCCCTCAGCCGGCTAGGTCAGGAAGCCGGCGAGCGAGGGCGCGCCCAGAACGGCAGCCGCGGGCGTGCTACTTCGCGGCAGCTCTGGATCCTGATGTCTCGTTTGATCGCCCATCGCGTGTAAACCGTGTGAAGACCGCCCACATGGGCAGCATCTCCAGGGTATCAGCGAGGACGTTCCGGCCTCAGTCCCGGGCGAGCCCGAAGCGCCGCCGCCAGTCCTCCGGCAGCATCAGCTCGAGCACGTCGTCCACCGTCAGCACCCCGATCGGCCGGCCGTCCCCGTCCACGACCGGGAGCGCCGTGAGGTTGTAGTCGGTCATCAGCCTGGCCACTTCGGGCACGTCCGTCTCGGGCGCCACCGACGGGCTGTTGGGGTCGCCCAGCCTGCCGACCGGCTCGTGGGCGGAGGCTTTCACGAGCGCCCCGACCGACACGGGGCCGACGAGGCGGCCATTCTCGTCGACCACGACCACGTGCTGCGTACGCTCGGGCGGCGTGTCGCTGCGACGCACCTGCTCCAGCGCCTGCTCGACGGTCGAGCGCTCACGCACCGAGACGAAGTCCGGGTTCATGATCCCGCCGGCGGTCTGCGGGTTGTAGCCGAGGAGTCGCTTGACCTTGATGCGCCTCGCCGGGGGCAGGCGTTCGAGCACCGGCAGGCGGCGGTCCTGGTCGAGCTCCATCAGCAGGTCGGCGGCGTCGTCGGACTCCATCCGGCCCAGCACGGCGGCCACCTGCTCGTCGGAGCGCTCCCGCAGGAACTCGATCTGGTGCTCCTCGTCGAGCTCCTCGAAGATGTCGGCCTCGAGCTCCTTGTCGGCGGCGACCGCGTTCATGATCTCCTCGCCCTCCTCGTGGGAGGCCGCCTCGACGAGATCGGCGATCTGGGCTGCGTGAAGACGCGCCAGGCGGCGATGGGTGAGGCGCAGGCGTGCGCTCGGGACATGCCCGACGAACGGCTCCAGGTGGGTCCACTCGACCAGCTCCGAGTGCTCTCCCTGGTGGCCGCGAAAGCGTCGTGGCAGCAAGCGCCGCAGGCTGGCTCGCAGGCTGGGGTCGATTCCCGCGACACGCCACACGCCCTCGTTGCAGGTCAGCTCGACCTCCCGTGCGACGACCAGGCGGGCGGTGTCGACGTTGATCATGCTGTGGCCCAGCACGTCCTCGCGCAGCAGCACCTCACCCGCGCGTCGTTCGAACTGGGCGAGGTTGAGCTTCGTGGTCGAGGTCCTCGCCGTGGCGACCCCCAGGCGATCGATGCGGTCGGCCGGGACGAAGAGTTCGCGACCGCCGATGCGGGCCTTCAGGCCGGTCACGAGCGGCAGGGCGTCACGCCCGTCGAGCCGCACGACGACGTCCTGGACGCGCCCCAGCCTTGCTCCCGAGGAATCCAGCAGCGGGCTCCCGGCCACCGAGGAGAGATGCACGACAGCTTGGGACATGGCCCGCGTCACAGGCTACCTCACCCGTCCCCGCCCTCGGGCCCTAGAACACGGGGTTGTCGGGATCCCCGATCACCACGGCCTCCGCCTCGCGGTAGGGCTCGTTCATGGCGGCCGTCTCGAGGAACGTCATGAACAGCCTCGACACCGGCACCAGCTGACGCGCGAGCAGGGCGGCGCCGGTGTTGCTGTCGAAGTGGGAGCTTGCCACCTCCCGCGAGAAGGTGGCGGCCGTGAGCGAGGCGAGGCGGCCGGGGTCGAGCGTCCCGGACAGAGCCGTCCCGCGGTAGAGCTCCACCGAGGTGATCCCCAGCAGGGCGGTCAGCTCCTGCAGGAACGCCATCCGCAGGAGGACGTGTCGGCGGCGGCGATCCCTGCCTCCATCTCCGTCGAACAGTCCCTCGTCGCGGACCGCCTTGCCGGAGTACGGGCACAGCCCCATCTCGGCGATCACGATCGCGTGGCCCTTGACCACCTCGCCGGAGTTGGGGTTGGATACGTAGGTCCGCGACAGCGACCGCTCGAGGGTCGTGAGGCCGGCAGCCGCAAGCAGCCCATCCAGCGTGGCAGTCGCATGCTGCGAGCCCGCGCGTTCGCGGACGCAGCGCTCGAGGTCGATCTCGCGCAGGGCCGGCTCCCGCAGCAGCTGGGGCGCGATGCGTTCCCGTTCGCGGACGATCTCCGCGAGGGTGTCCTCGCGGGCCTCAGCCGCCACGGGGATCCGAATCCGGCGGGCGAGCTTCGCGACGAGTTGCTCGAGCTTCTGGACCTCCGCCGGCGTGAGGCGCCCGCTCCCGGTCGGGAACTGGAAGCGGGAGACGTCCTCGACGGGCAGCGACCACCGCGCCCCCGTGTCCTCGAAGGCTCCCACCTCGACCGCGAACTCGCCCCGTACGTGGTCGATGCCCTGCACCTCCACGGGCGTGCGACGGGGATCGAGCATGCGGGCGTGGCTGCCCGGCACCAGGTGCGCGAGCGTGCCGGGCTCGAACCCCTCGTCGCCGGGGGCCTGGGAATCGTGCTCGTACACAGGCGCCGGAGGTGGTGTGTTGTGTGCCTGCTCGGGGGCCATCGTGTTGCGAGCCTAGCCCCCCGACTGGCCCGAGCTACCCACCCGGGAATGAATCGTCGCGGGCGGCGTCCTTGAGTGCAATGCGCAACGCCCTGATCGAAGAGGTGGCTCAGCAGCGAGCGGCGGACCTCACCCGCGCGGCCCAGAACGGCCGTGTCGCTCGCGGGGGTCTCGACGCCCGCCGCGACGGGCTGATCTCCCTGGTGTCGACGCTGCTGGTGCGCCGGCGCGCCGGCGCCCGCCGCGACCACGATCAGGAGCTGGGCGCCGACCGCGCCTGCCCCTGACGCGCCTCCGCAGGCCGTCACCCTAAAGCGCAAAGCCCGGTACCCAAGACGGCTTGGGTACCGGGCTTTGAGCTAGCTATGCCCCGTGCGAGACTCGAACTCGCCCCACCGGATTAAAAGTCCGGGGCTCTGCCAGATGAGCTAACGGGGCCCTGAACCCGGACAGTCTAGGGCTGTTCGCTGGCCGCGACCTCCAGAAGCTGCTCGATCCGGGTCAGCTTCACGCGGGGGCGCCCGGCGGGCTCCCCGAGGGCCCGCTCGTGGCGGTCGATCGCCTCCCATCCGCTGTACGTGACGAGCTGCGGCTGACGGGAGCGCAGCAGCTCCTCGACCTTTCCGGCGACGGCGTCGGGCGGGACGTGGACGCTCGCCGCCGAGCCGTTGCCGGCGGTGGGGTCGGTCAGGGGGGCGAGGTCGGCGAGGATCGCGTCCACCGTCTCCTGGGCATCCTTCTTGTTGGTCCCGATCACGCCCGTTGGCCCGCGCTTGATCCAGCCCACGACGAACTCGCCCTGGAGCGCACGCCCCGTGTCGGGGTCGATCACCCTCCCGCTCTCGTTCGGGATCACCGCCGAGCGCTCGTCGAAGGGCACTCCGGCGAGGGGGATACCGCGGTAGCCGATCGCGCGGAAGACCAGCCCGGCCTCGATCGTCTCGCGCTCCTCGCTCGCCCGCGCGCGCAGCCATCCCTCGTCGTCGGCGACGAGCTCGTTTCGCACCAGCTCGACCGAGCCCACGCGTCCGTCTGCGCCGGCGAGCAGGGCCGTGGGGGAGAGAAGGAAGCGCAGCACGATCCGCTTGGCCCGCCCCGCGGGCTCCCTGGAGGCGTACTCGCGCAGGATCTCGACGTTGCGGCGGGCGGTGGCGTCCACGTGTGTGTCCTCCACGGCCAGGGCCCGCTCCAGCTCGGCCGGGTCCACGATCACGTCGGCGTCCTTCAGGTCGGCCAACTCGAGCAGCTCGGGGTTGGTGAAGGCGGCCTGCGCGGGTCCCCGGCGCCCGGCGACCACCACCTCGCGCACGCTGCTGCGGGCGAGCACCTCCAGCGCGTGGTCGGCGGTGTCCGTGGGAGCCAGCTCCTCGGGAGCGAGCACCAGCATCCGCGCCACGTCGAGTGCCACGTTTCCGTTGCCGATGATCACCGCCCGCTCGGCCGACAGCAGGTCCACCTCGAGGTCGGTGAAGTCCGGGTGGCCGTTGTACCAGCCGACGAACTCGGTCGCCGCGTGAGAGCCGGGGAGGTCTTCGCCGGGGATCCCAAGGGCGCGGTCCGAGGGGGACCCGGTCGCGTACACCACCGCGTGGTAGTGCTCGAGCATCTCCTCCCTCGACACGTGCTCTCCGAAGGTGACGTTGCCGAAGTAGCGAAAGCGAGGGTGGGCGGCGGTCTTCTCGTACACGCGGGTCACCGACTTGATCTTCGGGTGGTCGGGCGCCACCCCGGAGCGCACGAGGCCCCACGGCGTCGGGAGCCGCTCGAGCATGTCCACCTCGAGGCGCTCGTCGGAGTCCTTCAGCAGATGCCCGGCCGCATAGAACCCGGCGGGCCCGGACCCGATTACAGCTACGCGGATGGGTGTCTCGTCGCTCATGGGAGGTGTGTGAGGTGGGCGCGGCCCGACTCGAACGGGCGACCCCCTCGGTGTAAGCGAGGTGCTCTGGCCAGCTGAGCTACGCGCCCCGGCTTGGCTAAGGCTAGAAGCTGCGGACGCCCGGCCGCGGTGCGCCGCCCACGGCTCGGCCGGAGCCACCCGTAGCGTGGGAGGCGCGATGACCCGCCGGCGCCACCTCAGCCTGCCCCGGGCGCTCCTGTGTGGGGCGGGGGCGGTCATCCTCCTGCTGGCGCTCGCGCAGCTGGTGCTCCCCCGCATCGCCGAGAGCCGGATCCGCTCGCGTCTGGACCCCTACGGCGAGGTCCACAGCGTGCACGTGAGCGCATGGCCCGCGATCGAGCTGCTGTGGGGAGACGCCGACTCTGCTCAGGTCCGCGCCGGCGAGCTCGCCCTCAGCACCGCACGGGCGGCGACGTTGCTGCACGAAGCGAAGGGGATCTCGCGCATCTCCTTCACCGCCGCCGGCATCCGCCTGGGCAAGCTGCGCCTCACCGGCGCCACCCTGGACAAGCACGGGAATGCCCTCACCGCGGCCGGTATCGTGAGCGGCGGTGACCTGCGTGCGGCGCTGCCGCCCGGCGTCACGCTGCGGCTCCTCGCCAGCCGCGCGGGAAAGGTGACGGTGCGCGTGTCCGGCGCCCTGTTCGGTCTCGGC
>Ga0335083_10003949_pt1 | contig 19058 bp, 13 predicted proteins | sample Lox_Sample_42_FD_206716 | JGI IMG/M metagenome (GOLD analysis project Ga0335083, IMG submission 206716) | Soil microbial communities from Loxahatchee National Wildlife Refuge, Florida, United States - Lox_Sample_4.2 | ecosystem: Environmental > Terrestrial > Soil > Wetlands | place: USA...
GATGATATTCATCCGGCGGCGATTTTCTTCATCATAATAAACACCATTCCTCCTCGCATTGCCATATTCGAATTTTTCCATGATATTTTTATAGGCTACTTCATTATCTATCTTATCATTTTCCACGGGCACCAGGCGGTATGCAAGACCGTTAGACCGCATATATTGACCCAGGCCAATGCTTGCAGCCTCGCTTTCATTGGTAAAACAAATAGGGCGCTTCCACTGATTCGCGGCAACCAATGAAAGGATAGCAAGATCTCCTTTCAACAAATAATTCTTGCCTGAAAGATCAATATGCAATTCGTTCACAACATGATCTTCCTTGTGCACAGTACCATTGTTTTCCACGGTATTCAAATCAACCGGTACGCTGAATTTCCTTACGGGAACAATATTATACAGATCCCCTCCTTCCGTTTGAGTAGTGTATTTCGCATCGTCACTGCCGATCACATTTTTCAATATATCATAGAGGTCATAATATTTTTTCTGATCAAAACCGGGAACATTATTGGTACATACGACAATTTCGCGTTTGTGCCCCGCGATCTGTTCCGGTGTAAAAATGATATCTGCAGGTGCACTTTGATTTATTTTATATCTCAATTGATTCATGTACCAGTCTGAACTGAGCAGGGTAGTAATGACAATCCTGACATCGGGACGAATACCTTCCACTTCCTGTGCATACCATAATGGATAAGTATCATTATCTTCTGATGAAATCAGGATAGCATTCGGCGGGCAGCTTTCCAGATAATCCTTTGCAAGATCCCTGGCCAAAGTTTTATGACTACGGTCATGATCATCCCATTCCTGTACGGCCATCAAAACCGGAACCGCCAGCAAGCACAAACCCGCAGCAGTATATTGAGCAGCAGGAGCCTTGAATAATTTTTCAAACCATTCTTTTACCCAGATCATTCCAAGACCGATCCAAACCGCAAAAGCATAAAAAGATCCTGCGTATGCATAATCCCGCTCGCGCGGTTGCGCTCCTGCCTGGTTGAGATAAATAACAATGGCCATACCCGTGAAAAAGAACAATAACAGGTTCACAAAGAAATCTCCGCGCTGCCGCCGGTATTGCAATACCAGTCCGATCAGTCCGAGCACCAGCGGTAGCATATACAATTTGTTGAAGGATTTATTATTGGAACGAATACTATCCGGCATCTTATTTTGGTTGCCATAAAGCGCATTGTCAATAAGAGGAATGCCGCTGATCCAATTGCTGTCTCTTACATTTCCAAAACCCTGTAGGTCGTTTTGTTTTCCTGCGAAATTCCACATGAAATAACGGAGATACATCCAACCCGCCTGGTATTTCATAAAATATCTCAGGTTATCCGCCATTGTGGGCTGATCGCCATCGCTCAGCCCGGAGAATTGTTTGTACAAGTCAATTTCATTACGATCATTCGAATTATTCCACATCCTTGGGAAAAAATGCGAGGAGGGGTTATTAACCCAATCCATCTCAGTAATTTTTCCCGCAGCTTCATACTTGTCTTTTCCTTTTACTTTTACATACAGGATACCGCCATCCTTACGGGGAGGTGTATCCGTAAAATCCGGGCCATATAGAATGGGCCAGTCGCCATATTGCTCTCTGCCCAGGTAATTTTCAAGACTTACGGGGTTATCAACATTATACATATCAATGGCAGGATCTGCATTCGAACGGATCATTGTCGTTAAGTAGGTAGAATATCCAAACAACATGAAAGCAAAACTCCAAAGGCCTATTTTCAGGAAATAATATTTTCTCCTCACAGCATAACGTATCCCCCACACGATCCCAATTGAAAGCAATAAAAAGAATACAGCATATCCAACAAAGAAGGGCGTTCCAAGATCATTTACAAAATGAACATCAAACCAACCCGCACCCCGAATAGTCCATTGAATCACCACTTTCAAAACAATGCCGGTTATCAGGCATCCTATGATAAAAGCCCTGATGATTCCCCATGTGGTTGCTTTATATCTTTTCAAATAATAAACCATTACAATGGCAGGGATCGTCAAAAGATTCAGGAGATGAACGCCGATGGAAAGTCCCATCATATAAAAAATAAAAATCAGCCAGCGATCCGATCCGGCGCGATTGGCATTTTGTTCCCATTTTAATATCGCCCAAAAAACAAGGGCTGTAAAAAAAGCAGATGACCCATAAACTTCTCCTTCAACCGCACTGTACCAGAAAGAATCACAGAAAGTATAAGCCAATGCACCAATTGCTCCCGCGCTGATAATGGTGAATATCTGCCGGTCATTGAGCGGCAGATCATTTTTCTGAACGATTTTACGTGCAAAATGTGTGATCGTCCAGAACAAAAATAAAATAGTAAAGCCACTTGCCAGCGCGCTCATAAAATTGACTGCCCTTGCGGCAGTCAGCGGGTTATCACCAAAAAGAATGATAAAAAATCTTCCCATCATCACGAAGAGAGGCGCTCCGGGAGGATGGGGAATTTGCAATTTGTAACAACTCGAAATAAATTCACCGCAGTCCCATAAACTTCCGGTTGGCTCCATCGTCATTATATACACAGAACATGCAACAGCGCAAATAATCCATCCGGCAATGGTATTGGCTTTATTGAATTTCATAAAACATTAGTTTAACTAAATATAAGCATATGAGATTAAGGGCAGAACAGGGGAAAATGGTTTTAACTTTCATTTGTGAATCCGGCGCGAACAGGCCATTTTATTTATAAAAACTAAATTGCATCGGCAAATAAATCAGATTTAGCCGTGTAATATTGATAAGAACCATGACCGGGAGAATTTTAATCATAGATGACGAAGAAAAACTGAGAAGCCTCATGGCGAGGATCATTACTCTGGAAGGTTTTGAAGTGATGGAAGCCATGAATGCAAAAACAGCCTGGAAAAAAATGGATCAGCAGGATGTGGACATTATTGTATGTGATGTCAAACTCCCGGATGCAAATGGCGTTGAATTGAGCCACCAGATAAAACAAAAATATCCTTCGACTGAAATCATTGTATTAACTGCATACGGAAATATTCCTGATGGAGTACAGGCAATGAAGAATGGAGCTTTTGATTATATCACAAAAGGTGATGATAATGAAAAGATCATTCCATTGCTGAACAGAGCAATGGAAAAAGTGAGACTGCAGAAAAGAGTAAAGCAACTGGAAAAACAGGTTGGAAAAAATTATGGATTCGAAAATATCCTGGGAGATTCTCCTCTGATCCGGGAAGCGATTGATCTTGCAAAAAAAGTTGCTCCGACAGATACCACTGTCATGCTGCTGGGAGAAACAGGAACCGGCAAGGAAGTTTTTGCACAAGCCATTCATCATGCGGGAAAAAGAAAAGGAAATCCTTTTCTTGCCCTCAACTGCAGTGCATTTAGTAAGGAATTGCTGGAAAGCGAATTATTCGGACATAAGGCTGGTGCATTTACAAGTGCGATCAAAGACAAGAAAGGTCTAATCGAAGAAGCCAATGAAGGCACTTTATTCCTGGACGAAATTGGTGAAATGCATATCGATCTTCAATCCAAATTACTTCGGGTGCTGGAAACAAATGAATTCATTAAGGTAGGGGATACAAAACCAACTATTGTAAATGTCCGAATCATCACAGCCACTAACCGTGATCTTCAACAGGAAATAAAGGATGGAAAATTCAGGGAAGACTTATTTTACCGCCTGAATGTATTTACTATTCAGCTGCCAGCCTTGCGTGACCGAAAAAAAGATATCCCGGTACTTGCCACTCATTTCATGCATATGTTCGCACAAAAAACCAACCAGGGAGTTTCCGAAATGAGCAAAGAATTCCTGGAACATTTGGAGCAACATGACTGGAAGGGCAATATCCGCGAATTAAAAAATATCATGGAAAGGGCAGTGATACTGGCAACCAGTTCGCAACTGACCGTAGACAACCTTCCGCTTGAATTACAGGTCAACGGACCAAAGGCTACAGGAATATTATCTGCCTTCGACCTGGCCAGCGTTGAGAAATTGCATATCCAGCGCGTACTTAACCACACAAAAGGAAATAAAACCGAAGCTGCCAAGCTGCTGAATATCGGGCTGACTACATTATACAGGAAGATTGAAGAATATAGGTTGGCATAAATTTATCGATCATCATCCTTGGCATACTTTCATTCGCTAAAAATCTGTCAGAATATCCATTTCATATCAAAATGAAAAGTACATTTTCATTTTGATATGCTGGAATGATGAATCATTTTTCTCCCGACAATTATTATATGAGCTAAGACCCACATTACAACAGGGTTCTGAAAGAATCAGCTGATTGAATATAAACAGGGCATGTCTTTGGCATTAGCAGTACCGAAATCGGATACATGAAAAGTTTCTTAAACATAATCAGGCGAAGAGTTAAGCCATTCCATTTATTGCTTGCGTTTTATTTATCGATTGTCATTACAGGTTTAATTTATAGAGTCTTGCATCAGTAAAATAAAAATTTAATAACTGAAATCAGATGAAAACATGAGCAGGATCATTGGTTTTTGCATTTTGAAAAATTAAACTTCGTAAAGCGACCATGAATAAGAGCGATAATAAAATAAAAGAAATTGTAATTGTGGGAATCGCCTGGTTAGTGGCGATTTCCCTGCTCTACCTGGTTTATTTAAAACTTAGAATCCTGTTTCATTCAACCTAAAAAAAAGATTATGCTTACGGTTATCCTTGTTCTTGCGGGACTTTTATGTTTCGCTTTATTTTTTAAATCCATTGATTTCTTTGACAAAATTTAAAAGTTATGACACTGTTATTCGTTGTTTCCATTTTTGTTTTTATCTATTTATGTTATGTATTGATTAAACCCGAAAAATTCTAATCAAAAAATGAACACTCAAATCATTGGAGTAATTACGATGTATGTGGTCATGGTACTATTGGCCATTCCCCTTGGGCGTTATATAGGCAAAGTGTTCGAAGGACAACGCACCTGGCTGGATCCTGTTCTAAATCCGCTTGATAAATTATTTTTTAAGCTGAGTGGGATCAAACCGGAAAAAGAAATGAATTGGAAGCAGCATATGCTGGCGCTTCTCACTATCAACCTGCTTTGGTTTCTTTTTTCCATGTTTGTATTAATGAACATGAGCTGGTTGCCATTGAACCCGGATGCTAACCCGTCTATGACCGCTGATACTGCATTTAACACGACAATCAGTTTCATATCCAACACCAATCTTCAGCACTATTCAGGTGAAACAGGAGTTTCTTACTTAGGTCAGTTGATACTGATGCTTTTTCAATTCATCAGCGCAGGTGCGGGTATTGCAGCCTGCGTGATAGTCTTCATTGCTATGAAGGAAAGGACGACAGAAAAGCTGGGAAATTTTTATAACTATTTCATTAAATCATGCACCAGGATTTTACTTCCTCTCTCGGTCGTTGTGGCCAGCATTTTGGCATTTAACGGTATGCCCATGACATTCAAGGGAAAAGACACTTTTATTTCCCTGCAGGGAGATACTGTAAATGTAAGCCGGGGACCTGTAGCAGCGATGGTAGCGATCAAACAGCTGGGTACCAATGGTGGTGGATTTTATGGAGCCAATTCTGCTCATCCGCTGGAAAATCCGAATTATCTCACCAATATGGTTGAAAACATTTGTATCATTCTTATCTCCATGGCAATGGTTTTTGCGTTAGGGCATATCCTCAAGAGAAAGAAATTAGCTTATACAATCTTTGGGGTGATGACGGTTGGCTTTTTATTGTTTGTTATTCCCTCCATCTATTTTGAAATGAAAGGAAACCCCGCTATTTCTCATATGGGAATAGCACAGAACCTCGGAAGCATGGAAGGAAAGGAAGTTCGTTTTGGTCCGGCTGCTTCTGCATACTGGGGCATCACTACAACAGTAACTTCCAACGGTTCTGTCAATTCGATGCACGATAGTTTTACACCACTCACCGGCATGTTTGCCATGTGGGGAATGATGATCAATTCCTTTTATGGAGGAGTAGGTGTCGGTTACCTGAACTTTTATATCTACATCATCATTGCAGTATTTATTTCAGGATTGATGGTTGGTAGAACGCCTGAATTTTTAGGAAAGAAAATTGAGGCTAAGGAAATGAAGATTGCGACGATTGTGGCATTGCTTCACACCTTCCTGATTCTTGTTTTCACTGCTCTATCTTCGCATGTGTATGTCGGTGATCCGAAGACTTATGCTGGATGGCTGAACAATCCGGGCAGTCACGGATTTTCAGAAATGTTGTATGAATACACTTCATCATCTGCAAATAACGGATCAGGTTTCGAAGGATTGGGAGATGGAGTTCCTTTCTGGAATATCACATGCGGATTGGTGATGGTCATTGCACGTTACCTGCCAATCATCGGTCCGGTCGCTATCGCAGGAATTCTTGCTAAGAAAAAATATATTCCGGAAAGTGCCGGCACTTTGAAAACGGATACCCTGACATTCGGCATCATGGTATTCGCAGTGATTATCATTGTTGCCGCACTTTCTTTCTTCCCGGCTCTTTCATTAGGTCCGATCGGAGAATTTTTCCAATAAATAAAAGAACTGAATCATGGCAAAACGTAAACGTCAAAATAAATTATTCGAATCAGCACTTGTCAAAGAAGCGCTGAAGCAATCCTTTGTCAAGCTAAATCCAAAGATCCTTATACACAATCCCGTCATGTTTACTGTCGAAATATGTACGGCGTTCATGCTGGGTGTCTGTATCTGGATCTTCGCCGGTGAAAAATCACAGGGTGGGTTGATATATAATATTCTGATTTTCGCAATCCTTTTCATCACCATTCTCTTTGCCAACTTTGCGGAAGCAATTGCAGAAGCAAGAGGTAAAGCACAGGCCGATAGCCTGCGCAAGACAAGAGAAGACACTCCTGCTAAAAAAGTTTTTCCTGTGGGAGAAATTTTTGTGGATGAAGTAAAAATCGTCCCCTCTTCCCAGTTAAGAAAAGGAGATGTTTTTATTTGTGAAACAGGAGATACGATACCGATGGACGGAGAAATTATCGAAGGACTGGCAACCATTGATGAAAGTGCCATCACCGGTGAAAGCGCTCCTGTGATCAGGGAAGCAGGCGGAGATAAATCTTCTGTTACCGGTGGAACCAAAGTGCTGAGCGATAAAATCAAGGTAAGAGTCACAACAGAGCCTGGCGAAAGTTTTCTCGACAAGATGATTGCCCTGGTGGAAGGCGCATCTCGTCAGAAAACTCCTAATGAAATTGCATTGACAATTTTATTGGCTGGTTTTACCATCATCTTCGTCATTGTCTGTGTTACGCTCAAGCCTTTCGGTGATTATGCCAACACTCCGATTACAATTGCTGCTTTTATTTCTCTGTTTGTGTGTTTGATCCCCACAACCATCGGAGGTTTGTTGAGTGCAATAGGCATTGCAGGTATGGACAGGGCATTACGTGCAAATGTGATTACAAAAAGCGGAAAAGCGGTAGAAACAGCAGGCGATCTGGATACGTTGTTGCTTGATAAAACCGGAACTATTACAATCGGCAACCGCAAAGCAACTAATTTCTGGCCTGCAAATGATGTCGGCAAAGATATTTTTATCGAAGCATGTATTTTGGCTTCCATGGCTGACGAAACACCGGAAGGAAAATCAATTGTTGAACTGGCACAATCAAACGGAAATAAACTTTCTTCAAACTTATTGCATGATGCAAGATTTATTCCGTTTACAGCAGAGACAAGAAGTAGCGGTGTTGATTTACAGGGTGGGATCAAAATACGCAAAGGGGCTTCCGATGCCATCAAACAGTTCGTGCATAAAGCCGGCAATGGTTTCCCCAGCGAAACAGAAGAAAGAGTTAAGCTCATTGCAAAGAATGGTGGTACTCCACTTGTGGTCAGTAGAAATGAAACGGTTATGGGTGTAATTGAACTACAGGATATCATCAAACCCGGAATCCAGGAAAGATTTGAAAGATTGAGAAAAATGGGTGTCAAGACTGTGATGGTGACTGGCGATAATCCACTGACTGCAAAATATATTGCTCATCAGGCGGGTGTAGATGATTTTATAGCCGAAGCCAAACCGGAAGACAAAATGAATTATATCCGGAAAGAACAATCCGGTGGCAAGCTGGTTGCGATGATGGGCGATGGAACCAATGATGCACCTGCTTTGGCACAAGCCGATGTTGGTGTGGCAATGAATAGTGGAACCCAGGCAGCAAAAGAGGCCGGTAATATGGTTGATCTGGATAATGATCCGACCAAGCTGATCGAGATTGTCGAAATCGGAAAACAATTATTGATGACAAGAGGAACACTGACAACATTCTCGATCGCCAATGACGTAGCTAAATATTTTGCAATCGTGCCGGCATTATTTATTGTATCCATTCCCGGATTGCAGGCTCTAAATATTATGCGGTTACATAGTCCGGAAAGCGCCATTCTCTCAGCTGTCATTTTTAATGCAATCATTATTCCATTATTAATTCCTCTTGCATTAAAAGGTGTGGCTTATAAACCAATCGGAGCAAGTGCTTTGTTGCGTCGCAATTTATTTATTTATGGCCTGGGTGGAATCATCCTGCCTTTTATCGGAATTAAGTTGATTGATCTGATCGTAGGAATCTGGTTTTGATCATCATTAAAAAAAACAAAATGAAACAACATATTTTACCGGCCATTCGTCTGACAATAGTTACCATTTTATTTTTCTGTGGAGTATACACATTGTTTATCTGGATAATTGCAAAAGCTGCGCCGGCACACGGAGAAGGAGAAACTATTTCTGTAAATGGAAAAGTAGTAGGTTATGCATTGGAAGGACAATCATTCACGCTGGATAAATATTTCTGGAGCAGGCCTTCTGCCGTAGGTTATAATGCAGCAGGCAGCGGAGGAAGTAATAAAGGTCCGACCAATCCGGATTATCTCAAAGACGTACAAAATAAAATAGACAGTTTTTTGGTACATAATCCTTCAGTCACAAAGGAAAATATTCCGTCTGAACTGGTAACCTCATCCGGCAGCGGGCTTGATCCGGATATCTCGCCCAAGGCTGCATATGTCCAGGTTGCAAGAATTGCAAAAGCAAGAAATATCAGTGAGGAAAAATTAAAAACGCTGATCGATGCACACATCGATCATCCTCTGTTGGGTTTATTTGGGCCTGAAAAGATAAATGTCTTAAAGCTCAATATCGACCTGGACAAATTAGACTAAATGGTTAAAGTCTATTGGTTTGCTTACTTGAGATTTTAACAGGTCCTCCCTTTTTAGGGAGGGCATTTTTTCTTCTGGCAAATTCATTTTGTAAAACAGATCCGGCTACTTTTCAGGAAGCAAACTTTAAATCGTTTGAAAGTATTTTCTGGCCAATTAAAAAGGAATTATGTTACAAAATATTCTTACTACCAGCATAGCCTTGTTTGGGTTTGTTATTTGCTATTCGCAAGGAACAGATTCGAGTAAAAAGGCTGCCGACACCACAGTTAAAACACCACCACCTGTTACAATCACAGGTTCAGCGGATGTATATTATCGTTATAATTTTAATGCGCCCTCGGGCAAAACGAATAATTATACCAGTTTCACTAATTCTCAAAACTCATTTGAATTAGGAATGGCATCTCTCAGAGCAGATCATAGTTTTGGCAAAGTAGCTGCCACCTTGGATTTGGGCTTTGGGCGTAGAGCGGAAGAATTTTCCTACAATGATTTTGGGCATTCTACTTTGTTTGCAGTAAAGCAGGCCTTCTTGAGTTATCAGGCTTCCGGTAAAATCAAATTCACTATGGGTAAATGGGGTACTCATATAGGCTACGAGGTGCTCGACGCTTATGTGAACAGGAATTACAGCATGGATTATATGTTTTCCTATGGACCATTCTTTCATACCGGCTTGAAAGCAGATATTTCTATTAACGGAACTACTGCATTCATGATTGGTATTGCGAATCCAACTGATTTCTCAACAACAAACTCAGCAACCAAGGTTGGCATTGCTCAGTTTAGCACCGGGACTACCGATGGTAAATGGAAGTTCTATCTAAATTATCAAGGGTATGCCGGTGTTAATCAGGACACAATGATTTCTCCGGGTTATACTCTTTTCAAAAGTTTAAACCAGTTTGATCTGGTTATTAATGGAACATTAAGCAGCAAGTTTGGAATTGGTTTCAATGGAACTATTCAGTCCGTCAACTCTTCTACAATTGATAAATCAACGAGCTGGTGGGGAACAGCCTTTTACCTTAACTTCGATCCCAGTTCAACATTTGGATTAACTTTACGGGGCGAATATTTTTCTGATAAGGATGGTGTAAAAATTAATCCGGTAGATCCCACTGAAACCCCTGGCCTCAATGTTTTTGATTTAACTCTCACAGGTCTTTTCAAAGCTGGCAACAATCTTACGATAATGCCTGAATTAAGGTGGGATAATGGTTCTAAGAATTTCTTTTACAAAACAGATGATGTAACATATACAAAAAGTACAGTGAGTGCTTTGCTGGCAGCTGTTTATCATTTCTAATAATCAACTTTATTCTTTGTCATTTAGTAATTGAAAATTTCCATGGTTCAAAACTCAAAAAAAGCGAATATGTATATCTTTAATAAGAGACATGATTTCAAAACGCGCAGTTTGTGGAATTATTCCCAATGATAAAGCTAAAAAAAGAAAATGCCGGAAGACGAAAGAAATATAGAGCACTTTTTAAATCTTATCCGCCAGTCAAGGCGTGGTAAGTTCAAAATATACATTGGCATGAGCGCCGGTGTTGGAAAAACTTTTCGCATGCTTCAGGAAGCACAAACGCTTTTAAGGAATGGAGTGGATGTTAAAATTGGTTATATTGAAACACATAACCGGAAAGAAACTGAAAGTCTTTTAGACGGCCTCCCCCTGATCCCAAGGCGAAAATTATTCTATAAAGGCAAAGAATTGGAAGAAATGGATATGCAGGCCATTCTCAATTTGCATCCGGAAGTAGTTGTTGTTGATGAATTGGCTCATTCCAATATTGAAGGAAGTAAAAATGAAAAAAGATGGCAGGATGTGATGGAAATCCTGGATGCGGGTATCAACGTCATTAGTGCTGTCAATATCCAGCATATAGAAAGCCTGAATGAAGAAGTAAAAGAAATTACAGGGATTGATGTTGCTGAACGAATTCCGGATAGTGTACTGAAAGAAGCAGACGAAGTTGTGAATATTGATCTGACCGCAGATGAACTGGTAACAAGACTCAAAGAAGGAAAAATATATACTCCGGATAAAATCGAGCTGGCAATGAGGAATTTTTTCCAGTCTGAAAAAATTCTTCAATTGAGAGAACTGGCATTGAAGGAAGTCGCGACACAGGTTGAAAGAAAAATAGAAAATGAAATCCCACGTGGACGTTTGCGAACGGAACGTTTCATGGCCTGTATCAGCAGCAACTATGAAATCGCAACCAAAGTAATCCGGAAAACAGCCAGGCTGGCTACCTATTATAATTCGAAATGGTTTCTATTATATGTACAAACTCCGAAAGAAGATGGAAATAAAATCGGGCTGGCCGCACAAAGACACCTGATCAATAATTTTAAACTGGCGACAGAATTAGGAGCTGAAGTGATCAGGACAAAAAATGGAAATATCTCAAGAGGAATTATTGAAACAGCCGAACAAAAATCGATCACTACAATTTGCATTGGCAAGCCACATCTGAACCTTTTCAACGTGATTATGAGTACGGCAGTATTCAACCAGCTTTTAAACAAATTATCAGAAGCAGATATTGATATCGTAATACTTTCATGATATGAGCATTCGATTAAAAACCAAATTATCCCTTGGACTGATTTTTCTCTTTATAGTCATCCTCTCTTTTGGAATATTGGGAATTGCAAATATCAACCTCTTGAGCAGAGATTCTAATCTTGTATTAAAAAACAATCATGAATCACTGGTCTATTGCAAGAATATGCTGAAAGCGCTCGAAGACATAAAAACAGTCAAAGATGCCGCCCAGTCATTTGAGGAAAATCTGGGAAAGCAGGAAAACAATATTACTGAAGTGGGAGAAAAAGAAGCTACGCGGGAATTGAGAAAAAATTTTAATGAATTGCTGGCAAACCCTGCTGATACCTCCAACTATCCTGAAATCCGTGAATCAATTATCCGGATTTTGGACCTCAATGAAATGGCTATCCTCCGGAAAAATGCAACCGCACAAAAAACTGCTGAAAATGCCAAACTCTGGCTGACTGTCATCTTTACTATTCTGACTCTTGTCGCTTTCACTTTTATATTTAATCTGCCAGGAATTATATCAAGGCCAATCAGTACCTTATCAGAAGGTATTTCAGAAATCGCCAATAAAAATTACAAGAAAAGAATTTACCTCAAACAGGATGATGAGTTTGGAGACCTGGCCAACTCTTTCAATATTATGGCTTCCAAGCTCGATGAATATGAAAACAGCAATTTGTCGAAGATCAAATTCGAGAAAAGCCGGATTGAAACCATTATTAACCAGATGCGAGATGGTATCCTGGGCCTCGACGACAAAAAAAATATTCTTTTCCTGAATGCAGTGGCTGAAAAATTACTCGGACTTAAAGAAAAAGATATCATTGGCAAATACGCTCCTGATATTGCACTAAAAAACGACCTGATGAGAACACTGCTCCAACAGGATGAAGAAAAAAAAGAATTGAAGATCTATGCGGAAAATAAAGAGAGTTATTTCGTCAAAGATATCCTGACAGTTAAGAATAATGAAGAGACAATTGGGTTGGTGATTGTGTTACGCAATATCACGCCCTTTCATGAATTGAATGAGGCCAAGACCAATTTCATTGCTACTGTATCTCACGAACTGAAAACTCCCATATCCTCCATTAAAATGAGTGCGCAACTACTCAATGACACACGCATTGGTTCATTAAACAATGAACAGCAGGAACTCGTTCAGAGCATAAGGGATGATTCAGAACGCTTACTGAAAATAACAGGTGAATTATTGAACATTTCACAAGCCGAAACAGGACAGATTCATCTGAACATTCATCCTGTAGATCCAAAAAAAATAATTACATACGCAGTAGACACCATGAAAAAACAAGCGAGCAGCAAAAACATACAAATCAATCTGAATATTCCTGAACAGTTACCAATGGTTCAGGCAGATGATGAAAAAACAGCCTGGGTATTAACTAATTTTCTTTCCAATGCTGTCAGGTACTCTTATGAACAATCAACGGTGACTGTTTCTGCAGAAGTGCTGGATAAAACTGTTCGCATCAGTGTACAGGACAATGGACAGGGAATTCCGGCAGCATATACAGATAAAATATTCAACCGCTATTTCAGGGTTCCCGGCACAAAAAAAGAAGGAACAGGACTGGGACTGGCTATCAGTAAGGATTTTATTGAAGGACAGGAAGGAAATATTTCGGTTGAAAGCGAATTGGGAGTTGGGAGTAAATTTTCTTTTACATTGAAGAAAGCCAGTTAAAGATAATTTTTCGCGCAGAGCTAACAGAGGAAAAGACTTGAATCAAAAATCTCCTTTTCTCCGTTAGTCCTGTGCGCTTTTTTTGCGCCATTTAACAATCCCTTCCCAAATTCTTCTAAAAAACCACCAGCCGATAAAAGGATAGTAAAACCAGTTTACATTGAAAGCAACAAGGACCGATACCAGCACAAACACAATCGCCGCTCCCAGGACCATCCTTTTGTTTTTTGCTGTTTTCTCAGTTGCAGCAATTGCTGAAAAATTTTTTTTCCTATGGTAAACGACCAGTAACATTAGATAATAAGTCAGGTTGCACAATCCAAGGTTCATAAAATATAAAATCATTCTGAGCTGCGGGGGATTGTTCGTGGAAAACAAAAAGGAAATGCTAATAGGAAGGAACATGATCGTCATCAGGAAATAAAGATTGACTTTTATCAGGCGCTTATCGTAATTAATAATATGTTCATACAATTCATGATGACGGATCCAGAGATTCCCGATGGTTATAAAGCTCAAAAACAATGCTGCAAGATGAACCGAAATAAGCCAGCCATATTTTGATAAAATTTCTTTTAGGGTAGTATGCTCTCCAAATGAAGGAATTTTTATTTCAAGCACCATTAATGTGATGGCAATGGCGATAACAGCGTCGCTGAAAAAAGCAATCCGATCGATTTGGAATTGCGTTCGTATATGTTCCTGTATGGATGAATGGCGATTATCCATGCATTAAATATTTTTCGCGATAGACACACACGCCAGTTTTTATTTTATACCTATAAAGACTCTGACCTGTATGATTACTGAAGATAAGATATTCTTTTCCCAGTCAACACTGCATCTGTGATGAAGAATATTTTTTTCATGGCATAAACCTCTTAACTTAGTATCCGTACATCGCTCCCCTTAAACCTTCTCCTCAAACATTTAATCAACATGACACAAACTTCAACCCCTCAACGATTGTATTCGCTTGATGCACTCCGTGGTTTTGATATGTTCTGGATCATGGGTGCAGAAGAAATTTTTCACGGGCTTGCAAAAGCTACGGGCGCTCCTTTCTGGGAAGCAATTTCCAATCAGTTTACACACCCTGACTGGAACGGATTTCATTTTTATGATCTGATCTTTCCGCTCTTCCTCTTCATAGCAGGAGTAGCCACTCCATATTCAGTGGGACGTGAACTTGAAAAAGGAAAAACGCGAAAGCAATTAGTGATCCGCGTTGTAAAAAGAGGGTTGTTATTAGTATTGCTCGGTATTATTTACAATAATGGCCTCCATCTTCGTCCATTTTCAGATATTCGTTTTTGCAGTGTCTTGGGCAGGATCGGTCTGGCCTATATGTTTGCAAACATCATTTATCTATATACCAGGGAACTCGGACAGGCGATCTGGTTTTGCGGATTATTGATCGGTTATTGGTTACTGTTAAAATTTACATCCGCTCCCGGTTTCCCAAGAGGTGATCTGACCATGCAGGGAAATTTTGCTTCTTATATTGACAGATCCATTATTCCCGGCAGACTTTACCTCGGCATTCATGATCCCGAAGGCCTCATGTCTACCATTCCCGCCATTGGTACCGGGCTGCTCGGCATTCTTGCAGGAAATTTATTGAAAAACGGACAGATGAGTCAACAAAAAAAGACTTTGCGTTTAGTCATTACCGGTATTGCCTTTATTGCACTGGCTATGTTATGGAATCTTGATTTCCCCGTCAATAAAAATTTATGGACAAGTTCATTCGTGTTGACAGTAGGCGGAATCAGTTTACTGCTTCTGGCCCTTTTCTATTATATCATTGATGTCCTTGGATATCAAAAATGGGCTTTCTTCTTCAGGGTTATTGGTATGAATTCTATCCTGATTTATATGTCAGGCCGTTTTATCAATTGGGAATATTCTACTAAAGGATTTTTCGAATGGCTGGGACAACTCGTCGGCGATCCATTCAATGTGGTGGTAATGGCTATTTGTTATGTTATGGTAAAATGGGCCTTCCTGTATTTTATGTATAAAAAGAAAGTATTTCTCCGGGTATAAACTATATCGATCCTGTCCTGGGCTATCAATCCACATACTTACATTAAGAGATATTCCATCTTTGGGAAAAACCGTCTTAATACGGGTTGTTACCGCTGCGTAGTTAAAGGCATAAGTACCAGCCAATGAACTGATTAAGTGATGGCATGCTTATGGGTTTAAAAATGACGAATGAAAGCCCTGTATTTATATATTGTATTTCAGTTTGGCCTAGTGAATTTGTGGGCTGAAAACGGGCATGAGAATAACGCTGTGAATACAGCCAATACCCTTGTTAGTTCTGCCAAGGCTAAGGAGGGATCTGCGCAATTTCGCTTTCGTACCAAGAGCTTTAACCAGGCCAATAAAGATTCGGTTCTTGTTATTTACGATCGTTTTGATCGTTCCGGCGCCGGCATCATTCATAAAATTTATTATCCATCATCCGATCACACTATCTCAATCAACGGAATTCCTGCCGGTAAATATTTTGTTACTATTCAGTGTCTCGGTATGCATCGCGACCACATCGAAAAAGTTATGACGATTAAATCAAACAAGTGTGAAACCATCTCTGTAAGAATGCAGGACTCCGATGAATATTCGAAGGAGAATGTTGTTATCCCTGTTGAATACACTGATTTCTCAAGACTGAAAGTGGTATCGATGAAATAATCATTGCACAACGATGATCGGTCAAAATTGTAGTCCAATCATTTTAAATCCTGATAGAGAATCAATTTTATGTCCTTCATTTTTACCAGGTCTTTTCTTTAATGTTAAGCAATCCATCAGTTCTTTCAATAACAGTACAGTGCAGGAATTGATTTATAATTTTGTTTAATAAAGCAAAAAGAATATCTGAAAAAATAAAAGTCACCATGCGGTGACTTGAACAATATTCCCGTAATTGGTCAGACAATTATGCTGCCTGTTTCCTGTTCCTTCTGCGACCACCGCCAGATAAGCATGCCAGCAAAATCTGAGTGGTAATGTACTTGCCTTTCATAACAAATATTTTAAAATTGATAAATTAGATTTTTAACTCTCAGTTTTCAATCACAACTAATACTAAGACGCAGGATTTTGAAACAGGTTACACCCAATAAAAAAACCTCCTGATAAACATCAGGAGGCCATCATTACGAAGAGAATTTTGGTTATTAATAAGGTAAGATTTTCGTGAATGTGACTCCTCTTGCATTCGTCACTACCACTTTATAATAGTAGGTGCCGGTTCCGGGACAAGAGGTAGGATCACCATTAGAATCCAAACCATAAGTAATCACAGAGGTAATATTGTCTGAACGAAGAATTGTATTCTGTCCGCTTGTGAGCCTGAAATCACAATCCTGGCGAATCACTTTAGGCTCAGAAATCAATGACTCGAAACTTACTCCAAAACGATTGGTTCCCCATTCTGCTACATTGGTATTGCCTAGACTATCCGTATGTGTTCCTGTTGTGGTAAACACGATTCCATCATCATAAGTGAAAACACGTTGCTTTGAAACACTCCATACGCGCTGTTTCCCGTTGTCAAAAGTAATGGATAAATCACCACTGATTGTATGCGTGATCGTTCCTAATGATGAGAGATGAACCAGCAACCCACCGCTTACATTTGTTATTGTTTTGGTTCCATTCAGAGTAATACTCTTATTATCTCTCAAACGTGTAATTTTCAGATCCTGGATACTAATAGTAACAGTAGCGCCCTTATCACCCCAATGCACACCCGCCGGAATAGAAATCACAACAACCCCTGTACGTGTGCGGTTTCCCCAACAATTAGTTCCATTATAAGTAATGGTAATGGTTCTGGGATCGGAGTTTGCATCAACAACCACAGTCGCATCACAAATAAGTCCTACGATCGGACCATTTGTTCCATTCACCTGGTCTGTACTCATGGTAGTCGTTGATCCGGATTCAAGAGAAGAACTGCTGTTTCCTGCAATAGATGCCTGGCTGTACAATGCAGTGTTGGCATCATTGGTAATGGCTTCATCTTCCTGGGAAATCTGTGCCTGGTCATCGGCCTGTGTTTGCAAATCTGCATTGGTGTCAGAAGAGGATTCCGGGTTATTTACATTGTTTTTATTACAGGCAAATACTAATCCTATGCCTGTCGCAAGTATCAATACGCGGAAAAGGTTGGTCGTTTTCATAATCACTTTTTTTTGATTTCACCTAAGATTGGATTTGAAGAAAATAGTTTAATAATATTTTGCATTTTCTTTAAAAAAAATGCATGCCAAAGCATGCATTGTACTTATAAAGCTGAAATTCAGCTTCTTTATAGATGCGTATTAACAGATAAGTAACAAATCATTTTTACTGAAGAGCATGCACAAATTCCCGTTCATATAAATATTTTATAGTGAAGAGATTTATAATGATTGCAGCATATAAATGATGTTAATAAAAAAAACATTTCTTTTCTTTTTCTTTTTTAAACCTTTCATTTTTTAATAAGTCTAACCGCGCTATTTTATTTTTTTCAATTCATAATCCTTCTCTTCATGTGAAATGAACTTGATTACTTTTCCATGAGCATCCTTGGCAAAATCTATTTCCACACCGGCGATTTTTATAAAAAACCTGGTTTCGGTTTCTGGATAAATGCGTGATTTAGGGAGATTGTTATTAGGACCTTCTATATACAAACTGCCATTCTCATAAGTAATAAATAGATGATGTTGCGCATCGAATTCATATTCGCCGACATATTGCTTTAAAACGGATTCACTCAGTTTAATTTCAGGATGATCTTTCCATTTGATCCATTTTGTTTCAGTAAGAGCAGAAGACCTGTCATCACAAGCATCAGAGATCATTTTAATAAACATTGAATCCTTCTTCTTCCTGAATCTATATTTCCCCAAAGTATTATTGTCGCAATCACTTTGTCCTTCTATTTTTTTCAGCGTGAATGAGGTATCATTCATCGTATAAGTCATGGTTTCCACCACCTCACTATCGGATACTGTATATACGCTTACTCCATCATTTTTAAAATCAAGAATTACATTTCGGGGATTATCTCCTTTAATGGTTCCCTTCCATCTGGTATTTTTTAGTTGTGCCTGTACTGAAAATGATAGAATGCAAACCGAACTAAAAAAAATAATCTTTTTCATGGTATAATTTTTATTTATTAACAGAATATCATTTTTCTTCTTCTTTAACTAATACGTAAAAATGATCAGAATCCACTTTAAAATCTTTTGGTTTCATGTCCTTCAGGATAATGCTTTGCCAATCTTCATCAGGATATATGAATGCGAAATTGTTTTTGGAAACCGTTACTTTGATCGGCATTGAAAATCCTTTTACATCGGCCTTCCACTTATATTGAAGTTTTATATCAGAGCCTTGTTTTTTAAAAGCTAATAACAATTCAGGAATGGCAGCATGGCGCAGGTATTGATCAAAAAAATAAGTATAATCCTTTTTCAATACGCCGTTTATGTATCCGACAATATCTTCAGTATTCACTGCCCGATATTTGAAATGCT
>Ga0335083_10003950_pt1 | contig 19054 bp, 12 predicted proteins | sample Lox_Sample_42_FD_206716 | JGI IMG/M metagenome (GOLD analysis project Ga0335083, IMG submission 206716) | Soil microbial communities from Loxahatchee National Wildlife Refuge, Florida, United States - Lox_Sample_4.2 | ecosystem: Environmental > Terrestrial > Soil > Wetlands | place: USA...
AACAAATCGGCGCGGGGGTCCAAACCATTTCCGATAAAAGCTTCCGGTGCTAAATACTTCGGTGTGCCCAACAGGGGTAGTTCTTTGGTCGTCAGGTGGAACAAATCTGCGGCATCGTCTAACCGTTGTGCACAGCTCAGGTCGAGCAGCGTCACGTGCCCGTCGGAGGCCAGCATTAAATTTCCCGGCTTTATGTCGCCATGCACGTAGCCGGCAAGGTGCAGTGCTTCCAGTGCTTGGGCGGCTTGCCTAGCAATCCACAATGCCAACAGCGTTACCATTTGGCCACGCGCCGCCAAGAGTGCCGCCACATTTGTTCCCGCCAGCCAGGGCAGAACCACATAATATGGCGAACGGTGAACATGAACCGACAAAACCGGCGCCACATGGCGATGTGCCACGCAACGCCCGACTATCGCTTCCTTTCGGATGCGCGACAGGGCCACTGGATGGTCATGCCAAACCTCGCGAAGCACTTTGACCACGTACTGCGGTGGTAGATTCACCGCGCCCGCCCTTTCCGCTGGCCGCGCCTGGTAAACCCGCGTCAACATGCCTTCCTGCAATAACCCTTCCAACAACCACGGGCCCAACCGCAAGGGCGTGGAAACCGTGCGGCGATTCTCCGCCGAAATAATCCTGTTTGTATCGCCCGGGCTGGCAAAATCGGCGCGCAGCGCAACGCCACCAAAAACATGGTTTGTCGCAAGAGATGCCGACATAGAAACAAAACGAGTGGGATATGCAGGCGGGAAAGAAATAGGAGGAGGGCTAATCGTTAGCATCGGCAGCTAACGAGTCTAAAGTTGAACGTTCCGCAGGCTCCTGGCTTCAATTTACATCCTGAGGCTGGTTTAATGCCCGCGTGGGCCCTGCCCACCTTCCCTTTCCCGGTGCTCTTCTGTTTCCTCCAGCCGGCGTCCTTCCGGGCTATCTTCCGTGGAACGCACGGCGGAGGTTCCCCGACGGCCTAACACAAACATGAAAATGCCAAACGCCAACATCACCAATCCCCACCACAAATTGACGTTAATGCCCAACGAGTGATCTTGGTAGGCCTGCTGCGAAACGAACGGCCCCGCGATGGCCAAAATCGCTCCCAGCACGATGAACAAGAGTCCGATAGGAACACGAATATCTAACATGACAATGTCTCCAATTCATTTTCGCAAGTTTTCCACTACCAGAAAACAATGTTCAAAATGACTGCCATGGCCAGAACAACAATCCCCAGCGTGGCCGGACGTTGATACCAAGTTTTCGCATCATCATGAGCTTTCTCGGTGAGCGAATACACCAGCCCGACCAATTCCTTATCTTCACGTGGCTTAGTAACCAAACTCACGGCAATCGTAACGACGAAGCAAGTCGTCCAAGCAAAGATCGCGGTCCAAAAATTCTGCGCCATGTCTTTCGAATAGACATGCAAAACATCCGACATTCCAAGTGCCTTTGCCAGCCAGCCGCCTTTGATAAAGCTTGCTGTCGCGCCGATGGGCAATGTCAGGCCTTGATGGATCGCCGCAGCGAGCGTTCCGGAAATCAGCCCAAGGAAGGCCCCGTGCCCGGTGGCGCGTTTCCAGAACATTCCCAACAAGAACGTCGCAAACAGAGGTGCATTGACGAATCCAAAGACCAGTTGCAACACATCCATGATATTGTCGGAATTTCGCACGACATACGCCGCTACCACGGAAATCGCAACGCCGACAACCGTGGCCACTCGTCCCATCCATACGTAGTGCCGATCGCTGGCCTTGGGATGGATGTATGACTGATAAATGTCGTAAGTCCATACGGTGTTAAATGCGGTCACATTGCCGGCCATGCCCGACATAAAGCTGGCCAGCAGCGCCGTCAGCCCGATTCCTAACATGCCTGTGGGAAAATAGTGCAATAGCATCATGGGCGTCGCCAGATCGTAGTCGTATTCGACCTTTCCGTCCTTGTTGCGCACAGGCTGGTCGGTGGTCTCGCTTACTTTGATGGGAACTAGTCCCTTATCGCCAAATTGAGTCTCTGTCACTGTGGCACCGCCTCCCGTCCCTTCGCCACTAGCCTTAGGCGCCGGCAACGATACGGCAATGATGCCCGGTATGATCACCAAAAACGGGAAAAACATTTTCGGTACGGCCGCAATGAGCGGCGTGCGACGCGCCGCTGACATAGAATCGGCCGCCATGGCCCGCTGCACAACCAGAAAATCGGTGCACCAGTAACCAAACGACAGCACAAACCCTAAACCCATTGCCAACCCAAACCATTCGACTCCCAAGGGACTTGTTTCGGGACTGCCCATCCCCTGCCACGAATGCACAAAATTTTCATTCGGCACGATCGACTTTAAGCCGTCCCAGCCACCAACGTTCTTCAGTCCCAGGAACACGAGCGGCAAGAAGCCAGCAACAATTAAAAAGAATTGCAATACCTCGTTGTAAATCGCACTCGTCAACCCGCCGAGCAGAATATAAACCAACACAATTATGGCTGTAATCACGATGCTCGCGTCAAAAATATTTGCTCTGGCAATATTCAATTGAGCAAAAACTCCGTCGAAGATGTGCCAGCGTTGGATGATCTTTGCCATCACCATCATCGAAATGCCCGATGAAAACACGGTCATGATCGCAAACGTGATAGCGTTGAATCCGCGCGTCTTTTCGTCGTACCTAAGCTTCAGGTATTCCGGCACCGATCGGGCGCGGGAGCCGTAATAAAACGGCATCATGAAAATACCGACGAACACCATCGCCGGTATGGCGCCAATCCAATAAAAATGGCTTGTTGAAATTCCGTATTTGGCGCCAGATGCGCCCATACCGATGACTTCCTGGGCGCCCAAATTTGCGGAAATGAAGGCCAGCCCTGTTATCCAGGCCGGCAACGAACGGCCCGAGAGAAAAAAATCGGTGCTAGTGCGGATCGAACGGCGCAACCAAAAGCCGATCCCCAAGACAAACACGAAGTACACCAGCATGATCGTCCAGTCGATGTACGTTAAGTGCATTCAGAAACCTCACTCCCCACAAGATAAGACCACGAGATTAGTTTGCTCCAGGGCGAATCGTCTCGCCACTGGATGAGAACCGTCCGACGTGAAATAGCACGTCGTAGCCTTCCGCCTTAGTGCCGCGTGACGCCGCTCCCCCACCCTGCGGCAGCGTCAATGATCGTACTGTAATTGCCAGAAAATCGCAATCAAGAGCCCGTCCGATCGGCATTGCATTCAACAGTCGCTCGTAAAAATCGGCCGTCGCATCAACGTTGTCGGTAAAAATGCCCCGTTCGCAAAATTTCATCGGTACACTTATTTCGAACCTCCGCGATAACCCTGCGGATGTTTTTTATGCCAGTTCCAGGCCGATTCGATAATGCTGTGCAAATCAGGATATTTCGGTTGCCAGTGCAATTCCTTGCGAATTCTCTCGCTGCTGGCAATCAGCACGGCCGGGTCGCCCGGCCGCCGGGGTCCGTTCTGAAACGGAATGGCATGACCCGTGATTTTTCGTGCCGCTTCAATCACTTGTTTGATGCTAAACCCTTTTCCGTTGCCCAGGTTGTACAGCCGGCTTTTTTGGTCGATGGCCTGCATCGCCAAAATGTGGGCTTCGGCCAGGTCCGCCACGTGAATGTAATCTCGCACGCAGGTTCCGTCGGGCGTGGGATAATCGTCGCCGAAAATGGTCACCGAATCGCGCTGCCCCAGCGCCACTTGCAGCACAATGGGAATTAAGTGCAATTCCGGATGATGGTTTTCGCCCCGCTCCGCCGTTGCACCCGCAGCATTGAAATACCGCAGCGCGGCGTAACGCAAGCCATGGATTTTATCCAGCCAATACAGCATTCGCTCCAAAATGAATTTGGATTCGCCGTAAGGGCTGCCGGGCACCAGTTGCTCTTCTTCGTCGATGGGCATCTTTCGCGGGGCATCGAACAAATTCGCGGTGGATGACAAAATGAACTTCCGCACTCCGTGCTGCTGCATGCTCTGCAACAGGTTCAGGCCGTTGGTAATGTTCTCGCCCAGATATTGAAACGGTTGTTTCATCGATTCACCCACCAACGTGTGCGAAGCGAAGTGCATCACGGTGTGCGGCTGATGCCGCTTTAGCGCGTCATCGATAGCAGATCGATTGGACAAATCTCCTTGGACGAATGTGGCGCGCGGGTGCACCGCCTCTCGATGCCCCTGGTATAGATTGTCAAATACGACTACCTGTTCCCCCTTGGCCACCAGTTGCTCTACGACGACGCTGCCGATATAGCCGGCGCCGCCGGTCACAAAAATCGCCATTGTTTTCTCGCTTAGGTGGTGTTTTTCGAAAGTTGCCGCAGACGTTGGGCCGCTTGTTCCGGTGTTAAATTGTGCTCGGTTTCCGCCAGCATTTTATAACCGACCAGGAGTGGTTGTATCTGCCATGCGGATGGAACCGAGCAGTCATAGTCAGCGGCATGGCAAGGATCGAGCGCCCTGGGCTGGACGGCTCGTGAATAATGCCGGCTCGATGCCTGTTTGCTGATGATAGTGATCGTGAAGCGTCTGGGCCACTTCGGCGGCCGAACCACTTTTGACCAAGCTCACGGTGCAGCCGCCAAATCCACCGCCGGTCATGCGCGAACCGATCACACCGCCGCCGGTACCAATTTGCTGAGCCAGTGCCACCAGTAAATCCAATTCTTCACAGCTTACCTCATAATCGTCACGCAACGAATTGTGGCTGGCATACATCAACTGCCCCACTTCATTCCATTGGCCGGCGCTGATGACATCGGCGGCCTTAACTGTCCGTTCGATTTCCCCAATTACGTGCCGCGCCCGACGGTAATTCACGTCTCCCAATTTAGCACGCGCGCCCTCCAATCGCGCGAGCGTGGCCTCGCGAAGCGTATCGACGCCTAATATTTTTGCGGCAGTCTCGCACTGAGCGCGCCGTTGGGCATATTCGCCACCGGTTAACTCGTGCTTGACGTTGCTGTTGGCGCCGAAAACGGAACAAGCCTGACTTGCTGCGATTGACAATCCAGTAACATCAAATGGTCCGCAGTGCACAGTGCGCTGCTGAATTGATCCATAATACCACAGGGCACGCCCGCATATTTGTGTTCTGCCTCCTGGCACAAAAGCGCCTTTTGCACCGCCTCCAGCGACTTTCCCTGCATGGCTTCCAGCAGTGTGGCCGTGGCCACTTCCAGAGCGGCGCTGCTCGATAGTCCGCCGCCCAGCGGCACGGTGGATACAATCACAGCCTCGAATGGCGGAACTGCAAACCCCCGCGCCACGAACCCGGCCACCACGCCTTGCGCATAACTCGACCACGTGACCGGTCCGGGGCTGATTTTGCCGGTAACCGCCAGTACAGCCGTTTCCTGCTTGTTGCTGCTATAAACACTTGCCGCCGGTCGGCCGTCCGGACCGCGATGATCAGTCGATTTGGCCGCGGCCATTACGACGTAGCGTTCAATCGCCATCGGCAGCACAAAGCCGCCGTTGTAATCGGTGTGCTCGCCGATGATGTTCACTCGGCCCGGCGCCGCCACAACATACTGCGGATCGCGCGCATACCGTTTACGAAATTCGCCGACTGCCTGCTCGCGCAATTGATCCACGGAAACCGCCGTCGATTCGAGCTCTCCACTGACGCTTGGCATATTCATTTTCCCCTGATGCTGCTTGCCACAGACATCCCAACATCCAGTTGAACAGTGTAACCTAGGGCAAATTAAAAGGCGACGGGCGGACGGCGCTCGCTAGGTTGCGGGATGCAATACGATTAGGGCTTCAGTGGACACTGTTACTGCTCATCCCCGATCAATTTCAGCATTTGCTCGTGCAATGGCTTGGTCGCCGCGGCGACAAAACGGGGAATGTTCAAATCCAACGCGCCGCCCCGGTAATCGGTAATGATGCCGCCTGCTTCGCGGATTATCAGCGCACCGGCAGCCACGTCCCAGGGCTTGGTTTTGCCGCCCCAGTAAGCATCAAATCGGCCAGCTGCCACATAGCACAAATTCAGCGCCGCCGAGCCCGTGCGGCGGATTGCTTGTGAGACCAGTGCCACGCGCACCAGCTCGGCTAACTCGCGCGAATCGGCAGTCAACTTGGGCGGCAAGCTTACCACCACAACAGCCTGATCAATGCTCTCCACGCGGCTCACGGCCAGTTCATGCCCGTTCAAATGCGCTCCGTGCCCCGCCTGTGCGGTAAAGCACTCCCGCGAGACCGGATCGTACACCGTCCCACATATAGGCTCGCCGCATCGCAGCAAGGCCACAGAAACACAGTAATGTGGGATCTGATGGACATAGTTGGTGGTGCCGTCGAGCGGATCAACCAGCCAGCGGAATTCAGCATCGTCCGGACCGATAGGATTTCCTTCTTCCCCAAGAAACGAGTGGTCCGGAAAGGAATTCAAGAGGATCCGTCGCACTTCCTCTTGGCTGGCCAAGTCGGCTTCGGTTACCAAATCGGCGGGGGCTTTTTCCCTGATCGCAAACTTTCCAATCCAATCTAACAACACTTGCCCGCCTGCTCGGGCAGCCGTTTCACAGGTTTTGAGATAGTCTCCCATAGAATTCCTGAAATGGCAAAAACGCCCTGTTTTTCGCGAGATTATCGCTGCTATACCCCACCTGTTTTCTCTATTTTGAGGTTAAAACGCTGGTGGCATTCTTTGGCTTATGTTCCCTCAAATCTGGTAACCTATTGGAGGGGGAAAAAGAATCTATAATTTTTTTATACGAAATGCTGGACTTTTCAAATCTACCTGTTATCATCGCGGTTGTGGAACGTGGAAGTGCGAGTTGAGTGGAACAATTCAGTCGTTGCTTCAATTTTATTTTGGTGTTTGTCTCATACTTATCATCCTGCTGAGTGATCCGCAACAACGGTGGCCTCTTCTCTGTTCCGGCCCCGCCGACTTACGCAAGTGAGCGGCGGGGTTTTTTATTGAATTTGTCCGCCGTCTGGGGCAAACCGTTGTTTCTGCCATGAGCGATGTTTGGCAGCTTGACGCAAATGCGGCGCGACTGGCCGCCAACCACGTCGGGAACGCTGTGCTCGATCTGGCACACCCCGATTTGGGTTTATTGCTGCGGCTTTCGAATACAGCAAATTTTCTTGAGCCATCAGCGGTCGTCCCGCAGCTTCAAATTTTGGGCGCGACATTCGGCCATCGGCAACCCCTGGAGCCTGCGCAAACCGACGCTTATGTGCGTGGCGACGACATCGTGGCCACCTACGAAGAAGCCGCCCCACAACGCATTCGCATGCAAGTGTATTGGCGCCACCTTCAGCCGGCGGAATTCGCGCCAGATTGGTCAGCCCACGTTCTGTCAGCCTTTGACTTAATTTTGTCTCTGAATACTAGCTTGCTTGACAGCAACCCGCAATCAAACGTGCGGTCGTTGCTTTCTCCCGCCTGCATGATGTTTCATTTGCGGCAAATCGACTCCAACCAGTTGCGAGCCGAACCACTCCCGCCATCGGTAATCGCCAACGAGACTAGCCATAGCATCGCGGTTGCTCCGGGAAATGGCAACACCGGTTGTTTTATCGCCCGCTGGGAAAGTGTTCCATACGGTTACGTCGAAATGGTCCATCCGATCGATTTCTGCCGCAGCACGATCGTATTTTCCTCGCGGCCTCCAACAAACCAAGCGTCGCCATTAAAAATCAGCAGCACTGTGATCGAACATCATCTGTTCCAAGAGCGACTGGAAAAGGGAGTCATTTTGCGGGCTCGAGTTCGCTCTGCAATTGTGGCCCGACCGCATGACGAAGCTGTCGCGGTGACCGCCTACCAGCAATTCGCCGCCGCGGAGCCGCCCCTGACCGTTTAACGCCGAGAAGCGAAACCGCTGTTTTGGATGTTGCCTCGCGCAAATTCGGATAGGCAAATTAGCCGCTCTCCACTAAACTTCCTGACTGCCCACTGCGACCAGTCTTTGAGCACTGTTTGGAATTGTAACGTCGGGCAAGGAGGCACCTATGCTGCAGCGGCCTTTTCGTTTTTTACACGCTGCCGATCTGCATCTCGACCGCCCCTGCCAAACCGCCATCGAGGCGCCTGACCATCTGATCGACCTGTTAATCGATGGTCCGCAACAAGCGGCGGCAAAGGTGTTCGATTCCGCCATTGATCGCCAGGTTGATTTCGTTCTGCTGGCCGGCGATGTGATCGACCCTCACCGCTGCGCCCCCCGCGATCTGCTGTTTCTCGCCGAGCAATTCCAGCGGCTGGCCGACCACCGTATATCCGTATATTGGGCGGGTGGGCCTATCGATTCTCTCGACCACTGGCCAACCTACGTTTCTTGGCCCAGCAATGTGCATCGGTTTTCACACGGTCGCACTGAACGTCACCGTTACCAGATTGCTGGGATGCCCGTGTGCGAAATTATCGGCTGTGGCCACGATCCATCGGAACCGCCGCGTCCTTACCAGTTCGGTCCCAGCGATGACGACTTATTTTCGATTGCCCTCGTCCATGCCGATTGGAACGCCCGATCGCTGGGCGAAATTGGCATGAATTATTGGGCTTTGGGCGGTTCGCACCAACGCTCCACTCCGCTGGAAGCAAAATGCGTGGCCCACGTTGCAGGCAGTCCGCAAGGCCGATGCTCCCGCGAAACCGGTCCGCACGGGTGCACGATCGTGGCTGTCGACGAACATCGCCACGTCCATCTCACGCCGTTGTCATGCGACATGCTGCAGTGGCTGGCGCCACGATTGTCGCAGCCTGAAACGGCCGATCGCCACGAATTAGAACGGCTCCTGCACGAGCGGGCCGAGCAACTTTTGGCGGAATCGCCCGGTGTGACTCTGCTTGTAAAGTGGCATGTGGCGTGCCAGGGTCCGCTGCAGTTCGCGTTACGACACGGGGCGTTGGGCACAGAGTTGATTTCCAAACTGCGTCAGGAATTCGGCCGTCTCTCCTTCCCGGTTTGGACCTTGGACATCGAAGCGGATTTGCCCGCTGAATTGCCATCCGAGTGGTTCGGGGAAGAAACGCTGCGCGGCGATTTTTTGCGCGCGGTTCAACGCTGCGCGCCGGAGTTTTTACTTGGTCAGGCAACGCAGCCTTCGGTCGATCACGCCTCGGCAACGTTCGACAATGACCCTGCTTCGCTTGACCACGTTCCTGAATCGCTCAATTCAAATGATTCAACGCATCAGCCGCTCGTCCTGGCGCTTCCCAGTAGTGCCGCGGATTTGGTTTCGATGTGCAATCTTTCGCCCGCTGCGGCTGAGGTGATAACTCAGCAATCAGCAGAGTTTGCGCACCCGGAAGGCCGCCGCCGATTGCTGCGTGAAGTGGCGTGGCTGGCCGTCGATTTGCTCAGCCCCGCGGAGGCCGCACAATGAAATTGATCGACGTTCGTGTCGATGGCTTCGGCGTTTGGAGCGGGCTGACGCTCGCCGAGCTTTCCCCTGAATGCACCGTGATTTACGGTCCCAACGAGGCGGGCAAAACCACGCTGTTGCAATTCATTCGCGCCGTGTTGTATGGCTTTTCGCCACAGCGCACCGCCCGATATTTGCCCTGCTTAAACCCGACGTTAAGCGGCACTGCGGCCGGCGGCTCGCTTACGCTCATCACCCATGACGAAGGCTGGCTGCAAGTTCAGCGGCAGGTGAACCCGCAGCACCCGTTGGGCAACGTGTTGGTCCAGGCTGCCGATGGCACGGTACAGGGCGCGGCCCACTTGCACCGGCTGCTGCACGACGTCGACGAAACGATGTTCCAAAACGTCTTCGCCGTGGGCCTGCACGAATTGCAGGAATTGGGCACGCTGACGGATTCCGCTGCCGCGCGCTGGCTACATGCTGTATCGCTGGGGTTCGACCGGGTGTCGCTCGTTGACGTGCTGAGCGAATTGGAAAAATCGCGGTTGCGGTTGTGGTCCGATCAGCCGTCGTCGCAAATCGGCCAATTGCAGGCTCGGCGCGAAAGGCTGCAGGAAGAGCTCGCGGAGTGTTCCCATCTTTCACATCAATTGGAGCAAGTGGTGACGGAACGCGCCGCTGCCGATCATCAAATCGCGCAGCTCGAAAGTGCGCTGATCGAGCAGGAATCGCACCTTCGCACTTGCGAAACGGCGGCCGCAGTGCATGAACCTTGGCATCGGCGTCACGCGCTTCGGGCGCGCATTGAGGCGTTGGGCCCCGCCGCTCAATGGCCGGTCGATGCGTTGCAACGGATGAATCGCTATCAATCGGCCATCCGCCAGGCACGCCGCAAAAAGCGGCTTTTTGCGCGTCGCCGAAAAACCCTGGGCGAGAAACTGACTCAGATGAAGCTGAGCGAGCCGCTCTGGCGGCAAGCGGCCCGGATTGAAGCCCTGATCGAAAACGAAACCTGGATTGTCTCATTAGAGCAAGAAATCCGCAGGGCCGAGGAAACGGTGCAACGGCTGACCGCCCAGCGGCAGGCACAACAAGATCGCCTGAACGGCGCGGCGCCTGCCAGTGTTGGGCCGAATGCACCCCAGCCTGGCGTCCATCATTTGCAACCTGTCGACCACGCCACATGGCGAGCTTTGCGGCGGCCGGCGGCCGCGCTATCGCAGGCCAAACGGCTGGCCGAAGCCGAGCAACGAGGTATTAATCAACAACGCACAACCCAGCAAAACCGTCGCCGCGAAGTGGAGCAAGCCTTGGCTGCACGCGGCCAAAAAAATCTGACTGCTGCCTTAGATTCCGCCGGGCAACGCGTGGCCCAACTTCGGCGGCGTGTGCAATTGGACGAACTGATAGAACAGCTTGCGCACACCAAAGCCGATTTGGAGCACGCCATTGCCGGCTGCGTTCAGCGGCAAATTCTGCCCGCTTGGATGCTGTTTTCACTGGGCGGCATTTTCGTGCTGGGCGTGGTGCTCGTTCTCGGCGGATTCCTGCTTCCCGGCTCGTTCACCGGTTCGCTGGGTTGGCCCATGGCTTGGCTCGGCCTTCTGGGCACGGGCTCGGCGGTCGCCGCCAAATACACCCTGGAGCGTTCGGCGGCCAACCAAATGGAAGCCAGTCGCCGGCAATTGGCGCTGGTCGATTCGCAAACTCAACAGGCCGAAACGGAGCGCGGCGAATTAGATCGCAGCTTGCCCAATGGCGGCGCTTCCTTACCAACGCTCCTTCAAGCAGCCCAACAGGAATTGGCCAAGCTGGAAGAATTGCTCCCGCTCGATGCACAGCGGCAGGCTGCTGATCAGGCTGCTCAGGAAGTCGAGTCCCGCCACACCCAAGCGGAACAAACTTATCAGCAAGCGCTCGAAAATTGGAATGCGGCGCTGGCCGCCGTCGGCTTGCCCGAGGATTTGGCGGCGCCTCAAGTGCGGGCCATGCACCTTGCCGGCGATCGACTACAAAGCACGCAGCAGGAACTGGGCAGTGCCCAATCGGAGCTGGATCGTCGCCGCCGGGAACTCGCCACATTTTCGGCTCGGCTGGAACAAGTGTTTCTGGCGGCGGAAATTCTGCCGCACTCCAGTTCAGCCAGCGATCAACTGCGTGAATTGCGTCGCCAGCTGGCCGACCAAGAAACCTGCCACCGAGATCGCCAATCCATTACCCAGCGGCGGCAAAAGCTGCGGCGTTGGCAGCAAAGGCTGGTTCATCGGGTGAGCCGGCTGCGGCGTCGTGGTAGCCAATTGCTGTTTGTTTGCCAGGCGGCGAATATGGCGGAGTTTCGCCGTCGCAGCGCCGAATTTTCACAAATCGCCGCGCTCCTTGCCCAGCGCGATGCCGCGGCGCAAGAAATCGCTTCGTTGCTGGGTGAAAAGGATGAAACTGCAATCGCTTCCTTCTTAACAAACACCACGGCCGAACAACTTGCCGCTCAACTTGCCACGAGTCGGCAGCGGCTGGAGGAAATCCGCCGGCAACAACAACGCCTGTTTGAGCAGCGGGGTCAACAAAACGAACAAATTCGGCTGCTCTCCAGCGATCGGCGGCCGGCCGTGAAGCGGTTCGAGCTGGGCCATGTGGAGCAGCAATTATCCGCTGCCATCAACCGGTTGCATGTACTCACGCTTACGCACCGCTGGCTGGAGGTGATCAAGGAGCATTACGAACACCATCGCCAGCCCGAAACTTTGCGCGAGGCATCCGATTATCTGGCGCAATTGACCGAGGGGCGATGTCGCCGCGTGTGGACCCGCTGGGGCGAAAATGCCTTGCTGGTCGATGACGATCAAGGCCGCACGCTTCCCGTTGAAGTGCTTAGCCAGGGCACGCGGGAACAATTGTTTTTGAGCTTGCGCTTGGCGCTAGTCGGATTGTATGCCCGCCGAGGCGTGCAACTGCCGATGGTGCTGGACGACGTGCTGGTCAACTTCGACACGCACCGCGCCGCCGCCGCCGTGCAGGTGCTTCACAATTTTGCTCGGCGTGGACACCAATTGCTCGTTTTCACCTGCCATGAACATTTGGCCCGGCTGTTCAAGCACCACCGCATGGATGTGCGCCGCTTGCCCAGCAACCATCAGTCGGGCCGCGACGAGCCATTCGAACTTGAAGTCGAACCGCCGCCGCGCCGCAGCCGATCGCGCCGGGTGAGAGAAGTCAACGAGACGCCGCCGGCGCCACCGCCCACACTTCCGCCAACAAGCGTCGTTACCGCACAAGCGGCCGGATCCGCTGTCTCCGTCGAATCAATACCTCTAGCCCGCATCGAGGCCGCGCCGCTAGTAACGGTGCTCCCTTTTCCAGCGACAGTGGTTGAACCCGAGGTGACGGCACAGCCGCTGGTTCCCATGCGTGTCGATTTGCCGCAGCGCACGGCGCGGCTATCGCCGATCATGCGCCGCTGGGCGGCCGAAGAATTCAGCGGCGAACTCGACGACCGCGTGAACCCTCTCTGGCTGCTTGATGGAATCGTGGGGGAAGAACTGGGCAGCCCGCACTCGCCGCCAAACGGATCGTTGCCGGCAGCGGGGCAGCACAGCTCCTCCACAGTCCGCCGCGCAAAAAACCTCCGGGTTTTCGCTGACCAGTCATCCCCCATCTCCGTGGAAGCTTCCGGCGACGAGGGCTTGGATGTGTAGCTGTCCACAGCCCGAATTCTTAGCTATCGTCCGGAAGAACGCGGAAAAACCTGGACCACACTGAGGTTGGTTGGCAGGGGAGTATTCGCTACCATTCTCGGCTTTCCGGATCGGGAAATGGGGGGGACGCACTGCCCTCTCCATTCGAGAGACTGCGCAGAACCTACGCGTTGTTTTTTGAGCTTTTTTCCATCGTAATGTTAGCAAGCCCGTCAGGCGATTCCCCCCCGGGCACGATTGCCTGGACACGTATGCCGTATCGAGTGGCAGGTTTCAAGTTTTTGTAGATGTCGAAACGGTTCATGGATCGAACCTCGCCCGTTTTCACCACGGATGGTGATTGATGTCACAGCATAAGCGGCCCAATTCCTCACCCAAGGAACAGGACGCAGCAAGCAATCCATCGGACAAAAAGGGTGATGCTGCGCCGACAGATGCGGCTGCTCCAAGTGGCGGCTTTGCGCCAAACGACGGCGCGCCATACGACTCGCTAGCCCTCAGCGGCGAATCCACCCGCCATCCCTCTTCCTCGTCACCGCAATCTGGAATGACCTCGGTTCTGTTGCTGCTGACTCGCCTGGTGCTGCGCTTTCCGGTGCCGACCTTGGCGCTTTCCGTCGGACTGGCGGTGATCTGCATCATCTATACCATCGGGCATTTGGGCTATAAAAGCAGCCGCCTCGATTTGTTGAATCCCAAGAGCGATTACAACCGGTTGTGGATCGAATACATTAACGAATTCGGCGACGAGGATGACGCGGTCATCGTTGTCGAAGGCGCCGGCCGCGAGCAGGTCGTGCCCGTGTTGGAGGAACTCTCCGCCTCTCTGCGGCGCGAAAAACGGCTGTTCCACGCCATTTTGCACGAGGTCGATTTGACGAAGATCCGGGCCAAAGGTCTGCACTATTTGCCCGCCGATCAACTGCAAACCATCGATCGTTTTCTGGACGAAGCCATGCCCATTGCCGGCGGCGATTGGTCGCGGCTACAAGTGGGCAAGCTGGTCGGTGGCCTGGCGCAAATGCTGCAAGCCGCCACGGCCGGTGTGCAAGGGCTCGATCTCAACCTTGCGCTCGGGCAACTCGATCACACGGTCGATAGTCTGCTAGCGCAATTCGGTTCGGAACCACATTATCTATCCCCCTGGCCCGGCATGCCCGCTTCGCTATCGACGCTGAGCGAATTGGGTTCCGAATACTTAATTGCCAAGGAAGGGCGGCTGGGCTTTGTGCTGTTGCGAATTTCGGTAGGGAAGGAAGAATTCGCCCGTGGCAGCGAGGCGGTAGACGCCCTCCGCGAATTGATAGCCGAAACCGAACTGCGGCATCCGAACGTAAAACTGGGCCTGACCGGCCTGCCGATCATGGAAAACGACGAGATGCGCGCCAGCCAATCGTCGATGTTTTGGGGCTCTTTGCTTTCCTTCTTCGGCGTCGTGGTAATAGTCGTCGCTGGATTCGGCGGACTTCGTCACGCCCTGCTGGCCAACTTGGTGCTGCTTTTGGGCACAGCCTGGGCGTTTGGATATGTAACCCTTACCGTCGGTCATTTGAATATCCTCAGCGTCACCTTCACCGCCACGCTGATCGGCATCGGCATCGATTACGGCGCCTATTACATTTCACGCTACATGCAATTGCTGCGCGAGGGGATGCCGTGCGAGGCCGCGCTGTTGGAAACAACACGTTCGGCCGGCCCGGCCATTGTCACCGGCGCCTTGACCACGGCGATCGCGTTTTTCTCCGCTGCCTTAACCAGTTTCACCGGTGTAGCGGAATTGGGAATCATTGCCGGCGGCGGTTTGCTATTGTGCGCCGTGGCACAACTTTTCGTATTGCCGCCCCTTATCAAAGTGGTCGACGGCAGCCGCTTAGGCCAGCGACAGCCCACGCCGGTGCCGGTACACAAGTGGATCAATCCGCTGTTGCGCTTTCCCCGCGTCGTGTTTTGCGGCGGCTTAATCATCACCGTGGCGGCCGGATTGGGCATCCAGCATTTGTGGTACGATCACAATCTGCTCGATATGCAAGCCCGCGGTTTGCAAAGCGTGGAATTAGAGCGAAAGCTCCTGGCCGAATGCGATCAAAGCGTGTGGTACGCGCTATCGATCGCCAACAGCCGCGAAGAACTGCTGGACCGCAAAGCAAAGTTCCTCAAACTGCCCAGCGTGGAGCGGACGGAAGAAATTGTATCGCTGTTGCCCGTCGACGAGGAAGTCAAACGCCCCATCATTGCCGATATAGCCCGACGCCTGGCGACGCTCCCGGAACGTCCGCCGCTGATCGCCGTCGACACTTTGGACGAACTCGGCGCGCTATTGGCCCAAGTCCAAGATACCGCTCAACACACCCACGAAGGGGCTAACTGCGCCCGGCATTTGGAATTGCTGCGCGATGCCATGCGTCGTCTGCCGGCTTCCGATTGTTACGCCAAGCTGTCGCAATTCCAGCAGCAAATGGCCGGCGATTTGCTCAGCCGTTTGCACGCGCTGCGCAGCGTTGCCAACCCGGAGCCCCCGCAACTCACCGACTTGCCGCCAAGTTTGGTCAGCCGTTTCGTGGGGCAAAACGGCAAGTATTTGTTGAAAATTTACGGTCGCGGCGACATCTGGAATATGGAAGCGTTGTCGCGCTTTGTGCAAGATGTTCGAACCGTCGATCCCCGCGTAACGGGCAATCCGCTCCAGGCCTACGAAGCCTCGCGTGAAATGCAATTTAGTTACGAAAAGGCTGCTTTGTATTCAATGCTGGTCATCCTGGTGGTTCTGTACATCGACTTTCGGAACCTGTTGCACGTGTTCCTGGCGTCGCTTCCGCTGGCGCTGGGCATGATCATTACCTTTGGGCTATTGGGCTTTCTGAACCAGCCTCTCAATGCCGCGAATATGATCGCCCTGCCGCTGCTCTTGGGAATGGGTGTCGATTACGGCGTGTATGTGGTTCACGAATTCTTGGAACAACAAGGACGCTACCGCATGTCGCCGGCCACGGCCGTGGGGTTATTGGTCGATTCGCTGGCCACCATCATCGGGTACGCCGGCCTATTGATCGCCAGTCATCAAGGGTTGCAAAGCTTGGGAAAATCGCTCACGATTGGCGTCGCGGTTTGCACGCTGACCTCGATGATTTTGCTTCCCGCGCTCTTGTCTTGGATGACCTCGAAGCGACCGTTGGTTCCTTGGGTGGCTGATGCCGTGGTCAGTTACGATCACGAGCGACCCGATCTCGAACCAGAAAATGGTGATTCTCCTCCCATGCGCCGCGCCGCCTGAGCATGTGCCTGGCATTTCACCTTCTTATGCCGGAGCGACTTGGCGTTTGAGTAATTCCGGCCCATGCTCTACAATGCCGCTGCATCGACGGGAGGCGGTGGAGCATTCTCACGAGTTGGCAGTCGCTTGTGCCGCTCGCGCTGTTTGCCGCGCACCCTCCGCACCGATATTTTCCGTTCCTGGAATTTTCTCATGAGTTCGCCCGCCGCCCCTACCCCTGCTGCTGTTGCCGCCCAGCGCCTGACCGTCGTACAGTGGTTGATTTGCATCATCGCCGTCATCGGCTTTGCCTTCGACACGTACGAATTGCTGATGTTGCCGTTGATTATTCGGCCAGCCCTCATTGAATTTGGCTTCACGCCCGGCAAGCCCGATTTTGTATTTTGGGCCAGCATGTTGTTTTTTGTGCCGGCCGTGGCAGGGGGCATTTTTGGGTTGCTCGGCGGATATTTGACGGACCGTTTGGGCCGCCGCCGCGTGCTCACTTGGAGCATATTACTGTATGCGGTATCCGCATTCCTCGGTGGCTTTTCGACGAATGTCACAATGTTTCTCGTTTTTCGTTCGCTCAAGTTCATCGGCGTGTGTGTGGAGTTCGTCGCCGCCGTCGCTTGGCTGGCCGAATTATTTCCCGAGCCGAGACAGCGCGAGCGGGTGTTGGGTTACACTCAGGCTTGCAGTTCGTTCGGCGGCATGATGGTGGCTTTCGCCAACGGCCTGGCGATCAAATGGGCTGCCGATCTACTGGCAATTCAACTGCCGTTTCTTACTTTCTTGGGCAACGTGACCGATCCCCATGCGCCCTGGCGATACACGATGATTTCCGGCCTCATTCCCGCAATTCCGCTGATTGTCATTCGTCCGTTCTTGCCCGAATCGCCTGCATGGAAGCAAAAGAAAGCGGCCGGCACGCTCAAGCGGCCCAGCATTGGCGAATTGTTTGCGCCCCAGTTGCGGAGCACCACAATCATCACCACGATCATGTTCGCACTCAGTTTTGGAGCTGCCTTCGGCGCCATTCAGCAAATGCCGCAAATCACTCCGGGCATGCCAGAAGTGGTCGCGCAAAAAGAGGGCAAGCCGGTGCCGGCTCAAAAAGAAATCGAGCAAAAAGCCGCAGCCGGTTATGCCAAGGTGCAAGAATTCGGCGGCTTGATCGGACGATTTCTGCTAGCCTTATTGGTCATTCGTATTGCCAGCCGCCGAAATTTGCTGCGCGTGTTTTTGATTCCTGGCCTCTTCGTGTTGCCACTGGCCTTCGGATATGCGGCGATGAATAACCGCCAGCTGTTCACGCTGGGCGACTGGCACGTCACACTGTTCGACGTCGGCATTTTTCTGGCCGGCTTGTTTACCGTGGCGCAATTCAGTTTTTGGGGAAACTATTTGCCCCGCGTGTATCCACTGCACTTGCGCGGCACGGGCGAAAGTTTTGCCGCAAACATCGGCGGGCGCATGTTGGGCACATCGTTCGCCGCGCTGGCGATGTTCCTGCCCACGCTCAGTTTCATGCCGGGCGGCAGTTCGTCGGAAAAAATGGCCTTTGCGGCGGCCGCCATCGGCTTGGGAGTTTATCTGCTCAATTTCATTTTGACGTTTTGGTTGCCCGAGCCGCAGCAAGAATTGTCAATGGATTAGCATAATCCGAATGAATCTGCCCAAAATGGCCTCTCATGGGACGGCACACGTACAGAAATTGACCCTTTTCGGCCTAGTTTTTACAATGCCCTGCCAGTGATCTGCCGCTCACCGAATCCGCTGCGTGGGCTAGATTTGAGGTATTCCCATGCACAAGCTTTATCGATTCTTAGCTATTAAATACCTGCTGGTTTTGCTCTGCGGCGCAATCAGCGTCGCGGCCATTTCCGGCTGCGGTAATTCCGCCGGCGAAAGCAAATCGGACTCATCTCCCAAGGCCGTTGCTTCCGCCGATAGCGCCCCCACTTCCGGCCGCATCAAAATCGTCTCCAGCCTGCCCCGCACCGGCAGCGCCAAGCTGCAAACTGATACGATGGTTAATGGAATCAAGCTGGCCCTGGACGAAGCCGGCTACAAAGTCGGCGATTTCACCATCGAGTATGAAGATATGGACGACGCCACCGCCGCCACCGGCGATTGGACTCCCGATGCCGAAGGCAACAACGCCCGCCAGGCCGCCAACGATCCGGACGTGATGGTCTACATAGGCCCATACAATTCCGGCGCGGCAAAAGTTTCGATGCCCATTCTCAATCGCGCCGGCCTGTTGATGATTAGTCCCGCCAACACCGCCGTCGGACTCACCAAGCCGGGCCTGGGCGAGCCCGATGAGCCCGCCATCTATCAGCCTACCGGCAAAAAAAATTACACCCGCGTGGTCCCCGCCGACGATCTCCAAGGCTCCTGCGCCGCCGAATGGGCCAAATCGCTGGGCGTTAAATCTGTCTACATCCTTGATGACAATTCCGTATACGGCAAAGGAATTGCCGAAATGTTCAAGCAGCGCTGCGGCGAGTTAGAAATAGACGTGTTGGGCCAAGACAGCATCGACACCAAGGCCCAGGAATTCCGCTCGAAAATGACGAGCATCAAATCGTTAAAGCCCGACCTGATCTATTACGGTGGCACTACGCAAACGAAAGGTGGGCAAATTTGCAAAGACATGGTCGCCGCTGGGCTAACCTGCAAACTGATGGTTCCCGACGGCTGCATGGAAAACGCCTTCATCGAGGCTGCCGGACCAGAGAACGCCGATGACCGTGTGTA
>Ga0335083_10003951_pt1 | contig 19053 bp, 20 predicted proteins | sample Lox_Sample_42_FD_206716 | JGI IMG/M metagenome (GOLD analysis project Ga0335083, IMG submission 206716) | Soil microbial communities from Loxahatchee National Wildlife Refuge, Florida, United States - Lox_Sample_4.2 | ecosystem: Environmental > Terrestrial > Soil > Wetlands | place: USA...
ACGACCGCGCTGATCGTGGACGGGGCGACCTGCGCGTAGCGGGCGAGCTCGGCGCGGCTCATCGCGCCGCGTTCCCGCAGCGCCGTCAGCACCAGCTCACGGCTCGACCTCGGCCCCTTCAGTTCCTTGGCCACGTGGCGTCGCACGTCAGCATCGTAACAACCAGGCCACCCCGGACGGCGATCCATGATCACTTAGTTCGGAAGTGAAAAAACTATTAATCCATAACGTAGGTTTGTGTGAGATATTGACGAATTGGGTCTTCCGAGTCAGAGTGCGACCATCGGCGCCATCCGCGGCGGCAACCAAGCGCTGGAGGAGTCATGGTCCTGGCCTGGCATCGGACCCCGGGTACGCGCACTCGCCGGGGCAGGCCCGGCCGGATCCGGCCCGGCACCGTCCGGCCCGGCACCGTCCGGCACCGCACCGTCCGGCACCGCACCGTCCGGCACCGCACCATCCGGCACCGCACCATCCGGTGCGGGGCCGCCGTCGCCGTGGCGCTGACCCTGGCCGGTTCCGCGGTGGCGGCCGCGGAACCGGCCGCCAGCGCGGGGACGGCCGCGACCACCGCGAGCTGCCCGTGGGTGCATTCCCATGCCCCGGTCGCCCAGCGTGTCCGCCAGCTCATGGCCGTAATGACGCTCGACGACAAGCTCGCCATGGTCGACGGCGTCGGCTTCTCGACCGGCACGGCCGGTTACGTCGGGCACATCGCGGCCAACCCGGGGCTGTGCATCCCGGGCCTGAACCTGGAGGACGGGCCGCAGGGCGTGGCCGACAGCGTGCCGGGCGTGACCCAGCTCCCGGCGCCGACGGCGCTCGCCGCGGCCTGGGATCCGGCGCTGGCCCGCGCGTACGGCACGGTGGTCGGCAGCGAGGAACGCGGCAAGGGCGCCGACGTGAACCTGGGGCCCACCGTGAACATCGTCCGCGATCCCCGCTGGGGCCGCGCCTTCGAGTCCTACGGCGAGGACCCCTACCTGGCCGGGCAGACCGCGGTCGGCTTCATCGGCGGCGTGCAGCGCCAGGGCGTGATGTCGCAGGTGAAGCACCTCGCCGTCTACAACCAGGAGACGAACAGGAACACCGCGGCCGACGACGCGGTGGTCAGCCAGCGGGCCATGCAGGAGATCTACCTGCCGCAGTTCGAGGCCGCCGCGACCCAGGCCGGGGCCGCCTCGGTGATGTGCAGCTACTCGAGCGTCAACGGCCAGTTCGCCTGCGAGAACAAGTACCTGCTGACGGACGTGCTCAGGCAGCAGTGGCACTACCCCGGCTTCGTCACCTCCGACTGGGGCGCCACCCATTCCACCGTGCCGTCCGCGCTGAACGGCCTGGACATGCAGATGCCCGGCGGCTCGGGCTTCGGCACCGACTACTACGGCGCGCCGCTCAAGCAGGCGGTGCAGTCCGGGCAGGTGCCGGTGGCCGCGCTCGACGCCATGGTGTCCCCGATCCTGACCGAGATGTTCCGGTTCGGCCTGTTCGACCGCGCGCCGTCCGGGTCGCTGACCGCCACCGTGACCACGCCCGCCCACGCGCAGACCGGGCGGCAGGCGGCCGAGGCCGGGACCGTGCTGCTCAAGGACGACGGCGGCGTGCTGCCGCTGCGGCCGGGGCGAGACTCCTCCGTCGCGGTCATCGGGTCCGACGGCGGCAAGTGGGCCATGACGTCGGGCGGCGGCAGCGCCGGCGTGATCGCCCCCTACGTCGTCACCCCGGAACAGGGCATCGGCAAACGGGGGGCCGCCAGCGGCGTCACCGTCAGCTACGCCCAGGGCGACGTCCCGGTCAGCGGCGCGCTGGACACCGTGCCCGCCTCGGCCTTCCCCAAGGGGCTGACCGCGGACTACTTCAACAACACCACCCAGTCGGGCCCGCCGGTCGCCACCGGGACGGTGCCGGGCATCGCGCTGAGCTGGGGCGGAAAGCCGCCGGCGCCGGGGGTCAACGCCTCCGGGTGGTCGGCGAAGTTCACCGGCACCATCAACCTGCCCGCGGCCGGCACCTATGACCTGTCGCTCTCCTTCACCGGCACGGCGGCGGTCAGCATCGGCGGCAAGCAGGTGTTCGCCAGCCAGCAGCAGTTCAACGGCACCGCGCGGGCCAGCGTCCAGCTGCCGGCCGGATCGGCTGGCATCGAGGTCGACTATGCCGACACGATCCCGATCGGAACGGACGGGATCACGCTCGGCTGGGCACCGCCACAGACCCCCTCGCTGCTCGACCAGGCCGTGGCGGCGGCGAAGAAGGCCAGCGTGGCGGTGGTGTTCGCGGGCAACTTCGAGACCGAGGGCGCCGACCTGCCCACCATCGACCTGCCGGCCAGCGAGAACCAGCTCATTTCCGCGGTCGCCGCGGCCAACCCGGACACCGTGGTCGTCCTCAACACCGGCTCCGCGGTGACCATGCCGTGGCTGAGCCAGGTCAAGGGGGTGATCGAGGCCTGGTACCCCGGGCAGGACGACGGTGACGAGATCGCCGCGGTGCTGTTCGGCGACGTGAACCCGTCGGGCAAGCTGCCGGTCACGTTCCCGCGGAGCCTGGCCCAGGTGCCCGCGAGTACCCCGGCCCAGTGGCCCGGCACCGGCGGCACGGTGCAGTACTCCGAGGGCCTGCTGGTCGGCTACCGCTGGTACAGCACGAAGCACGTCAGCCCGCTGTTCCCGTTCGGCGCCGGGCTGTCCTACACCCGCTTCGCCTTCTCCCGCCTGACGGTCAGGCCCGGGGCCGCCGGCGGCTTCGTGGTCAGCGCCGACGTCACCAACACGGGCGCGCGGTCCGGTGCGGAGGTCGCCCAGCTGTACGTGGGCGACCCGGCGGCCACCGGCGAGCCCGCCGAGCAGCTCAAGGGCTTCCAGCGGGTGACGCTGCGGCCCGGCCAGACCAGGACGGTCAGCTTCGCCCTCGGCCGGGACGCCTTCGCCTGGTGGGACCAGCAGGCCAGCCGGTGGACCGTCAGCCCGGGCCGCTACGCGCTCATGGTCGGGGATTCCTCCGCCCGCCTGCCGCTGACCGCGCACGTCAACCTAGGAGGTAACGGATGAGGAAGCTGACGATCGCCGGGGCGGCGGCCGCCACCCTGCTTGGTCTCCTGCTCCCGGCCGCGGCCCACGCGGCACCGGCCGCGGCCGGCGGCCACGGCGGCGGCCTGGTCGTGCGGACCGAGCGGGGCCTGGTCAAGGGCAAATCGGCCGAGGGCATCCACCAGTGGCTCGGCATCCCGTACGCGGCCCCGCCGGCGGGCGCGCTGCGCTGGGCGGCGCCGCAGCCGGCCCCGCGCTGGCATGGGATCAGGCAGGCGACCAGCTACGGCGGCCGGTGCGCGCAGCTGGCCAGCGGCAACGGCCCTCGGGTGGACAACGAGAACTGCCTGTACCTGAACGTCTTCACGCCCCCGCACTCCGGTCACCACCGGGGCGGGCTCCCGGTGCTGGTGATGATCCACGGCGGCGGGCTGACCACCGGCGCCGGCGACCAGCACGACGGGTCGCTGATCGTGAACACCGACGGCATCATCGTGGTCTCCGTCAACTACCGGCTCGGGCCGTTCGGCTTCCTGGACGTGCCGGGCCTGGGTACCTCGGCGCAGACGGCGAGCGGCGATTACGGGCTGCTCGACCAGGAGGCCGCGCTGCGGTGGGTGCAGCGCAACATCGCCGCCTTCGGCGGCAACCCGGCCGCGGTCACCATCGACGGCGAGTCGGCGGGCGGCTGGTCGATGTGCGCGCTGATGACCTCGCCGCCGGCCCGGGGCCTGTTCCGCGCCGCGATCATGCAGAGCGGCAGCTGCGCCACCCAGACGCGGACCACCGCGCAGGCCGCGAGCCTGGCGTTCGCCAAGACGGCCGGCTGCCCGGACGCCGCTACGGCCGCCGCGTGCCTGCGCAAGCGGCCGGAGCAGACGCTGCTCAGTGCCAGCACCAGCTACCAGCCGCTGTTCATCTCCGGCGGACCCGAGCTGCCGGTGCCCGCCGCGCAGGCGGTCGCGTCGGGTCACTACAACCGGGTGCCGCTGATCATCGGCACCAACCACAACGAGGGCCGCACATTCGCCCAGGGGTTCACCGGGCTGACCCAGGACCAGGCCGCCCAGGTCATCGCCTCCGAGTTCGGGTCGAAGGCCTCGGCCATCCTGGCCCGCTACCCGTGGAGCTCGTACCCGAGCCCGTACACCGCGGCCTACCAGATCGGCGACATCTGGACCGACAGCGGCTTCCTGACCGGGATCGGCGGCTGCCCGGAGCAGAACCTGGCCGCCCAGTTCGCCGCGACGACCCCGACGTTCTTCTACCAGTTCGACGACCTGCACGCCCCCGGGCTCAACAACGATCACCCCGGCTACCAGTGGGGGGCCGGGCACGCCATGGAGCTGGCCTACCTGTGGCCCAGCTTCAACAACGGCTTCTCCCTCTACGACCTGCTCACCCCGGCTCAGCTCCAGCTGTCCCGGCAGATGGTCAGGTACTGGGGCGCCTTCACGGCGACTGGGGCGCCCGAGGTGCCCGGCCAGCCGCTGTGGCCGCGCTACACCAGCCGCCAGCTGATGTCCCAGCTGATGTCACTGCGGCCGGGCGGCCAGACCCGGACGATCCCGGCCGGCACCTTCGCGGCCGAGCACCAGTGCTCGTTCTGGAACGCCAGCTAGCTACCGCGAGACCGTCGCGGGGACCCCGCCGGGGCGTCCCCGCGACGGAGGCAGCCACGGGGCACGGTCGCGGGAGCCGGGCCCCGTTCGTTATAAAAGGGACCTCGGCCGGCGCGGAGCGGCACCTCTTGTCCCCAGCGGCCGGCCGCCGTTAATACTTGGAATATGATATCTCGCCCAGGTTGGCGTCCCCTAGCGTGGACGCCCCGCCACGATCTCACTCACGCTGATCGTCCCGGTGTTCGCGGCCACCCTGCTGGCGCAGCGCAACCTGGTGCGCGGGCTGACGGCCGGGGCCATCAAGGGCTGATCCCGGATTTACCAGCTCAGGCTGGCGCCAGGGTTCATGGCCAGGTTGCCGCCGTCTACCGGCAGCAGCACCCCGGCGACCATCGATGCCGCCTCCGAGGCGAGGAACAGCACCGGGCCGGCGATCTCCTCCGGCTCGCCCATCCGGCCCAGCGGTATCGCCGACACGACCCGGTCGACGAGCACGCGGCGATCCGGGTCGGCCAGGTTGCCGTGCATTGACGAACTGGCACGGCAGCACCGCGTTGACCCGGATCCGGTGCGGCGCCCACGCGTAGGCCATCTCCTTGGTCAGCTGGGCTACGCCACCCTTGGCCACGCCGTAGGCCAGGCCGCCGCGGCCCAGCACGCTGGAAGGCGCTCTCGACCCCGTCCTCGGTGCTCAGGTCGGCACCCAGCCCGATGGCCGCGGGGCGCCTGTCTCAGTCAGGCTGGCGGCGACCTTGGCGGCGGTGTCCTCGCTCAGGTCCACGACCGCTACCGAGGCGCCCGCCCCGGCCAGCACGCCCGCGACCACGCGGCCGAGCGCACCGCCGCCCCCGGTGACGACCGCGACGCGGCCGGACAGGTCGAACAACGCTGGAAGGCCGGGCATTGGTCCACCTTTGTTCGCCATACTGATGGAATATGATGTACGAGCATCATAACGAACGGGTGGCGGGTCACGTAAGCCCCTCCAGTGAGCAGCAGGTTCCCGGCGCCTGGCCCGACCGCCACGATGCGGCAACGCGACGCTCCTGAGGACGCGCCGGTTAATAACCTGATGGTCCGCAGTCAGTCAGCCTCTCGTTTCAGGGCCCTGGAATTCCGGTTCCCGCTGAGGGCCGATGCACTGGCCGCGTTTTCATGGCTTTTCCATGATCGCGAAGGCTTTTATACCTTATAGGGGGACAAAAACCTTCGTGATCATGAAGTGCCTGCTCAAGAGCCATGCCCGGAAGTCACATCCGCCTCCGCGGGCTCATTTTCCCCGCGTTCCGGGCACCTTCCTAGCTGACCGGATTATCGTGGGCCGTTATCCCCGGTATCGCGTGGGTAAAGGCCCACGATAACCGGGGTCGTTAAAGCAGTGACGCGTGGTGCGAGCGGCCGCGACGGAAACCTCCAGGTTATTCTCCGGCGCGTCCTGACCGCCGCGTTGTCACAACGCGACGGTTCCCTGCCCGCCAGCTCAGTAACGGCAGGGACAGGCGAGCACTCCCGGGATCCGCGCGCCCGGCCGCGGTGGGGCTACTCCGGGGGCTGGAAGTAGGGGGCGACGAGCTCGTGGTCGAAGCGCGAGCTGTTCAGCACCCCGATCTGGTCACGGTAGCGCCGGACTAGCTCGGCCGCGCCCTCGGGGTCGCCGTCCTTGATCAGCTCGTAACGGCCGACGGCGAGCTCGAGCATGAGGTCCCAGGTATCGGCGAAGTTGTCGACGAAAACCCGGTCGTAGCGCAGGCCGACCGGGCCGAGCAGGATCTCGACGAACCGCTCGAGCCGGGGGTAGCCTACCGGCCGGAACATGATCTCGTGGGTCAGCGCGGTCAGCCGCCGGAACGAGGGGCCGTCCCGCTTGGTCCGCGCGCGCTTCATCTGGCGGACGATCCGGCCCAGCTCGGCCGTGGTCTGCTTGCTGATCCGCTCCACGACGAGCGGGAAGGCGGGCAGCTCCACGGCGTCGATGAGGAACCGCTGCTCTTCCATCTCGAGCTTGGAGAGCCAGCGGACGGTGGCGCCGCGGTACGGGGCGATGCTCACCAGGCCGTCGGTTTCCAGCAGCGCGATGGCCTCGCGGATGGGGGTCTTGGAGACCCGGAGCCGGGTGGCCAGGTCACTCTCCACGAGCCTGGCGCCCGGCGGGATCTCCAGCTCCACGATCATGTCGCGGATGGCCTCGTACGCGGCGCGCTTGTAAGTGGTGACCGGAAGATCATCAGGCTGAGCGTTGATGCGGATCACCGCCACTTCCGTGAACTGCCTGTGCCACGAGGCGGGCCGGCGCCGCCGTTCACCGTGCCTGCGCCGCCCTCGTCAGGCTGACTGGCTCGAAGCCTAGCGGAACCTTTCACCTATTCCTGCCCGAGAAGGTTGCCGCCTGTTTCATATTTAGAATATGCTATATCATTGTCCCCCAGCAACCCCGTGGATGCGAGGCCTTGTGCAGGATGTGACGATCCCGGCCCTGGGTATGGCGATGACGGGAGCAGTCCTGACGCGCTGGTACAAGGAGCCCGGTGAGACCGTCGCGGCCGGCGAGGCCATCGCGGAGATCGAGACCGACAAGTCCGCCGTCGACCTGGAGAGCCCGGCCGACGGCGTGCTAGGCTCGCACCTGGTCGCCGAGGCGGCGGCCCAGGAAAAGCCCAAGAAACGGAACGAACGGCGACGGCGCCCGCCCCGGTGGCCGTGCCTGCGGACGGCGGGCTGACCGGACGAACGGCGACGGCGCCTGCCCCGGCAGCCCTTCCTGCCGACGGTGGGCTGACCGGCGCGGGGCCGTCGCGGTCTCCAACCTCGGCGCGCGCGGAGTAGACGCGTTCACCGGCATCGTCCCGACGGGACGGCGGCTGCTGCTGACGACGGGCCGGATCGCGGACAGGCCGGTGGCGGTCGACGGCCGGCTCGCGGTGCGGACCACCCTGATCGCGACGCTCAACGTGGATCACCGCTACCTCGACGGCGACCGGGCGGCCGACGTGCTCGGGGCGTTCGGCCGTGAGTTCCGTGCCTTGCGAACCTGGGCCGGGGAAGGAGACCAGTGAGCGAAGCAGCCGCGCCCGCGGATCGCCGAGGTCACCCTGGAAACCATCGGTGACCTGCACATCGGCCGGGTCCGGCACAACGGCATCGACATCTTCACCGGGACCATGCAGTACAAGGCGTCCCCGAGCACGGCCGATCGGCTCCGCCGCCGGGTAGACCCGGTCACCAACATCAACCTCAAGGTCATCAACTACATCGACGGCCGCCCCGCCATCAGGCAACTCACGGCCCGCGACCTGACCGGCCTCACTATCAGCGCCTTCACGACTGGCATCCTTGAGGTCATCGATGGCAGGAGGTGATGGCGGTGACAGCCCTGAACACTCCCAACCTTGACGAGCCCGCCGATTCCGTCGGGTTGTTCACGACGCTCCTCGACCGCTTCGGCGCGCTCGGCGAAGTCGAGCTGGACCTGCCCAGGCGTGAGGAACCGGCAGCGAGCCGGGCTGCGGAGGCGGCTGCGGACGATGAGGCACCTGAGAGCCGCTGGCCTGGCCGGGTGTTCATCACGGCCTGCGCGCTTCCTGCTGGCTCAGCGGGCTGGCCGTGGCCGTGCTCGCCGTAACGTTCGCGCTGACCGCGCCGCGCCGGGACGCGGCTGGCGGGGCCACCGGTCCGGCCGGAACCCGAACACGGCGACCAGTCCCTGGTCGCCGAACGACGAGATCCGGCGGATCCCCGCGCCGGTGACGGTGAGCACGCAGATTCCGTACGGCTGGTAGTTCCCGTCCTGGTCACGGAACCAGGTCGCGGCCGCGGGCTGCCCGTTGGCGCTGGTGGCCAGCATCCGCCAGTCCCCGGGCGAGCCCAGCAGCCGGTCACGCAGGAACGGCACGCAGGTCTCGCGGCCGGCGAACCAGGTGCGCATGGGCGTCGCCTCGAGGGTGGCGTCCCGCGTCAGGAGCCGCCCGAGCGCGGCCGCGTCGGCGTTCTCGAACGCCACGATGTACTGGTCGAGGAGCGCGCGGGCGCGTGGCGCGGACGGCTCGGTGATCTGGCCGTCGGCCATGGCGAGTTCCCTCAGCCGCGCCCGGGCGCGCTGGAGCGCGCTCTTGACCGATACCGTCGTGGTGCCGAGCATGACCGCGACGTCGGCGGCGGGGAACATCAGCACGTCCCGCAGGACCAGCACCGCCCGCTGCCTCGGCGATAGGTACTGGAGGCTGGCGATGAGGGCCAGCCGCAGTCCCTCGCGCGCCGCGACGATGGCCGCGGGATCAGCCGAGTCCTGGCTCACCACCGCGTCCGGCGCCGGCTGGAGCCAGCTCACCCCTGGCCTGGCCTCTTCCGGGCACGCCCCGGGATCCGGTTCCGGGTCGTACAGGCCAGACGGCAGCATGCGCCGACTGTGCCTGGCCAGCTCGGTCAGGCACGCGTTGGTGGCGATCTGGTAGAGCCAGGTACGGACCGAGGACCGTCCCTCGAACCCGCCGTAGGACCGCCAGGCCCGCAGGTACGTCTCCTGGACCAGGTCCTCCGCATCCTGGATCGAGCCGAGCATGCGGTAGCAGTGCGCGAGCAGCTCGCGCCGGAACGGCTCGGTATCCCGGACGAATCCGGCGTTGTCAGGCACGGCTCATCCTTTCCCCCTGTGATCCGCCTTCCATCATGCAGACCTGGCGGGGGCGGAAAAGGAATCGCGGCGCCCCGGGGTGACGGCCGCCGGGTGCGCTTCCTAGCCCCAGGCGGCGGCGGTCAGGCCCGTTCTCAGCCGGTGCGGCCTGGCCCCGCCGGGCGACACGTACAGGTCGTTGCCCGCCAGGTAGAGCAGCCATCTGCCGTCGGCGCTCACGTCCAGGCTGGTGTGGTCGACAGTGGCGAACCCGACGGCTACCTGGTGGGTCAGCAGGCCATCGGTGCCGACCTCCCACATCAGCCGTGAGGTGTTCCTCGGCGGGTCGCCGCCGCAGCAGGCCCGGCTTACGAACAGGCCGCCGCCTGGCATGTAGACGCCTTCGCGCAGGTAACTCTGCTGCGGGGTCGGGCCCCCGGTGACCGGAACGGAGGTGACGCCGGTGCCGGACAGGTAGTACCTGGCCCGTGAGGTGTCCACGAGGTTGACACCCCAGCCCTCGTTGTCCTGGACCGCGGCGATCGACACGGCCAGGTGCACATTGTCCGACGACCAGGACAGGTGCGAGATCGGCGACGGCAGGCCGCTGTCCTGGGACGCGGGGACCGCACGGAGGGCGGTGGTCGTGCCGCCGCTGAGCTTCCTGATCTCCAGGTGGTACAGCGACACCGGGTCGCCACTGCCCGTCAGGCAGCCCTCTTGCTGAGCAGGCTCGTCGGCGTAGCCGAGCCTCGTCCCGTCCGGGCTGACGGCGGGGACGCTGCCGCTGGCGATCACGGCCGGGGTGCCGCCGCTGGCCGGGATGGACTCGATCTTGCCGGTGCAGCCGCTCTTGACCGCGAAATACAGCGTCCCGGTGGCGGAGGCCGAGATCTCGTCGCCGAGCACCCCGGAGGACACCAGCGTCTGCTCGGTGGCACCGGTCGCCGGGTTCAGCCTGACCAGCGCGCCGGCGGTGGTCACCGCTACGATCCCCGGCGCGGTCGCGGCCGCCGACGTCGCCGCCGCGCCGGCCGGTCCCGCGGACGAGGCGGGGACCGACGACGGAGCCTGGGTCGCCGCGGGCGTGCTGCTGCTCATGCACGCCGATACGAGCATCCCTGACGCGGCGATCCCGAGCACGAGCCGCCCAGGGCGCAGCGCGCCGGACGAGGACAGGCATCTCAACGAAGGCACGTGGCCCCCTCGCAATCTCTTTCGCGCCGTTCAGCGAGTGATGATCGGCGCGGTCGGGTAGAAGCCGTTGCAGGCGAAGGCGCCCTTCTCGCCGCCGAGCTGGAGCGACTGGCCGCGCTCGGCGAAGTCGCCGTGGGTGCGGTTCGGGTCGTCTTCCGAGCTGGCGATCAGCTCCAGGTACCGCTCGATCGCGGGGACATCCCCCTGCTCGAGCAGGTGCTGGCTGTTGGCATAGCCGAGCCACGCCCCGGACACGCAGTCGGCCTGGTTCTCGTGGACGAGCGTCTCCGCGTCCGTCCGCGGGCCAGGCACGCCCGCCTGCTGCTGCACATCGTGGCCGAACTCGTGGGCGATGCCGATGGCCGGGGCGACGTCGCCCGCCAGGCTGTAGAGCTGGTAGGCCATGTGCTGGCCGATGTACACGTTGCCGTCAGCCGGGCAGAAGGCGTAAGACGTGTCGTCGGCCAGGTGGCTGCCGGTCTCCGGGTCCTCGCACGCCTCCTCCACCTGGGCGCCGTCCGGGATGAAGTAGACGTGCGCGGGCAGCGGCAGCGACTGCCAGGTGGTCTCGAAGAACCTGTCCACGATGGGCAGCACGTAAGCGAAGTAGGTCGCCATGGTGGACTCGCTGAAGCACCCCCGCAGGGACTTGGCCGGGCAGCTGAATCCGGACGGCGGCTTGACCGGCACGTCTCCTCGCTGCAGCAGGACAGCGCCGCTGGCCGACGGCGTGTCACCCCCGGCACCAGCCTCGTCCTGGCTGGAGCTGGCCTGCGCAGAAGCACTGGCCTGGGTGGCAGTACTGGCCTGCGCGGAACCAGGTGACGACGCGCTGAAGGTCCCGGCGCAGCCCGCGAGCGCACCGAGCAGCGTGAGCAGCGCCGCGACGACAAGCACGGAGCGTCCCGCTGAACGCGGCGCTATCCAGTTATGCTCCCGGACAGGCGAGCCCCCCAACCAAACCATGTGCCAACTATCGGCGCTGTCCGCGCCGACGGGAATCCCGTTGGCCAAACGGTTACCAGCGGACACGCCGAGCCGTTCCCGCGGGACGCCGGAAACCGCTACTTGTGCTCCTTGTGCACCGCCCGCAGCCGGTCGAGCAGCTGGACGCAGGCATGCACCGTGCTCGTATGCGGGACGTCGACGCCCAGGCGCGCGGCGAGTTCCACGATCGCCCCGGTCATGCAGTCGAGCTCGAGCCGCTTGCCGGCCTCCAGGTCCTGCAGCATCGACGTCTTGTGGTCGCCGACCTCGATTCCGGCCTCGAGGCGCCGGTCAAGCGACACCGGGAAGGTGACGCCGAGCCGGGCCGCCACCGCGGCGGACTCCGCGAACAGGGCGCGCAGCAGGTCGTGCATGGCCGGGAGCGTGCCGAGCTGGCCGAGCGTGGCCCCGGTCAGCGCCGTGATCGGGTTGAAGGCGACGTTGCCCACGAGCTTGAGCCAGATCTGATCGCGCAGCCGGGGGTCGACGGGTGCCCGCAGGCCGCCGGCGGCGAAGGCACGGGAGATCTCCCGGACCCGCGGCGAGTCTGACCCGTCCGGCTCGCCGATCGAGAACCGGGTGCCCTCGACGTGCCTGATGACGCCGGGCTCGATGATCTCGGTGGAGCAGTACACGACGCAGCCGATGTTGCAGTCGGGGCTGATCGAGGCCGCGATCACCCCGCCGGGATCGACGCTCTCCAGGCCGGTAAGGCCGGCGGCGCCTGCGGTCGGCGGCAGGGACTGGAAGTACCACCAGGGAATGCCGTTCTGGGCCCAGATGGCCGCGGCGCCCGGGGCCAGCAGGCGGCCGAGCTGCGGCGCGATCGCGGGCAGGCTGTAGGCCTTGAGCGCGACGAAGACCACGTCGGCGTCCGCGACCGCGGCGATGTCACCGGTCACCTCCGGGCGGGCGCAGAAGTCACCGCGCGGCGACTGGACCCGCACGCCGTGCTCGGCCATCGCCGCCAGGTGCGCGCCCCTGGCGATCAGCGTGACGTCGGCGCCGCCGCGGGTCAGGGCGGCACCAACGTACGCGCCGATCGCCCCGGCGCCGAGCACCGCGAACTTCATGCGCCGGCCCGGCGCTGCGCGACGAACTCCCCGACCCGGCGCCGCTGGACCTTGCCCGTGGGCGTGCGCGGGATCTCCTCGAGCATGTCGATCTGGGCGGGCACTTTGAAGGCCGCGAGCTGCCCGCGGCAGTGCTCGATCAGGTCCCGGGGCTCGACGTCGGCGCGGAGCGTCACCGCCGCTCCGACGAGCTCTCCGTACTTGTCGTCCGGCACGCCGAAGCAGACCGCGTCGCGCACCGCCGGATGCGAGGCGAGCACCTGCTCGATCTCCGCCGGGGCGATGTTCTCGCCGCCGCGGATGATCATCTCCTTGATCCGTCCTTCGAGGTAGAGGTACCCGTCACGCAGCACGCCGCGATCGCCGGTGCGGAACCAGTCGCCGAAGAACGCCTCGGCGGTGGCGGCCGGGTTGCTCACGTAGCCCGACATCACCCCCGGCCCGCGGATCACGACTTCGCCGGCGCGGCCGGCCGGCAGCGGCGTGCCCGCCTGGTCCACGATGCGAACCTCGGTGCCGGTCGGCACCCCGACCGAGGTCGGGACCCTGCCCGCCGGCGGCAGCGGGTTGGACGTCATCTGATGGCTGGCCTCGGTCATCCCGTAGGCCTCGAGCATCGGCGCGTGGTAGGTCTGCTCGGCCCGTTCCAGGAGCGCGGGCGCCAGCGCGGAACTGCACGACCGGACGAACCGCAGCGTGCCGGGCGGGCCGCCGTCGCCGATCCGGTCCAGGATCATCTGGTGCAGCGTCGGGCCCGCTGACAGCCAGGTCGCACCGTGCTCGCGGGCCTGGGGCCAGAACCGCTGCGGCGTGAACCGGCGCGGGGCGATGACGGCGCCGCCCGCGCCCAGCGCCGCGAACGTGGAGGCCACGAGGCCGTGAATGTGGAACAGCGGCATCACGCAGAACGAGACATCCGCCGGGCCCAGCCGGTAGTGCGCGGCGATCGTGCGGGCCGAGGCCATGAGGTTGCGCTGCCGCAGCGGGACCTGCTTTGGCCGGCTCGTCGTCCCGCTCGTATGCAAGATAAGCGCGATATCCTCCGGGCTGCCCGGCTCGAACGCGCGCTTGACCGTGGCGGCCTGACCGTCCGTCAGCAGGTCGGGGGGCCCGCCGGCGGCCGGCCGCACGCCGATCAGGGTGATCCCGGCGGTGGCGGCCGCGGCGGTGGCCGCGGCCGAGCCGCTGGCCGGGATCAGCATCAGCCGGGGGGCGATGTCGGTCAGGAAGAACTCGTACTCGGTCGCGGTGTAGGCGGGATTCAGCGGGCCCGCCGCGGCGCCCAGAGCGGTCACGGCGAGCAGCAGCAAGACGACGTCCGGGCCATTAGGCAGGGCGAGAGCAACCCGGTCTCCGCGGCGCACGCCAAGGCCGGCGAGCCGCTGGGCCAGCGCCTCGACCCGCGTAGCGACCTGGGTGTAGGTGAGCACCTCGCCGCTGTCAGGAACGATGAGCGCCGGATGCCCGGCCTCGCCACCCGCCAGCAGCGCTGCCAGCGCCTCGCCCGCCGCCCGGCCGTTTTCCTCCGGCATCGACCGCCTCCTCCTCTCGTACCGCATGAAAATGGTACGACGCCGCGGTTTGTCAGCCCGCGGGCGCGGGGCCGCCGCCCGAGTCAGCGATAGGTATTTCCGCAGGTCAGGCTAGCGAACGTCGAGTCCGGTGACGGCCCGGCCGATGAGCATGCGCTGGATCTCGGACGTGCCCTCGAAGATGGTGAAGATCGTGGACTAGCGGGCAGTTTCCGCAGTTCAGCGGCGTGCCGGAGGCCGCGGTATCAGCACGGATCCAGCACGGGGTTTCCGAGGGTGGCTGCGGTTTCCGGCCGCCCCGCGTATGTTGCCGGGCACGGGCGGACGTGGCCTAAGAAGGCGCCGCAGATCCTGGTGCCCGTTCTCGCGCCGCAGGTACGTCGGAGGTACATTTTCGCGCTGACCTGCCAGTATCCCGCCGACCAGGGCACCCGCCCGTGCGGGAATGGCGCGCGGACGGGCCGCACACGGACCAGGCGCCCGGGGAATGCCCCGGAAACCCCGGCTGGCCGCTGTCATGCCGACACGGCGGCGTCACGGGCCGGACGGGGCCGTATCACGCCAATGGCGGCAAGCTCGCCGCCGTGGTGCCCGGCGCGCGGGCAGTATATGGAGAGTGGGGCTGCCCCGCTCTGACGGACAGGACTGATAACTCGGTCAGGCGACATTCGTCCGGCGCAGCACGGCCACTTCGTGCCGCAACGCGAGTATCTCCGTATCCTTAGCCGACGAGGACCGGGCCAGCAGCGCCAGCCAGGACAGCACGGTCACCAGCAGCCGGTAAGCCAGCGCGACAGACATGGGTGCCGATCGTGCCGGCACCAGAACCCCAGGTCAAGCCCAGCAGCCGAGTATTCGACCACTACAGGGCAAACGAAGGCCACTGGCCGTCCTTCGGGATCGGGCAGCAGCCGGAAGCAGAGCCGCGACGCGCTTACTGCTCTCGAACGACAGCCAAGTACCGGAACGCGGTGAAATACAAACATGCGGCCTGCGGCCAGATGGATCGATTGCAGCCCCCGGGGAAGCTAACCAGCAGGCCCTTGGCGGACGGTCCAGCCTGCCGTTGGAGCTTGCCTCGCCATCTACCACGCTCACGTACCACCCCGCAGTAGGCGGACCCTTTGCCGTGCCAAAACTTCGAAGCCCGGCTGCGGACCGGCTGATGAGGGCAAGCCAGCTGAACACGCGGAGCACTGCTGAGTAGACGAATCGTAGTGCTACGAGTACTGACACTGCCAGAACGGGGGTTGCCCGCGCAGCCAGACGCGCAACTCGGTCCACTGAAAGACCAGGTCAAAGGCTATGACAGGGTCCTCGGCACGCACAGGGTTACGCGCAGGATTCATGGATAGGTGCTTAGCCGGAAACCGTCTCCGGCCACCGGATGGGCGAAGGACCATGCTTCGCTGGTGACGAAGGACAGAAGCCCGGCGCAGAATGTGTATGCGAGATACCTCGGGTCATTCCTCGCCTGATGATAGCCAGGGCTCTGGCAGCAGAAGGTGCAGCTGTCCCGGGTACCGACGACGCCTGACAAGCGAGCGCATTGTAACTAGCCCTGACAATTACAGATCCCGGACTAGGAGAAGTGACGCCCATGACCATTCAGCCGCGCCTCATTGTCACCGGTGACACGTCAGCGGGCAAATCGACCGTGCTGGCGGACCGCCCCGCGGATCCAATAACTGTGCGTGCGTGGGTGCATCTTTTTGACGGGTATCAATATTTCCTAATTACGGGCTGAACCGTCCCATGCTGGGAGAGTCCGGGCGCTTCAGGGCATCTCTGGCGTTACCGGAAGTGATTCGCGCTGGTCATCGTGATGAGAGCAGGGCTCTGGGAAGGTGTGCGGGATGGCATCCCGTCTCCGGTTCCGCGGGTCCGGCGGCCGGTTCCGGGAGGATGAGCGGAAATCATTCCCGGCAGGCATCTGGAGGCACGGCGGTGACGGTGAGGTTCTCGGTGACGGTGCGGCAGGTCCTGGAAGACGGGAGCGAGGCCCCGCTGGAAGGGGAGCTGGCGGCAGCGCTGGCCGCCCCGGCGGAGCAGTTCGCCGGCCTGGCGGCCTGGGCGGCGGATGAGGCCCGGTTCTGCGATCACGGGGACCGGGAGAAGGTGATCGGGGACGAGGGCCGCGAGCTGCAGCGGCAGCTGCTGCAGGCCACGTTCGATATCGATGCCGCCCGCGAGGAGCGGGCCGCGGGGGTCACCAGCGCCGCCGGGGTCCGGCACGGCACCGCGGAAGAAGGACACGGCCGGGGCCTGGCCAGCGTGTTCGGGCCGGTCCGGGTCACCCGGATGGCCTACCGGAACCGGCGGGAGCCGAACCTGTACCCGGCCGATGCCCGGCAGGTCCTGCCCGGGGACCCGTACTCCCTGGGGATGCGGGCCCTGGCGGCCTTCCACCTGGCCGGCGGCGGGTTCGGGCAGGCCCAGGAGATCATCGAGGCCCGCACCGGCGTCACCGTCGGCCGCGCCCAGCTCACCGGCATCGCCGAGGACCTCGCGGCCTGGACGGACGACTTCTGCGAGGAACGCTCCCGCGACGCGGAGGAAGACGAGCAGCCGGGCAGCGACGTGATCATGATGCAGGGCGACGGCAAGGGCATCGCCATGCGCCCGGAGCACCGCAAGGGCGGCGGGACCGATCCCGCGCACCCGGGGAGCAAGAAGATGGCCGAGATCGTCGCCGTCGCCGACTTCACCCCCGCCGTCCGGGAGCCGGAGGACATCGCCGCCCCGGCCGCCCGCCGCCAGGCGCACCCCGGGCCGAAGGCCCGGGACAAGTGGGTCTCCGCCTCGGTCACCGAGTCCATCGAGGACATGATCGCAGCCGCGTTCGACGAGGCCGACCGCCGCGATCCCCAGCGCACCCGCCAGCGGGTCTTCCTCGTGGACGGGAACAAGCAGCAGCTCGCCGCCATCGAGGCCGAGGCAAGGGAGCGAAGCCTGAAAGTCCCGGTCCTCATCGATTACATCCACGTGTCCGGCTATATCGGCAAGGCGGCCGCGGCCCTGCACCCCGGCGACCCCGCCGCCGCCGGGCAGTGGGCCGACGGGCAGCTGCTGCGCGTCCTGCACGGCCGCGCGAAAGCCGTCGCCGCCACCCTCGCCTCCGTCGCCGCGAGAACCCGCGCCAGCGCCCGCACCCGCCACCTCGACCTCACCGACATGGACAAGGCCGTCACCTACCTGAACAACAACCGCCAGCACATGAAGTACGACAAGGCCCTCGCCGCAGGCTGGCCCATCGCCACGGGCATGATCGAGGGCGCCTGCAGATTCGTCATCGAAGACAGGTTCGGAATCACAGGCGCGAGATGGTCTCCCGACGGGGCCGAGGTCATCCTCAAGCTCCGCGCCGTCGTCGTCAACGGCGACCTCGACGACTACATGCGGTACTACAAGCAACGCTACCGCGACGAGCACCACCTCGCCCGCTACGACGACGACACCATCGAGCGACTCAACCTCGCCGCATGACCGAAACACCCCTGAATAAGGCACCTTTCAGAAAGACGCACCCGCGTGCGTACCCGGGTTCAGAGTTCTTCCTCCTCTGGGGAACGGGCAACGGCGGGGCCGTCGTAGGCGGCAGCGCACCCCGCGAGCCTCAAATCCTGCCATTCTTCGCAGGCCCTGGCGGTACCCGCCTGCTCCTCGCGCGGTATGCGCCGGAGGGTTCGACCTCACCGCTCGCGGGCGATGCAGACGAACTCGCTGGTGAGGTCGATGAGAAGCTCCCCGGTCTTAGGGATGTCTTCGACCCTGATGACACCTCCGGCATGCATGCCACGGACACGCTCGACTACGGCATCTGCCTTGAGGGTGAACTTGTCCTCGAGCTCGACGAAGGTGAGGTGCTCCTGACTCCAGGCAGTTGCGTTGTACAACAGGGAACACGTCATACTTGGCACAATCGCGGGACCGCACCAGCGCTTATGTGTTTTGTGGGAATCGGCGCCACACGTGAGTCTTAGCCCTTATTCCCAGGGCATGATCAGAGCGATCTCGTCATGAAGACGCTGTTGCGGTCCGGCTGATAGCCGGCGAACGGACCGCAGTACTCGAAACCGTGCGCGAGGTAGAGTCTTCGCGCCGGCTCGAAGAATTCGATCGATCCTGTCTCCAGGCTCACCCGGGTGAAGCCCCGCCGTTTCGCTTCGGCAAGCAGGTGACAGAGGATGACAGACCCGACGCCATGCCGACGATGGGATGGGGCGACGCGCATAGATTTGATCTCGGCCTCCTCGGCGTCCAGAGCCTGGATCGCACCGCAGCCCACGAGCGTCCCGCCGTCGAACGCCGACCAGAATGTGATCTCCGGTTTCCGCAGCGCTTCCAGGTCAAGAGCATGCTTGCTCTCTGGCGGTGTCACCGACCGCATCTCGGCGATGTGTTCCTCGAGGAAGACGGCCACCTCCGGGCCTGACAGGTCATCGATCGCCACGACAATGGCTTCTATGCTCATACCGCTACCAGCAGTCCCCAGGCGATGAATCCCGGTGCCGACGCCTGCAAAAGATACTGCTCCCCTCGGCGCAAGCCGACGGCGTCGCGGTAGTTCATGAGGTTCAGCATCCAGTCACAGTTACCGCAGTGCCCGAAACGCCGCAAGGTCTCTGTGAAGTGCAGTTTAGTCTTGCGTACGCCCACCACCGCTGTGTTGAACGAGGTCAGCGGCACGAAAAGGTTGGTCGGGAAGACCATGGTCACCTCGTCCAGTGACGTGGCCCCCGCGGCGAGCACGGCGGACAGCGCGTTGTCGGTGGTCGAACGGCGACTGCACGCGGGATCGGGCGGTGCCCGGCGGGGCGTCGGTGACGGAGGTCGCCGCCGGACTCGGGACGTCGAGACAAACGGTCCAGTGCCGCAGCAGGCAGAGGGCCCTCCAGTCTCGCAAGACGATCCTCAGCTGGGACGGCGGCGGTCCGGGGCCCGAGCCGAGCTGGTCGACCGCGCGCCCGTCGACCGCATCCGGTCGCGCAACTCCAGCTTGGCCAG
>Ga0335083_10003952_pt1 | contig 19051 bp, 21 predicted proteins | sample Lox_Sample_42_FD_206716 | JGI IMG/M metagenome (GOLD analysis project Ga0335083, IMG submission 206716) | Soil microbial communities from Loxahatchee National Wildlife Refuge, Florida, United States - Lox_Sample_4.2 | ecosystem: Environmental > Terrestrial > Soil > Wetlands | place: USA...
GTGCAAAGAGACTTACGTTGCAATATACAAGGGTAAAAAAGCGTGGAAAACGGTAGAAGATATACGCGGCTCAGTAAGCAACTTCAATGTGAATACTTATAAGGCAGCTGCGAAACTGTATTCAGAGGACATTGTGGAAAAGAAGGTTATAAAGGGGGTAATCTACTACGGCAAAAAAGATTTCTACGCGCATAATCGCCAACGTATTCTGAGTCTGTCCGCAAATGGTGTACGGCTGAAGTCCTATCCCACAAAGAGGAAGCATGCCTCTCAAACTATCATCAAGAACTATGCTTTCAGAAGCAGGCCACAAGCGGAAATGCTCACCGTGGACGACATCGACTCTTTCAAAGCTGTACGAAAGATCGCATCTGCAGACGCATCATCACTGAAGGATATGCCGGAGCGCAGAGTAAACAGGGCAATCTGCACTATTGCGAACCAGAGTGAAAAGAAAGATTGGGGTGGAGAAAGAAACGATATTTACACCAACAATCTGATATTCAAGGGAAAGAGAAAGGCGGCGGCCTTTGCTCTCAAGGGCAAAGCCACAAAGGGAATACTCACTCCTAACAAGATGGGCAAGAAGGCAGATCAGGTACAGAGGTTGTTTGAAGGGACAGCAGAAATTCATGTCGTTGTACATCATAGCGATATTGACGAACGAGTACTTGACCAAATGCAAGCCCAAGCAATCAACAAATCTGTTGCTACTGGAAAGAAAATATTCTACTGTCCTGTAGACGGAAAAGATTTAGGAAGACTGCAAGCGGCATACCCGAAAGCCTTTCAGTAGGTTTTAACCCCATTAGGGGAGTATTCCCAGCAGATCAGCAGCAGGGATTAACTGTTGATTTTGGAGCGAGGCGAATTTTCCAGCCACAGCGCTAAGCGATTGGAGGAACTGGATTATTGGGTTTGAGTTCTGTATCGTTAGGGTCATGGATTTTTCGTACCTATTTTTTAAGCTCGTTTTGAGCGCCTAACGGGACAAAGTTGGAACTATGTCTTGGAAAGGTTGTTGGAGGTTATTAACAACCCCTCTGAACTGCTGAAATCAGAGATATATACTGGTACGTAATGGCACAAGTAGTCTTTTGGGCGTTGATTCTTATCAGCGTTATCGTTGCTGTTTTTTACATGTTGAGGGTCAGACGTGCCGGTGCTCAAAATTCGATGATGCCTGATGGACTGACTGTGGGCGAACGTCTATTAGTAATTCTCACGATACTCTTCGGTGGAGTAATCATTGTTGGTTCAATCTATTACTACGGATGGAAAAAACGTTTTCCGCTCAAAGCCCGACAAGTACTACACACCGAGTGGGCGTTTATCGCACTCATCCTTATAGTATTCTTCGGTGGGGGATACCTGTATTACGTCTATGTTGTTGTGCCAAATGCCCAGCGGAATGCGCAAGCAACGGTTGCACAGCTTGAACAAGAGTATCCATTACCGCAAGCGGAATCTAGCGATTCCAACCCCTCCGCTTCTCAGGACAACCACGTACAAACGGTTACACCTGCGACACAAAGTCCCTCGACGCCAGTTCAGCCGTCCGTTACCCATTCTCCCTCGGCAACCATTGATCAGAACTCGCTTTCCTCGCCCTCATCAACCTTCACAGTAACAGGTACGGCTTCAAATCTTACTGAGGTTTTGATTGAGCTTGACGGTACTGGTTCAGGTAACGGGGGCGGTACGTACCCGGTTATAAACGGTCGGTGGACGGCAACACTCACGGGAGTATCAGGAAATATGGGAGTGGTCGTCTATCCTCCGAGTGGTCAAGGTACACCACTTGCAAGCGGTAGATTCAAATACACTCAATAGCCGTTTTACTCTCTCTGACAAGCTGGTTCCGGTTTTGTCCCTCTAGGGTCATGAATTTAAGATTTGGAGGTATAATTATTGCCTATGCTGCTGCTTTTGCATATTCTCATTGCGGTTTCGAGCATCGTCTTTGCCACGCTTGCCCTCGCGTTTCCCTCCAAAAGAACTCTCGGCGCATCGTATGTGCTGATCACCTTGACGATAGTCACGGGCGTGTACTTGGTCATCGCGAACCCGGCGCCTCTTCTACAAACGTGTATCACCGGTATTACGTATGTTTTGGTCGTTTCAACCTGCGCGGGATTCGCGACGTATAGGTATGTTCGTGCGTCGTCCTAAATCAACAACTTTCACACGTAATATGGTATCCTCTCAACGATGAATTCCGATATTAAAGATGTAAGTCTCGCTGCGGAGGGGAAGAAGCGGATCGAGTGGGCGGAGAGAGATATGCCCGTACTTCGCGCGGTGCGGGAAAGATTTGCGAAGGAACAGCCGCTCAAAGGGAAGACACTTGCCGCTGTTTTGCACGTCACCGCCGAGACAGCGAATTTGGTGCGGACACTGAAGGCCGGTGGGGCGACTGTTTTTCTTGCAGCGTCGAACCCGCTTTCAACCCAGGACGACGTTGCCGCCTCGCTCGTGAAAGACTTTGAGATATCAACCTTCGCGATAAGAGGCGAGGACAAGGACACTTTTTTCAAACACATCGAAACGCTGATAGCGCAAAAGCCGCAACTCACCATGGACGACGGAGCGGATCTCGTTTCAACCATCCATAAATCACACGCAGAACTTTTGCCGAGCATCATCGGCGGCACCGAGGAGACGACGACAGGTGTCATTCGCTTGCGTGCGATGCACAAGGATGGTGCGCTCAAGATGCCGATAGTCGCGGTAAATGACGCGAAGACGAAGAACCTTTTCGATAACAGATATGGAACAGGGCAGTCGACACTCGACGGCATCATCCGGGCAACGGATATTTTGCTCGCGGGGAAGACAGTCGTCGTCGCCGGCTACGGTTGGTGCGGCAAGGGCATCGCGATGCGGGCCAAAGGAATGGGCGCGGGTGTTATCGTCACGGAAGTGGACCCCATAAAGGCGCTCGAAGCGGCGATGGATGGCTTCTTCGTAACGACGATGGAAAGTGCTACGACCGTCGGCGACCTGTTCGTTACGGTGACAGGCGACATCAACGTCATCGTCGAGAAGCATTTTAGGGCGATGAAAGATGGAGCTATCGTCTGCAACTCTGGACACTTTGATGTCGAGATAGATATTCCGGGGCTTGCGAAGGTATCGAGCGGAGTACGCAAGAACGTTCGGAACTTCGTCGATGAATATACGATCGGGAACAAAAAAATATATGTGCTCGCGGAAGGTCGTTTGGTAAATCTTGCCGCTGCCGAAGGGCACCCGGCGAGCGTCATGGATATGAGTTTCTCGACGCAAGCGCTCGCCGCAGAATGGATGTCGAAGCAAAAAAGTCTCGCACCGGGTGTATATGAAGTCTCCGAGAGAATAGAAGAGATGGTCGCATCGACCAAACTTGCCTCCATGGGGCTTTCGATAGACAAATTGACCCCTGAACAGACGAAATATCTGCAAAGTTGGCAGGAAGGTACCTGAATAATATGGCTCTGTAGAGCCAAGAAAAGCTATTGACCGTAACCTTTGGCCGTGCTAACATGGTCGGCATCGGCAAGAAGTAACTTTCGCGCCAATCTCCTATGCATGCGCTTACCACGGCCCTTTTGGGCTTTTTGCTTATAACGGGGGCCGGCACCGCGGATGCTTCTTCGTTGCCGGGCATCAACGGACCCGAATATACCGTCGGCATGACCGCGTACAACGCGACCCCCGCGCAGACCGATGAAGATCCCGAGACGACCGCGAGCGGCGCATTCTCCGATCCCAACATAATCGCCGCGCGTTCTCAAGACCTCGCAAGCGAGTTGCCGTTCGGCACCGTCATCGCCATCGAAGCGGCGACCTCGTCGCCCTCGTGCGGCTACGACAGGGTCGGGCAGCTTATCGGCTTGCGCGTCATCGCGGACACGATGAACGCGAGAATGCACAACAAGGTAGATATTCTGATGCCGCAGGAGGAAAAATTACCGAGCGGCAAGACGGGGAACCCCGCGCTCATTCTCGGCCTGTGCAAGGATGTCATCATCAAGGTCATCGGGCGCGTGGATGTCGCTACCATTCCCGCGACCCAGTCCGGCCTCGTCGCCGCACTGAACGCTCCGGAGAAGCTCGCAAGCGCAAAATAATCCGGGTATACTCGCCCCATGACTCCGGCATACGTCGTACAGATAACGACGCCGAAGCACTACATCCTGAACGGGCTTTGGTTCGGGCCGAAGAAGCCCAAGCGAGCCATTATTTTTATACATGGCCTAACCGCCTCGGCGTTCAGCATGTCGAGACTCATCAAGGAGCTCGTTGGACCGGAAACAGCCGTCATCACGTTCAACAATCGCGGCTTTGAGCAAGTAGGAGAAGTTAAACGCAAACGTCGAGGTGAAACGCAGTGGATTCGCTCCGGCGCCGGACATGAGGTTTTTACTGAATCGGCGGACGATGTTCAAGGTGCGATAAATCTCGTCAAGCGCGCAAAGGTCAAAGAAATATATCTTGCCGGACACTCGACGGGCGCGCAAAAGGCATACTATTGGGCGTACAAGAACAGGCGGGAAAAAGGAGTAAAAGGGATATTTTTACTTGGTCCTTTGAGCGATTATGCGTGCGCAGTGGAGGAGGACAGGAACGGGAGATTAAAAAGATCGGTCGCGTACGCTCGAAAGCTCGTTCGTTCGGGCAAACCTCACGGACTGATGCCAAAAGAGTTGGGGCCGTGGTTCGTGTGCGATGCCCAACGATTCTTGAGTTTGTACACTCCTAACAGCGTCGAAGAAATCTTTACTTATATCCAACCGAACAAAATCTCTCGGATAGTCAGATCTGTGACGACTCCAACAGCGGTCTTTCTCGCCGGTGCGGAAGAACACACGAAACGTCCTGCAAGGGAGATCGCCGCGTGGTTCCAAAAGCACTTGAAGCCCGAAGACGAGGTTGTTATCATTCCGAGAGTTGGGCATAGCTTCCGCGGAGGAGAAAAAAAGATCGCGAAGGTGGTGCGGGGGTTCATGAAAGAGGGGTGACGTTCATACGTCTACCATGTATCCGGTTCAATACCGGCTTTAATGGGTCACTATAATGTATGAATCAAACAAACAGGGGAGTGTGGATCGGTATTATTGTAATAATCCTCATCGCGGCGTTCGGGCTGTGGTGGATAGCGGCTAGCCAGCCTCTGGGCTCGTGGCAAGGGTTTTTCTGGGGTGGTACCTCGGTGACAACGCCTACTACCACGTCGACAACGAGCGCGGCCCCGAGCGTTACGAATGAGGGGAGCGAGAGCGTAGACAGCATTGTCGCTTCGCTATCCGGCGCGTCGGAGTTCCAGTCGCTCTTCGTGTCGACGGGCGTTTCGGCCATGACCAGCTCCGGCGGGAAATACACGGTCTTCGTTCCGCTCGACAGCGCGTATAGCAACGTGACAAAAGGCACCATCAGCAAGATGACGGCCGCGCAATTGAAGCGCCTGGTCGAATACCACGTCGTCTCGGGCAAGGAGATACAGGTCGGCACGCAGACGCTCGGCGTCGTGCAAGCGCTTTCCGGCGACCCGCTGAATTTCAGCGACACCAACAACATCCCGATGGTCAATAGCGCCATTGTCGTGAGCGAGTACAAGGGTTCCAACGGCATCGTCTACGTCATCAACGACGTACTCATCCCGCCGCAGAAGTCGACCATATAGGCTTTTTGTTGGGGAGCGAGTGAGTGCGGCCGCCCCTTTGGGGCGGCCGCACGTCATGCTAAAATCGCCGCAACATGCAATCCGGTATAAATGTAATCCTTGCGCCAGAACAGATCGGCACACTTTTTGGCATTCACATAACCAATACGCTCGTCACGAGTTGGGCGGTGCTGGTCATCCTTCTCTTCGTTGCGGTGCTCATCGGCTCTCGCTTGAAACTCACGCCGAGCCGTTTCCAACTACTTTTTGAATGGCTCGTCGAATTCGTCTACGATTACGTCGCCGAAACGTTGGAGAGTCGCAAACTTGCGCGCATATTTTTTCCGTATCTCACCACCATTTTTCTTTTTGTTTTTACATCCAATCTTCTCGAGTTTTTGCCCGGAGTCGGCTCTCTAGGGCTTTTTGATCCGGTTGGAACATTCGTCCCGCTTTTCCGCTCCGTAAACACCGACCTCAATGTCACGCTGATGCTAGCCATCCTTTCGTTCGTGGTCATCGAAACAACAGGTATCGTCGTGATAGGTTTTTGGAAATATACCGGCAAATTTATCAATGTGCGCAACGGTTTCATCCAGTTTTTTGTCGGCATCATCGAAATATTCTCTGAATTCGCGCGCATCATCGCGTTCTCGTTCCGTCTTTTCGGTAACATTTTTGCAGGCGAAGTGCTCATTCTCGTCGTCACGTACTTCATCCCATTCGTGGGTCCGGTCCCCGTCATGGCCTTCGAAATATTCGTCGGGTTCGTGCAAGCCGCCATCTTCGCCCTCCTCACCCTCTACTTTATCAAGATCGCGATCATGCAGCCGCACGGAGCCGAGGCGCATTGAAATAGGCAGGTTTCCCGTGATAGAATAGGGCGGTCGAAATTGAAATTATCAATAAGAAGTAAGCTAAAAAGTATGGACATAGATTCAGCAAAGACCCTCGCGATGGCGATCGCCGTTGGTTTCGGGGTCTTGGGTCCCGGCATCGGTGTCGGCCTCATTGGAGCGGCGGCGCTCGAAGCGATAGGCCGCAATCCGGAAGCGGCCGGGCAAATAACACCGCTTACGTTCACGTTCATCGTGTTCGCGGAGGCGTTGGCCATCTTTGCGCTCGTGGTCGGGTTTATCGTCAAGTTCACCTAAGGCGTGATAGGATATGAGCGCGTTATTCTCGGCATTCGGGGTCGACTGGCATCTGCTTTTGATACAAGCGGTGAACTTTGTGCTGCTGCTTGCCGCGCTCACATACTTTCTCTATCGTCCCATCCTCCGTATCATCGACGAACGGCGCGAAAAAGTCGCCGAAGGAGTGCGGCTTGCACAAGAGGCAAATAAGCGTCTTGAGGACGCAAAAGCGCAGGGCGAAGGGATGGTCGCTGATGCTTCAAAAGAGGCTGAAGGTCTTGTCGCGGCGGCACGGAGTCGCGCAAGCGAGGTGACCGCTGAATCGACAAAAGCGGCGGAAGCAAAAGCCAGTGCGATCCTGAAGGAAGCGCAGGCTCATGCCGAGGAAGCGAAGCGCCTTGCGATGCAGGAAAGCTCCAAGGAGATCGCACGTGCGGCGATGCTCGCCGCGGAGAAGATATTGAAGGAGCACGCATAACCTATGGAAAAAAGCTACGCGCAGGCCCTTTGGCAATTGGTAGAAGAAGGCATGGAGCCGAAAAAGGCGCTGCATGCGCTCGTCGAATCGCTCAAGGTGCGCGGTCGAGAAGCGCTCCTGCCCCGCATCGCGCGAGCTTTCGAGCGGCTTGCGACCCGTGAGATGAAAAAGAACGCGATCATCGTTTCCGTCGCGCGCGAAAAAGACACGCACAAGGCAAAACGAGAGGTGAAGGCCATTCTGGAGGAGATAGGCGCGGATTCGAAGAACCTCGATGTTCAACTCGACGAGTCGCTCATCGGCGGTTGGCGGCTCGAAGGCAAAGGGGTGCTTGTCGACAAAAGTTTTAAGAAATCCTTATTGGACATGTATAATCTGGCCGTACGCTGATGTATGGATAATGCAATCGTCGAAAAGATCGTAAAGGAAATAGAGAAGTTTAAGCCCGCGCATGAGGGTACCCATGCCGGGAAAGTCGTCTCGGTGGGGGACGGCGTCGTCGAGATCGACGGACTTTCAAAAGTGGTAATGAGCGAGATATTGACCTTTGAAGAAACCAAAGGAAAGAAGCTTGCGCACGCGATGGAGGCGCAAGGTGAACTGTACGGCCTCGTCTTGAACCTGGAAGAAGACGGCGTGCGCGCCGCCATCCTCGGCGATACTTCGCGCGTTGTCGAAGGCATGACGGTCAAATCGGCCGGCCGCGTGTTGAGCGTGCCTTCGGGCGATGAATTGCTCGGTCGCGTCGTCAACGCGTTGGGCGAGCCGCAGGACGGCAAAGGCCCTTTCAAAAAACCGACGATGATGCCGGTGGAGCGACAGGCTGCGGGCGTTATTGACCGCAAGGGCGTTTCTGTACCGCTCGCAACGGGCATCGTCGCGATAGACGCGATGATCCCGATCGGCCGCGGCCAGCGCGAGCTCTTGATCGGCGACCGCGCAACAGGGAAGACGACCATCGCCATCGACACCATCATCAACCAATTGAACGAACCCGAAGGGAAGCGCCCCGTTTGTATTTATGTCGCCATCGGGCAGAAGGAATCGAAGACCGCGCGCATCGCACAGCAATTGCGCGAAGCGGGTGCGCTCGACTACACTATCATCGTCGACGCGCCGGCTTCAGCTCCCGCCGCGCTCCAATACCTCGCGCCGTTTTCCGGTGTCGCGATAGGCGAGTATTTCATGGACAAGGGCCGCGACGTGCTCATCATCTACGACGATCTTTCCAAGCAGGCGGTCGCATACCGCGAACTCTCGCTCCTCCTGCGCCGCCCGCCGGGCCGCGAAGCATATCCGGGCGACATTTTCTACCTACACTCCCGCTTGCTCGAACGCGCGTGCCGCTTGAGCGAAGAGAAAGGCGGAGGCTCCATCACCGCGCTCCCCATCATCGAGACGCAGGAAGGCGACGTTTCGGCCTACATTCCGACCAACGTCATCTCCATCACCGACGGCCAGATATTTCTTGTGGCCGATCTTTTCAACAAAGGCGTGCGGCCCGCTATCGACGTTGGTATCTCGGTCTCCCGCGTCGGTTCTTCCGCCCAGACGAAAGCGATGAAATCGGTCGCCGGCGGCCTCAAGCTCGAGCTCGCACAGTTCCGCGATCTCGAAGCGTTCACCCAGTTCGCGCAAGATTTGGATAAGGCGACCGCGGACCAGCTCGCAAGCGGCCAGCGCATGATCGAACTTCTCAAGCAGAAGAACGGCGCGCCTATTCCGCTCGAAAAACAGGTCGCGATGCTCTACGCCGCATCGCTCAAGCTTTTTGGCGACGTGTCGGTCGCCCGCGTACGCGAAACCGCTTCGAAGTTCGTCGATTTCGTGGATGCGCAGTACAAGAAAGTCCTTGGCGAGATAAAGAAGACCGGCCAACTCTCGGACGACTCCAAGAAAACTCTGGCAAAAGCGACCGAAGAATTCCGCTTGGCGCACAAGGAACTGTTCGCGAGCAAGTAGTATATGAGAAAAGGAGCCGATTATCCGGGCGTCACAGTCTCGTACTTCTGCCACGATGGCAAGGGCAACGTCCTTATGAGCTTGCGAAGTAACAACTGTCGTGACGAGCACGGCAGATGGGATGTCGGAGGGGGAAGTGTTGATTTTGATGAAACTGTTGAAGGAACTCTGAAAAAAGAAATAGCTGAAGAATATTGTACCAACATAGTGGAGCAGGAATTTCTAGGATATCGAGACATCTTTCGAGAACAAGAGGGAACGAAAACCCACTGGATATCGTTCGACTTCAAAGTAAAAGTTGATCCGACGAAGGTGAAGAATGGTGAACCGAACAAGTTTCTTGAGGTACGATGGTTTAAGATAGGCGAATTTCCTAAACCGATGCATTCTCAATTCCAGCCCTTTCTCACCAAATATAAGGATCGTCTAATGGCATAGCATGGCATCTCTCAAGAACATAAAGCTCAAGATACTCTCGTACAAAAAGACTGGGACTGTAACGCATGCCATGGAGGCGGTTTCCGCCGTGAAGATGCGCAAAGCACAAGAACGCGCGCTTGGCGGCCGGGCGTATGCGGCGGCCGCGCTTTCCGTCCTGGAGCGTTTGTCCGGCACCGCCGATGTCGCACGGCATCCGCTCATGCAGGAACGTGCGGGGAAAACAGCGGTCATCGTCATCACGAGCGACAAAGGGCTCGCAGGTTCACTGAACAGCAACGTCATTCGTCGCGCGCAAACGCTCGTCGGCGGATACGACAAAAAAGACGTCCTCATCTACGCGTTCGGCCGCCGCGGCGGGGATTTCTTCGCCTCGCGCGGCTTCACGATGGGGCTCAACAAAACGAACGTGAGCGATGACATCGCCGAATCGGAAGTGCAGGAAGTCACGAAAGACATCATCCGCCGTGACGACATTACCTCGGCTTTCGTCGTCTACCAGAATTTCATCTCCACGTTCGAACAGGCGCCCACAGTACACCAGATAATTCCCATCAAGCCCGAAACGATGAAAAGAATAGTCGAAGGCATTCGCCCCGTGCGCGGCCGTTATGCGCCGCAGCAATCGGAAGCGGCGGCGCGACCTGCGGCATATACCATCGAACCCGATGCCGATTCGGTGCTCGCAGAACTCTTGCCCAGGCTTCTCAACATCGCCGTATTCCATGCACTTCTCGAATCGAAAGCGTCCGAACACTCGGCCCGCATGGTCGCGATGAAAAGCGCGACCGACAAGGCGAAAGAGAAGGCGAAGGACTTCACCCGTGTATTCAACAAAGTCCGCCAGGCCGCCATCACGCGAGAAGTTTCTGAGATTACGTCCGGCATCGAGGCGATGAAATGATTTGTCAGCAATAAAAAAACAAGTAAAATAAGGGAAATATGACCAAAGGAATCGTCACACAGATCATCGGGCCCGTCGTTGACGTACGTTTCGACGAGAAACTGCCGCCCATCCAGAACGCTTTGCATGTAAAAAACGGCGAGCAAACCCTGACGCTCGAGGTCGCTCAGCACCTCGGACTCAATCGCGTGCGCACCATCGCAATGCAGGACACCGCAGGACTCGCGCGCGATGCGGAGGTCGTAGACACCGGCGCGCCTATTTCAGTGCCGGTAGGGGAGGTGGCGCTCGGCAGAATGTTCAACGTCATTGGCGATCCAATCGATGGTATCGCTGACCTACCCAAGGATTCTAAACGTCTTCCCATTCACCGGGATCCGCCGTCGTTCACGCGCCAGTCCACTAAAGCGGAGCTTTTCGAAACCGGCATCAAAGCCATTGACCTCCTCGCGCCCTTCATCAAAGGTGGCAAGGTGGGACTTTTCGGCGGGGCGGGCGTCGGCAAAACCGTGCTCATCCAGGAACTCATCCACAACGTTGCCTCGGAGCACGGCGGCTATTCCGTGTTCGCCGGAGTGGGCGAGCGCGTGCGCGAAGGCAATGACTTGTATAACGAAATGAAAGATTCGGGCGTTTTAGACAAGACTGCGCTCGTGTTCGGTCAGATGAACGAAGTGCCGGGCGCCCGCGCGCGTGTCGCGCTTTCCGGCCTCACGATGGCCGAAGCATTCCGCGACGAAGGTGGCAAGGATGTACTCTTTTTCATGGACAATGTGTTCCGTTTCGTGCAAGCCGGCTCCGAAGTCTCTTCGCTCCTCGGCCGCGTGCCGTCTGCGGTGGGGTACCAGCCGACACTTGCGGAAGAAATGGGACTCTTGCAGGAACGCATCACGTCGACGACCGAAGGTTCCATCACCTCCGTGCAAGCCATCTACGTGCCCGCCGACGACCTCACCGACCCGGCCCCGGCGACGACCTTCGCCCACCTCGATTCGACCATCGTGCTTTCGCGCCAACTCGCGTCTCTAGGCATTTATCCCGCCATCGACCCGCTCGAATCCGGTTCGACCGCGCTCACGCCGGAGATCGTCGGCGAAGAACATTATCGCGTCGCCAACGAAACACGTCGCGTGCTCCAGCGCTACAAAGACCTACAGGACATCATAGCCATTCTCGGCATCGAAGAGCTTTCCGACGAAGATAAGCGTCTCGTCTATCGCGCGCGTAAGATACAGCGTTTTCTGTCGCAACCGCTCGCCGTCGCTGAAGCGTTCACCGGCGCCAAAGGCAAGTACGTGCCGCTTCGCGATACCGTGCGCTCGTTCGCGGAGATACTTGAGGGCAAACACGACGCGCAGAACGAACAGTCGTTCTACATGAAAGGGAACATCGACGAAGTCGCGCATGGCAAGTGACACCTTCCACCTTATCATCGCGAGCGTCGGCGAGACGCTCTTTGACGGCCCCGCGCTTTCTGCGACGCTCCCGACCAGCGCGGGAGAAATTACAGTTCTGCCCCACCACGAGCCGCTCGTGGCAACGTTAAAAGAGGGGACCGTCACCGTGCGCACTACGCTCGATGAACCGAAACGTTTTTCCGTCGCAAGCGGCGTCCTGGAGCTTTCAGGCAACAAGGCGACCGTGCTCCTCTAATGTCGTTCACCCGCCGTAAGGAAGATTTCGTGTGCACCCACTGCGGCGCGCGCGTCGCAGGCACGGGCTACACCAACCACTGCCCGAAATGTCTCTGGAGCAGGCATGTGGATATCGAACCGGGAGATCGTGCGGCGACGTGCAAGGGGATGATGGAACCAATAACGCTCGAAGGGTCCAGTCCGAACTACCGTATCGTCCATCGGTGCACCGAGTGCGGCGCGATACGCCGCGTGGACGTTTCGACGCAGGACGCCGCCGACGCGCTCATTGCGCTTTCAAGCAAACCTGGCATCATTGGAGCATGACGATGATCGAGGATTACAGAAAAAAGAATGATCCCGACGACGAGGAAGAGAACGAGGAAGAGACCCCGAACGACGAGGTTGCACTCGAAATGAAAGACAAAAATCCTCTGGCCGAAGAAGAATCCGTGGAAGAGGACGACTCGGCAGGGGATTGAACAGCGTTGTATTTATTGACATGCCCCCGAAAAAGATATTTTTGTTGCTCGGACATCCGGACAGGAGCGGCTTGTGCGGCGCGCTCGCGGATGCATATGAACAGGCGGCAAAGGAGGGCCGGCACGACGTGCAGCGCCTCAATATCGGCGAAATGCAGTTCGATCCCGTTTTGCACCTCGGCTACCGGGCGATACAGGACCTTGAGCCCGACCTCAAAAGATTCCAGGAACTCGTGCATTGGGCGGACCATTTCGTCGTGATTCACCCTGTCTGGTGGGTCGGCATGCCCGCCATACTGAAGGGCCTGTTCGACCGGGCCTGGCTGCCAGGTTCCGCCTTTCGCTACATCAAGACAAAACACGGCACGAACACCATATTCTGGCACCGGCTTTTTCGCGGCAAGACCGCTCGCATCGTCATCACGAGCGGCACCGCGCCGTGGATAGTGCGATTTCTCCCGGGCAACGTGAACGCCCAGCTCAAGTGGGGAATATTGTGGTTCGCGGGGTTCAAGGTGCGCACGACATGGTTCGGGCCTGCGGAACACATTTCCGACGCGCATAAAGCTAAATGGGTCGGCATCGTAGAAAAGCTCGGCAAGCGCGGGATATAGCGCCTCGTAGAAAATTCGGCTAGTATTGCGCTCCATGGCACTCTCCATCGGCATCGTCGGACTTCCCAACGTCGGCAAATCGACGCTTTTTAATGCACTCACGAAAAAAGGCGTGCCTGCGGAGAATTATCCGTTCAATACCATCGATCCCAACGTTGGCGTCGTCGCGGTCCCTGACGTTCGCCTCGACAAGCTCGCTGCGATGTCGCGATCGGCAAAGAAAATACCGGCGGCCGTCGAATTCGTGGATATCGCGGGTTTGGTAAAAGGCGCATCTGAGGGCGAAGGCTTGGGCAACCAGTTCCTTTCGCATATCCGCGAGGTGGACGCCATCGCAGAGGTCGTGCGCGTATTCGATGACGAGGACGTGCACCACGTACAAGGCGAAGTCGATCCTTTACGCGATATCGAGGTCATCGATCTCGAACTTGCGCTCGCGGACATGCAAACGGCCGAAAAACGCCTGGAACGCGTCTCACGCGACGCCAAAAGCGGCGACAAAGAGGCGATAGCGGAACGGGACGCTCTGGAGAAGGTCGTGCCCGCGCTCAAGCTCGGTATGACCGCCCGTTCCGTGCCGCTTAGCGAGGAAGAGCAGGCGACGATACGCGGTCTTCATCTTCTTACGCTGAAACCGGTCCTGTATATCTTGAACAAGAAAAGCGGTGTCTTGAACGTTGACGCCGAGGCGGGGGAGCGTTGGAAAGCCCTCAAGAATTTCCTCGATTCCTCCGATGCAGGCTATGTCATGCTGGATGCCGGGGTCGAACGTGAGCTTTCCGACGTGCACGACGACGAACGCATGGATTTTAGACGGGAACTCGGCATGAGCGAGGACGGCATCGACGCACTTATCAAAGCCGGGTATTCGCTCCTCAAACTCATCTCGTTCTTCACGACAGGGGAAGATGAATCTCGCGCATGGACCGTCCATCGCGGGGACAGAGCGCCGGATGCGGGCGCCGCCATCCATACCGATTTCCGAGACAAGTTCATCCGGGCCGACGTTATCCACTGGGACACGCTGCTCGAATGTGGCTCGTGGGTGAAGGCTCGCGAAAAGGGGTTGGTACGCTCGGAGGGGAAGGAGTATGTCGTTCAGGATGGCGACGTGATGGAGTTCAAACACGGCTAGAAGCGTGTGGTAGGATGGTAATTTATGTCGAAGGGAGCATCTGTTGAAACGTTGTCAAAATCTATGGAAACGTTGTTGGAATCTCTCGAAACAGTCTCGACATCTGTTAAAACATTACAAGGGGTTGTTGTTTCGTTAAGCGAACGCTTTGATGTTTTTCCTGCGACAGTGGCTTCAATGATAGATGATGCAAAGGAAGAACTTCTAAGCGAGATACGTCCGATTGCTCGCGCCGTGGACAAAGATGCGGTAACCTTGGTAGACCACGAGAAACGTATTACCAGGGTAGAACATAAAATAATCTTAAAATAACTATGGACAAACCAAGGGTCACGCCGAAGGATTTCTTTTTGTGGGCAGGGGCGCTGGTGACGCTGTACGTGAGCGTGTTCTCGTTCCTCGCGCTCGTCTTCGACTATATCAATTACGCCTTTCCCGACCAGCTCGCTTCGTACTATTCCGGAAATCCGTATCAAGGCGGTGTTTCCTACGAGATGGCGTCGCTCATCGTCCTTTTCCCGATATTCCTCGTCCTCATACGCGTCATTCACAATTCGATCAAGAAGGATCCTTCCCGCCGCGATATTTGGGTCCGCCGATGGGCGCTCTACCTGACGCTCTTCGTCGCTGCGGCGACGCTCGCCGTGGATTTGATAACGCTCATCATGTATTTCCTCAACGGCGAGATATCCGAACGATTCATCCTTAAGGTGCTACTCGTGCTGCTCGTCGCCGGCGCGGGCTTCTTGCATTTCATCGCCGATCTAGGCGGTTACTGGGAAGAGAACGCCCAAAAAGCGAAAGCCATCGCATGGGGCTGTGGCATCCTTATTATTCTTACTGTCGGGAGCGGCTTTCTCATCATCGGAACGCCGATGCAAGCGCGTGACTACATGCTCGACGAACAGAAAGTGAACGACCTGCAGATCATCCAAAGCGAGGTCGTGACGTACTGGCAACAGAAGCGCGTTTTGCCGACGACGCTGAACGAGCTCAACGATCCGCTCGCGGGCGTCAGCGTGCCGAACGATACACAGACGGGACAGCCGTACCAATACGAAGTACTCGGAAAACTCGGGTTCAAGTTGTGCGCGACCTTCAATTCGGTAACGGACCCCAACGCCATCACGCAAAATGAACTCACGATACCGATCCCTTCGGGTTCGCCAGGCGCGCGCGATATGAGCGATTCGTGGTATCACGAGGCGGGCACGCAGTGCTTCTCACGCACCATCGACCCCTCGCGCTATCCGCCCACCAAATAGGCCGCTATTCGCGGTTGTGGCGTATCGTATCGAGTGCCCAGATATACTCGATGACCAGAATAGGCACCCACTGAGCCTCATTGTTGACGATGAAGAGCACGCTGCCGACGACCGCGGCAATAGTGTTCACGATGAAAAAGCCGATATCGAACCCGACCTCGTGGCGGGAGACTTCCTCGTTGTTGGTAACGTATAAAAGCCATCTCTGTAAGGTGTCCATGGCAAGAGTATAGCCCAGAAAAGTGCTTTAGGGCTGCGCAGAGCCATGATAGGCTGTCCAGATGAAGTCGTACGACCACAAGAAAATCGAGAAAAAATGGCAGGAAGCCTGGGCGAAAGCGAACCTCTACGAGACCAAGGACGACGTTTCCGGTCAAGCTAATTTCTATCTGCTCGTCGAGTTTCCGTATCCTTCGGGCAACCTCCATGTTGGGCACTGGTATTCATTTGCCGTGCCGGATATTTTGGCCCGTAAATTGCGGATGGAAGGGAAGAACGTGCTCTACCCAATAGGGTTCGACGCATTCGGATTGCCTGCGGAGAACGCAGCGATAAAGAACAAAGTGAATCCGCGCGATTGGACGGAAGACAACATCGAGTACATGCGCAAGCAGATCCGTTCGATGGGCGCGTCTTTTGATTGGTCGCGCGAGGTCGTCACTTGCCATCCGGACTACTACAAGTGGACGCAGTGGCTTTTTCTTCAGCTCTACAAGTCGGATCTCGTCTATCGGAAGGAAACAATGGTCAACTGGTGCCCGAACGACAAGACCGTGCTCGCCAACGAGCAGGTGGTGGACGGCAAGTGCGAGCGCTGTGGACACGAGGTCGTGCAGAAAGAAATGCTGCAGTGGAACATCAAGATTACCGACTACGCCGACCGGCTCGTCGACGATCTAGAAAAATTGGACTGGCCGGAGCCGATCAAGGAATCCCAGCGCAATTGGATCGGCCGCTCCGAAGGTGCAGAAATAGATTTTGGCCTGGACCTTGGAAAGAAATATACCTATTTGTACTTACACGGATATACGAGTCGCGCTGACCGACCGCGCAATCACTGGTATAGAAAACACCTCGAAGAATTCGGACACACGGTCGTTATTCCAGATCTTCCGAACACGGATCATCCGGTCGAAGAGGAACAGGTTGCGACGGCTCTCGCGGCAACCGATTGGGACGAAGACACGATCGTCGTAGGACATAGCCTTGGTGCCATTGTCGCGATGAAGGCGCTGATGAAATCAAAGAAGAAGATCGCACGACTCGTACTTATCGCTCCCGCGATTGACCCAGCGTTTCCGAATGCCCAAAAGCGAGAATTTCACGATACTTTTAAATGGGACATCGACTACGAATTGATAAAGAAGCTTGCTCCGAGCCGCTTGCTCCTTTCTGACCTGCAAGAACCCCAGACCCGCATCGACTATATACGTTGGCTTGCGCCTAAAATTGACGCGCAGCTTGTAGAAACTATGGCCGCAAAAGAACATTTTACCGGTGACAAAGAACCGGATGTATTAATGTGGCTTCGGCCAACAATCCGCGTCTTCACGACACGCGTGGACACTCTTTTCGGCGCCACGTACCTCGTGCTCGCGCCGGAGCATCCGTGGGTGACGCTCGCGCTGGAACATAAGAACGTTCTCAAGAATAACGACGAAGTCGCGAAGTATGTGACGCAGGCGAGCAAGAAGACTGAACTTGAACGACAGCAGGAGACGAAAGAAAAGACGGGCGTGAAGCTCGAAGGAGTTGAGGCTCTCAACCCTGCGACAGGGGAGAAGATCCCGCTTTTCATCGCCGATTACGTACTCGCAGGCTATGGCACCGGTGCCATCATGGCCGTGCCCGCGCACGACGAACGCGACTTTGAATTCGCGAAGAAATTTGATTTACCTATCAAAGAGGTTGTTGAACCCCTGGTCGTGCGCACGAGCGGGCCGGATGCGTTCCGAACGGACATTCCGGGAGTGCAACGCGTCGCAATCATTGCTGTTGTGGAACATTGGAAAGATCCCTCGTATCTGTGCCTAGCGTACAGCGCCGGAGACGCTCATGGGTTCGTTGGAGGTCAGATCGAGAAAGGTGAGACGCCACAGCAAGCAGCAGAACGCGAAATACGCGAGGAAACTGGCTACACAGATTTGGAATTCGTCAAAGAGCTAGGAGGCGTTGTTCACAGCAATTTTTACGGTGCCTTCCGGAAGAGAAATGTCGTCGGTCACTTCACTCCTTTGCTCTTCAAGCTCAAAAGCGGTGCGCGCATCGAAGTTTCCCAAGAGGAAGCATCTATACAAAAAGTTGTCTGGGTGGACTCAAAAGACATGACGGCATTCATCAATCGAGGGGACTTTTCTCTCGTGCTGCAACGATTACAAGGAAAATCCTGGTATGTCGGCGAGGGATACCTGACGAACTCCGGGAATTTCAACGGCATGTCGAGCCAAGAAGCACGACAGGCAATGACCGAGGAATTCGGCCGGAAGAAAACGACGTACAGATTGCGCGATTGGATAGTGTCGCGCCAGAGGTACTGGGGCGCACCGATCCCGATCATTCATTGTCCGAAATGCGGCACCGTGCCGGTCCCGGAAGGGGAGTTGCCCGTTCTTTTGCCCGAGACGGACGACTTTTTGCCGGATGGAAAAGGGAAGTCGCCGCTCGCAAAAGTGAAGCCGTTCGTGAACGTGAAGTGTCCGCAGTGCAAAGGCGATGCGGAGCGCGAGACGGATACCCTCGATACGTTCGTCGATTCGTCGTGGTATTTTTTGCGCTACACGGATCCGAAAAATGAAAAAGAGTTTGCTGCGAAAGATAAACAAGCGAACTGGATGCCTATCGATCTTTATTCCGGCGGCGCGGAGCACACGACGATGCACTTGCTCTACAGTCGTTTTTGGCACAAGGCGCTCTTTGATGCCGGACTGGTAGCGGACAACGAGCCGTATACGAGGCGCATGAACCGGGGCATTATCCTCGGCCCGGATGGGCAAAAAATGAGCAAATCGAAGGGGAATGTCGTCGATCCGGACGATGTCGTGAACAGGCTGGGAGCAGACACCGTTCGCATGTATTTGGCCTTTATAGGCCCGTATAACGAGGTTGCGAGCTATCCCTGGAACCCAGACGGAGTAGTCGGCGTGCGACGTTTTATCGAACGGGTGGTCAGATCGAGCGAATCGGTAACATCATCGGAAAGCAAACTTTCTCCGCTTTTTCATCGGACCATAAAAAAAGTCGGTGAAGATATCGACGCGCTTAAATTCAACACCGCCATCAGCGCGCTCATGATACTGCTCAACGCCATGGAAAAGGCAGGTTCCGTGTCGCGGACCGAATGGAACACCTTCCTCACGCTC
>Ga0335083_10003954_pt1 | contig 19042 bp, 2 predicted proteins | sample Lox_Sample_42_FD_206716 | JGI IMG/M metagenome (GOLD analysis project Ga0335083, IMG submission 206716) | Soil microbial communities from Loxahatchee National Wildlife Refuge, Florida, United States - Lox_Sample_4.2 | ecosystem: Environmental > Terrestrial > Soil > Wetlands | place: USA: Florida...
CTCGAAGGTCATCGGCCATCGCCTCCGGCTGGAGGAGCTGTCCTACACGCTGCAGGTCGGGCGCGAGCCGATGGTCGAGCGCCTGGCCTTTGTCGCCGATTCGATCGAGCAGGCTGAACGCAAGCTGCGTGCCTTCGTCGAGGGGCGGGCCGCGGAGCTCGACGACGTCTTCGTCGGCAACGCCAAGCAGGATGCGAGCCTGGTCGCGGCCTTCGGCGTCGACGAGGATTTGCAGGAGGCACTGGAGAAATGGATCCAGCGCGGCAAGCTTGCCAAGCTGCTGCAGCTCTGGACCAAGGGTCTCGGCCTTGATTGGTCGAAATTCTACGGCGGCGACCGGCCTCGACGCATTCCGCTGCCAGGCTATCCGTTCCTCGAGCAGCGTCATTGGATCGACGCTCTCCCCGCCGCGGAGCCGGCACCGAAGGCGGAGGTCGCGCGCCTGCGGCCGAACATGTCGCTGACGGGCGCTGAGTTCTTCCTGACCGACCATCGCGTGCAGGGACGGAAGATCCTGCCGGGGGCGGCGTACCTCGAAATGATGCGGGCCGCGGTCGCCGAAGCCGGCACTCAGCCGTCGGGGACGATGCTGCGCCTGCAGGACATCATCTGGATCGCGCCGGCCGTGGTCGACCAGCCGCGGCAGCTGAAGACGACGCTGACGCCAGATGCTCATGGGACAGTTCGCTGCGAAGTCGCTAGCGATCAGGTCCATAGCCAGGCGCTTGCATCGTTCATGCCCGCCGCAACGGTTCCACGGCTTGACGTGGCGGCCATCCTTGCCCGGCCGGAGCTGAAGCGCTTCGAGGCCCGGCAGGGCTACGAGCTGTTCGGCGCCGCCGGCCTCGACTACGGCCCGTCGCATCGGGCGATCGGTGAACTGCATGCCGGTGGCGGCGAGGTCCTGGCCAGGCTCGTGCTACCGTCTTCCGTGGCGGATTCGGTCGGCGAATTCGGGCTGCATCCGAGCATGGTCGATGGCGCATTCCAGGCATCGATCGGACTTGCTTTGCAAGCACCGTCCGGCGGTCCGACCAAGCTCGCGCTGCCGTTCGCGGTGGAGGCCGTCGACGTGTTGGGCGCCTGCACGGCCTCGATGTGGGCCTGGGTGCGTCGATCGGCCGGCAGCAGCGTCAACGACCGGCTGCAACGGCTCGATATCGATCTTTGCGACGAGCAGGGCGAGGTCCGCGTGCGGATCAAGGGCTTTGCGTCGCGTCTGATCGATGCGGCGAAGCCCGCTGCTCCGCCAAAAGTCGCGGCCCCCTCCAAGGCGGTGCCGGAAGCAGGCGATCTGCGGGCAAGGTCGATTGTCTGGTTCAAGGATCTGATCGCCGAGACCCTGCACTATCCCGCCGAGGAGATCCGCGCAGACGAGGCGTTCGATTCCTACGGCCTCGATTCGATGATGGCGATGGAGCTGGCGGCGCTTCTCGAGAAGAGCTTTGGGCCGCTCTCCAAGACGCTGTTCTTCGAGCATCATACGCTGGCCGAGTTGGTCGATTTCTTCCTGGAGGCCCACCGGCCGGCGCTGCTCAAGCTGCTGGAGCGGGATCTGCCGGTGGCGGCGGCTGTCGAACGGCCTGCCGAGCGGCTCATGCCGGCCCCGGCACGTCCGATCTCGGCGCCCGCAGCCGCGCTCGACATCGCGATCGTGGGCCTCTCTGGACGCTATCCTCAGTCACCGGACATCGAGGCCTATTGGCGCAATCTGCGCGACGGCAGGGACTGCATCACCGAGGTGCCGGCCGATCGCTGGGACTGGCGCGATCACTACAGCGCCGACCGCACCCAGCCCGACCGGCACTATTGCAAGTGGGGCGGCTTCATCGCCGACATCGACAAGTTCGACCCGCTGTTCTTCAACATCTCGCCCAGCGCCGCCGAGCACATGGACCCGCAGGAGCGGCTCTTCCTCGAGCATGCCTGGATGGCGATGGAGGACGCAGGCTACCGGCGCGAGGATCTGCAGAAGCCGCGGGCCGACGACGATCTGCCGGGCCAAGTCGGCGTCTATGCCGGCATCATGTACGGCGAATACCAGCTCGTCGGGCTGGAGGCCCGGCTCGGCGGCGAGAGCACGAGCCTCGGCAGCTTCTACGCCGGCGTCGCCAACCGCGTGTCGCATGCGCTCAATCTCCACGGGCCCAGCATGGCCGTGGACACGATGTGCTCGAGCTCGCTCACCGCCATCCATCTCGCCTGCCTCGACCTCAAGCTCGGGCGCACCGACATGGCGCTGGCGGGCGGCGTCAACCTCACGCTGCATCCGAACAAGTACACGCTGCTGAGCCAGGGCCAGTACATCTCGAGCAGTGGCCGTTGCGAGAGCTTCGGTGCCGGCGGCGACGGCTACGTGCCGAGCGAAGGCGTGGGCGTCGTGTTGCTGAAGCGGCTGGCCGACGCCGAGCGCGACGGCGATCACATCTACGGCGTGATCAAGGGCAGTGCGCTCAATCACGGCGGCAAGACCAACGGCTACAGCGTGCCCAATCCGAAGGCGCAGCAGACCGTCATCGGCCGGGCACTGCGCGAATCGGGCGTCGATCCGCGAGCAATAGGCTATGTCGAGGCGCATGGCACGGGCACGAGCCTGGGCGACCCAATCGAGATCACCGGTCTCACCCGCGCCTTCGGGGCGCTGGAACATTGCTGGATCGGATCGGCCAAGTCGAACATCGGCCACGGCGAATCAGCCGCGGGCATCGCTGGCCTCACGAAGGTGCTGTTGCAGATGCGCGAGGGCCAGATCGCGCCGTCGCTGCATGCCGCGACGCTCAATCCGAACATCGACTTCGCCAAGACGCCGTTCGAGGTGAACCGCGAGCTCCGCGCCTGGCCGCGCCCGACACTCGACGGCGAGGTCCGTCCGCGCGCGGCCGGCCTGTCGTCGTTCGGCGCTGGCGGCTCCAACGCGCATCTGGTGATCGAGGAATATGTGCGGCCGCCGGCGGCGCCGGTCCGCTCGTCGGCGCCGAGCATGGTTGTGCTGTCGGCGAAGTCTGAGGCGCAGTTGAGGCAAAGCGCGGAGAAGCTGCTGCAGTTCGTGCAGGGCGCGCCGGTCCCAACGTTGCGCGACCTTGCCTACACGCTTCAGGTCGGGCGCGAGGCCATGCAGCAGCGGCTGGGCTTCACGGCCTCCTCGCTGCAGGAGCTTGCCGACAAGCTCGACCGTTTCCTGAAGAGCGATACGGCCGGTCTGCATGTCGGCCGCGCGCGGCTCGGCAGCGAGACGCGGCTTTCGGCGACGTCGCAGCGGCCCGATGAACTTCTGGCCGGCTGGATTGCGGGCGCGACGGTCGATTGGCAGAGCCTCCATGCCGAGGACGAGCCTCCGTTGCGCGTCAGCCTGCCGACTTATCCCTTTGCCCGCGAGCGCTACTGGGGAACGCATATCGAGGTGCCGCGCCGTGCTGCGATCGTCGAGGCGGCCCCGGACATGCTGATGCTCGCGCCCGCCTGGAAAGAACAGGCGATCGATGGCCCGACCGTCGAGTACATTGCCCACTGGGTCCTGTCCTCGATGCCGCTGCCGGAGATTTCTGGCGCCACCGTCGTCGCTTTGCCGCCGGAGTTCACGGAAGCCGCGGTCCAGCTCTTTGAGCGGATCAAGGCGATCCTGCAGGGGAGGCCGCGCGGCCTGGTGCTGCTGCAGGTCGTTGTCGATGCCCAGGACAGTTTTGGATCTGCATTGGCCGGCCTGCTCAAGACGGCTCGGATGGAGAATCCGAATCTCGTCGGTCAGCTCATCGAGCTGGAGAGTGGCCGGCCCGATCTGGCCGATCTGTTGAAGGACAATGGCCGTCGGGTGGAGGATCGGCATGTCCGCTGCCTTGAGGGCCGGCGCGAGGTGCGGGGCTGGGTCGAGCTTGGCGGCGGCGATGCGACTCCGCCGGTTTGGCGGCAGGGCGGGACCTACCTGATCACCGGCGGTGCGGGTGGGCTTGGCTTGCACTTCGCCCGCGAGATCGCCCGTCAGGTGAATGATGTGACCCTGATCCTCACCGGCCGCTCGCCGCTCGATGCCGCGCGTCAGGCTGCGCTCGAAGAAGTGAGGGCGCTGGGAGCGCGGGCCGAGTATCGGACGGTCGATGTCGCCGATCCGACTGCCGTCGACGGCTTGATCGGTTCGTTGCCGGGGCTGAACGGCATCATCCATAGCGCCGGTGTCCTGCGCGATGGCTTCATTCTCAGGAAGAGCGCCTCGGAGTTCCGCGACGTGCTGGCGCCGAAGGTCTCGGGCGCGATCAATCTCGATCGCGCGAGCCGTTCGCTCGGCCTCGACTTCTTTGTCCTGTTCTCCTCGCTCGCCGGTGCGGCCGGCAATCCGGGGCAATCGGACTATGCGACGGCCAACGCCTTCCTCGATGCCTTTGCGGCGTGGCGCAGCCGGCAGCCGGATGCTTTGGGGCAGACGCTCTCCATCGATTGGCCGCTCTGGCGGGACGGCGGCATGGGACTCGATGCCCGGAATCGCGAACTGCTGTGGCAGAGCACGGGACTGCGGCCGCTTGAGACAGAGACCGGCATCGCAGCCTTCCATCGTGGCCTCGAATCGGGCCGCGATCAGGTCGTGGTCGTGCAGGGCGACCTGCCGCGCTTGCGCGGGTTGTTCCTGGAGGCGCCGCAAGCAACCGCCGAGCCAACGCCTGTTCCGCAACCGCCAGAGGGCGGGAATGACGACGACTTTGCGGCCAGGGCGCAGGGCCTGATCGTCAAGATGCTGTCGGAGATGCTCAAGGTGCCGCCGCATCGGCTCGAAGCCGATGTGCCGTTGGAGGAATACGGCATCGACTCGGTCGCGATGATGAAGCTCACCGGCGATCTCGAGAAGATCGTGGGTCCGCTGCCCAAGACGCTGCTCTACGAGCATCCGACGATCGAGGCGGTGAGCGCCTATCTTGCCGGCGCCTGCGCGCCGCAGCTCGCGAAGCTCTTCGGCGCCGCGCCTGAGGCCGTCGCCCGTCCTCTGGCCCCGGCGGAGCCCGTGAAGCCGGCAATGCTTGCAGCCGCCAGCCGCGACATTGCCGTCATCGGCATGTCCGGTCGCTTCCCGATGGCAGCCGATGTCGATGCGTTCTGGCGCAACCTGGTCGAGGGCCGCGACTGCATCACCGAGGTGCCGGCCGGGCGCTGGGACCACAGCCTCTATTTCGATCCCGACAAGGACAGGCCGGGCAAGACCTACTGCAAGTGGGGCGGCTTCCTCGACGATGTCGACCGCTTCGATGCGCCCTTCTTCCGCATCTCGCGCACCGAGGCCGAGCTGCTCGATCCGCAGGAGCGGCTGTTCCTCGAGACGGTCTGGAACCTGCTGGAATCGTCGGGCCATCTCGGCGAGACCCTGCAGCGGATCGGCCCGAAGGTCGGCGTGTTCGTGGGATCGATGTCGCAGCAGTATCACGCGGTCCCCGCCGATTTGGTGCGGGAATCGATCGTGGCACTGTCGTCGCCGAGCTCGATCGCCAACCGCGTCTCCTACTTCTTCGATTTCCGCGGACCCAGCATCGCCATCGACACGATGTGCTCCTCGGCGCTGAACGCCGTCCACATGGCCTGCGAAAGCCTGCTGGCGGGCGATTGCAAGCTCGCTGTCGCGGGCGGCGTCAATCTCACCATCCATCCCAAGAAGTATCTGGCCCTGTCGGCCGGCCAGCTGATCGGCAGCCACCCCGGCAGCACGAGTTTCGGCGACGGCGACGGCTACCTGCCGGCGGAGGCGGTCGGCGCGGTGCTGCTGAAGCCCCTCAGCGACGCCATCGCCGATGGTGACGAGGTGCTGGCGGTCATCAAGTCGACGGCGGTCAACCACGGCGGCCAGTCGAACGGCTATCGCGTCCCGAACTCGGCAGCACAGGTCGAGCTGATCGCGGGCAACTTCGCGAAGTCCGGCATCGACCCGCGCACGATCGGCTATGTCGAGTCCGCGGCCAATGGTTCGCCGCTGGGCGACGCGATCGAGCTCAACGCGCTTGCGACGGCCTTCCGCCGATCGACGCCGGACACGCAGTTCTGCGCCATCGGGTCGGTCAAGTCCAACATCGGCCATGCCGAGGCGGCGTCCGGCATCACGCAGCTCATCAAGACGATCCTGCAATTGCGCCACGCCAGGTTCGTGCCGCACCTCAAGGCCCAGCCGCTCAATCCGAACCTCGTCTTCGAGCCGACGCCCTTCCGCCTGCAGCGCACGCTCGAGGATTGGCCGCAGCCGGACGGCCATCCGCGGCGCGCGGCGGTCAGCTCCTTCGGCGCAGGCGGGTCCAACGCGCATCTGATCGTCGAGGAATACGATGCCACTCGGCGCGACGCGGTGTTGGCCGAGCCACAGCTCATTCTTTTGTCGGCCAGGACACCCGAGCAACTCGCAGCCGCTGCGCGACAGTTGTTGGCATTCGCCGATCAGGCGGCCGAGCTGCGCATCGACGATCTCGCCTACACGCTGCAAATGGGCCGCGAGGCGATGGATCACCGGTTGGCGTCGGTGGCGGTGAGCCGTGACGATTTGGTCGGCAAGCTGCGGGCTTATTTGGCCAACGATCCAAGCGATGTCTTCGTCGGCGATGCGACGCAGGACCATGCCGAGGCCCGGCAGCTTTTTTCGGGCAAGACCGGCCAATCGATGCTGGCGATGCTGATCGCCGAAAGGGATCTCGAGAAGCTCGCGCACTATTGGAGCAAGGGCGTGAGGGTCGCGTGGCAATCCCTGCATGAGGGGCGGCCACGTCGTCATATCGCGCTGCCGACCTATCCCTTCGACCGTCAGTCCTATTGGCTGGGAGACCGGACGCGGGAGGCGTTTGCGGTCGATGAAGCGCTGACGACCGAGGACAACGTCGCCCGCTACGTGGCGCATCTGGTGGGCGAGCTGCTGGGTGTCGAGGCGATGGCCGCCGACAGGACGTTGCAGGACTATGGCGGCGATTCCGTCGCGGCGGCGCGGCTGCAGCGGGGTATCGAGAAGGTATTCCAGGTCAAGGTGACCGCGCGGGACATGCTCTCCTGCGCCGATCTCGGAGCGCTGATCCGGCTGGTTGCGGGCCGGATGCCGCAGTCTCCGCAGTCAAAAAAAAACCCTGAGCCCGTAGGCGCAGGCCAGATCGGCGCTCTTTCGGAGGGCCAGAAGGGCCTGTGGCTGCTGCACCAGCTCGCACCGCAGATGAGCGCCTACAACGTGCCCATCGCGCTGACCCTGACAGGCGGCATCGAGATCGGGACGTTCCGGCAGGCCTGCGAGCACATGCTGAGCCGCTTCCCGCTTCTCGGCACCACATTCGGACTGCGCGATGGCGAGCCTTGCCAGACCGTGGCGGCCGCGCCGCGCCTCGAGTTCGAAATCGTCGCAGCGGAAGAAGATGATGTCGTCGAGATCTTTCGCGCACACAGCAAACGGCCTTTCGATCTGGCCCGGGGACCCCTGATGCGGGTGTTGGTGGCATCGCCCCATGCGCTGATCGTCGTTCATCACATCGTGTTCGACGGCAGCTCGGCCGTGCTGTTGGCCGCGGCGCTGGAAGAGACCTATCGCGATCTGGTGACGGGCCGCGTCCCCGCCTTGACGGCAGTCGAGGCAACCTATGCCGATTTCGTGGATTGGCAGCGGCGGTTCATGGAGGGCGAGGCGGGGCAGGCGCAGCTCGCCTATTGGCGGCGACAGCTTGCCGGCGAGCTGTCTGTTCTGTCCCTGCCCTATGACCGGCCGCCCCGAGGGCAGCGGCAATTCGCGGGCGCAACCGAGGAGGCGGTTGTCGAGTCAGCGCTGAGCGCAGAGGTCACGGCGTTCGCCCGGAATCTGCAGGTCAATCCGTCGGTCGTCTTCCTCGGCGCCTTCTGCCTGCTGCTGCGTCGCTATGGCGGCAACGACGATCTGCTGGTTGGCATGCCCGTGTCGGGCCGTCCGGAGAGCCGCTTCGACCGAGTGGTCGGCTATTTCGTGAACATGCTCTGCATCCGCAGCCGCACGTCGCCGGGTGAGGATGTCGCGGCCTATCTGAAAGAGCTGCAGGCCATCCTCGCTGACGGCCTAGACAACGGCGACTATCCCTATCCGGCGCTTCTGCGAGCCCTCAGGATCGACCGCGATCCGGTCCAGGTGATGTTTGCGTACCAGAACTTCCTGCCCGCGGCCGATCCGTCGTCGCCGATGCAGATGCTGCCGGGCGTCAACCAGGAAGGCAGCCACGAGCTCGCGCTCGAAGTCTATCGCGCCGGCGACACGTTCCGGCTGAAGCTCGACTATGCCACCGAGCTCTTCGATGCCGGCACGATCCGTCGCGCGCTCGCTCACTATGTGCAACTGCTCGGCACGATCGCATCGGGCCGCGTGCCTTCGCTGCTGACGGACGATGAGCGGCATCGGATCCTCGTCGAATGGAACCGGAACGAGACCGAGTACGACACGGCTCGTCGCGTGATCGACCTGTTCCGCCAACAAGTCGCGCGCACGCCGGACGCCGCGGCCCTGGAATTCGAGGGCCACTCGCTCAGCTATCGCGAGCTCAACCAGCGGAGCGATGAGCAGGCGGCGCGGCTGGCGGGCCGCAGCGTGGTCGGTATGCGGCGGCGGCAGGGCTTTGACGCCATCGTCGACCTGCTCGCGATCTGGAAGTCCGGCGCGGTCTACGTCCCGGTGTCGCCCGCCTATCCCGAACCGCGCCTGCGCCACATGATCGAGGACAGCGGCATGACTGTCCTGTTGACGGATGACGGCGTGCGCGAAACGGGCATGGCGGCGGCGAGCTCCATGCCGCCGGACGCGGCCTATGTCATCTACACGTCCGGCTCGACCGGGCAACCCAAGGGAGTCGCGGTCTCCCATCGTTCGATCGCGCAGCATTGTCAGGTCATGCGCGACTATTACGGGCTGGAGGCTCGCGACAGGGTTTTGCAGTTCTCCTCGCTCTCCTTCGACGCGTCGCTCGATCAGATCCTGCCGACCCTGATCTGTGGCGCGACCGTTGTGCTGCGGCCCGGCGAGACCTGGTCCGCGCGTGAGTTCAAACGGCAGCTTGTCGAGCGCGGCATCACCGTCATCGACGTGATGCCGTCCTACCTGCACGAGCTCCTGCTCGACGGATCGCCGGAGTGGGGCGCGTTGCGCCTGGTGATCGTGGGCGGCGAGGCGCTGCGTCCGGAAACGTTGCGGCTCTGGCGTGAAAGCGGCCTTGGTGATCGCTGCCGGCTGGTCAACGCCTACGGTCCGACCGAGACGACCGTCACCAGCATTGCCGCCGATCTCGGGAAAGCGACGGAGGTCCTGATCGGCCGGCCGCTGCCGGGCGAGAGTGCCTACATACTCGACGGGTCGAGCGGCGAGCCGGTGCCGGTGGGTGTGCCAGGCGAACTGCATATCGGCGGGGCCGGACTGGCCCTGGGCTATCTCAACCAGCCGGAGCTGACGCGCCGGAAGTTTGTCGAGACTCCGGCGGTTCCCGGCAAGCGCCTCTATCGCACCGGCGATCGCGCCTGCTGGCGCGAGGACGGCTCGATCGTCTTCCTGGGCAGGCTCGACGATCAGGTGAAGGTGAGGGGCTTCCGCGTCGAGTGCGGCGAGGTCGAGGCGGCGCTGCGGGCGATTGGGTCGATCGCGCAGGCGGCGGTGATTATGCGCGACGGCAAGCTCGTGGCCTTTGTCGAGCAACGGCCGGGTATGACGGTCGACTATAGGCAGGCCTTGGCCTCGACGTTGCCCGACTACATGATACCCACACTCATCGTGCCGCTCGCCGCGTTGCCGCTCACGTCGGGCGACAAGGTCGATCGCGCCGCGCTCCGGCAGATCGATCTGGGCGCAGCCATCGATCGCCCGCTCGTCGAGCCGCGCTCGGAGCTCGAGACCGAGCTCGTGGGGATTTGGCGCGAGGTGCTGGGTGTCGAGCGCATCGGCGTGCAGGACGACTTCTTCGCGCTGGGTGGCCATTCCCTGCTGGCGATGCGCCTGGTCGCTCTCCTGCATCGACGCCTCGGCCGCGAGTTGCCGCTGTCGTCGCTGTTCGAGGCGCCGGACATCGAGCGGCAGGCCGCGATGCTGGAGCGGGGCGAGCGGGCGCGCTCGCCGCTGGTCTGCCTGCAGGCCGAAGGGGCTGCGTTCCCGTTGTTCCTGGTGCACGCCGTCGATGGCGACGTGCTGTGCTATCGCGAGCTTGCACGGCATCTCGGAACACGGCGTCCGATCCATGCGCTGCAGGCGCCGAAGGTCGCTCATCCCGGCACGGTGGAAGGGCTGGCGAAACTCTATGTCGAGGCGATCCGCGCCGTTCAACCGAGCGGTCCTTACCACCTCGGGGGTTGGTCGATGGGTGGCGTGATCGCCTGCGAGATGGCGCGTCAGCTCCAGGCAGCGGGAGAACGGACGACTTCGCTGTTGCTGATCGACAGCTACACGCCCGACGCGGTGAAGGCCCTCGGGCCCATCGTGCCGTCGTCGCAACAGCCGCTGTGGCTGGAGAATGCCCAGGCCATGGATCGCTATGAGATCGGCCTCTACGCCGGCAACGCGGCGCTGTTTGCCGCCGGCTCGCCCAACGATGCCCAGCTCGGTGGCTGGTCGAAGACGATAGACGGTAACCTCACGGTCATGATCGTGCCAGGCGATCATTACAGTATTCTCGCCACGCCAAACGTACGATATTTGGCCGAGCGGCTGGGGGGATACCTTGATGAGCAGGTGGATTGAGAGCGCCGTCGCAGCGCTGCTGTTGCAACTTCTGATCGCATTACCGTCGGGCGCGCACGCACAGGCGCCGGCCTGCACGACCGGCATCGTCGCCAGCAAGGCGGGCCCCGTGTGCGGCATGACGGTGCCGACGTCGGGCAAGGCCGCCAACGCCTATCTCGGCATTCCCTTCGCGGAGTCGACGGCAGGCGAGGGACGGTGGCAGCCGCCGACGCCCAAGCGGCCATGGACCGGCACGCTGTCCGCCACGCAGTTCGGCTCGATCTGCCCGCAGACTCCGGCGGCACCGGCGCCGCCGGAAGCCGCCTCCGCCAAGCGATTGAAGAGCGCCGCACCCGCGCAACCCCCCGCCGAGTCGGAAGATTGCCTCAGCGTCAATGTCTGGACACCGGCCGACGCCAAGGCCGGGGCGGGGCTCACGGTCATGGTGTTCATCTATGGCGGCGGCTTCGAAGCGGGTGGCAGCAACGCATCGCTCTACGACGGCAGCTACCTGGCCGCGAACCGCAACGTCGTCATCGTGAGCTTCAACTATCGGGTGGGCGCGCTGGGCTTCCTCGCCGCCGACGGCCTCACCGGCAACTATGGCTTCCTGGACCAACAGCTGGCGCTGAACTGGGTGCACGACAATATCGCGAGCTGGGGCGGCGATCCGGAGAAGGTCACGCTGTTTGGCCAGAGCGCCGGCGCCATGTCGGTTGGCTTGCACGTCTTCTCGGCCCCCGGCAGCGCCAAGCTCTTCCGTGCGGCCATCATGGAGAGCAACTTCTTCTCGCTGCCCTACAAGACGCTGGAGGAACAGATCCAGGTCGGCAATCTCTTCAAGCAGAGCCTGAACTGCCGCGACCTCAAATGCCTCAAGGCGCTCGACGTCAATACACTCGTCACCGCGCAATGGACCTTCGCGCCGCAGGTGATGGCCTACGTCTTCGTCGGCACCAAGTACTACATCGCCTTCACGCCCGCCATCGACGGCAAGGTGCTGACGCGCGAGCCGGTGGTCGCTGCCGCCGAGGGCGGCACGACCAAGCCGATCCTCATGGGCACCAACAAGGACGACGGCCTGTACTTCGCTGTCAGCGAGCCGTCTCCGGCATCGAAATATGCCTGGGAGATCGCTTCCCTGTTCGGCCATGCTTTCGAGCGCGTGATCGCCAAGTATCCGCCCGGCGCCGACCCCGCCGACACCAACGAAGTGGTCTGGGGGCGGGTCCAGACGGACTATTTCAATCTTTGCTCCACGCGGCGCGTTGCCGAGCGCGTGCAGGGACCCGTCTATGCCTATCTGTTCAATCATCAGCCGTCGTTTCAGGTCGGCGCCGGCTCGCTGTGCGTGAAGGACGGCAATGTTTGCCACGGTGACGAGCTTCCCTTCGTCTTCAATACGGCGGCGAGCCAGAAGGGGACGTTCACGCCGCCGGAGGCCGCGCTCTCCGAGACGATGATGACCTACTGGACCAACTTCGCGACTTATCTCACGCCCGACGGGCCATCCGGATCGACGCTGGCGGTGCCTTGGCCGCGCTTCACGGTGAAGGCCCGAAAATACATGTCGCTCGACGTGCCCTCGGTCGCCGTGCAGGACGATCCCTATCGCCAGACCTGCGCCTTCTGGGACGGCATCGGCTACAACCTCCTGGAGCCATGGGGGCGTCGTTCGCCGCGCTGAGGAAAAAATTTTTACCGGCGGCGCAGCGTCGCTAACTGCGCCAACTGGTCCTCCCGTTAAACAAACAGAAAAATAACGGGACAGGGTCCCGCGAGACTTTGTTTTGCTGGTTCTGCACTGATCGACAAACGGCCGATAAACGGTGGAGTGGACGGGGTCGCCGTCGTTTCCACAAGCCGCGCTCGATCCGCCCCACCGTGCGGCGTCTCCCGCGGTCCCCGCGCTTTTCGAGCACGCATTTGGCCGCTCCGCGGCCAAATCGCTCAAGGGCCCGGGTTCCTTGTCGAGTATGCACGAATCCCGGCAAAAGTAAATTGTTGATTTACGTTCGAGTCTAGTTTTTCCGCCCGGTAAGCCTCTAGCGCAGCCACGGCCGGGCGCCGACGATGGCGTCGCGCATCGCCCGCGTGTTCCGCATCTGGCTGCTCTGCCTGTACCTGGTGACGATCGACATCGTCTGGTCGAGATGCTCGACCTGCGCCTTGTCGCCGACCTCTTCGAATTCGCGGCGCAGCAGACGAGCCTCGGCCAGGATGTCGGCATTCTGGAAGCCGGTCGCGAGCTGGGTGACGAGATCGAGATAGCTCGCAAGATAGGTGTTGAAGATCGACCTCTCCGCGCCGAGGCGTTCCATCGCCACCCTTTTGCGCGTGGCGCCGGCGCCGGACGGGTCGGGCTCGTCGATCACCTTCTGCCAGTCGTCGAGCTCGCGGGCGCTCGCCATCACGTTGCCGCGCACCGTCACGGCGTGGGACCAGACGCCACGGATCGCGCGGGCCTCGAGCTCGCTGCGCAGCCGGCGCTCCTGGCCGATCTGGGCCAGCACGTCGCGCAGGTCGCGGCGCTCCTCCGGATTGGGCGTGTCGCGCAGCAGGCGTTGCAGGATCTGCAGTGCATCGGTCTCGCCGCTGCTCGCCGTGGATTTGCGCAGGGCTTCCCACTCATTCTGGACGGCCTTCGCCTCGGCGGGCGAGGTGAGGGCGAGCGCGCCGATGGCGACGCGGAAGCCGACCTGGGGCGAGCGCAGTTCGCTCTTGCCGGCGGCATCGAACAGGGGAAGCTCCGTGCGCGTCGAGTCGCGCATGGCCTGCTTGGAGGTGAGATAGGAGCCGCCGCGCACGATCATGCCGCCGGGCTGGCCGTGCAGGCGCCCGGCGCGATTGAGCCGGAAGGGGTCGAGCACGATCTCCTCGACGTTGCCCAGCATGTCGAACAGGCCGAGCGGATTGGGCTTCAGCGCGCCAATCGGCTGCGCGCCCTTGCCGGAGAGGCGCGGGTCGGCGAACCAGGCATAGTCGGCGAGGTCGGCGCCCGACGGCACGAATGTGGGGTTGCCCCGCTCGGCTTCGCTCACGGCCATGCCGCCGCGGGCTGCGAACTCCCATTCGGCCTCAGATGGCAGGCGCACGAAGCCCGGCGAGCCGTCGGCCTTGGGGAGCGCGGCCGCATGGGTGGCATAGAGCCAATCGTTGAGCCGGCGCGTGAAGTCGATCGCGTCAAACCAGCTCACGCCGGCCTTGGCGGCGTCTGGCCGTTCCGATCCGGAGACCGCCGCCGCCTTGCAGTCCGACGCCGACATGACCGCCCGGTACTGCTGGTTGGTGACCTCGTATTTGCCGAGCAGGTAGTAGCGAGCGCCGGCCGGATCGAGGAAAGGTCCGGACACGAAGTCGGTGCGCAGCGAGGAGGCGACGGCGATCTCCTCGTCCGCGCCGCCCAGCAGGACCTGGCGATCGTCGAGATAGGTCGGCGCGCCGCCGCGGGCGTTGCTGGTGCGGACCGCGCGGAAGGCCATCGAGCCGCCGCAGGGCAACGGCAGGATGACATCCTCCTTCTTGTCGGGCTGAGGATTCCAATCGCTGACGTTCCATGCCGCGGGCTGTTGCGCCTGCGACATCGTCGACAAGCAAAGCCAGCCCAGAATGGGTAGCACACAACGTGAAAGGAGGGCGGAAGCGGACAGGGCGGACATCTCAAAAGTGATTCACTCAAGGCTGGCCGCACATTCGATCTTTGGCAAGCGGTCTGCCGATGGCCGAAAACGCCCGGGAATGAGCGCTATTTGGCTTGTCGAGGCGAGCCGTGGCGAGGGATTCCCCGGGGGCCGACCGTCTCGTGTCGATCGTCAGCACACTGAACAGTTGTGCCACCGGATTCGTTCCTCACGGCTCGCTTGCCTATTCGTAGTAGAAAAAATTCGACCGTGAAAAATTGCATCGTGTCTTTTGTTTCGCGATGTCGATCGTGTGACAGCTCCGTCGAGAATCTGTCGCATGCCTTGCGTCACCTTTTCCCTTTGTCGCTATTTTGCTTTTCGGCATCATTGCAGTGTCGGTCGAACTCGAACTGTTCGGCATGGAGGGAGACGAGAGAATTTTCGGGGGAATGACGGTCGCCGGACTGGGGAACTGTTAAGAGAATCAAAGGCGCCGTCTGACGAAGTTAAGAAACCGGGCAAACCGATCCTCCGCGCAGCCGATATTGCGCGCATGGGCACGTACGCCCGAGCAGTAGATCTCTTGATTGGGTTGCGCGCATGGGTTTCATCCTCGAGCCTCGGTTGTTGTTCGACGCCAGCGTCGGCACGACGACCAAGCAGAACACCGACACGACGGACACCGCGTCCGATGCGTCGAAGTCGACGACGGACAGTTCGTCCACGACGACGCAGGCCGCGCCTGTCGATCAGAGCAGCGCGACCACGACCGACAAGTCCGCGCCATCGACCGATTCTTCGAAGAGCACTGCCGCCGCGACCACGACGGCGACGACCCCCGACACGTCTCCCAGCGCCGCGGCTGCGGCCGCTTCCGCTCAGGCGTCGTCCGATCCCGCCGCCAATACCGGCATCACCAGCGTCCTTTTCGTCGATCCGCGCGTGGCCGACTGGCAGGAACTGGCCAACAGCGTCTCGTCCAGCACCAAGGTCGTGGTGATCGACCCCACGCAGGACGGCCTGACACAGGTCACCCAAGCGCTGCAGGGCATGCAGGGCATTAAGGAAATCGACTTCCTGACCTACGGCCAGTCCGGCTCGATCGAGCTCGGTTCCTCGCCGATCAACGACGCAGTGCTGAACGCCAATGCCGGCGAGATTGCGGGCTGGAGCAATAGCCTCGCGAGCAACGCGCAGATCCAGTTCTGGGGATGCGACGTCGGTGCGGGTGACGCGGGCGCAGCCTTCGTCAACGACTTGCATTCGATCACGGGCGCGGGCGTTGCGGCCTCGACGGATGCCACCGGCTCGGCCGCGCTGGGCGGCGACTGGTCGCTCGAGCGCACCGCTGGCAGCATCACGCCGTCGATGCCGTTCAGCTCGCAGGCCGCCTCGGACTTCCAGGCCGTGCTCGACGAGCCCGTCCCGACCGTCAGCTTCACCAGCACGCCGAGCACCGTGCTGCTGGGCGACAGCTTCTCCGAGACGATCTCGTTCTCCAACACGGCTTCGGCTGCGGCGGGCTACGGGCCGTTCATCGAGCTGTTCGTGCCCAACAGCAGCGCCAGCGGCGAATCGATCTCCCTCACCTCGGCGACCTATCTCGGCTCGTCGGTATCGGTCCAGTCGGTCACGCTCTCCACGACGGTGTCCGGCCACACCGGCGTGCTGGGGGCCATCGATCCGGACGAGCTGACGTCGGGCGGTGTCGCGCAGTTCGTGCAGGCGCCGACGGGTTATCACGCCGGCGACACGATGTACGTGCTGACGCTGCCCTTCGGCAGCTACACGGTCGGCGAGCCTGCGGCGGCCATCACCCTCAATTTCCAGACCAGCGGCATCGGCGAGCTCAGCACGCAGAGCCCGGCCCACGCCACGATCTCGGCCGTCGGCGGCTTCGAGTACGGCGACACGGCCACCAACGCCAACGGCGCGATCCGCGGCACCAGTGGCGTCAACAACCTGGGTGACCCCACCGGCGACGGCCTGGTTACGTCCTCTCCGACCTTCGGGCTGCTGACGGCCACCACAAGCGTCAACACGAGCCACGGCGAGAACGAGACGGCCACCGGCCCGAACTACGTCAACGACTACATCGTGCAGCTGACGCCGGCGCCGGTCACCGACGGCGATGCGCTCTCGAACCTTACCTTCACGCTGACGCTGCCGACGAACGTGGAATATACGGGCAGCGGCCTCACGGCGACGGGCTCGACCTCGGCCGTCTTCACGCCCTTGACGGGACAGGTGAACAACGGGCCCGGCGGCACCGTGACGGTGACCTATTCGAGCCTGGCCAGCGCATCGACCACCAGCTCCGCGGTCGCCTCGACCATCACGATCCCGTTCTACGTGCCGGAGACCAACAACGCCGGCAGCCAGATCCTGGACGACAACGGCACGACCAACCAGGTCGGCCAGCCGGTGACGATCAACCTCAATCCGACTTATTCCTACAGCGCCTCGGCGTGGCACAACACGACCTCCGGCGCCTACGACACGGCTACGACCACCGTGAGCGGAACCGGCGACGGCACCAATCCGTCCTTCCTCGCCAAGTCGCTCGCCATCCAGGAGGGCGACACGCCCAGCGCGCTGCTGCCCGACACGTCATACACCTACACGATCAACTTCCAGGTCTCGGACTACTTCTCGCTCGCCAACCTCATCGTGAACACGGTGCTGAGCGACGGGCTGACGCTCGATACGTCGGTGACGCCGACGCTGACGATCAACAGCAACAACAACGCCTCGGTGAACGGCGGCGCCGCCATATCGTTCGAGACCATCACCAACGGCACGACCGACACGCCGAACGGCCAGACAGTCGCCCTGTCGGGCAGCGGCACCAATGGCGAATGGCAGTATTCGCGCAACGATTCCAACACCAACACGACGGGCGTCGACGGCAGCACCGTCACACCGGGCCAGACGCTGCTGCAGTTCAACATCGCCAAGCTCCTGAGCGACAAGAGCTTCGCGTCGATCCTCACCGGCAGCACGGGCGCGGCCACGACCGGCACGATCACCTTCGGCGTGAAGTCGCTCGACATGTACACCCAGGCGAGCAACACGCTCACCGGCAACATCGACAGCATCCGCGAGGGCGATTCGGTCTCGAGCAGCGTTCTCGGCACCAGCGGCGGCGTGGCCACCAGCCTGGTCAACACCGGCGCCAACAACACCGGCAATGTCACCGACACGTCGGGCCTCACGAACACCGAGGCGCAGGGCAACATGACCCTGGTGATCGCCGACGTGGACGGCAGCGCCTACACAGGCCAGGAGATCCAGGCCGGCGATGAGGTGACCTACGAGCTGACGTACAACCTGACCGCCGGCGACTACGGCAACCTGAATCTCGCGGCCTACCTGCCTCTGCCCGTCTTCTCGGTGCCCGGAAGCTTTACCAACGTCCCCGGGGCCTACACTTTTGCCGCCAACACCTACAAGGTGCTGAGCAACCCGTCGGGCAGCACGACGGCCGTCGTGACGACGAGTTCGGGGGCGAACAGCGTCAACTTCAATTTTGGAACCTACGACGACGTCAGCAATCCCTCGGGCACGAAGGTCCAGGTCGAGTTCACGGTAACCGCCTCGAACTCGCCGTTCGTCGACGGCCTGAAGCTCACCGCGCAGGGACAGAGCGTCTACACCAACGCCAAGTCCGTGACGACGAACGCGGCGGCGATCCAGGCGCTCACGATCGCCGAGCCCGAGCTCACGATCAAGACAGGTGTCGTCTCCGACGTGAGCGACAGCGGCACCGAGCAGTCGACCTCGTCCTTCTCGCCCGACACGGGCGCTGGCAGCGCGACCCCGACGACCATTTTCGACGTCGCGGGCACGACGGTGGGTGCGACCGGCGGCGACACGACCGGCGTCTTCGTCAGCAGCATTCCGACCACGATCGGCAACGCCGAGAACCAGAACCTCACCGGCGCCGACGGTGGCGACAAGGCGCGCATCGTCGAGACGGTGCAGAACACCGGCGCGGGCGATGCCTATAACGTCACCATCAGCGGCACGCTGCCGAGCGGCTACACGACCACCTCGGTCAGCCAGATCACTGTCACGCGGGGCGACGGCGTTCAGCTCGCGACGATCACCGGCGCGACCAACATCAGCAACTTCTTCACCGCGACGACCGGCTACACGATCTCCAACGCCTCGGGCGATTCGAACACCGGCCTCGTGCTCTATGCCGCGGGCGATTCGCAGCATCGCGACATCCTCTTCATCACTTACGACCTGGCGCTCGCCGCGACCCAGGCGCCGGGCGTGACCCTGACCGCGAGCGGCGCCATCGTGAACTGGTCCGGCGCCAACGGGTCCACGGGCTTCGTCACCAACGGCGGCACGGCGGGCGCCACGGCGGTGGGCGACGCCTCGAGCAACCTCAGCGACACGGCCACCATCACCACCACCTCGGCGTCGGTGACCAAGGCGCTGACGGCCGGCGACGATTCGACCAACGTCGCGCTGCCCAACGTCGTGGTCGGCGAGACGCTCACCTATACCGTCACGCTCACCCTGCCCGAGGGCGAGATGACGAGCGCGCAGCTGAACGACACGCTGTCGAACTTCCTCGACGCCTCGACGGCGTCGCTGGTTTCAGTGACGCCTTCCTCGGGCGTTTCCTACACGACGGCGACGCCGACGCTGGGAGTGAGCGGCCAGAACCTCACTGTCGCGCTGGGCAACCTCACCAACACCAACCACGATGCCACGGGCACGGTGACGTTCGTCTACACCGTCCAGGTCA
>Ga0335083_10003955_pt1 | contig 19035 bp, 13 predicted proteins | sample Lox_Sample_42_FD_206716 | JGI IMG/M metagenome (GOLD analysis project Ga0335083, IMG submission 206716) | Soil microbial communities from Loxahatchee National Wildlife Refuge, Florida, United States - Lox_Sample_4.2 | ecosystem: Environmental > Terrestrial > Soil > Wetlands | place: USA...
GCACGGCTTCAACGACGGCGGCGCGCGTCTCTTCGGCGTGAGCGGGCACGTGAAGAAGCCCGGCCTCTACGAGGCGTGCGTCGGGCTCACGTTGCGCGAGCTCATCTACGATCTCGGCGGCGGCGTCCTCGGCGATCGGCCGATCCTCGGCATCATCCCGGGTGGCTCCTCGTGCCCGGTGCACCGCCCCGACGAAGTCGTCAATCACTCGGACCCGCGCTTCGCTCCTTATAACGGCAAGAGCATCCTCGACCTGCCGCTCGGGGTGGACACGTTCCGCATGGTCGGGAGCATGCTCGGCACCTGCTGCGCCATCGTCCTCTCGGACGCGGCCGACCCGGTGCTCGCCCTGCACAACCTGATGCGCTTCTACCGCCACGAGTCGTGCGGCCAGTGCACGCCGTGCCGCGAGGGCTGCGGCTGGATCGAGCGCATCCTCGACAAGATCGTCGAAGGCGAAGGCACGATCGAAGAGCTCGACCGCGTGAGCGAAATCGCCTCCGACATCACCGGCAACACGATTTGCGCGTTCGGCGACGGCGCCGCGCAGCCCGCGCTCGCGTTCGTCCGCAAATACCGCTCGCACTTCGAGGACTACATCTTGAACGGCGCGAAATCGCAGACACGAAGGCTCACGCCATGAACCTCGTCGGCAACGTCTTCTTCGCCCTCATGGCGGGCATCAGCCTGCTCGGTGCCATCGGCACCGTGGCCTCGCGCAACCCGATTCGCAGCGCGGTCGGCTTGCTCGCGACGATCATCGGCATCGCCGGCTTGTTCCTCGAGCTCAAGGCCGAGTTCATGGCGGCGATTCAGCTCATCGTGTACGCGGGCGCGGTCGTCGTGCTCTTCGTCTTCGTCGTGATGCTGCTCGGCCCCGACGCGAGCAAGGCTCCGAGCGGCCCGCCGCGCGGCTGGGCGGCGCGCGCGATCGGCGGGGTGGCGATGGGCGTCTTCGGACTCGTCACCGGCTACCTCGTGTTCGGCGCCACCAAGTCGCAGACGCGGCTGCCGATCGTCACGTCCGAGCACGGGAGCCTCGAGCTCGTCGGGCGCGAGCTCTTCACGAAGGAGCTCGTGCCGTTCGAGCTCACGACGGCGCTCCTCATCGTCGCCGTCGTCGGCGCCATCGCCGTCGCCCGCGCCCACGTCGAGAAGCGCTTCAAGGCGCCGAGCAACAAGCCGGCCGCCCATCGCCTCTTCCACGGCCCCTTGCACCCGCGTGACGCGGGTCATCCCCTCCCGAAGGAGCACGCCTGATGGCTTCGCTTGGCATGGTGGTCGAGCACTACGTGCTCCTCGCGGGCGTCATCTTCACGCTCGGCGCCATCGGTTTTCTGGTGCGGCGCAACGTGCTCGTTCAGCTCATGAGCATCGAGCTCATGCTGAACGCGGTAAACCTCGCGCTCGTCGCGTTCAACCGCACGCACCCCGGCAACATGACCGGGCAGGTGTTCGCGTTTTTCATCATTGCCGTGGCGGCGGCCGAAGCGGCCGTCGGCTTGGCAATCGTGCTCGCGTTCTATCGCTTGAAGAACACGGTCATGAGTGACGAAGGGGATCAGTTGAAACTGTGATCTGCTCTTCCAAGACCGCCAGCTCATTTCGGGCGGGGCTTCGCCCCGCCGTCAAAACCGCTACGTCGCCGGCCGGCTCGAGCGGCACCGCGAGCCTTTAAATGGAAGCTCTTCTCTCTCTGTTCCCTCCGAACGACGTGACGCTGCTCGCGTTCATCGTGCTTTTGCCGCTCATCGGCGCGGCCATCAACGGCATCTTCGGCAAGCGGCTCGGCAAGGAAGCCGTCGTGCTGATGGGGCTCACGGCCATCGGCGTGTCGTTCCTCTTGAGCGTCATCGCCTTCTTCATGCTGCAGGCGACGCAGACGGAAGAGCACGCGGCGCACCTCGCCTGGAAGGGCTGGGACTGGATCACGCTCGACACGGGCTTCGCGCTCGCGCGGCTCTCGGTCTCGTTCTCGATCGACGCGCTCAGCGGAACCATGGCGCTCGTCGTGACGGGCGTCGGCTTCCTCATCCACCTCTACTCGTGGAAGTACATGGAGGAGGATCCGGGGTTTCATCGCTTCTTCGCGTACCTGAACCTCTTCATCTTCTCGATGCTCGTCCTCATCCTCGGGGACAGCCTCCCGGTCCTCTTCGTCGGGTGGGAGGGCGTCGGTCTCTGCAGCTACCTGCTCATCGGCTTCTGGTTCGACGGTGAGCAGAACGCCGCCGCCGGCAAGAAGGCGTTCATCACGAACCGCATCGGCGACTTCGGTCTCTTGGTCGCGATGGGCCTCATCCTCTTGTCGACGGGCGCGCTCGACTGGAACGGCATCGAGGCGAACCGCATGCACCTGCTCGACGGCATGCAGATTTTCCCGAACCTCGGCTGGCTCGGCCTGCCGAACGGCATCACCGTCAGCCGCGCGACGCTCGTCGGGCTCGCGCTCTTCCTCGGCTGCGCCGGCAAGAGCGCGCAGATCCCGCTTTACGTGTGGTTGCCCGACGCCATGGCCGGCCCGACGCCGGTGAGCGCGCTCATCCACGCCGCCACGATGGTGACGGCGGGCGTGTACCTCGTGTGCCGGCTTTCGTTCGTGTTCGTGCTGAGCCCGTTCGTGATGTGGCTCGTCGCCGTCATCGGCGCGTGCACGGCGCTCTTCGCCGCGACGATCGCCTTCGCGCAGAACGACATCAAGAAGGTGCTCGCCTATTCGACGGTGAGCCAGCTCGGCTACATGTTCCTCGGCGTCGGCGTCGGGGCGTTCACGGCCGGCTTCTTCCACGTCATCACGCACGCGTTCTTCAAGGCCTGCCTCTTCCTCGGCGCGGGCTCGGTGATCCACGCCATGCACGCGCGCATCCACGACAACGACCAGTCGCAGGACATGCGCAACATGGGCGGCCTGCGCCGCTACCTGCCGATCACCTTCTTCACGTTCCTCGCGTCGTGGGCGGCGATTTCCGGTATCCCAGGGACGAGCGGCTTCTTCTCGAAGGACGAGATCCTGCTCTCCGCGTTCTCGTCGCACATCGGGAGCGAGGGGCACCTCATCGGCGGTCAAGAGCCGCTCTGGGAGTGGCCGAAAGCGACGGGCCCGGTGCTCTACGCGATCGGCCTTTTGACCGCCGTGATGACCGCGTTCTACATGTCGCGGCTCTTTTTCGGGATTTTCTACGGCGAGTTCCGCGGCTGGAAGATCTCGAAGAAGTGGCACGCGCCGCACGGCCACGATCATCACCACCACGAGCACGAGACGCCCGGGCCGAGCATGAAGGGTCCCGAGCCGCACGAGTCGCCGTGGCAAATGTGGGTCCCGCTCGCGATCCTCGGCACCCTCGCCGTGGTCGCCGGCTTCCTGAACGCGCACCTGCTCAAGATCGACCTCTTCGACGAGTGGCTCGCGCCCGTGTTCAAGACGGCGAGCTCGGCGGTCGTGCGCACGGAAGACGTCCCGGAGTTCGCTTTCGTGGGCGCGGCCGTCGCGGCGTGTGTCGCCGGTATCGGCGGCGCGTATTGGGTCTATATCGCGCAGAAGGGCGCGCCCGCGCGCGCGTTCGCCGAGGGCTCACCGGGCCTCTACCGCCTGGTGCAGGACAAGTGGCGCATCGACGAGTTCTACGAAGAGACCTTCATCGGCGGCGTCGATTTGCTCGCCGTGATCGCGACCGCGATCGACAAGTGGGTCGTCGATCTCGTCATCGCGCGCTTCGTTTCGGGCGTGATCGCGTTCGTCGGCGGCGTGTTGCGCTTCGCGCAGACGGGCCGTGTCCAGGCCTACGCGTTCACGATGGTGCTCGGCATGGGCGGCCTCGGCTGGTTCTTCTTCGTGCCGCACGCGGCTTACCGCCTCGACGCCGACGACCTCACCGGCAAGTACACCGTCCACGCCCTGCCCGGGGCGAGCTACCAGTATCTCTGGGACGAGGACGGCGACGGCAAGTGGGACGACGACGGCAAGTTCGGCAACAAGCGTGACGTGAGCTTCGAGCTCAAGCCGGACGAAACCAAGACCGTGCGGCTCGCGGTGCGCAACGCCTTCGGCCTGCCCGTCTCCCGCGACATCACCGTGCATCGCCCGCGCCCCGATCTCTCGGGCGCCGATCCGAACGCCATTCAAGTGCTCGAGCCCGGCGCGAGCGGCAAGCCACCCGCCGGTCAAGCGCCGGCCAAGCGCCCCACGCCTTCCCATCCGTGAAGCCATGAACACTGCCGGCACTTTCTTCGCTCTCGTGCCCTACGCGCTCGCCTTCGCGCTCGCCGCGCTCCTGCCTCGTCGGCAGAGCTTCGCCGAGCGCGTCGGTCTCGGTTCCGTCGCGGCGCTCTCCGTGCTGCTCGTGAAAGGCCTCTGGCCCGGCGCCGAACCGGACGTGAACCCCGCGGGCGAGTGGAAATACCTGCTCGACGTGATCGTGTTCGTGCCGCTCGCCGGCGCCGTGCTCGTGCTGTTCCTGCCGCGCCAATCACCCGCGCTGCTGCGGAAGTTCACGTACGCGGTGCTCGCGATCGACTTCCTCGCGTCGCTCGGCCTGTTCTCGGCGCCGATGACCGCGGGCTGGCATTTCCAGCACATCGAGGAGTGGATCCCCGTCTTCGGCATCCGCTACCACGTGGCGGTCGACGGCGTGAGCTTCTGGCTCATCCTGCTGACGACGCTCACGACGCCGATCGCGCTCCACGTGTCCTTCGGCTCGGTGCAGACGCGCATCAAGGATCTCTGCTTCGCCTACCTGATGCTCCACGGCGCGATGCTCGGCGCCTTCGTCTCGCTCGATCTCTTCCTCTTCTTCGTTTTCTGGGAGCTCTTGCTCGTGCCGATGATCGTCCTCATCGGCGTGTGGGGCGGCGTCGAGAAGATCAAGGCCGCCTACAAGTTCTTCCTCTACACGATGACGGGCAGCATGCTGATGCTCGCCTCGATTTTGTACCTCGTGTACACGCACAACAAGCTCGCCGGGTACCCGAGCTTCGACTACCTCGCGCTCCAGCGCATCGCGTTGCCGCCCGGCGCGGCGGCGTGGCTCTGCTTCTTCGGCTTCTTCATCGCGTTCGCGATCAAGGTGCCGATGTTCCCGCTCCACACCTGGTTGCCCGACGCGCACGTGCAGGCGCCGACGGGCGGCTCCATCGTGCTCGCGGCGATTCTCCTGAAGCTCGGCACGTACGGCTTCGTGCGCTTCTGCATGGGGATGTTCGGCGGCGTCGCGTGGTCGGCGTCGGCGACGCTCGGCGGTTTCGCGGTGTTCGGCGGCATCCTCTACGGCGCGCTCGTCGCGTGGAAGCAGGACGACGTGAAGCGCCTCGTGGCGTATTCGTCCGTCGCGCACATGGGCTTCGTGATGCTCGGCCTTTTCGCGGGCAACCAGGCCGGGGTGCAGGGCAGCTTGCTCCAGATGCTGAACCACGGCGTCTCGACCGGGGCGCTCTTCCTCTTGGTCGGCGTCATCTACGACCGCCGCCACACGCGCCTCGTGCGTGAGTTCGGCGGCCTCGCGAAGGTGATGCCGATCTACGCGGCGCTCTTCGTGCTCGTCACCATGTCGAGCATCGGCGTGCCGGGCACGAACGGCTTCGTCGGCGAGTTCATGATCGTGATGGGGACGTTCACGTCCCAGGTGCTCGGGCCGAAGCACAGCATCAGCCAGGGCGTCGGCGCGGCGTTCGGCGTCGTGCTCGCGGCCGTGTACATGCTGAGCGTCGTGCAGAAGATGTTCTTCGGACCCATCACCAACGACAAGAACCGCGGGCTCAACGATTTGAACGTGCGCGAGACGGTCGCGCTCGCGCCGCTCGTCGCGCTCGTGTTCGTGCTCGGCTTCTTCCCGAACCTGTTCCTCTCGCGCATGCAGCCCGCCACGGCCACGCTGCTCGATCGGTTCGTCGAATCACGGCAGGTCTACAACGAGATGGGTCCGGAAGCGGATCCGGTGCTGAAGCCGCGTCGCGGCGGCCCGTTCGAGATCGGCTATCCGGAGGCTCCGACCAAGGCCAACGGAGCCGGCGCCGAAGGAGGCGCCGAGGCCCTGAACGTTCGCGCGCAGAAGGCGGGAGGTGCGCCGTGAACGCGCTCATGCCCGCGGCTCCGATCCTCGTCGTCGCGCTCGGCGCGCTCCTGCTCATGCTGGCCGAGGCGTTCGGCGCGCCGGCCAAGGCCGTGCCGGCGGGCAGCGACCTCAGCGTGGACCCCACCGCCGGTCGCTCCGGTGAGCTCGCCGCCGTCGCGAGCGTCGTGCTCTTCGCGGGCGCGATCGCGAGCCTCGCTCTGTGGTGGGCCGGCGTGGCGGACGTGACGAGCACGGCGCTCGCGCCGTACCTCGTGATGGATCGCTTCTCGCTCTTCTTCTGCTTCACGCTGTGCGTGGGCGGCGGACTCGCGGCGCTCCTCGCGGGCGGCTACTTGCCGGAACACGGGCTCGATCGCGGCGAGTTCTTCCCGCTGATCCTGTTCTCGACGGTCGGGGCCATGGCGCTCGCGGCCGCGGGCGACCTGCTCACGCTGTTCGTCGCGCTCGAGACGATGTCGCTCGGCGTCTACTGCATGATCGGCCTCCGCCGAGGCAGCACGCGCGCGAGCGAAGCGGCGCTCAAGTACTTCTTGCTCGGCAGCTTCGCCGCGGCGCTGATGCTCTTCGGCGGCGCGCTCCTCTACGGCGCGACCGGTCACACCGATCTCGCCGGTATCGGCACCTCGCTCCGCACCATGGTCGGCGCCCCGGGAGGCGGGACGGCGCTCGCCATCGCCGGCATCGTGCTCATGCTCGTCGGCCTCGCCTTCAAGGTGAGCGCGGTGCCGTTCCACATGTGGACGCCCGACGCGTACGAAGGCGCGCCCACGCCGACCACGTCGTACATGGCCGTGGCGGTGAAGAGCGCTGCGTTCGCGGTGTTGCTCCGCGTCGTGCTCACGTCGTTCGGCGGCGCGGAACTCACGAGCTGGGGCTCGGGCTGGCCGCCGGTGCTCGCGGTGCTCGCCATTCTCTCGATGACGGTGGCAAACCTCGTCGCGGGGCGGCAGGCGTCGGTCAAGCGCATGCTCGCGTACTCGTCGATCGCCCACGCGGGCTACGCGCTCGTCGGCATCGTCGCCGCGGCGAACAAGCCGGAGCTCGCCTCGAGCGTCCTTTATTACATGCTCGCGTACACCGTCTCGACGGTCGGCGCGTTCGGCGCGCTCGTGCTCTGCGGCAGCCGCGGCGCCGAAGCCGTTTCGTACGCGGATCTCGCGGGCCTCGGTAAGCGACACCCGCCCGCGGCGCTCGCATTTTCGCTGTTCCTGCTCTCGCTCGCGGGCTCGCCGCCGACGGCCGGCTTCTTCGGAAAGCTGTACGTCTTTTCCGCCGCGATGGACGCCGCGCCCGAAAATCCGATCCTCTACTATCTCGTCGTCGCGGGTCTCCTGAACAGCGTGATCGGCGCCTACTACTACCTCCGCGTGCTCGTGTTCATGTACATGCGCGAGCCGGAGCCGGGCGCGCCGGTGGCGAAGCCGATGCATTCCGGATACGTCGGGTTCGCGATCGCCGTGGCCGCGATCCTCGTGCTGCTCCTCGGTCTGCTTCCGGGTTCGTCGCTCGACATCGCGCGCGCGGCGACGCTCGCCGGACCGTGAGCATGCGAGCCGTCGCGTTCGGGTGCGTCGCTTTGCTGCTGTGCGCTCCCGCGTGCAGCAAGCAAAAATCGGAAACGGCGGCGGCGGCGCCGTCGGGCTCGCTCAAGCCGGCCGCGCCGCTCCCCGCGCCGGTCGCGTCGGGGCTGCCCGATCCCGAACTCGTGAGCTCGTTCGTGAACCCGAACAAAGAAAAGCCGTACGCCGGCCCGACCGGCACCGTGCGCGGGCGCGTGGTCGCCAAAGGGGACGCGGCGATCGATTTGCCGCAAATCCTCGCGAAAATCCCCGCGACGTGCCCCGACGCGAAGAGCACGTACGGTAAGCTCTTTCGCGAGGGACCGGACCGGAGCCTCCCCGACGTGCTCGTCGCCGTCACCGGTTACAACGGCTACGTCCCCGAGAAGGAGCCGGCGCAGCGCGTCGAGGCGAAGGACTGTGTCTTCGCGACGCGAACGCTCGCGCTCACCTTCGGCCAGCGCATCGACGTCGTGAGCGGCGACAAGGACACGTACATTCCCGAGCTCCTCGGTGAGCACGGGCAACCGCAGATCGTCGCCACGCCGCACGCCGGAACCGCGAGCCCCCTCTACCCCACGCACATCGGCCGCTTCGCCCTGATCGACGATCTGAAGCTCTTCATGACGGCAGACGTGTACGTCGTGAAGTTTGCGACGCACGCGGTCACGGGGATGGACGGCCGCTTCGAGATCACCGGCGTTCCGGTCGGAGCGGTTCACGTGAACGCGCTCTTGCCGGCGACGGGCGCGACGGCTTACCGCGAGGTGAGCGTCACCGCGAACAAGCCCACGGACGAGATCGTGTTCGAGCTCGGCTTCGACGCGGCCGATTACGCGAAGCGGAGTGCGGGTGCCCCGCCGAGCGCGAGCGCGGCGGCGACCGCGAGCGCGAGTGCCAGCGCTACCGCGACCGGAAAGGGCGCCCCGTCGGCGAAGGCGCACCCGCTGCCGGCGCCGCGCCCGTCGGCGCATTGACGCGCTTCGCCGACGCCGCGCCGCAGCCCCGGTGGCCGCAAGGCGGGCGTCTGATCGATTGCTGACTCGTTTCGGGGCCCTTGCGTTACATGCGATCGATGGGCCCCAGCGCGTTTTGGTTTCGCGAATTTTTGGTGGCGTGCCTAGAAACTAGGCGCCGCGCGCGTCGCTCGCGCGGCGCACCCGCGATGGTGCTCGGGTCGGCGCTGCTCGCGCTCGCCTGCTCGGCCAAAGTCGACGCGCCTGCCGACACGACGGGCGGCGCACACGGTGGCGCGGCGGGCGCCGGCGCGACGGCCGCGATGAGCACGGCGAGCGGCGGAGCCGCGGGTAACGCCGCGGCGAACGGCGGCGCGGCCGGCATGGCTTCGCTCTCGTGTCCGGCGGGCCAAGCGGTGTGCGGCGGCGCGTGCGCGAACCTCCAGACGGACGGTGCGCATTGCGGCGCCTGCACCACCGCGTGTGCGAACGGCATGACGTGCCAGAACGGCGCGTGTCAGGCGCCGTGCGGCAGCGGACTCACCTCGTGCGGCGGCACGTGCCTCGACACCGACACGTCCGCGCAGAATTGCGGCGGCTGCGGCATGGCGTGCGGCGCGGGCCAGACGTGCGTCGCCGGCAAGTGCGCTTGCCCGAGCGGCGGCATCCTCTGCGGCACGAGCTGCGTCGACACGCAGACCGACGGGCAGAACTGCGGCGGTTGCGCGAAAGCGTGCGGCGCCATGCAGACCTGCACGGCGGGCGCCTGCGCGTGCTCGAACGGGCTTTCGGCGTGCGGCACCGCGTGCGTCGACACGACGACGAGCAACGACCATTGCGGCGGCTGTAACCAGCCGTGCCAAAACGGCATGACGTGCTCGGGCGGAGCTTGCCAGTGCGCGGCGGGTCAAACGGCGTGCAGCGGCGCGTGCGTCGACACGACGACGAACGCCGCCAACTGCGGAGCCTGCGGCACGGCGTGCTCGATGGGACAAGTTTGCCTGGCCGGCGTGTGCACGGGCGCGGGCGGCGTCGGCGCGGACGGCTGCACCGGCGGGCTCGCGGAGAACCTCACGTTGAGCCGCATCGACGCGTTCCAGAGCACGCAGATCAGCATCATGACGAGCGGCGCGGAAGTGCCGGCGACCATGCGCAACACCGATCTCGTGGCCGGCCGCGAGACGGTATTTCGCCTGTTCGTGACGCCCGGCTCGAGCTTCGCCGCGCGCGACATCTCCGCGCGCGTCACGATCGTGAACGACGCCGCGAGCGACGAATTTTTCACGAAGCAAACGGTGAGCAAGGCGAGCACGATCGACGACGCGAACTCGACGATTCAGGTGACCGTGCCGGCCGACAAGATCACGGCCGACAGCCAGTACCACGTCGAGCTCGTCGAGTGCTCGACCCTCGCGTCGGGCGACGCCGCGGCGCCGCGCTTCCCCACGACGAACGATCTGTCGCTCGGCGTGCGCACGACGGGCGGCCTCAAAATCACGGTGATCCCCATCAGCATCGGCGGCAAGGCGCCGCCCACCGACGACACGTTCTACGACCAGTTTCGTAGCTACATGCTCGCGATGTACCCCATCACGGCCATCACCATTTCGGCGGGCACCGGCATCACCTTCGCGGCGCCGTCGGGCTCGGATTGGAGTCAGCTCGACTGGAACGGCATGCTCGATTCGGTGCGCTCGAAGCGCCAGTCGGACGCGCCGGCGGCGGACGTCTACTACTTCGGGATGATCATGCCGACCGACACCTTCCAGCAGTTCTGCGGTCGGGGCTGCACCGCGGGCATCGGCTTCGTCGCGCAGCAGAACGACGCGGGGCACCGCGCCGCCGTCGGGATCGGCTGGAGCGGCGCGCAAGCTCAGGTCACGATGGCGCACGAGGTCGGGCACAACCACGGTCGCAATCACGCGCCGTGCGTGCCGCAGGGCGAGAGCATCAGCGGCGTCGATCCGTATTACCCGTATCAGGGCGGGGCGATCGGCGTGTGGGGCTACAATTCGAACCTGAAGATGCTGCTGAACCCGACGGGCGTCACGGACATCATGGGCTACTGCAGCGATCAGTGGATCAGCGACTACACGTACGACGGCCTCGTCAATCGCGTCGCGTTCGTGGACGGGGCGCAGCGCGTCGTCGAAAATCCGGCCGCGCTCGCGCGGTTTCGCACGCTGCTCGTCGACGCTCACGGGCCGCGTTGGGGCTTGCCGAGCGACGGGCTCGTGCTGCCCGAGGGCGAGCCCGAAACGGCCGAGATTTTCGACGCCAAGGGCGACGTGATCGACTACGTCACCGTCTACCGTTCGATCGTCTCCGACATCGACGCGGCGTCGATCATGGTGCCGGAGCCCCAGCCCGGCTGGTACGCGATTCAGGTGAGCGGTTCGACGCCGCACCCGTTCGCGGCGGCGGTCGCCATCAAGAAGGGCTTTTAGCGCGCGCTCGGCTGCTCCTCGCTCGGCGCGGGCCCGCCGAGGTGCATGGCGAGTCCGTCGTCGAGCGCGGGCGTGAGCACGTTGCCGCCCGCCGCCCACACGCCGCCACTGGGATCGACCCACACGCTGTGCAGCGACTCGGCCGCGGTGAAGTCGAGCCCCGGGTCGACGGGCGTGAACACGCCGTCCACGCCGTGGTACACGCTGCCGCCGTAGCCGACGGCCCAGACGCTCGCGTCCGGCGCGATGGACACGCCCTGGAGGAGCGGCGCGCCTGCCGGTGTTTCGTCGACGAGCCCGTTCTCGTTCGCCGCGAGGATCACGCCGCTGCTGCCGCCGCCGACCATCACGACCGCGCCGTCGCGCGCGTGCACGGTGAAGAGCGTCTCGCTGCCGCCGGCCTGCACCAGCGTGAAACCCGCGAGCGCCGAGCCGCGCAAGACGGCGCTGCTCGCGCCGACCACCCACACGTCGTCGGCGGACGTGCCCCACACCTTGAAGAGCCCGGGCGTCTCGCCGTGGTCGTTCACGGGCAGCACGCCGTCGAGCGGGACGGCGCTGAACGCGGTGCCGTCGAAGTGCCACACGAAGCCGTTCTTGCCGTCGACCGAGCCGACCGCGTACACGTCGTCGTCCGCGGCGGCCCACACGCCGAACACCGTCGCGGCGGCGGGGCCCGGCGTGTCGAGCGCCGCGAACGCCCCGCCGTCGTAACGGAGCACGAGCGCGTTCGACCCCCCGAAAAACACCGGGCCCCACGCCGTCGGGTGGACCCACCAGAGGTCGCCGGACACGCCCGTCGCGCGCTGCTCCCACGCGTGGCCGTCGGAATGCAGCACGAGGGGGCCGCTCCCGTCGTCGGCTCCCGCGAGCCAGACGTCGTTCGAGTCGGTGCCGCTCACGCCGAGAAACGCCGCGTTCGGCGCGCGGGCGACGAAGCTGAAGGCTTGGGCTTCGTCGAGCGGAGCCGGGCCCTTGCTCGCGCAGCCGCAGAGCCACGCGGCGACGAAGACCACGGAGTTCGAGCGCGTGGTCATGGCGCGGCGAGATCCGCTCCGCTCACGAGCACCTCGCGCTCGTCTTCGCCGCTCGCGCCGGCGTCCGTGGACGCGGTCACGTGAATCAGAACGGGGAGGCCGCTCCGCGTCTCGTCGGGGCCGAACAAGCCGCCCGTCATGATCGTCACCGGCACGAGGTCGCACACGTTGCCGGCGTCGTCACAAGCGAAGAGTTGCGGGCGCACGGGCGGCGGCGCGTCGATTTCGTTGCCGCCCGTCTCGTCGGTGAGCGTGAAGCCGACGTAGGCGCGGATGCCGAAGCCGAGGGTGCGCACGCCGACCAAGACGTGCGTGCCGCCCTGGCCGAAGGTGTGCAGATCGAGCTCGGCGTCGGCGGCGAGCGGCGCGAAATCGAGGCCGTCGGGTCCGCCCGGCACGCCGAGCTCGACGTTGTTCGGCGCCGGCGCCGGGGGCGCGGCCGCGTCTTCGGAACGCCCCGAAGAGCAGGCGCCGAGCGCCGCGGCGAAGAACAAGGTCGCGAGGAATCGCATCCGCCACCGGCATTCGAGCAGGAACCGTACCCGCGCGCGCGAACACCGCGAGTCGAGGCGTGGAGTCGCCGAAAACGAGGGCGGCACTCTCCTTGCTTAGTCCACGGCCACGCGCGGATCCGGGCGAATTCCTGTGCCGGAATGTGCCAAAGCGGCCGAAACCAAGCCCGGAATGTCCGACTCGACCACTGACGACCTCTCGAAGGGACGACGACGATGAAGCACTACGTTCGAGCTTATTGGGTGGGGTTCTTGGCGGCCGCGAGCGTCATCGCTGGAGCGACCCGGGCGGAGGCGTGCGGCGGTTTCTTCTGCTCGCAGGTGCAGCCCGTCAATCAAGCGGCCGAGCGCATCATCTTCGCCGACAACGGCGACGGGACGCAGACGGCCGTGATCGAGATCATGTATCAAGGGCCGTCTCAGCATTTCTCGTGGGTCCTGCCGATTTCGTCCGTGCCGATGGGGAGCCAAATCAAGGTGGCGTCCGACATCGCGTTTCAGCGGTTGCAAGCGGCGACCAATCCCCAATACACCCTGACGACCTCGGTCGAGGGCACCTGCAAACCCGAGCCGACGCCCCAATACACCGGCGCCGGGGGCAGCTCGAGCGGCGTCCTCGAGGCCTCCACGGGCGGCACCGGCGGCGGCGCGGCGGGCGGCGGCGTGACGGTCGAAGCGAGCGGCGTCGTCGGCTCGTTCGATTGGACCGTGATCTCGCTCGACACGAGCGTCACCGACCCGGCTTCCGCCGCGGTGAAGTGGCTCGGCGACAACGGCTTCGACGTGCCCGCCGGAGCGCCCGATTTGCTCGGGCCCTATCTCGCCGACGGCTTGTACCTGCTCGCGCTGAAGCTCACCAAAGGCTCCGATACGGGCTCGATTCGCCCGATCGTGCTCACGTACGCGGGGACGCAAGCGTCGATTCCGATCAAGCTCACGGCAGTCTCCGCGAACGACAACATGGGCGTGATGACGTGGCTCCTCGGTGATTCGCGCGCGGTGCCGCAGAATTACCTGTCACTCGAGCTCAACGAAGCGCGCATCGACTGGTTCAACGCGTCCCTGAACTACAACGACGTGGTCACGGCCGCCGCGGACGACGCCGGCGGCCAGGGCTTCGTCACCGAACTCGCCGGGCCGACCGACCCGCTCGCGAACGTCGTGTGGGGTCCGAGCGACGACGCGACCTGGAACGCGGTGAAGTCGCGGACGTACTCGAGCTTCGACGACGTTCTGCAGACGACGCAGGAAGTCTACGGCTCGTACGACGGCTATTGGGACGCGGTGCAGGCGGTGGTGACCCTGCCGGACGGCGTGACGTTCGCCGACTTCAAGCAGTGCACGAGCTGCTACTCCGGGCAGATCCAGGTGCCGCCGGCGCAGCTCATGGATCAACTCCAGACGCTCGTCATCGACCCGATTCGCGACGTGCAGACGCTCGTGAGCTCGCACCCGCACGTGACGCGCCTTTACACGACGATGTCGGCGGACGAGATGACGCTCGACCCGCTCTTCACGTTCAATCCGGATTTGCCCGACGAGAGCAACGTGCACACGGCGACGCGCGTGATCGAATGCAATCCGGACATTTATCAATCCGACGCCCCGTGGCGGATCGAGCTGCCGCAGGGCGGCGTCGTGCGCGGCACGCCGAGCACGACCGGCAGCTGGCCGACCGCGCTCTCGAATCAGCCGCCGAACCGCGTCATCACGCGCCAGAGCGACAGCGGCGACGGCAAGACGATCGAGGACAACACGGACGCGATCAACGCGGCGCTCGACGCCTACAACGCGTCGCTCCCGCCCACGCCGGCGAGCAGTGCCGGCGGCAGCGGCGGGAACGGAGGCACGACGGGCGCCGGGACCGGCGGCGTCGCCACGAGCGGAGGCAACTCGAGCGCCGGCACGAGCGGCACGGGCGCCGCGGGCGGAGTCTCCGGAAGCTCGGGCAGCGCGGCCACGGCCGGCAGCACGAGCAACGGCGGCGCGAGCGGGAGCACGCCTGCGGGGCAAAGCGAACCGTCGGGTCACGAGTCGGGCGGCGGGTGCGCGCTCGCTCAGAGCGGTCCCGAAGAACCGTGGGCCGCGTTGTTCGGCCTGGTGCTCTTCGGGTTCTGGCGCCGCCGCAAGGGATGAGCCGCGTCGTCGTGTCGTTCGGTTACGGGAGGAGTTGGTGGATGAAACAGCGAATTTTATCGAGCTTGGTGGGCTTGACGGTGGCGGCCTCTGTCGTCGGCACCACCACGCGGGCGCAGGCGTGCGGCGGGTTCTTCTGTTCGCAGGTGAACCCGGTGAACCAAGCGGCCGAACGCATCCTCTTCGCCGACAACGGCGACGGCACGCAGACGGCGGTGATCGAGATCCTCTACCAGGGGCCGTCGCAGCACTTCTCTTGGCTCTTGCCGATTTCGTCCGTGCCGACGAGCGACCAAATCAAGGTGGCTTCCGAGACGGCCCTGCAGCGCCTGCAGCTCGCCACCGACCCGCAATACACGATGACCACGACCATCGAGGGCACCTGCAAGCCCGGGGACGACACCGTCGGGGCGCCCGGTGCCCTGGCGGGTGAGGGGGGTGAGGGCGGCGCGGCTTCGGAAGGCGGAGGCAACGGCGTGCACGTCGAGGCGAGCGGGGTGGTCGGCTCGTTCGATTGGGCCGTGATCTCGCTCGACACGACCGTGAGCGATCCCGCGTCGGCGGCCGTGAGCTGGCTCGGTGACAACGGCTACGACGTGCCGCAGGGAGCGCCGGATTTGCTCGGGCCGTACCTCGCGGACGGACTGTACCTGCTCGCGCTGAAGCTCACGAAGGGCGCCGACACCGGGTCCATCCGTCCCATCGTGCTCACGTACTCGGGGACTCAGGCGTCGATTCCGATCAAGCTCACGGCCGTCTCCGCGAACGACAACATGGGCGTTTTGACGTGGCTGCTCGGCGAGTCGCGCGCCGTCCCGCAGAATTACCTGTCGCTCGAGCTCAACGAGGCGCGCATCAACTGGTTCAATCCGTCCTCGAACTACGACGACGTCGTCAGCGCCGCCGCCGACGACGCGGGCGGGCAGGGGTTCGTCACCGAGCTTGCCTCGAGCACCGACTCGCTCGCGCACGCCGTGTGGACGCCGTACGACGACGCCAATTGGTCGATCGTCAACGGCTACGAGTACTCGAGCTTCACCGAGCTCATGGACACGACCACGGGTTACCTCAGTGCCTACGACGGCTTTTGGGACGCCGTGAAAGCGGTCGTCACGTTGCCGGACGGTCTCACCTGGGACGAATTCGAGAGCTGCCCGGGTTGCTACGCGGACCAAGTCGAAAATCCGCCCACGAGCGCCGAGCTCCTCGACAAGCTGAAAGAGGTCGTGATCGACCCGTTTCAATACGTGCAGACGCTCGTGAGCTCGCACCCGCACGTGACGCGCCTTTACACGACGATGTCGGCGGACGAGATGACGCTCGATCCGCTCTTCACGTTCAATCCGGATTTGCCCGACGAGAGCAACGTGCACCAGGCGACGCGCGTCATCGAATGCAATCCGGACGTGTTCCAGTCCGACGCGCCGTGGCGCATCGAGCTGCCGCAGGGCGGCGTCGTTCGCGGCTACGCGAGCGACGTCGGCACCTGGCCCGCCGATTTCTCGAACCAGCCGCCGAATCGCATCATCGCGCGCGAAGGCACGAGCGGGCAGGGCAAGACGATCGAAGACAACACCGACGCGATCAACGCCGCGCTCGACGCCTACAACGCCACGCGGCCGCCCCTCGCCGCAACGGGCGGCAACGGCGCCGGCGGCACGAGCACCTCGGGCGGCAGCGGCCCGAGCAGCGGAGCGAAGGGCGGCGGCGCCAAAGGTGGAACGACCCTCGGTGGCGGCAAAGGCGGCACGAACGCCGCGAACGGCGGCGGCGGCGAGGAGACGGCCGGCGAACCCGCGGCGAGCGGCACGGGCGGCACGACAGGAGCCGGTGGCCGAGCGTCGCCGACTCCCCCGGCGCTCGCGGCTCCGAGCAGCCAACACGGCACCGGCTGCAGTGTGGCGCCCGGCGGCGGCTCCGACCGGACGTGGGCGAGCCTCTGCGGGCTCTTCTTGCTCGGAGTTCGGCGCCGCCGCCGCGCGTGAACGAGCCCTGGCGCCGCGTCAGGCCTGCGGCGTGGTTTCGCGCCGCACGCCGTCGCTCGGAACGGCGACGCGAACGACGGGGTCGTGCCCGAAGCGCGCGCGGAAGGTTCGTCGGAGGTTTTCGGAGAGCCGCGTGACGTCCGCCGCGTCGACCAAGACGACGGCGGAGCCGCCGAAGCCGCCGCCCGTCATGCGCGCGCCGACGACGCCCGGCTCGCGCTGCGCCTGCGCGACCACGAAGTCGAGCTCGGGCGCGCTGACTTCGTAGTCGTCCCGCAGCGACGCGTGCGAGCCGTTCATGAGCCGCCCGAACGCGGCGAGGTGTCCGCGCCGGAGCGCGTCGACGGCGGCCGAGGTGCGCGCGTTTTCACGCACGACGTGACGCACGCGCCGGTCGAGGGGTTCGGGCAGGAGCGCGCCCAAGTCGTTGAGCTCTTCGATGCCGACTTCGCGCAGGCTCGTGACGGGACGGCCGCCTCGCCGCAAGAGCTCGAGCGCGCGCCCGCATTCGTCGCGGCGCTCGTTGTAACCGCTGCTCGCGTGCGCGTGGCGCACGCCCGTGTCGCAGACGACGAAACTCACGCCGGATTTCGGCAGCGGCACGGGGGTCACCTCGAGCGACCGGCAGTCGATGAAGAGCGCGTGGCCCGCCCGTCCGAGCGCCGACGCGAGCTGGTCCATCACGCCCGAACGCACGCCGGCATAGTCGTTTTCGGCGCTCTGCCCGACGAGCGCGAGCTCCCGGGGCGGCAGCTCCGCGCCCGCGAGCGTCGTCAGCGCGAGCGCCGTCGCGAGCTCGAGCGCGGCCGACGACGAAAGGCCCGCGCCGAGCGGCACGTCCGAGCTCACGTACAGATCCGCGCCGGCGAGGACGACGCCGCGGGACTCGAGCGTTCGCGCGACGCCTTCGACGTAGTCGCCGAAGTCCCCGCGCCGCTGCCAGGCGTGCGCGAGCACGAAGCTCCGCTCCTTGCCGAGCTCGTGTGAGTAGCAGCGCACGGTCCGATCGCCGCGCCGGGCACCCGCGACGTAGGCGCGCTCGGCGATCGCGATCGGCAGCGCGAACCCCGCGTTGTAGTCGGTGTGCTCGCCGATCAGGTTCACGCGCCCCGGCGCCGAGAAGACCTCCGGCACCGCGCCGAAGCGCTCGTGGAAGGCGCGCGCGACCTCGTGCGCTCGCTCGCCGTCCTTCACGGCCCGCCGCCGCCGAGCGCGTGAGCGAGAGCCGCGCGCCCGTCGTCTCCCGCATGCCGCGCGAGGACTTCCGTGAACAGGGCGAGCCCCGCCGCGCTCGGGGGCAGCGGCTTTGGCGCGAGCAAGCCGAGCACTTCGCCGAAGCGTTTTTGATCGCCGAGCGCGTCGGCCGCCGCGAGCGCCGCGATCCAGGCGTCGCTGTTGGTCGGGTCGGCGGCGAGCACCATTTCGGCCTGCTCGAGCCCGAGCCGCGGCGCCGTCCTCGCGAGGCGGAGCGCGAGCGCGCCGTCCGAGAGGTGAAGCGCGAGCGCCGCGCGCCGCACCCCGGCGAGATCACCGCGCCCGAGGGCTTCGGTGAAGTCGGTCGCTTCGGAGCCGGGAACACGCTCGCCGAGGGTGGCGAGCGCGCCGATCGCGAGGTGCGCGCGTACGGGGTCGTGCTCGAGCTCGGCGGCGGAGAGCAATGCTCGCTGCGCTTCCCGCGACGTGGGCAGGAACGCCGCGAGCCCGTCGAGCCAAGCCCATGCCGCGGGCGGATCGCCCGCCGCGAAGAGCAGCCGCGCGATCAGCACCGTGGCCCGAGGGTCGAGCGGGTCGTCATCGGCGGCGATTTTGGCGGCGGCGAGCGCCTCGCGGGCGCGCCCGAGGAGCTCGAGGCAGCGCGCGCGGCCGAGCCAGGCCGGGGCGTACGTCGGGTCGAGGTTGATGGCGCGCGAGAACGCCGCGAGCGCGGTCGCGGGCCGGGGCGCGCCGTCGCGGCCCGTGCGGCAAGAGACGTCGCCGTAGCGCGCCAGGAGCTCGGGGCTGTCCGGATCGGCGGCCATGGCCCGCTCGAGCTCGTCGAGGGCGCGCTCGCGATCACCGGCGGCGTCGAAAACGCCGGCCCTGAGCGACGCCGCGTACGCCTCCTCGTCGACGGCGCGACCTTCTTCGACGCGCCCGTCGACGATGCGCGCGACGCCGCCCCCGCCGAGACACGACGTGAGAAACACGGAGAGGACCAGCGGTCCTAAGCCAATTCGCGCAGACACCGGACGAGCTCGTCGTTTTCCGCGGGCGTGCCGACGGTGATGCGAAGCTGCCGTGCGAGGCGACCGCCGCTCGCGTGGAAGCTTCGCACGAGCACTCCCCGCGCCGATAG
>Ga0335083_10003958_pt1 | contig 19013 bp, 12 predicted proteins | sample Lox_Sample_42_FD_206716 | JGI IMG/M metagenome (GOLD analysis project Ga0335083, IMG submission 206716) | Soil microbial communities from Loxahatchee National Wildlife Refuge, Florida, United States - Lox_Sample_4.2 | ecosystem: Environmental > Terrestrial > Soil > Wetlands | place: USA...
AGTCGAGCGGCCGCGCGACTACTTGTGCTTCCTTTGCCAGCCGGCGCGACCTTCGACGATGCCGCCGTCGGCGCTCAACGCAACGACCATGCCCGCGTCGGCCATGATGCTGATCATGGGCGCGGTCCACGACGGATCGCTCCACACGGCGCGCCAGGCCGCGTCGCGCTGCGGATCCCGCACCCACAGCCGTCCGAGGCTTGCCACCCATTCGCGGTCGAGCACGTCCATCGCGCCGGCCGTGAGATCCGGCTCGCCTTCGGCGATCGAGCTCGTCGGGTTCTTGCCTTCGACGCGCAGCGCCACCCCGTTCGAGCCCACGAGGAGCCCGAGGTGTCGCTCCGGCTCGCTCGCGCCGCCGACGAACGCCCGCGTCCGCGGCGTCTTCAAGTACTCGAGCTCCCACTGTAGGGGCGTGTAGACGGCCGCGAAGCCGCCGCCCTGCGCGAGCCGGCCGCACACGAGCCAGCGCGTGTCCTCGAGCCGGAGCAGCGACGCGACGTAAGACACGCCGTCGAGCTGCATCGGCCGGACCCAACGTCGCGCCGCCATCGCGAAGAGGAGCGGCGGCGCGCCCGGGCGTTCACCGACGGCCGCGAGCAAATCGTCCGTGCGACCGCTCGCGTGCGTGAACGTCACGTCCGGCTGCGGCGCGCGATGCACTTCGCGCACGCCGTCCGTCGCGTACACGGCGAGCGTCCCTTGTCCGCCGACGAGCCAGCCGCCGGCTTCGTAGCGGCGCACGAACGTCATCTGTCCCGGCAGATTCGCCGTCACGTTGCGCGCGTCGACCCAGGATTGACCGTCCCAGAAGACCGGGCCGGTCGGCGTGAGCGACAAGCAGCGCCCGTCCACGTCCCACGCGGCCGAGAGCACCGTGCGATCGCCGCCCGGCGGGTGGCGCACCGTCCAGAGCCAGCTCGTGAGATCGCCGGGCGGCGCGAGGTTCAAGAGGCTGTTCATCAGACGCTTCGCGGGACGCGGCGGCGTCGAGCTCTCGCTGAGCCACGGCACGAGGCTCGCGGCGAGCTCCTGTCCCTCCTGCGGGCGCCGGTCGGCCTCGATCGACGTGGCACGAGCGAGCAGCTGATCGATCGCGCGGCACGCTTCGACGCGCTGCCGAATTTCGGGCGCGACGTGCTTGCCGTCGAGGATGCTCTTGCGCGTCTTGTTGCGCATCAGCGTCATCGCAGCGATCGGCGTGTTCGCCTCGAAATAATGCTGGCCCGTGAGGGCGAAGAAGATCACGCACGCGAGGCTGAAGACATCGGTGTACGTGCCCACGCCGACGGCGTCGGGCATCACCTGTTCGGGCGCCGCGTAACCGACCGTGCCGACCGGCACGCCGCCGAACGTCGCCGCGAGCCCCTGCGGGCGCGCGATGCCGAAATCGGAGATCTTGAAAATCTCCGCTTCACCGAAGCCGCAGCAGAGGATGTTGCCCGGCGTGAGGTCGCGATGGATCACGCCCACGCCGTGGATGGCGAGCATGCCGGCGGCGAGACAGCGCACGAGATGAGCGGCGCGCGCGGCGTCGAACGCGAAGCCGGTGCGCTCGACGCCGTACGCGATGCGATCCTCGAGCGTGGTGCCCTCGATGCCGCCGTGCACGTACTCGACCGCGAGCCACGGCGTCGCCGGACGCGCCGTGCCGTGGAGCTCGGCGGCGCCCGTGTCGACCAAGCGCACGACGAACGGCGTCGGAGGCACGCGCTCGTTCAAGCGCCCGAGCGCCACCGCTTCTTTCAGCACGACCATGCCCGCGGCGGCGTCGGCGGGGCCCGTGCCGAAACCGCCGCGCACCATTTTGATCACCACCGGCGAGATGCCGTCCGGCGCTTGGCGAAGCGCGAGAAACGCCGTGCCCATGCCGCCTTCGCCGATTTGCCGCTCGAGCCGGTAGGTGACGCCGGGCTGAACCTCGGAGCGGATGACGGTTCCGCTCAGTGAGTTCGGGCTCGGGATGCTCGAGAAGCGGTCAGCCATGGACGCTCGGCCCCCAAATAATGCGCTTTAGGCTACCACGGCGCCGTCAACGCCGTCGCGAGACCTATGTCAATGAAAGTGCCCGGCGTCTCGTTGGTTTTCGGGGGCCCGGCCCCGAAAACGCCGTCAACGCCGTCGCGAGGCCTATCTCAATGAAAGTGCCCGTCCTCGCGCAGGGCGAAGGCGGCGATTTCGATGTCGAAGCGTTCGCTCTTGGCGGGGGCGACGAGCTCGTAGGTGCCGCGCATGGAGCCGAAGGCCGTGTCGAGCGGGCAGCCCGAGGTGTATTTGAAGCTCTCGCCCGGCGCGAGTCGCGGCTGTTCGCCGACCACGCCCGGGCCGCGCACCTCTTCGACACGACCGTGCGCGTTCGTGATGATCCAGTGGCGGTTCAAGAGCTGCACCGCCTCGGGGCTCTCGTTCGTGATCGTGACCGTGTAGAGAAAGAAGTATTCGCGGCGGGTGGGCTCGGAGCGCTCCGGCGAGAAGCGGCACTCGACGTGGACCCGAACTTGGCGCGTGACGGCTTCGGAGCTCGACACCGGTCAATCCTCACCCCGGAGACTCACATTTCTCCACCGGGGCGGGCCAGGGCTTCGGCGACCAGAGCGTTTCGAGCACGGCTACCGACAAGCCGGCCGGCCTGTCAACGGCGGGCGGTTCTGCTGTTTCGTCCGGGGTTCGGCCCCTCGGCTTGACTCTTTTCGCGACCTCTGGCCGGAATCCTCCCCCTTGGCAGCCTGCTACTTCGACGTCGACGGCACGCTGGTTCGGACGAACCTGATCCAGCCGACCGTTTATTACCTTCTCAATCAGGGGACGCCGGTGCAGACCGCGCTCCGCGTCGGCAAGGCGCTCTTCCGTGCGCCGCGCATGGCGTACGCCGAGCTCCTCGATCGTCGCACGTTCAACGAGCTTTTATACAGTGCTTACGCGGGGATGAGCGAAGACCGCCTCGCCGTGCTCGCGGACGAGGTGTTCGACTCGGTCCTGCGGCCGTCGCTCTTCCCCGCGGCGAAAGATCTCGTCGAGAAGAGCCGCGCCGCCGGTCACGAAGTCGTCTTCGTCTCGGGCGCGCTCGATTGGATCGTGCGGCGGCTCGCGAACCATTTCGGCGGCGGCGGCGTGATCGCGAACCGGCTCGAGATGAAGGCGGGCATCGCGACCGGCAAGCTCTTGAAGCCCGTCGTCGCCGGGCCCGAAAAGGCGCGCATCGTGCGTGACCATGCGCGCGAGCGGGGCTACGACCTCGACGACTGTTTCGCCTTCAGTGACAGCTATTCGGACGTTCCGATGCTCAGCGTGGTCGGCCATCCCGCCGCCGTGAACCCCGACAAGCGCCTCGCCCTCTTGGCCCGCGCCTATTCCTGGCCGCTCTTCGATTTGACGGCGCACGCCTGACGCCGTGGAGCGAGCCGACCCTCAGCGACCGAGCGATATCGCATGAATCATCCGTGTTTGGTCACTCTCGAGCGCGACAGCGCGCCGCGCACGCTCTTCTCGGGCGATCGGCTGGTGGAAGTCGATTTGCCGGTCGGCACGCGCGTGATTTACCCGAAGCCCCCGCTCGAGCCGCTGCGCGACCCGGACGCCGCGATCCGTTACGCGCTGAACCACCCGCTCGGCTCCGATCCGCTGCACGCCCGGCTCCGCCCCGGCATGAAGGTGACGATCGCGGTCGACGACATTTCGTTGCCGCTCCCGCCGATGCGCCGCCCGGACGTGCGCGAGCGCGTGGTCACCGTGGTGCTCGAGCTCCTCGCCGATCACGGCATCGAGGACATCGAGATCATCGTGGCGACCGGCGTGCACCGGCGCATGAAGGCGCACGAAATCCGCCACATGCTGGGCGATCGCATCTTCGACGCCTACTGGCCGGATCGGCTCTACAACCACGACGCCGAGGACACGGCGAACCTCGTCGAGATCGGGCGCACGCCGCACGGCGACCCGCTCGTCTTGAACCGGCGCGCGGTCGAGAGCGACCTCCTCATCTACGCGAACATGAACTACGTGCCGATGAACGGCGGCTACAAGTCCGTCGCCGTCGGCCTGTGCGACTACGCGAGTCTGCGCTCGCATCACAATCCCCACTCCATCCGCGCGTCCGACAGCTACATGGATCCGGCGCGTTCGAAGCTCGCGACCGACATCGAGCGCATGGGCCGGCTCGCGCACGAAAAACTCAACGTCTTCACGATCGAGACCACGATCAACAATCGCATGTTCGATCGTTCGCTCGATTTTCTCGTGAAGAACGAGGACGAGCTCACGTCGCGGGAGCGCGCGCTCCTGAAGGCGCTCGTCGTCTCGACGGCGAAGCTGCCGCAGCCGGCGCGTCACGCGATTTTCGACAAGTTCCCCGCGCCGTACGGCATGACGGGCGTGTGGGCCGGAGCCGTCGGCGAAGTGCATGCGCGCTCGGTCGAGCGGAACTTCGAGCAGTATTGCGTGCCGATCGAGGGTCAGGCGGACGTGCTGGTTTACGGCGTGCCGTACATCAGCCCGTACAACGTGCACGCGTTCCTGAATCCGCTGCTCGTGCAGGTGCTCGCGCAGGGTTATCTCTTCAACATGTATCGCGGCGCGCCGCTCGTGAAGAAGGGCGGTACGCTGATTCTGCTCCACCCCTGCACCGACAAGTTCGACCACGAGCAGCACGCGCCGTACGTCGATTTCGTCCATCGCCTCTTGCCCGAGACGCGCGACGCCGTCCTTCTCCGCGAGCGCTACGAAGAGAAGTACGCGCGAGATCCGGCGCTGCTCCAGATGTACCGGACCGGCCACGCCTACCACCCGTCGCACCCGTTTTTCATGTGGTACTGGGGCGAAAACGGCAGGCAGCACCTCGGCCGCGTCATCGTGGTCGGCGCCGACAACGAGTACATCCCGAAGCTCTTCGGTTGGGAGACGTCCCCGAGCATGGAGGATGCGCTCTACCGCGCGAAGAACGGCGAAAATCGCTCGCTCAGCGTGACGGCGCTCCACGTGCCGCCCGTGATCATGGGTGACATGACGCTTCCGGGAGGAGCGACGGGTTGAGCGCGAACGGCAGCTCGAACGGCGCGCACGGCCCGAACGGCGCGCACGGCCCGAACGGCGCGCACGCGGCGAACGGCGCGCTCGAAGCGGTTCGGCGCGGCCCGCTCGAGCTCGGCGCGCTCTTCGCGGGCAAGCGGCTCGTCGTCGTCGGCGGTACGGGCTACCTCGGGAAGACGTGGTGGTCGTTCTTGCTCGCGCACTGGCCGGCCATCGAGCATCTCTATTTGTTGGTGCGTGAGAAGGGGAAGCTCAGCGCGGAAGAGCGTTTCTGGAGCGAGATCGTGCCGACGGCCGTGTTCGATCCGCTGCGCGCGGCTCACGGCGAGCGCTTCGAGGCCTTCATCCGCGACAAGGTGACGCCCGTCGCGGGCGACGTGGTGCGGCCCTTCTGCGGGCTCACCCCCGATTGGCGCGCCGATTTGCGCGGTTCGGTCGACGCGGTCGTCAATGCCGCCGGCGTCGTCGACTTCGACCCCCCGCTCGACGAAGCGCTCGAGGTGAACGCGTTCGGCGTGCAGAATCTGGTCGCCCTCGCGCGCGATCTCGGCGGGCTGCCCTTGCTCCACACGAGCACGTGTTACGTCGCCGGCAGCCGCACCGGCCACGTCGGCGAGACGAATCCGCTCGAGTTTCCGTTCCCGCGCGCCGACGAGCTCGAGCGCGCGCACTGGGATCCCGATCGCGAGATCGCCGAGTGCATGGACGTGGTCGAGCAGGCGCGGCACCGCGCGAGCGACGCGTTCCGGCAGAGTCACTTTCTCGACGAGGCGAAGAAGAACCTCGCGGAGCGCGCCGAACCCGCGCGCGGGCGCGTGCTCGAAAACGAAGTGACGCGCGTGAAGCGCAAGTTCGTCGAAGCGCGCCTGGCCGAAACGGGCATGGAACGCGCCCAATTTTGGGGCTTCCCGAACACCTACACGTACACGAAGGCGATCGGCGAGCAGATCGTCGCGCGCTCGGGCTTGCCCTTCACCATCGTGCGGCCCGCCATCGTCGAGTCGTCGCTGCGCTACCCGATGCCGGGTTGGAACGAGGGCATCAACACGAGCGCGCCGCTCATCTACATCTTGCGTGAGGGCGGCCTGCAGATCCCGGGCTCGGACCATTACCTCGACTTCGTGCCGGTGGACATGGTGGCGGGCGGCATGTGCGCGGCGCTCGGCGAGCTCCTCGAGGGGACGGCCGAGGCCGTGTATCAACTCGGCTCGACGGACTCGAACCCGTGCACGATGCGGCGGTTCTTCGAGCTCACGGGGCTCTACAAGCGGAAATATTACCAGCGCACGCTCCGCGGCGGGCCGCTCCTCGCGTACCTTCAGGCGCACTTCGAGGGCGCGCTCTTGTCGCGGCCGCAATTCGAGAGCTACGGGCCGAAGAAGATCGCGGACGGCGCGCGCAAAGTGGCGGGCTTGCTCGAGCGAGCGCGCGAGCTCGGAGCGCCGAGCGCCCTGCTCGAGCCGGCCACGGGCGCGATCAAGTCGTTCGCGAAGCAGCAAGATCGCGTGGGGAACATCCTCGAGGTGTTCGTCCCGTTCACCGTCGATTATCACTACGTCTTCCGCTGCGATCACGTGCGCCGCGCCGTGAGCCGCCTCGGACCGGTCGAGCGCGAGCAGATCAATTGGGCGCCGGACGGCATCGACTGGCGCGCGTGGTTCTTCGACGTGCACATGCCCGGCCTCGAGAAGTGGGTGTTCCCGCAGATCGACGAGAAGGTGAAGCGCCGCCGGCGCGCGCCCGAGCGCCACGAGACCTTGCCGGCGCTGCTCGACGAGATGGCCGGTCGTTTCGATCTCGCCGTCGCGCTCCAGCGCGCCGAACCGAGCGGCCTCACGCGGCTGTCCTTCCGCGACTGGCGCGACCACGCGCTCGCGTGCGCCGCGCGGCTCGTGGAGCTCGGCGTGAACCCGGGCGATCGCGTCGTGCTCGCGGCACAGAACCACCCCGCGTGGCCCATCGCGTTTTTCGGCATCTTGAACGCGGGGGCCACGGTCGTGCCGCTCGACGCCGCCATCGACGCCGACAGCGCGCGGGCGCTCGTCGACGCTTCCGGCGCGCGCGTGTTCATCGGCGACGCCCAGGCGCGCGCGCGCCTCGAGCTCGCGCTCGCCGGTCGCGTCACGTTCCTCGACGTGCGTGCCGCGGCGGCGCCCGGCGCGCGCGCCGAAGCGAGAGAGGCCGAGCCGAGCGACGTCGCCGCGCTCATCTACACGAGCGGCACGACGGGCAGACCGAAGGGCGTCGCGCTCTCGCACGCGAACCTCACGGCGCTCGTGGCGTCGCTCGCTCCGCTCTTTCCGCTCGACAAGGCCGATCGCGTACTCAGCGTGCTGCCGCTGCACCACACCTTCGAGCTCACCTGCGGCATGCTGCTGCCGCTCTCGCGCGGCGCCCGCATCGTCTACCTCGACGAGCTCAACGCCGAGCGGCTCGAGCACGCCTTGTCCGAGGGGCGCATCACCGGGCTCATCGGCGTGCCGGCGCTCTGGGAAATGCTCGAGCGGCGCATTCTCGCGCGCGTCGCCGAGCGCGGCTCCGCGTTCTCGCGCGTCTTCGACGTGGCGGTCGAGCTCAACCGCACGCTCGGTAAATCGCTCGGCGTGGACGCCGGACGCGTGCTGTTCGGCCCCGTGCACCAGGCACTCGGCGGTCATTTGCGCTTCCTCGTGAGTGGCGGCGCCGCGCTGCCGGAGCGCACGCACCAGCTCTTCGCCGGACTCGGCTTGCACCTCGCCGAGGGCTACGGCCTCACGGAGGCGTCGCCCGTGCTCACCGTCGCCGAGGCGGGGCCGAAGGCGCGCTCCGGTCACGTCGGCCGCGCGATCCCCGGCGTCGAAATCCGCATCGCCGAGCCGAACGCCGAGGGCGTCGGCGAGGTCCTCGCGCGCGGCCCGAACGTGATGCTCGGCTACTCCGACGACGCGGAGGCGACGAGCCACACGATCGATCGCGACGGCTGGCTGCACACCGGCGATCTCGGAAAAATCGACGGCCGCGGGCACCTCGTGATCGCCGGCCGCGCGAAGGACGTCATCGTCGCCTCGAACGGCGAGAACGTGTACCCGGACGATCTCGAAGCGCGGCTCGGACGCGTGCCGCACGTGAAGGAGCTCGCCGTGGTCGGCATCACCGACGGGCGCGGCGGGGAGCGCGTCGCGTGCGTCGGCGTGCCGGAAGAAGACGGCGACGTGCCTCGCGCCGAACGCCACGCGCGCGCCCGCAAAGCGCTCGACGACGCCATCGCGTCTTTGCCGCACGCCCAGCGCCCCGCGACGGTGACGCTCTTCGATCTACCGCTCCCGCGCACGGCGACGCGCAAGGTGAAGCGCGGCGAGCTCCGCCGTCAGGTCGAGCGGTTGCTCGGCTCGCAGGAGGCGCCGAGCAGTCGCTCCGGCGCGTCCGACGTGGCGGCGCAGAGCGTGCGGTCCGCCGTCGCGGCGATCGGCCGTCGCGACGCGGCGAGCTTGCATCCCGGCCAGAGTCTGCGCGGCGATCTCGCTTTCGATTCGCTGATGCTGCTCGAGCTCCTGGTCGCGCTCGAGAGCCAGCACGGCCGCACCTTCGACGCCGAGCGCCTGAACGCGTGCCACACGTTGGGCGACGTCGAGTCGCTCTTGCGCGAGCGTCCCGAGACGCGCCGGCCCGTCGCGACCACGACCATCGTCGACGCCGAGCCGCGCGCCCTCGACGTGCCCGAGCCGCTGCGCGAAGCCGCGATGCACTGGCTCGGACGCGCGCAGCACGGCTTTTACGATCGCGTGCTCACGACCAAGGTGACGGGCCGCGCGCACATTCCCTACAACCGGAACGTCATCGTCGCCGCGAACCACGCGAGCCACCTCGACATGGGGCTCGTGAAGTACGCGCTCGGCAGCTACGGGAGCGAAATCGTCTCGCTCGCGGCGCAAGACTATTTCTTCGAGGGCAATCGCTTCTTGAGCGCTTACTTCGAGAATTTCACGCGCCTCGTGCCGATGCCGCGCAACGGTTCGCTCCGGCAAGGCTTGCGTACGGCGGGCGAGCTCATCGAGCAGGGTAAGACGCTGCTCGTGTTCCCCGAAGGCACGCGCAGCACCGACGGCCTCGTTCACGAATTCAAGGCGATCATCGGTCACCTCGCGCTTCACCACGGCGTCGACGTGCTGCCGGTCTACCTCGGCGGCACGCACGCCGCGCTGCCGAAGGGCGGCAAGGTCGTGCGCACGCGGAACGTCGAAGCGCGCATCGGCCCGGTGCTCGAGGCCGCCGAGCTCGCGCGCCTGACGCAAGGGCTCACGCCCGGCGACGCTTCGCGCAAGGCCGCGCGTCTGATCGAGGAGGCGGTGCGCGCGCTCGGCCGCGGATCGCTGCTCGAGCTCGCGCGGCTCGACCCCGAAGCGGCCGCCGCGAAGCCGCCGCCGCCGCCCACGCTCCACGACGTCTTCCAGGAGCTCGAGCGTCGCTTCGCGCCGAACGCGGTCGAGCGCCCGACGAGCTACTACTTCTCGCTCGGCGAGGACCGCTTCACGCTCCTCGTTTCGAAAGACGGCTGCGAGGTGAAGGAAGGGAAGCACGTGGCCGCCGCCGATTGCGTGCTGAAGACGTCGCCGGACCTCTTCGCCCGCATCGTGCGCGAGGCGTACGTGCCGTCGCCCGCGGAGTTCATGTCGGGCGCGGTGAAGACCAACAACGTCGGGCTCCTGCTCGAGTTTCAGAAGGCGTTCCGCCTGCTCGAGCCGCATCAGGGTCCGGCGGAAGGGGAATGATGAGCGGCACGATCGAAAACGGGCACGGCCGGCGGCACGCGGCGTGGGTCGGCGGCGCCACGGGCTTTCTCGGCTCGCACGTCGTGAAGGCTCTCGAGGCGCGCGGCCACGAGGTCGTGCCCGTGTCGCGCTCGGGCGGCGGCGGACATGCGCGGGCGGTCGACGTCCTCGACCCGGACGCGGTGCGCGCGAGCGCCGAAGGCTGCGATTGGGCGTTCCTTTGCACCGGCAAGGTCACGCGCGGCCACGACGAGTCCGAGGAGCTCTACCGCCTGCACGTGCTCGGGACGAAGCGCGCGCTCGACGGGCTCCGCCGCGCCGGCGTGAAGCGCGTCGTCGTCGCGAGCACGAGCGGCACGCTCGCCGTCGGCACCGACAAGCAGCGCATCGCGGACGAGGGCTGTCGCGCTCCGCTCGAGGTCATCGCCTCCTGGCCGTATTACCGCACGAAGCTCTACGCGGAGCGCGAGGCGCTCGCCGCGAGCGCGCCGGACTTCGAGGTCGTCGTCGTCAATCCGAGCCTCTTGCTCGGCCCGGGCGACGTCCGCGAGTCGTCGACCGGCGACGTGCGGCGCTTTCTCGAGGGCGTGATTCCCGCCGTCCCCGCCGGCGGCATCGCGTTCGTCGACGTGCGCGACGCCGCGGAAGGCATGGTGCTCGCCGCCGAGCGCGGACGCGCGGGCGAGCGCTACATCCTGAACGCGCAGAACCTCACGCTCGCGGCCTTCTTCCAGCGGCTCGAGCGCATCAGCGGCGTGAAGGCGCCGCTCTTCAAGCTGCCGGAGTCGCGTCCGCTCGCGCTCGGCATTGGTCATTTGTTTACGCGAGCCGTGCGCGCGATCGGCGGCGAGCCCCCCGTTTCGGAAGCGAGCATCGAGATGGGTCAGTACTTCTGGTACTGCGACGCGAGCAAAGCAGAACGCGAGCTCGGCTTTCGTCCCCGCGATCCGGGCGAGACGCTGCGCGACACGGTGGACGATCTCGTCGCCCGCAAAGTCGTGTTTCCGAAGCGCGGCCTCGGCGCCGCCAAGCTGCGTGCAATCGGACTCTGAGTTTGATACCGTCCCCGGAGGATGTCGGGGAAGGTCGGGAGTCTGCTCGTAGCGGCGTGCGTCGCTTTCGCTTGCGGCAACTCGCCGTCTTCGCCGGGTGAGGCCTTCTGCAAGGGGTATTGCAAGTTCGCCGAGCGCTGCGGCGTCGCCTCCGCGGACGTCTGTCCGTCCGAGTGCTTCGACGACCGCCCGGGACTCGCGATGTTGAGTATCGAGGGCGCGGGGCGTCTCGGGGACTGCGTCTCCGGTTTCGACTGCTCCACGGTGACGGACGACGATCTCTGGAAGTCGGACATCCAGGCCTGTTCGGTGGCCGCGGCCGCCGCCATCACGCCGACCCCCAGACTGCGGAGTTTCTGCACCGCTTTGTCCGAGGCTTGGTTCGACTGCAACACCGTGCTCTCGACTTCCGATTGTCTGGACCAATACGGGATCTTCTCGGACACCGTCCTCGACGAGCTCGGTGCCTGCACGGAGCCGACGAGCTGTGACACCTTGAAGTCGTGCGTCGAGGGAGTGCTCCAATGAGGCGCGCTCTCGCGAAGGCGTTACCGTTCGTCCTCGTCGTGCTCGCGGGTTGCGGCGCCGACGACAAGGACACGGCGCCGCGCTATCCGATACCCGGCTGCGAGTCCTTCGACACCTCGCCGTGCGACATCACGACGCCGGCTTGTCAGACGCGCTTGTTCGAGCTTGCTGCTTGCCTGCACGGCGTCGAGCCCGGGGACATGCCGCCCGTCACGTTGATGAGCGAAAACGACTTCCGCAGCTACCTTGCGGCCGAAGCCGCCGCGCAGCAGCCCATGCCGAACCAGGACCGCTGGGACGCGGCGAACGAGGTGCTCGGTCTCGTCGCGCCCGGCGGCCTCGACACGGCGACGGAGATCGACGACACGGTGAAGGCCGTCGGCGGCTTTTACGACGATCAGACGAAGACGGTTCACGTCATCGATCACGGCGCGGACTCGACGCCGGAGACGTCGTGTCCGGTCTTGCTCCACGAATTCGTGCACTCGCTCCAAGATCGGGAGGTGGACCTCACGAGCTTCAGGCAGATGCACGACGCGACCTACGACGCCGACCTCGCGTCGGACGCCGTCATCGAGGGCGAGGCGCAGTTCCAGGCGCAGCGCTACATGGCGTCGATGCTCGGTCTCGATCCGAAGAGCGTCGATTGGGCCCGCTTCTACGCCGAGGGCATCGCGTCCGCGGAGGAGCAGATTGCTCAGGCGCCGTCGCCGCTCACGGCCACGCCGAACTCGTATCCGTACGCCTGGGGCTCGCGCTACATTTCACTCGGCTGGGCGGCAACGGGCCACTCGGGGGTGCTCGATCTGTTCGCCGAGCCGCCCGCCGACACCCAGCGTGAAATGGCGAGCGTCGTCGCGCGAACGGACGACGTGGCCGGGCCGCCCATCGCCGCGCCGGCTGCGCCCGCGCAGTTGACCTTCGTCGGGGACGACGCGCTCGGCGCGCTCGGCGCATTCGAACTCTTGGCACGCAGCGAAGACGCGAGCGCGGAGTCGATCGTCCTCGATTGGCGCTCGGACCACCTCTGGATCTACGCCGGCACCAATGCGGCCGAGCTCCCGTCGACGACGGTCGTTTGGGCCTGCGATTTCAAAACGGCGGGGAGCGCCGCCGGCGCCGCGAGACTCGTCTTCGGCGGCCAGACCGAAGCTCGCGCGGTCGGCTCGCGCTTGGTGGTGGCCGGAGCCGACGACGGCTCGAGCGTCGACTGGGCATTCGACGCGCTCCTCTCACCCTGAAGCTCCACGAGCTCGTCACAACAAGCCGAAACGGCCGGACATTCCCGTCGCCGGAGCGATCCTTCCGCAAAAAAGTCGCTCGATCGCGCGGTGGACAACGTCATGGCGCGTGCTTATAGCTACGCCTAAGGTCCACGTAGGAGGCACCCCCAGCCGTGTTCAAGCGCATCGTCCTGTTCCTCGTCACGAACCTCGCGATCATGCTCACCTTGACGGTGATCTGGCAGATCGTCGTCGCCTCCGGCGTCATCCGGAACACCGAAGTGCTCGGCTCGTACGGGCCGCTCATGGCGTTCTCCGTGCTGTTCGGCTTCGGCGGGGCGTTCATCTCGCTCCTGCTCTCGAAGTACGTGGCCAAGTGGATGACGGGGGCGCAGGTCATCGAGGCGCCGCGCAACGCGGACGAGGCCTGGTTGCTCGACACGGTGCGCCGTCACGCCGACCGCGCCGGCATCGGCATGCCTGAGGTCGCGATTTACGACTCGCCTGAAATGAACGCCTTCGCAACGGGCGCGACCCGCAATCACGCGCTCGTGGCCGTCAGCACCGGGCTCCTGCGGTCGATGGACCGGCAGCAGGTCGACGCCGTGCTCGGCCACGAGATCACGCACGTCGAAAACGGGGACATGGTCACGCTCACGCTCATTCAGGGCGTGCTCAACACCTTCGTCATCTTCCTCTCGCGCGTCATCGGCTCGCTCATCGACGGCGCCCTGCGCGGCCGCAACGACCGTGAGCGCGGCGGCGGCTTCGGCTACTTCATCACCGTGATGATCCTGCAGTCGGTGCTCGGCCTCCTGGCGACGCTCATCGTCGCGTGGTTCAGCCGGCGTCGCGAGTACCGGGCCGATCGCGGCGGCGCCACGCTGGCGAGCACCGCGGCCATGGTGAGCGCGCTCCGCCGCCTCGGGCAGGGCGAGGAAACGGGCTTGCCCAAGGCGATGGCGGCCTTCGGCATCAGCGGCGGCGGTCTCGTCGGCTTGCTCCGCACCCACCCGCCCATCGAAGAGCGCATTCGCGCCCTGCAAGAACAGCGCGCCTGAGCGAGCTCGGCCGCAGGCCGGTCTCGAACGAAGCGGCGCTCAGCGCCGTCGCCGCACGATGCCCGGCGGCGGCTCGCTGCGCGCCGCTTCCGGTTTGGCCGCGGAGGCACGCGCCGGCGCGGGCGCTGCCGTCGGTTTCGGCGCCGGCACGGAAGGCGGCTCTGCGTGCGTCTTCGTTTCGGCGGCCGCCAGAGGCGCGGGTGGAACGGGCGCCGGCGCGGGTTCCGGCTCGGCCGGCGGCAAACCGAGGCGCTCGCGCAGCAAATCGCCGAGGTGCCCGAAGCTCGTTTGCGGGGTGCTCGCGCCGCTCGAGTAGTCGCGGAAATTCTTGCGCTCTTCCACGCGCGCAACCTGCGTGGCGCTGAAGCGCAAGCGGCCGCCGGCGTTCGTGACGAGCACGACGTCGAGCTCCTTGCCCGGCGGGAAAGCGCGCCGGTGATCGGCCCCGGGCGGCAAACCGAGCTCCGCGAGCCGCACGAAGCCGTCACCCTTCGGGGTGGTCACGGTGATGCCGCCGCCGACGCACGCCACGACCTTGGCGCGCAACACCTCTTCGGGCGCGGGGGTCGCGGCCGGATCGGGCGCCTGGAGCGCGCGGAGCGAGAGCCGGACGCGCGGTCCGCGCTCGGAATCGTCGACGCTCAGCACGCGAACCCGTACGCGTTCACCGAGCTGCACCGCGTCCTCGGCGCGCTCCACGCGCCGCCACGCGAGCTCCGACAGATGCACGAAGCCCTCCACGCCGTCGAGGTCGACGACCGCGCCGTGGCGGTTGAAGGCCGTCACGGTGCCGTCGAGCTCGGCGCCCGCGACCACGCGCGCCGCCGCTTCCGCCTGCGCCGCCCGCCGCTGCTCTTCGAGGAACGCGCGGCGCGACACGCTGAAGCGCGGCCCGTCCGGCCGTGCATCGACGACCGTCGCTTCGAGCACCATGCCCGGTTTCACGAACGGCTCGCCCCCCTCGTCGAGCACGTCCGAACGGGCGATGCGTCCGTCGCCCGGCGTGCCCGCGTCGACGAACACGCTGTCGCCCGCAATCTGAATCACCCTCACTCGCACGACGTCGCCCGGGTGCAGGCGACGGCCGGTGGCGCTGCCGCTCTTCGCGGCTTGATTCATCAGCGAAGCAAAGCTCTCGTCGGACATGCGCGGGGAGCATGCCACCCTCCGGGGTCGCGGGCACTAGGGCTGCGCGTGGCTCGACGGACGCCGCAGGCCGGCCTGCCGTCTGCGCGCCGAAAACCACGCGAGCAACGCGAAGCCAGCGAGAGCGGAACCGGCTGGCGCGCCCCGACGATCGCCGAGCGCGCACGCACCGCAGCCGGCGCTCCGCGGGGCGGGGGTCGCGCGAGCGACGTCGCTTGCGGCACGCGGCGGCGCGTTGACCGGAGCCGCCGGGTTCGGCGTGCTCGCGGGCGGGTGGGCGGCGATCGCCGCGACGGCGGGGCCGGGCAAGCCGTTCAGCGCGAGCTCCTCCGAGGCCCCGGCGCCCTGCGCGACCCACGCGGTCACGAGCACGATGTCGTCGGGCGTGAGCTGGCGTTCGTCGCTCGGCGGCATGTGGTCGTCGTCCGTGACCGGCAAGCCGATGCGATGGACGAGCAAGCTCGTCTCCGGTTTGCCCGGCGTGATCGCAGGGCCGGTGTCGCCGCCTTTGAGGAGCGCGCCGTAGTCGTCGATCGCGAGGCCGCCCGCCGCCGCCTGTCCGGAGTGGCACCCGGAGCAATAGCTGTGGAGCAGGGGCGCGACTTCCGTCCGATAGAGCGCGAGATCCGGCGGAAGCTTGGCGAGAAGGTCGGGCGAGGGCGGCGCGGGGGCAACTCGAGCGGGGGCTTCGTGGGCGCCGGTCTCGGCGTGCTTCTCCTGCGCGGCGGGCACGACGCGCGCGGCTGACGGTCCGAGCCCGAGCACCCAACCGGTGAGCGCGGCAAACTCGTGAGCGGTGAGCTGTGTTTCCTTGGCGGGCGGCATGTGCTTGTCGTCTCCGGCGCCCAACGAAATCCGCTCGATGAGGAGACTCGTGGCCAAGTCACCGGGGACGACGGCCGGCCCCGATTTGCCGCCCTGTTCGAGCGCCGCGAGGGAGTCCACCCTGAGCTTGCCCTTTTGCTTGTCGGGGCCGTGACATTTCACGCAATGCTCGGCGAGGATCGCCGTCGCCGAGGAGGCTTTTTGCGCCGGCGGCGCCGCGCTCGAGGGTGGGCGCGCACCGGGCGCGGGTGACGCGGACGGCGCCGGCTCGGCGCGCTCGGGCGCGGCCGACGACGGCGCGCTCGAGTCACTCTTCGGGGTGGTCTGCGTGGGGAGCTTGGCCGCGGGCGCGCTGCCGAGCGCGTGCTCGAGCAGCGAGCGCGCGTCCTCGGGTGCGAGCAGGTCGCGCACGAGCAGCGTGTCGTTCGCGCCGCGCTCGATCCAAAATCGGACGGTCGCGGTTTCCGGCGCCGTGAGCCCCGGCTTGCCTTCGGGCGGCATGTGATCGTCGTCGCTCGTCGGCAGGAGCGTCCGCGTGAGCAGCGGACTGTCGTCCGGATTGCCCGGCGTGACGACGGAGCCGTCTTCGCCGCCCTTCTCGAGGGAGGCGAGCGAATCCAGGCGCAGGCTGCCCTTCACCTTTTCTTGGCCGTGACACTGAACGCAGCGCTCGTTCAAAATCGGCTGAATCACGTCCGCGTAGAGGCGCGGTTCCCGTGCCGGCTCCTTGGCGGCGCTCGAGGCCGAGGCGGCCGGCGCGGGCGTGCCGCCGAGGAGCTCCTTGAGAGGCCCCGGCGCGTAGCGCGTGAGATAGGTGTCGCCGCGTGTGAGCGTGCCGCCGAAGTGCGCGCCGATGGACAACACGCCGAGCGCCACGCCGAGCAACCCGCGGTAGAGCCAGCGCGCGCGATCCGAATCCGCGCGCTCCTGATACTCCCAGGCGAGCGGGCATAGACAGATGCCGACCGCGGCAAAAAGCTCGAAGCGGCGATGCACGTTCAGCGCGCCCGGCGCGAAATCGCCCGAACGCGCGAGCAGGTGGCCGAGCAGGAACGCGGCCGTCGTCGCGAGCACGAGGAGCGGCAGCGCGAGCTTGACCGCCGGATCGAGGCGAGCGCGCAGGCGCGGCGAGAGCGTCGCCGCCTCGGCCGCGCCCACGAGCAGCACGAAGCCGATCGGCAAGTGCACGACGAGCGGGTGAAAGCGCCCGACGAACAGCGTGAAATCCGCGGGCTTACCCCCCGTGTGACGGAGCACGGCGTCGGTGACGACCACGACGACGAGTCCGGCCAGGGCGAGGACGACGCTCCCCGAGCGCCAGAACGGCCGATCGTCGTGCATTCGTAGTCCTCGAGCTTAGCGCGCTCCACCGCGAACGGCTGCTAATCTCCCTCGCGTCATGCCCGAGCTGCCCGACGTGGAGCTCTACATTGCGGCGCTCCGGCCGCGCATCGTCGGCCGGCGACTCGAACGGGTCCGCCTGTTTTCGCCCTTCGTCCTGCGTTCCTTCGAGCCGCCGCTCGCGGCCGTCAACGGCGAGACGGTGGGCGGGCTCCGGCGCCTCGGCAAGCGCATCGTGCTCGAGCTCGCGGGCGATCTGTTCGTGGTGATTCACCTCATGGTCGCGGGTCGCTTTCAGTGGTGGGAACCGCAGAACCCGGCGGCCAAACCCGGCGGCAAGATCGCGCTCGCCGCGTTCGATTTCGAGCACGGGACGCTCGGCTTCACCGAAGCGAGCAAGAAGAAGCGCGCGTCCCTCTACGTCGTGCGCGGCGAGGAAGCGCTCCGCGAGCACGATCCGGGCGGCCTCGATCCGCTGAGCATCAAGCTCAAGGATTTTCGGGCGGCGCTCACGCGTGAAAACCACACGGTCAAGCGCACCCTCACCGACCCGCGCGTCTTCAGCGGCATCGGCAACGCGTACTCGGACGAGATTTTGCATCGCGCCAAGGTTTCGCCCCTCAAGTGGACGACGCGGCTCGACGACGACGAGATCAAGCGCCTGCACGCCGCGACGGGCAAGGTGCTCCGCGAATGGTTCGAACGGCTGCGCGCCGAGACCGGCGACGCGTTTCCGACGAAGGTGACCGCTTTCCGTCCCGAAATGGCGGTGCACGGCAAGTACCGCGAGCCGTGCCCCGTGTGCGGCGCGCCGGTGCAGCGCATCGTCTACGCGGAGAACGAGGCGAACTACTGCGCTCGCTGCCAGACGGACGGCAAGGTGCTCGCCGACCGCTCGCTGTCGCAGCTCTTGAAAGACGACTGGCCCCGCACGCTCGAAGAGTGGGAAGCGATGCGCAAGCCGCGCGCCGAGTGACGCGCGGAGCGGTTGCGGCGCCGCGGCCGGCGGCGTACGACGGAATGCGTGCTCAAGCCCGGCGATTACATCCGCGACATCCTGCACTCCGATCCTGGGAAGAACGTCACGGCGCGCGGCTGGATCAAGACGCGTCGCGACAGCAAGGGCGTTCACTTCCTGCAGCTCAGTGACGGTAGTTGTTTTCGCGATTTGCAGGTCGTGATCGCGGAGGGCGGCGTCGCCGAGGACGTGCTCCACGCGGCCACGACGGGCGCTTCCGTCGAGGTGTCGGGCGAGCTCGTCGCGTCGCCGGCGCCGGGACAGCGCGTCGAGCTCCAAGCCAAGTCGCTCACCGTCATCGGACCGGCCGACGCGAAGAGCTACCCGCTACAAAAGAAGGGCCATTCGTTCGAGTTCCTGCGCGACATCGCCCACCTCCGCCCGCGCACGAACACCTTCGGCGCCGTGTTTCGCGTGCGAAGCGCGCTGTCTTTCGCGATTCACTCGTTCTTTCGCGAGCGCGGCTTCGTCTACGTGCACACGCCGATCATCACGGCCTCGGATTGTGAAGGCGCGGGCGCGATGTTCGGCGTGACCACGCTCGACCTCATGAACGTGCCGCGCCTCGCCGAAGGCAAGGTCGATTACGCGCGCGATTTCTTCGGCAAACCCGCCTACCTCACGGTGAGCGGCCAACTCGAAGGGGAGATCTTCGCGCTCGCCCTCAGCAACGTTTACACGTTCGGCCCGACCTTCCGCGCCGAGAACTCCAACACGCCGCGCCACCTCGCCGAATTCTGGATGATCGAGCCCGAGATGGCGTTCTGCGATCTGGCCGACGACATGGAGCTCGCCGAGGATTTCTTGAAATACGTCATCGGCTACGTGCTCGATCAGTGCGGGCCGGACCTCGAGTTTTTCAACGAGCGCATCGACAAGAGCGTGCTCGCGACGCTCGAGCACGTCGCGACCTCGCCCTTCGAGCGCATCACGTATACCGAAGCCGTGCGTATCCTCGAGCAGGCCGGCAAGAACTGGGAATTCCCGGTCCATTGGGGCGCCGATCTCCAAAGCGAGCACGAGCGTTACCTCACGGAGGAGAAATT
>Ga0335083_10003959_pt1 | contig 19012 bp, 20 predicted proteins | sample Lox_Sample_42_FD_206716 | JGI IMG/M metagenome (GOLD analysis project Ga0335083, IMG submission 206716) | Soil microbial communities from Loxahatchee National Wildlife Refuge, Florida, United States - Lox_Sample_4.2 | ecosystem: Environmental > Terrestrial > Soil > Wetlands | place: USA...
TGCTGGAGCGCTGTTTCACCACGCCGTACACCGGGAAATGCTCGTGGGCCCGCGTCTGTGAAGGCATCCGCGAAACCGGAGCCGAGAGAAACCTGCTGTCCACCGATCTAGGCCAGCCTGCGAATCCACCGGTCGAGGACGGCCTCGCGCTGTTTGCAGACCGACTCATGGCGGGCGGCATCTCGGAGGAGAACATCCACACGATGACGGTCGTCAACTCGCGTCTGCTCGCCGGAGTCACGGCGCGTGAATAGGCGCCTGCTGGTGGTCGGCGCCCATTCGGCCGACTTCGTCTGGCGCGCCGGCGGCGCGATGGCCGCCGTCGTCCGCTCAGGAGGCGTCGCACGGGTGATCGCGCTCTCCTACGGTGAGCGCGGCGAGTCGGGGGAGCTCTGGAAGGTCGAGGGACAGACGATCGCAGAGGTGAAGCGCGTCCGCCATGACGAGGCCCAACGTGCGGCCGCCGCCCTCGGCGCGGACTTGCAGGCGTTCGATTTCGGTGACTACCCCCTGGAGATCCACGGTGACCGGCTCGCGACGCTGGTCGACGCGATCCGGGAGTTCCGGCCGGATGCGATCGTTACGCACACGGACACCGATCCCTTCAACCCCGACCACCCGGCCGCGCATCACGCGGTCGTCGTCGCGCGCGCCCTCGCTTCGGGCGCCGGCGTCAGCAGCGCCTTCGAGACGATCGAGCCGCCGGAGATCTACCTCTTCGAGCCGCACCAGCCCGAGCTCTGCAACTTCACACCGACCACCTTCGTCGACATCACAGGAGTGATGGACGCGAAGCGCGAGGCGATGATCTCGATGGCGGCGCAGTCCTACCTTCAGACCTACTACCTGCAGCGCGCCGAGCAGCGGGGCAACCATGCGCGTCGCGTCTCGGGCCGTACCGAGATCGAGGCGGCCGAGGCGTTCCAGCGCGTCCTGCCGCAGGTGGTCTCCTCGCTGTGAGCGTCTACGACGAGCTCGCACGGCTGGGCACGGCCACCGTCTACGAGGCGGCAGGCCGAAGCGGGTTGATCGACGTCCCGCTGCACCGTGTCGTCCCGGGCTCGCGAGCGGCGGGTCCGGCCCGCACCGTCCTCTGCGGCCAGAGCGGCAACGTCATGGTGCATGCCGTCCTTGCCGCCCTCGAGCAAGGCGACGTGCTCGTGCTGACGATGCCCGAGCCTGCGCCGGTCGCCGTGTTGGGTGATCTCATCGCGACACAGGCGCACGTGCACGGCGCCGCGGCCGTCCTCGTCGACGCGGCCGTACGCGACGTCGACGAGCTCGTGGCGCTCGGCCTGCCGGTCTGGGCTCGGTACATCTCGATACGAGGGGCAACGAAGGACGTCAGCGGCGAGATCGATGTCCCGGTGACGGTCGGCGGCGAGCGAATCGAGCCGGGCGATGCGGTGATCCTCGACGGCGACGGCGCGGCTGTCGTGCCGCAGGCCCGGGTCGACAAGGTGCTGGAGCTGGCGCTCGAGCGCGAGAGCAACGAGGCCCGCAAGCGGAAGTTGCTGCTCGAGGGCCGGCTTTCCTACGACCTCGACGGCCTGCGGGAGAAGGTAGAGGGTCGTACGTGACCGAAGATCTCGCCCACCTCGGCCACGTCGAGCTGCTGACCCCGGAGCCGGAGCGAAGCCTCCGCTTCTTCGTCGAGGCGCTCGGCATGGAACAGGAGGCGAGCGAAGGGAGCTCGGTCTTCCTCCGCGGCTTCGGCGACTACCAGCGTTACTCCTTGAAGCTGAGCGAAGCGCCCGAGCCCGGACTCGGCCATATGGCGTTACGTGCGAAAAGCCCCGCGGCGCTCGAGCGCGTCGTCGCGGCAGTCGAAAGAACGGGACTCGGAACGGGATGGATCGAGGGCGATCTGGGCCACGGGCCCGCGTACCGCTGCACCGATCCGGACGGCCATCCCCTCGAGCTCTACTACGAGGTCGACCGCTACGAGGCGCCCGAGCACCTCCGCCCCGTTCTCCGGAATCAGGCGCAGCGCTACACCGGCCGAGGCGTGGGCATCGAGAGGCTCGATCACGTCAACCTGCTCGCATCGGAGGTAGGTGCCTGTCGCAAGTTCGCGACCGAGACGCTCGGCTACCGCCACTACGAGGGAATCGTCCTCGACGACGGTACCGAAGCCGGCGCCTGGTTGAGCCTTTCGATCGCCGCCCACGAGCTGATCTACGTGGCCGACGCCCGGCACGCGAAGGGACGGCTGCATCACCTGGCCTTCTGGGTCCCGACGCGCGAGGAGGTACTGCGCGCAGCTGACGTACTCATCGAGCACCGCGTCCCGATCGAGTTCGCGCCTTCGAAGCACACGATCAGCCAGGGGTTCTTCCTCTACGTGTTCGAGCCCGGCGGCAACCGGGTCGAGGTCACGAGCGGCGGCTACTTCGTCTACGACCCCGACCGCGAGCCGGTGATCTGGAGCGAGGTGGAGCGGGCACGCGGCCAGGCGTGGGAGGTGAAGACGGTCGAGAGCTTCCACTACTACGGCACTCCGCCGGCCGACGACGAGGATCGCGCCTACGCTGAGCGGTGCAGCGGGGCGATGCCGGCACCGCTGTGACCGGCGTGCTCGAGGGCCGTGTCGCCGTCGTCACGGGCGCGACCGCGAACATCGGCGCCGCCACGGCGCGCCGACTCGCCGCCGAGGGTGCGCGCCCGCTTCTCGTCGACGTGAATCCGGCGGTCCAGGAGACGGCCGCGTCGATCGACGGTTCGACGGCCGTCGTCGCGGACGTCTCGTCGGGCTCGGGTGTGGCCGACGTCGCGTCCGAGGCCGGACGTCTGGGCGGCGCCGGCATCCTCGTCAACAACGCCGCCGTCCATCGCGTGGGGCCGGTCGACACCTTTTCGCAGGAGGACTGGGACGAGACGTTCGCGGTCAACGTCCGAGGCGCGTTCCTGACGGTGCAGGCGCTGCTCGAGCAGCTGCGCGCGTCCAAGCCGGCCGCGATCGTCAACACGTCCTCACAGGTCGGCCTGCACGGCGCGCCGGGCGCGACGGCTTATTCCGCCTCGAAAGGGGCGCTCATCGCGTTCACGAAGGCGCTCGCGCTCGAGCTCGCGCCCGACGGGATCCGGGTGAACGCGGTCTGCCCGGGGTGGGTCGACACACCGTTCAACGATCCCGCGATCGCGATGCTGGGCGGCCGGGAGGCGCACGCCCGGCTGGTGCACGACTCCGTCCCGCTCGGTCGCCAGGCACGTCCGGAGGAGATCGCCGCGGCGACGCTCTACCTCGTGTCGGACGAGTCGTCGTACATGACCGGGCAGGCGTTGCCCGTCGACGGAGGCATCACGTGATAACGGCGGGGACGGTGCGCGACGAGGTCCTGGACGTGCTTCGGCGGGCCGGTGCGACGCGCATCTTCGGCAATCCCGGCTCGACGGAGATCCCGTTCCTCGGCGATCTGCCGAAGGAGTTCGAGTTCGTGCTCGGGCTCCACGAGGGCCCGGTCGTCGGGATCGCGACCGGGTACGCGCTCGCCACGGGCCGCCCGGCCGTCGTCAACCTGCACACGGCGGCGGGCCTGGGCAATGCCGTCAACGCGATCGCCTGCGCACGCGACGCACGCGTCCCCCTCGTCGTGATAGTGGGCCAGCAGGACAGGCGCCAGCTCGCACTCGAGCCGTTCCTCAGCGGCCGCAGCCTCGACCGGCTGGCGGGCGACTACCCGGTCTGGTCGACGTTCCCCGCCTCGGCCGGCGAGGTTCCGGGTGCGATCGCGCGAGCGTGGCACGAAGCCGTGGTGCACCGGGGCCCGGCGCTCGTCGTCGTGCCGATGGGCGACTGGGACGAGGTGGTCGGCGACGACCGCGGCGCCGTCGCCACTCCGGCCGAGCTCGTTCAGGCGCCCGCGCTCGACGGCAGCGCGCTCGCCGAGCTCGTGCAGCTCGTCGAAGGCTCCAGATCCCCCGTGCTCGTCGTCGGCACCGGAACCGACAGCCGCGAAGGTTGGGATGCGGTCGTCGCGCTCGCGGAGCGCCTTGCCTGCCCCGTCTGGCAGGACACGTTCTCGAGCCGGGCCGGCTTCCCCCAGGATCACGCGCACTTCGCCGGCCACCTCCCGTGGCGCCGAAGCGAGCTGCGCGCGCTCTTCGCCGATGTCGACCTCGTGCTGGCGGTCGGCACGCCGGGGCTTCGCCTCTACATGTACGACCCGGGGCCGCTGCTCGGTCCCGACACGCGCTTCGCCGTCGTCAGCGAGTTCGACGACGAGGTGCTGCGCAGCCCGTGCGACCTTGCCGTGCTCGCGCAGCCGAAAGCGGTCTGTGCCGAGCTCGCAGCGCGGCTTGCCCAGCGATCGGGCGCGAACGGCGCCGTCCTCGCACGTCCGCCCGCTCCGGCCCCGCCCGAGGACGGAGAACCGCTCCAGGCGGCGCATCTCGTCTCCGCGCTCGCCGAGCGCCTTCCCACGGACGCCGTGCTCGTCGAAGAGGCGCCGTCGACCCGGCCGGAGATCCTCTCCCGGATCGCGATCCGCTCGCCGCTCGGCTTCGTCGCAGTCGCGAACGGGACACTCGGCTACGGCCTTGCCGGGGCGATCGGACTGCGCATGGCGCTGCCCGAGCGGCCGGTCGTCGGCCTGCTCGGAGACGGCTCGTCGACCTATTCGATCCAGGGGCTCTGGACGGCCGCGCACTACGGCATCGGCGCGGTCTTCCTGGTCGTCGGCAACGGCCGCTACGGCGTGATGGACGAGCTCGTCCGGGCGCAGGGCATGACAGGCGCCTGGCCCGCGTTCGAAGAGCTCGATCTCGCCGCGGTCGCCCGAGGCTTCGGCTGCGCGTCCCGGCGCGTGACGACCCACGACGAGCTGGAGGACGCGCTCGATCACGCCTTCGACGGGATCCGCGAGCGCTCGGAGCCGTTGCTCGTCGACGTCCGCGTATCGGTCTAGAAGTTGTCAGGCGAGCGGGGTGACCGCCTCGATCAGCTCCTGCGGCGTCGTCGGGCCCCAGAGGTTCTGGCCGCGGTGGTCGTCGAGCGGCCACTTGCCCCCGCGGTAACCCGCTTCGTCGAGCACAAGGAGCATGTCCGCATAGACCTCGACGACCGCTCCGGCGGGATCGAAGTGGTAGGTGAAGAGGTTTCGGCCCGCGCCGTGGCGTCCCGGTCCCCAGATGAAGCGGCCCCCGTGCACGGCGAGCGTGTCGCCGAGGAGACCGAGCATGGCGAGGCTCTCGACCCCCCACGCGTAGTGGTTCAGACCGGGACGGCCCCTCTGGATCCCGATGCCGTGGTGCTCGGCGTTGCAACGGAGGAAGAAGAGGAGGCCGTCGCCGATCTCGTCCGAGAGGCGGAAGTCGAGGACGTCCTCGAACAGCCTGCGGGCGCCGTCCGTGTCCTCGCACGTGATCGTCGGATGACCGAACCGCCGCGTCGGCACGCCGGTCGGCGTGAAAGAGGGCTCCTCGCACTCCATACCGACGAAGACCTCGAAGAGATGCCCTTCGCCGCCGCGGAAGCGGAGCGCCCGCCGCACGGCACGCTCCGCGGTTTCCTCGAAATCGATCCCGTGCTCGTCGAGCCGCTTCGCGAGCGCGTCGAGCGCCGCGTCGTCGTGCGCCTCGAGCGCGACGTGGTCGAGGGCCGACCGGCCGTCGGCGAGATATTCGAGCGAGTGGTGGCAGCTGCCGTGCGTCAGGTACGCGTGCCCGTCGACGCGCTCGGATTCGCGCAGGCCGAGCACCGTGGTGGCCCAGGCGACGGACGCATCGAGGTCCGGGACGCGCAGGGCGACATGTCCCATCCGCTTGACGACGCGGGACATCTAGGCGGCGACCACCTCGTTGACGAGCGAGCCGATCCCTTCGATCTCAGCCGTCATGACGTCACCGGGCGCAAGGAAGCTCCCCGAGCTCGCGCCGACGCCGGCGCACGTACCGGTGCAGATCATGTCGCCCGGCACGAGCGGAACGGTGCGGCTGACGTAGGCGACGACCTCCGCTACCGAGAACAACATCTCGCGCGTGTTGGACTCCTGGCGCACGACGCCGTTCACGGCCAGGCGCAGGTGGAGCTCACCGGGATCCGGGCAGAAGCGGGCCGGCAGCAGCACCGGCCCCGCCGGGCACGTCGTCCGCCAACCCTTCTGGGAGAACCAGTCGAAGCGCATCGGCGGCTCTGCGTCCTCACCGCGGCGGAAGGCGTCGCGCAGGGAAACGTCGTTGACGACGGTGTAGCCGGCGACGTGCTCGAGCGCCGCGCGCTCGCCGACCGCGTCGGCACGTCGTCCGATCACGACCGCGAGCTCGACCTCCCAGTCGAGCGCGTGGTAGCCGGACGGGAGCTCGACGGACGCGCGGTGGCCGACGAGCGTCGTCGTCGGCTTGAGGAACACGAACGGCCCCTCCCGAGGCCGCTCGACGGGGTCGTCCGGACCCAGGCCGCGCATCTCCCGCGCGTGGTCGCCGTAGTTCGCGCCGACCATGTAGAGGTTGGGCGGTGTCGGCACCGGCGGGAGGACGCGAACCGCGTCAAGCGGCTTCCCTTCGTCGCCGGCCTCGATCCGGTCGAGCGCCGTGTCCCAGCTCTCGAGCAGGTCGGCCATCGCTGGACGTCCCGCGAGTGGCCGGGCCGCTCCGTCCTCCACGAGCGCGACCGTCGTCCCGTGCTCGTCCTCGATCGTCGCGAGCGCGAAGGAGCCCCCCATCCGGCGAGAGCCTATAAGGTCGGCTCGTGACGGGGGCCTCCAGTGACGAGGTCGAGATCCGGCGCGTCGTCGAGCAGTGGGTGCTCTGGCGCGACGCCGGCGACTGGGAGCGATTCAGCACCGTCTGGCACGAGGACGGCTTCATGATGGCCACCTGGTTCCAGGGGCCGGCGACGGACTTCATCCGCGTCTCCCGCGAGGGCTTCGAGCGCGGCGTCAGCATCCTCCACTTCCTCGGCGGCAACACCGTCGAGATCGCGGGCGACCGTGCGATCGCGCAGACGAAGATGACGATCTCGCAGCGCGCGTCCGTCCACGACGTCCTCTGCGACATCGTCTGCACCGGCCGCTTCTACGACTTCTTCGCCCGGCGGGACGGTCGGTGGGCGATCGTGCTGCGGCAACCGATCTACGAGAAGGACCGGCTCGATCCGGTCGAGCCCTCGACGCCGCTGTCGCTCGACCCGGAGCTGCTCGGCCGCTTCCCCGCCGGATACCGCCACCTCGCCTACGCGCAGACCCAGATCGGCTACGAGGTCAAGCTCGACATGCCGGGGCTCACCGGCCCGCAGACCGAGTACCTCTACGAGCGTGGCGCGCGCTGGCTCGCGCGCGGCGACCACGGCGACCCGCTCGTCACCACACCGCCGCGGTGACCGCCGTTCCCGACTGGCTGCGCCGGCACTACGAGGCGGTCGATGCTGCACGGCTCGACGACTACCTCGCCGACTTCGCCGACGACGCCGAGATCCGCTTCGGTGCGGGCCCTGTCGTCCGCGGGAAGGAGGACGTTCGCGCGGCTCTCGCGGCCGGACATGCCCGCCATGCGATGCGCCACGAATTCCTGAACGTCTGGGAAGCCGGCTCGACGACGATCGCCGAGTTCTCCGTGATGTACACGTATGCCGACGGCCGCGTCGAGAGCGTGCCCGCCCTCACCGTGCTCGAGCGGCCAAACGGACTCGTCACGAGCATGCGCGTCTACATCGACCGGCAGCGCGGATGAGCGACGGCCGGACATCGCCCGCGGCGATCACCGCTACGGCGCTCGCGAGCTTCGACGGCTGCTCGGATCCGCGGCTGCACGAGCTCATGCGCGCGCTCGTCTCGCACCTGCACGCGTTCGCGACCGAGGTCGACCTGACCGAGGCGGAGTGGCGAGGGCTGATCGAAGCGCTGACCGCAACCGGACACATCACCGACGAGCGGCGGCAGGAGTTCATCCTTTGGTCGGACACCCTCGGCCTCTCGATGCTCGTCGACGCCCTCGCCCATCAGGCCCCGGGCCACGCTACCGAGTCGACCGTCCTCGGCCCGTTCTATGTGCCCGGGGCGCCGCTGCGGGGCTACGGCGAGAGCATGGCCGAGGAGCCGGCGGGGACGCCCGCGTGGGTTCACGGCCACGTGCGCTCCACGGCCGGCGAACCGATCGCGGACGCCGAGCTCGACGTCTGGCAGAACGGCGACGACCGCCTCTACGCCGTGCAGCGGCCGGAGGCGCCGGAAGAACATCTGCGGGGGCGCTACCGCACGCGCGAGGACGGCGCGTTCGCGTTCGTTGCGGTTCGCCCCGTTCCCTATCCGATTCCCGACGACGGACCGGTCGGCCGGATGCTCGGCGCGACCGGCCGCCACCCGTGGCGTCCGGCGCACATCCACCTGATCGTCCGCGCCGCGGGATTCCGGAGCGTCGCGACGCACATCTTCGACGCGACGAGCGAGTACCTCGACTCGGACGCGGTCTTCGCCGTCAAGCCTTCGCTCGTCCGCACCTTCGTCGAGCGTGGCGCCGACGATCCCGAGCGGCCGGCCGGGATCGAAGGAGACTGGGCGTCGCTCGAGCTCGACCTCGTCCTCGCACCGGGTGCCGAAGCCGGCGAGGTGACCGACCCGGGCCGCACCGCCTGAGGCTCAGTCGAGGACGAGGACGGCGCGGCCGAACAGATCGCGTCCGGCGGCCGCCTCGTGGGCCGCGGGAGCCTCGGCGAGCGGGTAGCGATGGAACACCGGCGGCGGAACGATGCTTCCGTCGGCGACGCGCGCGAACACCTCGAGCGTCTGCTCCCGCGTCGCTCCCGTCTCGCCGTGGATCGAGAGATGCGACCGGTAGAGCGTCCGGACGTCGAGCTCGACTCTGCCTCCGCCGTGCGCGCCGGAGGTCAGCAGCCGCCCGTACGGGCGCAGGGTGGAGAGCGCGTCGGTGAAGAGCTCGGGCGACGAGATGTTCTCGAACACCGCGGCGACCCCTCGACCGTCCCGGCTCAGCTCGCGGACGCGCTCCGCCCAGCCCGGCCGCGAGTAGTCGACGGTCTCGTCGGCCCCGAGCAGCTCGCGGCAGCGCTCGAGCTTCCAATCCGTCCCGGCGGCCGCGATCACACGCGCGCCGAGCGACTTCGCGATCAGCGTCCCGGCGATGCCCATGCCGCCGCCGGCGCCCATCACGAGCACGTCGTCGTCCGCCCCGACCTCGCCGCGGTGGCGGAGGAGGTTCCAGCTCACCGGATACGTCGTCCCCATCGCGGCTGCCTGATCGAAGGCGACGCCGTCGGGAACGGGCGCGAGCACGCCTTCGGGCACGGCGCACCGCTCCGCGTAGCCTCCGTCGGCGTGCACGCCGAGGGCCCCGTGCTCGAGGCAAGCGTTCGTCCGGCCCGCGCGGCACTCCACGCAGTCGCCGCAGTACAGCGTGCTCGTGGCCACCACCCGGTCGCCAGGGCGCACACTGATCACCTCAGAGCCCACCGCGACGGCGACGCCCGCTGGATCGGAGCCGAGGATGCGCGGCAGCTCGACGTGGAAGTCGGCGCCGCGCTCGCGCACCTCGACGTCGAGCGTGCGGCCGACGCTCACCGCGTGCACCGCGACGATGACGTCGCGGGGGCCCGGCTGGGGCTCCGGCCAGTCGAGGAGCTCGAGAGCCTCGGGCCCACCGAATCTCCGCAGCACGACGGCCTTCATACGCGCAGGCCCTCACTATCATCCGCGCCGTGAATGCCGAGGCGCCGCTGCTCGCGCTGCGGGTGTCGCGCGCCGAGACGCTCGCGCGCCGGCTGGAGGCCGAGATCCTCGGTGGACTCGAGCCGGGGTCCCGCATCGGCACGAAGGAGGACCTTCGCCGCCGCTACGGCGTCGCGGTCGCGACCGTCACCGAGACGCTGCGCCTGCTCGAGCAGCGCGGGCTCGTCGAGGCGCGTCCCGGCCGGGGAGGCGGGATCTTCGTCGCGCGTCCCGCGACGCGCGTCGCGCTGACCCATCTCCAGCTCGGCTTCCGCACCGGGAGCGCGAGCTACGAGGACTGCCTGGAGGTGCGCGAGGCGCTGGAGCCGCTCGTCTGCCGTGACGCCGCCCTCTACCACCGTGCCGACGACATCCGCGCCCTGCGCGAAATCGTCAAGCGAATGCGCGGTCACGTCGACGACCCCGCGGGCTACTTCAAGCTGAACTGGGCCCTGCACCGCCGCATCGCGGCCCTGTGCCGCAACCAGCCGCTCCGCAACATCTACCTGACGCTGCTCGACTATCTCGAGGCGAGCCTCGACCGGGCCGAGTACGGCGCCTTCGAGGGAGAGGCGAGCGTCGCCCTCCACGAGGAGCTCGTCGCGGCGATCGACACCGGTCCCGGGAAGCGGCTCGATCGCGCGCTCGCGAGGCACAGGCCGCTCGTCAGACCCTGAACGTCGCCGCGACCTGCGGCGGGAAGAGATCCTCGACGGCGAGCCGCCTCGCGCACGCTCCCTGCTCGTGGGCGAAGCCGAGGAACGCGTCGAGCGTCACCCGGTTGGCCTCGATCCCGTACGGCCACAGGTCGTCGCCGACGATCTCCTGCGCGCGGCGGGCCGAGTCGGGGCCCCACGGCACCGGATAGCGGGGCGCGTTCGTGTCGAGGGCGCGCTCCACGCTGCGCCGCTTCGCCTCCGTGAAGGCCGTTACGAGGTTCATCGCGACCCACGGGTGCTCGTCGAGGACGGCCCGGCGCAGCGCGACGACGTGCATGATCGGGAAGATGCCCGTGCGCAGGAAGTAGTCCTCCTCCACGGCGCGCACGTCGGAGAACATCCGCACGATCTTGCCGCTCCCGTTGAGGAAGTCTGCGGGCGGGTGCGCGGCGATCAGGGCGTCGAGCTCGCCGGCGACGAGCAGGTCGTCGAGACTGCGGTCCGCAACCGCCGTGAGGGAGATGTCCTCCGGCAGCTTGAGCGCGATGCCCTCGATCCGGCCGGGCTCGTTCGTGCCGCCCTGGAACCACGAGACGCCGCGGACGTCGACGCCGTGGTCGTGCTCGAGCAGGCCGCGCGCGTAGACGGTCGCGGTCTGCGTCCACTCGGGAACGCCGATGCGGCCGCCCTTCAGGGCCGCTGGGTCGTCGACGGGGCCGTCCGGGCGCACGAAGATCGCCGAGTGGCGGAACGTGCGAGACGGAAAGACGGGGATGGCGGCGATGCTGTCGTCGCCGCCCGCACGCAGAGAGCAGTACTTCGCGAGCGAGAACTCCGACACGTCCCACTCGCGGAACTGCGCGAAGCGGAAGAACGTCTCCTCGACGTCGAAGCGGAGGCAGGTGAGGTCGATCCCTTCGACCGGGACCTTGCCGTCGACCAGGTCGCGCACGTGGTCGTAGTCGTTGATCGCGAGGGTCAGGTGGACGTTACGGCGCTCGCTCGGAGCCATCGGTTCGTTCCTATCGACGCTATTCAATGCTGTGATTATGCTCCGTGTGTGAGCGGCGCGCCGCAAGGGGCCGTGCAGTCCCGGCCGGGTCCGGCGGAGGTCGTCGAGCGGGCGAGGTCCCTGTTTCCGCTGCTTCGCGAGCAGGCCCGCCGGGCCGACGACGAGCGCCATCTGACGCAGGAGATGGTCGATGCGTACGCGACCGCGGGGCTCGCGCGCGTCGTCGTCCCCGAGCGGTTCGGCGGCTACGGACTCGGCTTCGGCAGCGTCGCGGACGTCGCGATCGAGCTCGGCCGAGCCTCCGGATCGATGGGCTGGGTCGGATCGTTCTGGGGCGATCATCCGCAGTGGATCGGCCTCTTCCCGGAGCAGGCGCAGGCGGAGGTCTGGTGCGACGGGTCCGACGCCCGCGTCGCGACCTCCTTCGCGCCGGTCGGGAAGGTCGAGGCTGTCGACGGAGGGTTTCGCCTTTCGGGCGACTGGCCGTGGGCGAGCGGTGTCGGTCACAGCGACTGGGTGATGCTCGGCGCGCTCGTGGCCGGCAGCGACGGCGCCGTCGCGAACCATCTCTTCCTCGTGCCGCGCTCGGAGGTGACGGTCGTCGACACCTGGTACAACGCCGGCCTCCGCGGCTCGGGCTCCGACAACGTCGTCGCCGAGGACGTCCTCGTCCCTGACCACCGCACGCTATCGATGGTGGACGTCCGCGAGGGCGTCGCTCCGGGGGCGGAGGTCAACGACTCGCCGCTGTTCCGGGCGCCGCTCATGACGCACGCGGGCTACGCGATGCTCGCACCCGCGATCGGAATCGCGCGCGGTGTGCTCGAGGCATGGGCGGAGACGGCGCGAAGCAAGGCGCACTCCTACACGCGGCAGCAGCTGGCGGCCTCGCTGCCGATGCAGCTGCGCCTCGCAGAGAGCGCTGCGCTGGTCGACAGCGCCGAGTTGCTGCTGCGGCGCTGTCTCGAGGCTGCCGAGCGCGGCGAGGCGACGACGCTCGAGCACCGTGTCCACCACCGGCGCGACCTCAGCTTCGCGATGACGCTCGTGACCCGCGCGGTCGACGACCTGATGCAGATGGCAGGAGCGGGCGCGCTGCGCGACGAGAGCCCGATCCAGCGCGGCTGGCGCGACGTGCGCGCGATCGCCTGCCACGTGATGCTCAACTTCAACGCCGCGGCCGAGAACTACGGCCGGCACGCCCTAGGGGTCGAGCTCAACCCGCTCGACCCGTTCTTCTGAGCGAGGCGCTCGACACCGACGCGCTGCGCGCGACGCTCGGCCTCTTCACGACCGGCGTCACGGTCGTCGCCGCCCACGACGCGGACGGACAGCCGCGCGGGATGACGGCCAACGCATTCATGTCGGCGTCGCTCAGCCCGCCGCTCGTCGTCGTCGGCGTGCGCCGCGAGGCGCGCCTCCATTCCGCGTTCGCGCGCTCGGACGGCTACGGCGTCAGCATCCTCCCGGCACGGCTCGAACGGGAAGCGCGCCGCTTCGCAGGCCTTCCCGTCGGGCCGCACGGCCAGGAACCGGGCTTCGTCGAGCGGGGCGGCGTGCCGATTCTCGAGGGTGCGCTCGCCTGGCTCGCCACGCGTCTCGTCGCGGCGCATCCCGCCGGCGACCACACGCTCTTCGTAGCCGAGGTCGTCGAGCTCGGAGTCGACGACGGCGATGCGGTTCCGCTCGTGTTCTTTCGCTCGGCCTTCACCCGCGTCGAGCCGACGACCGAGGAGCCGGTCGCGATCGACCCGTGGGGCTTTCCCGGCGCGTCCGATCTCTGGGGCTAGAAGGCCAGGTTGACGTTCTTCAGCTGCACGTAGGAGAGGAGCTCCTCCGTGCCCTCTTCGCGGCCGATGCCCGAGTCCTTGACGCCGCCGTACGGCGTCCCGGGGAAGTGCCGTGACGCGTCGTTGATCCAGACGTAGCCCGCCTCGACGTCGCGCGCGAAGCGGTGCGCCGTCGCGAGGTCGCGCGTGAAGACGGCCGCGGTCAGGCCGTAGCCGACGCCGTTCGCGATCGAAACCGCCTCGTCGTAGGTGTCGAACGGCATCGCGGCGAGGACGGGACCGAAGATCTCCTCTCGGGCGAGGCGCGAGTCCGGACGAACCCCGTCGAAGAGCGTCGGCCGCAGGAACAGCCCGCCCGCCAGCGCATCGTCCTCGGCGGGACCGCCGCCGACCACGACCCGCGCCCCTTCCTCGCGGCCGATGCGCAGGTAGTCGACCACCTTGTCGTACTGGCGGCGATGCACGATCGCGCCGGTGTCGGTCGACTCCTCAGCCGGCATCCCCGACTGCAGCGCCTCCATCCGCGCCGCCAGCCGCTCGACGAGCTCGTCGTGGAGCGACGTGTGGACGAGCAGACGGGAGGTCGAGCCGCACGACTGGCCCTGCCAGGTGAAGTTCATGCCGCGCAGCGCGCCGTCGACCGCGCGGTCGAGGTCGGCGTCGGGGAAGATCGCGATCGGGTTCTTGCCGCCGAGCTCGAGCGTCACGGTCTTGACGACGTGCGTCGCCGCGCGCTGCTGGATCGCCCGACCGATCGCGACCGAGCCGATGAACGCGAGGCGGCGGACCCCGGGGTGCGCCACGAGGGCGTCGCCGGCCTCGTCGCCGGCCCCGGTGACGACGTTGACCACGCCCGGCGGCACGAGCCCCGCGATCAGCTCGCCGAGGCGCAGCGCCGAGAGCGACGTGTGCTCTGACGGTTTCAGCACGACCGTGTTGCCCGCGACCAGCGGCGCCGCGACCCGGCCGGCGGCGAACATCAAGGGATGGTTGAAGGGAATGATCCGGCCGACGACGCCGAACGGCTCGGGCAGCGTGTAGTCGAGGCGGTCGTGTCCGGTCGGGACCGTGTCGCCGCGCAGCTGCAGCGCGAGGCCTGCGAAGTAGCGGAGCAGGCTCGCCGCGATGTGCGCGTCGTTCCGCATCTCGCGGATGGGGCTGCCGTTGTCGTCGACGTCGAGCCGCGCAAGCTCATCTGCGTGTTCCTCCACCGCGTCGGCGATGCGGCGGACGACCGCCGCGCGCTCGAGCGGGTGGGTCGCCCGCCACTCGGGGAACGCCTCCTGGGCCACGACGACCGCGGCGTGGACGTCTTCGGGCCTGCCTCGGGGGAAGCGCGCGAGCAGCTCCCCGTTGGCCGGGTTGACGGCGTCGAGTGTTGCGCCGTCCCGCGCGAGGACTCGCTTGCCGCCGACGAGCATCGGGAGTTTCTCGGTCACGCGCGTTCCCCCCACCGGGCGTTGCGTTCCTCCGCATATTCCGCGCGCATCCGCTCGCCGTGCGTCGGCAGGTCGAGCCCGAACAGCCCGAAGCGCCCGAGCTGGTGCAGCAGGAAGCTGTTCGCACCGAGCCGGGAGAGCCGGCCGACGTCACCTGCGAGCAGCAGCCGTACTTCCTCGTCCGAGAGCGCGGGCTCGGCGGCGCGCAGCGTCGCTTCCGGCGAGCGCTCGAGCGACTGCCGGAGCTCCGCGTCGTGCACGACCCGCCGGCAGAGCTTGTCGACCGCGTAGATGCTCATGCCGGCCACGCGGCATAAGCGTGTCCGAAGGCGGGCTGGGACTCGAGGAACGCCGGCGGCCGCGGGTCGAGCGCCCCGAGCATCGCGATCCAGTCGAGCAGCTCACCGCCGGCGTTGCCGGCGAGCGCGAGTTGATCGTCCGTCGACTCGGCGACGAGCGTGTCGACGTCGCCCGCCCGGAGCAGCTCGAGCACGCGCTCGACCCAGGCCGGCTCCGGCACCCCGGTATGCGAGCCCTCGTCGATCCACGGGCCGCCGATCTCGAGCGAGAAGCTTCCGCTCGCGAGCAATGCCACGCGCCGGTCGCCGCCGTCGCGCTCGAGGAGCTCGCGGATCGCCCGGCCGAGCGCGAAACACCGCTGCGCCGAGGGAATCGGCCGGAGAAACGCGCTCACGAAGACAGGCACCACCGCGACGTCGAGGTCGGGGACGAGGAAGTGCAGCGGGCCGATCACGGTGTGGTCGAGCGCGAGCTCCCGGCTCATCGAGACGTCGAAGCCCGCGCGCACGAGGCCCGCGTGAAGCTCCCGCGCGAGCTGCGCGTCGAACCGGACCCAGCGGTGTGGAATCGTGTCGTAGTCGCTCGCGCCCTCCGCCGACTCTGCGACGGCGACGCAGAAGATCGGCACCGTCTCGAAGAACTCGTTGTAGTGGTCGGAGGTGAAGACGACGAGGGTGTCGGGCTCCGCCTCACGCAGCCGCGTTCCCACTTCGTCGTAGAGCCGGCTGATCTCGGAGGCGAGCGGGTGGCCGTCGACGACCCAGGAGGGAAAGTGCGGCACGTGCGGCACTCCGAAGCCGCCGACGATCTCAGCCACGGTCCGTGGCTCTCACGCCCATTAGGGATAATGAATAGCAGGTTTGGGAGCGAGCGACCGTGTCCGCGAGCAAGTCGAGAACCCGGTGCGGGCGCCGCACGGGCAGCCGCCGCTCGCCTACGGAAGCGACGCCGTCGCCGAGCTTCTGCACCGGCTCGACGTCCCGCACATCGCGCTCAATCCGGGTGCCTCCTTCCGCGGTCTGCACGACAGCCTCGTCAACTACCTCGGCAACCGGCGCCCGAGCCTGGTGGTGTGCCTGCACGAGGAGCACGCCGTGGCGCTGGCGCACGGCTGGGCCAAGGTGACGGAGCGCCCGCTGGCCGTTGCGCTGCACGCGAACGTCGGCCTCATGCACGCGACGATGGCGCTCTACAACGCCTACTGCGACCGCGTTCCGATGCTCGTCCTCGGCGCCACCGGCCCGGTCGACGCGGTCGAGCGGCGTCCGTGGATCGACTGGATCCACACCTCCGCCGATCAGGGCGCGCTCGTCCGGAGCTACGTCAAGTGGGACGACCAGCCCGCGTCCATCGCCGCCGCGGTGGAGTCGGTCGCGAGAGCGGCCGCAATGACCGAGAGCTACCCCTGCGCGCCGGTCTACGTCTGTCTCGACGCCGCCCTGCAGGAGGCGCCGTTGCCACCGGACGTGTCGCTGCCCGACCTCGATCGCCACCGGCCGGCGCCCTCGCCTGCGCCCTCTGCCGCATGTGTCGACGCGGTGCTCGACGCGCTGGACGGCGCGGAGCGGCCGCTGCTGCTCGTCGGTCGGGTCGGGCGCAGCTTGCCCGGCTGGGAGGCGCGAGTTCGCGTGGCGGAGCGTCTCGGGACGCCCGTCCTCACGGACCTGAAGACCGGGGCGTCGTTCCCGACGGCGCACCCGCTCAATTCCGCACCACCCGGCACGTTCCTCACCGCCGAGGGTCGCGCGCTCATCCGCTCGGCGGATCTCGTCCTCTCGCTCGACTGGATCGACCTCGGCGGCACTCTGCACCAGGCCTGGGGCGGGGGTCCCGTCGGTGCGCGCGTCGTCTCGTGCACGCTCGACGACACGCTGCACAACGGATGGAGCAAGGACCACTTCGAGCTCGCACCCGTCGACCTTGCGGTCCGCGCACACCCCGACCTCGTTGTCGCGGCGCTCGACGAGCGGCTCGCCGGACGCGGGCCTGCGCCGGGATGGACCTCGCACGTCGAGCCGGACAGCCCCGCGCCGGAGCCTGCCGGCGAGGACGGGATCCCGCTGCGTGGGCTCGCCGCCGCGCTTCAGGAAGCGCTCGCCGGACGGGATGCCTGTCTCGTTCGGCTCCCGCTCGGCTGGGACGGCCGTGACCTCGCCGTCGCCCACCCGCTCGACTACCTGGGTCAGGACGGCGGCGCAGGGCTCGGCTCCGGGCCGGGGATGGCGGTCGGCGCCGCCCTCGCTCTCGCGGGCACCGAGCGGCTGCCGGTCGCCGTCCTCGGCGACGGCGACTTCCTGATGGCCGCCACCGCGCTCTGGACGGCCGCGCACTACCGGCTGCCCCTCCTCGTCGTCGTCGCGAACAACCGCTCGTTCTTCAACGACGAGGTGCACCAGGAGCGGGTCGCGCTCGCGCGCGGCCGCCCGGTCGAGAACCGCTGGATCGGCCAGCACATCCGCGATCCGGACCCGGATCTTGGGGAGCTCGCCCGCTCGCTCGGGCTCGAGGGAGTCGGGCCGGTTGTCGAGGCGGAGGGCACGCCGACCGCTCTCGCCGAGGCGGTCGAGCGCGCGGCGGCGGGCGCCGCCGTCGTGGTCGACGTGCGGGTCGGTACAGGCAGATGAGCGCGCTCGCGGGCAAGGTCGTCGCGGTCACCGGCGCGTCGTCGGGAATCGGCGAGGCGGTCGCGCTCGCCTGTGCCGACGCGGGCGCCGCAGTCGCGGTCTGCGCCCGTCGCACCGAGCGGATCGAGGCGCTCGCGGCGCGGATCGAGGAGGCCGGTGGGAGGGCGCTCGCCGTCACGGCGGATGTCGGCAACGAGGACGAGGCACGTGGCTTCGTCGAGCGCGCGCGCGGCGAGCTCGGGCGACTCGACGTGCTCGTGAACAACGCCGGCGTGATGAAGCTCGGTCCGATCGACGGAGCGCCGACCGAGGAGTGGCGCGAGATGATCCACGTCAACGTCTTCGGCGTCCTCTACTGCACGCACGCGGCGCTGCCGCTGATGCGGGCGCAGGGCTCGGGCCACATCGTGAACGTCAGCTCCGTCGGCGGCCGGGTCGTCGGCCACTACTCCGGCGTCTACAGCCTGACGAAGTTCGGGATCGGGGCTTTCTCGGAGGCTCTGCGCCAAGAGCATCGCGAGGAAGGAATCCGGGTCACGCTGATCGAGCCCGGCTCGGTCGCCACCGAGCTGCGCAGCCACGTCCGCGAGGAGGTGCTGCAGGAGACGATGCGCGGCTTCGCGGGAGTCACCCCGCTCGAAGCCGAGGACGTCGCCGCCGCCGTGCTGTACGCGGTCACCCAGCCCGAGAACGTGACGGTGAGCGAGCTGCTCGTTCGCCCCTCGACGCAGGCGATGTAGATGGAGCCGGGCGGCCGCAGCCGTCGCGAGCTGCTCATCGTGCTCGGGTTGCTCTCCGCCTTCCCGCCGTGGTCGATCGACATGTATCTGCCCGGACTGCCGGGCTTGACCCGCGACCTGCACACCTCGGCAGCGCCGGCGCAGCTCACCTTGACGGCGTGCATGGCCGGTCTCGCCCTCGGCCAGCTCGTGTCAGGCCCGTTGAGCGACGCCTACGGCCGCCGTCGTCCACTGCTCGTCGGGCTGGTGGCCTATGCCGGCGCGTCCGCGGCCTGCGCGCTCGCGCCGAACATCTGGTCGCTCGTCGGGCTCCGCTTCCTCCAGGGTGTGGCCGGCAGCGCGGGCGTCGTGATCGGACGTGCGATCGTCCGTGACGTGTGGGGCGGGCGCGACGCGGCGCGCGTCTTCTCGATTCTCCTGATCGTCGTCGGGATCGCGCCGATCGTCGCTCCGATCGCCGGCGGTCTCGTGCTGCAGGTCGGCTCCTGGCGGGAGATCTTCGTGGCGCTCGCAGGTGTCGGCGTCGTCCTGTTCCTGCTCGCGCTGTTCCGCGTGCCCGAATCCCTGCCCGCAGGGCGTCGCCACGGCGGCGGCCTCGGGAGCACCGTCCGAGTCTTTCGGCATCTCGCCGGCGACCGGACCTTCGCGTCCCCGGCGGCGGCGTTCGGGCTCGGCTTCGCGACGCTCTTCGCCTACATCTCGGCGTCGTCGTTCGTCCTCGAGAACGTCTACGGCCTGTCGCCGCAGAGTTTCAGCCTCGTGTTCGCGGCCAATGCGCTTGCAATGGTG
>Ga0335083_10003961_pt1 | contig 19009 bp, 15 predicted proteins | sample Lox_Sample_42_FD_206716 | JGI IMG/M metagenome (GOLD analysis project Ga0335083, IMG submission 206716) | Soil microbial communities from Loxahatchee National Wildlife Refuge, Florida, United States - Lox_Sample_4.2 | ecosystem: Environmental > Terrestrial > Soil > Wetlands | place: USA...
CGATGACGCGGCGCTGACTGGCGCTGGTATCGACCATGAGACCGATGGTGAGGGGCAGGTCGGTCTGGCGGGAGAAATAGCGGATCTTCTGAGGATGGTTGTCCTCGGCGATTTCGAAATCGTCCTTGGTGAGGTTGGTGACGTACGCGCCCTTCTTGTCGCGCACGGTGGCGAGGACGTTGACGACCTTGATTTCGGCGGTGAAGACGGGCTCCTGGCGGGGGCGCGCGAAAGCGGCGGAGGCGGTGGAGAAGAGGAACGCTCGGCGCGAGACGTCGGGCATGGGAATGATTTGATTATGGCGCGTGACGACGGGGAACGGGTGAAACCGCCGTTGCGGCCTAGGATGGCTAGGTCACAGGTTGGCAACCGGTACCGGTGTTGTGGTATAAACGCTAAGTTCTCCGTGCAGATTGGCATGGACTGGCATGGCAGAGAAGAAGCGCATTGCCGAAACGAAGGTCGTTGAAAAACGAATGTCCAAACCACAGGGAACCGGTCCAACAGTGAAACCAACAGAACCAAATCGAACCAGCACATCACGCTCGGGCGGGGCAGCGGCGGAAGCCGCTATGGGGAAGCCGTCCGCTGCACAGATTCAGTTAGGGAATTTCGAAGCGGCCATGAAACTGTTCCATTCGCGGAGTTTCCGCGAGGCGCGGGGGCTATTCGAGAAGGCCTCGGCAGGGCCGGAACGGGACGTTGCGAATCGTGCTTCGTTGCACATGGCGATGTGCGACCGGCGGCTGGAACAAGCCAAGCCGGTATTGAGGAGCGCGGAAGACTATTACAACTACGGCGTCGCCATGATCAATACGCGCAATATCGGCGAGGCGCGGGCGCACCTGGAACAGGCCTTGAAGATGTCGCCGGGCGCCGATCATATCCACTACGCGCTGGGGCTGGCGCAAGCTTTGGACGGCGACCTGATGAACGGGTACGAAAACATGCGCCGCGCAATCGAACTGGAACCGCGGAACCGGGCGATCGCCCGGCAGGATGCCGATTTCGCGCCGCTGGCCAACCAACCGCCTTTCGATTCATTGATTTATCCTGAAAAAAAGGAATGGTAACGGATTGCCGGGCGGACGGCTGAAGCGGGTCTTTCGCGGCGGCAGCTCCTGGTCAGCCATCGGAAATGGAAGATAGTTCCCCTCTGCGCGTGGTCGCGATCGGCGGTGGCACGGGCCTCAGTTCGCTGCTGAGCGGACTCAAACAATATGCCAAGGCGGGCGAGAGCGGCCCGCCGGAAGTGGACATCACGGCGGTGGTCACCGTGACGGACGACGGGGGCAGCTCCGGCCGTCTGCGGCGCGATTTCGATGTTCTGCCGCCCGGTGACATCCGCAACTGCATGGTGGCGCTGAGCGAGGATTCGACGCTGCTTTCGCGTCTGTTTCAGTACCGTTTTCCGGCAGGCCGCGGATTGAAAGGGCACAACTTCGGAAATCTGTTCCTGATGGCGTTGACCCAGATTATGGGGGATTTTCCGGACGCCATCCGGGCGTCGTCGGAAGTGCTCAACATCGCCGGACGAATCTATCCCGCCACCACGGGTAACGTGTCGTTGGAAGCCATCCTGGAAAACGGTTCGCGCGTGCGCGGCGAGACCAATATCAGCAGGAGCAAAGCACGCATCCGAACGGTGCGGCTGATTCCGCGCAAAGTGCAGCCGGTGAACGCGACCCTGGGAGCCATCGCACAGGCGGATCTGATCACGCTCGGTCCGGGCTCGCTGTTTACCAGCGTGATTCCCAACCTACTGGTGGAAGGGATATCGGCGGCGATCCGCAAGTCGAAGGCGATCAAAGCGCACTTCGTGAACCTGATGTGGCAGCCCGGCGAGACGACGGATTTTCGTGCGTCCGATCACATTCGGGCGATTCACCGTCACGCGCGGGGCAAGTTCCTGGACTATGCGGTGGTCAACATCCGGCCGATCGCGACGGCGTTGCGCAAGCGATACGCGCGGCAGGAGGCGCTGCCGGTGGAGAACGACCTGGACGCCATCTTTCGCATGGGGATCCGTGTGATGGCGGGGAACCTGGCGCAGGGAGGCATAAAGATCCGGCACGATCCGGCGGCAACGGCGTCGACCATCCTGAAGCTGGCGGCCGAGGGCCGCAAGCGGCGAGAACGGTAAGGCACGACATTATGGGAGAGATGAATCAACCTGTCACGATTGTGATTCTGGCCGCCGGTCTGGGCACCCGCATGAAGTCGCGGAAGGCCAAGGTGCTGCACCGCGCGGGCGGCAAAACGCTGGTGGAGCACGTGGTGGCGACGGCGATGGAGATCGCGCCGCCGGAACGGGTGTTCGTGGTGGTCGGGCATCAAGCCGGGGAAGTGCGCCGCGCCGTCACCACGCCGGGCATTGGATTCATCGAGCAGAAGGAGCAGAAGGGCACGGGGCACGCGTTGCTGGTGGGCCGCGACGCGCTGGCCGGGTTGGATGGCCACATTGTGGTGGTGTATGGCGACGGCCCGCTGCTGCGCGCGGCTACGCTGCGGCGAATGATCAAAGCGGCAGAAGCGATGGACGGGGCGGGTGTGCTGCTTTCGGCGGAGATGGAAGATCCGACCGGTTACGGCCGCGTGATCCGCTCGGTGGGCGGGCGCGTGGCGTCAATTGTGGAGCAGAAGGCTGCGACATCGGAGCAACTGGCGATTCGTGAAGCCAACATGGGAATCTACTGCTACCGCGCCGCCTTGTTCTGGAAGCACGTGGACGAGATCCGGCCGGACAATCCGGCCAACGAGTACTACCTGACGGACATGGTGGAGATTTTCAACCGGGCCGGCCACGCGGTGGAGGCGGTGCGCATCGACGACGCCACGGAGGTGCTGGGCATCAACAACCGCGTCGAGCTGGCGGAGGCCGATCGTCTGCTGCGGACGCGCAAGCTGCGGGATTTGATGGTGGACGGCGTGACGATCGAGAAGCCCGAGACGGTGACCATCGACATGGATGTGCGCATCGGCATGGACACGGTGGTGGGCCCGTTCGCGGCGATTCTGGGCAAAACCTCGATCGGCGAAGGCTGCCAGATCGGCGCGGGTGCGATCGTACGCGATTCCGAGCTCGGGGACGAAGTTGTGGTGGAGCCTTATACGCTGATCAACTTGTCGCGGCTGGAGCGCGGCGCGCAGGTGGGACCGTTCGCGCGGCTGCGGTTTGAGGCGGATGTCGAGGAAGGCGCGCATATCGGCAATTTCGTGGAGCTGAAGAAGACGCGCATGGGCCGAGGCGCGAAGGCGAATCACCTGGCGTATCTGGGCGATTCGCGGATCGGCGCGCGGACGAATATCGGGGCGGGGACGATCACCTGCAATTACGATGGCGCGAAGAAGCACCCGACGGCCATCGGCGAGGGCGCGTTTGTGGGCAGCAATTCCACGCTGGTGGCGCCGATCGAGATCGGCGACGGGTCGTATATCGGGGCGGGATCCGTGATCACCGAGAATGTCCCGGCGGACGCGCTGGCGCTGGGACGGGGCCGGCAGGTGGTAAAGCCGGAGTGGGCGAAGAAGCGGCGGGCGCGGAAATGACAGACGACGCCAAACGATCGTCTGTCCCACTGCGGAGAACTTATTTTGCGGCCCAGTGGAGACCGATGCCGCCGAGGATAAAGCTGCGGACATCCACGGTGCGATAGCCGCAGCGCTCCAGAAGCGTGGAGAATTCGCCAATCGAGACAAAGCTGCGCAGCGAATCGGGGATGTAGGTGTAGATGCGCGGACGGCCGTGCAGCACCAGACCCCAGAACGTTCCCTGAGCGTACAGGTACGCCAGGTAGAGGCTGCGCAGGACGCGATTGGCCGGCAGGAAGAAATCGAGGCTGACGAGCATGCCACCCGGCCTGGTGACGCGCTCGATTTCCTGGAGAGCGGCTTTCAAGTCGGGAAAGTTGCGGAGGCCGTAGCCGACGAAGACACCGTCGAAGGAGGCATCGGCGAACGGCAGCCGGGAGGCATCGGCGCATACGGCGTGTTCAATGCCGCCCTGGCGGGCCAGTTGCAGCATGCGCTCGGTGAGGTCGACGGCCACGCTGCGGGCTCCCGGCCAGCGCCGCTCGACGAGGCGGGTGAAATCGCCGGTGCCGCTGGCGAGATCGAGGACGACGGGGCAGGGCGGCAGGTTGGCATTCAAGACGCCGGCCCGTTTCCAGTACCGATCCATTCCGTAGGAGAAGGCGCGCGTGATGAAGTCGTAACGCGGCGCGACCGCGTGGAACATGGCGCGCATCAGGCGCGAATCCTGTTGCTCGGCAGGCGGGTTCACAGATGCACCATTGTAGCGGAATGGCGGATTTACAGGAATCAAACGCGGGGTGAGGCTGCCGCCCGCAGGCGGGGGTGCGTCCGTCCGCAAAGATCACAGGATACCCACACATGATAGGCATCCATAATACAAGCTGAGTAAGTCGGAAGTCGTTAGACGATGCTATGCGGTGTGCTAGTAACTAATTACGGGTCGATCTAAGGCCGTCGCGAAGTTACTCTTTGATCAGGTCATCCATCCTCGAGCAGGCGTCGACCGCTCGTCAAAGGTCAATCAATGGGAAAACTGGCGGCCGCGCTCCTCTCGCTGGCTTTTGTCGTCATTCCGGCAAACGCGAATGCGATCACCTGGAATCTGCAAGGCGTCACATTCACCGACGGAACAGCGCTTACGGGTTACTTCATATTCGATGCCGACACCGGAGCATTATCGAACTGGAACCTCTCCGTGCTGGCGCAGCCGTCCTGTACGGGCTGTCTGACCGCGTTTTCCTATACGCCGTCGTCAGGGATGAGCTATGTGTCTTCGACGGACCAGGGGTTCTCGTTCTTCAATAATGCGTTTACACGGGAACTGGACCTGGGCCTTGTCGCGCCATTGACGGACAGCGGCGGCACGATCGCCATCGATTCGACTCAATCGGTGGAGTTTTCGATCACCAACTCGTCAGACTTTCGGAACACGATGGGTGGAAACGTGGACGACCCGGCGCCAGTCTCGGAACCGGCGTCGATGATCCTGGCGGGCGCGGCGCTCCTGTGGGCCGGGCTTCTGAAATACCACACGCGCGAAAAGCAAAAAGACGGACGGTAGAGTTTCTTCGGGCTACTTCCTGGGCCTCGACGGGCGCATCTCGATGCGGCTGACCATGGTGCGATCCGGCATTTTGACGACCATGGCGACGGTTTCGGCGACATCTTCGGACGCGATCATCCAACTGGTATCGCCGCGTTTGGAGCTGTCGCCGAATTCGGTATCGACGCTGCCGGGCATGATCGAGCAGACGCGGATGTTGTCATGGCGGTGGTCGAGCATGAGGGCTTCGGTGAAGAGATTCAGCCCGGCCTTGGATGCGTTGTAGCCGGCGCCTCCGGAGAAGGCGTTTTTGCCGGCCAGGCTGGAGATGTTGACGATGAATCCTCCGCCCGATTTGGCGAAGCGGGGGAGCGCTTCGCGGGTGCAATAGAAGGCGCCGTTCAGATTGAGATCGATATTGCGGCGCCAATCGTCGAGGGTCATGTCCCCGACTCTGCGAAAGACGCCTTCGCCGGCGTTGTTGACGAGGATATCGAGGCGGCCAAAGGCGGCGTCGGCGAATTGGAAGAAGCGCGCGACGTCTTCGGGTTGACGGATGTCCGCCGCGTGGCCGGCGATCTTGCCGAGTTGCTGCATGGCGGAGACCGCGTGGCCGACAGTGTCCTGGGACCGGCCGCAGATGGCCACGGAGGCGCCTTCGCGCAGGAGCCGTTCGGCGATGGCACGTCCGATGCCGCGCGTGCCGCCCGTCACAATCGCAACCTTGCCGGATAGATTCTGCATACTTGCATGATAGTCGGAGCGGAGGATGAAAAAACGATGGCATCCCGCCCCGCGGAGGATCGCCCAGCGCCTGTTAAGATAACGGACAGATGGCTACCAGCGCGCCAACACCATTGCGCCAGGTTCTGGAAGAGCGCGTCAAGCAACTGGTGGCGGACACCGAAAACCTTTTTGCCGAATCGCGCGAGCGGGCGCGGCGCGATATGGCGGACCAATTGAACCAGGCGGTTCGCCGGATCCGGCAGACGACAAACCTGGAGGATTTGGCGGCGACGCTGGTGGACGTCACCAGTCCGTTTTGCGGATCGGCGGCGTTGTTCGGCGCATCGGGCGATTTCTTCCAGGCGGAGCGGATTCGCGGCGTTTCCGAGGGGGTGGCGCGGGAGTTCCAATCGCTGGAAATCGCGATGCGTAGCGCTCCGGCGCTGGCGAGCGCCTTGGAGAGCCGGGATCCGGTGGTAACCGCGGCGACGGGAGGCGAGGTTTCGCCGGAAGTCGTGAAGCTGTTCGATCACAGCCCGGTGAGCCGCGCGTCGATCTACCCGCTGGTGGCGCGCGATCGTGTTCCGGCGCTGTTGTATGTGTGGGGGACGGTGCAGGGGGCGGCGGTGGAGTTGCTGGCGCAGACGGCTTCGTTGGTGTGGGTGTCGCTGACCGAGCCTGTGCCGGCCGCGCCGGAACTCGGCGAACTGATCACAATTTCAGGAGTGGAGGCGGCGCCGACGCCGGTCTCCGCCCCCGAACCCGAATTTGCCGCTTCATCCGAACCGGCGAACGGCAGCCCGTCCTGGGAGGACTTGCCGCCGGAGGAACAGCGGGTCCATCTCCAGGCGCAGCGCTTCGCGCGCGTGCAGGTATCGGAGATGCGGCTGTTCGAGCCGGAGGCGGTGCAAAGCGGCCGAGCCAATCAGAATTTGTACGAGGCGCTGCAAGAGCGCATTGACGGGGCCCGCGAAACATATCGCAAGTCGTTTTTCGACCGATGCCCCAGCATGGTGGATTATCTGCACCTGGAACTGGTGCGGACTTTGGGCAATGACAATCCGGACATCCTTGGCAGAGACTATCCTGGGCCGATGGCGTAAGGGCCGCGCGCTGCTTCCTGCGCGCTCCGACCGTTCCCTGACGGCCGCGGCTCAGGGGGAAGCATTGTGCGCGGCGGAGAGCGGCGAGCGCCCGGACGAGGCCCGGAGCGCGAAGCATGAGTACTTGCGCCACGTCGGTTGGGCCATTTTGGTTGTCACTGGGGTGGTGACGACGGGCAGCATCTTCGCCCAGCACACTGCGCCGGCCAAGAAGGCGCCGGCGAAGGCCGCGCCGAAACAGCCCGCCCCGGCCGCGGCAAGCTTGCAGGAACTGGTTAAGGCGTACCGCGAGTCGCCGACGGCGTCGCGGCGGGCGGCGATAGAGGCGTGGGCCGCGGCGCATCCCAAGGAGCGGGCCTCGGCCGCGCTGGCGCTGGGAGTCACAGCGTACGAGCAGCACGACTATGCTCGGGCGATCAGCGATCTTCACGAGGCGCAGAAGGGACTGCCGTCTGTTGGCGACATAGTGGCGTACTACCTGGACTCCGCGCGGGTGGAATCGAAGGATTATACCGGCGTGGTGGAAGACCTGGCGATTACGCACGATTCGCGGAATCCGTCCGCCTACAGCGGGCGGGCGCGTGTGCTGGAAGCGCGCGCGCTGGAGACCGCCGATCCTTCCGAGGCGGTGCGGATCCTGCGCGAGCATGGCGCCGAGCTGCCGCAACCGGAAGGAGACCTGGTCCTGGCGGAGTGCGAAGAGGCGGCCGGCCATTTGCAGGCGGCGGCGGAGACGTATCAACATGTGTACGCGCTATACGTCACGGGCCCGGCGGCCTTACGGGCGTCCACCGCGCTGGCGTCGCTGCGTAGCCGCATGGGCGATTCTTACCCGGGGCTTACGGCCCGCGATCTGCTGCGGCATGCCGACCGCCTGGCGGACGCCCGGGAATTCTCGCTGGCGCGCACGGAATACAACGCGATCGGAGATACGGCAAGCGTGCCCGAGCACGACCAGGCGCGGGTCCGCCTCGGCTGGCTGGAGTATCTGTCGGGCAAGGTCCCGGCCGCCGATTCCGATTTGCGGTCGCTGCACGTTTCCGCTCCGGATGCCGAAGCCGAGCGGCTGGAGTACGTGGTGGAGACTTCGCGCCGTCTGGATAACGACAGCGAATTGAAACAGGCGCTGGAGGAACTGGAGACGAAGTACGCCAAGTCGCCATTCCGGGTGAGGGCGCTGATCTCCGCGGCGAACTATTACCTGGTGAACAACCGGCCGGCGGACTATCTGCCGCTGTATCGCGCGGTGTACCAGGAATTTCCCTCCGATCCGGCGGCCGGCAACAGCCATTGGAAAGTCACCTTCGACGCCTACCTGCACCGGCAATCGGACGCGGAGCAATTGCTGGAGGAGCAACTGGAGCGCTATCCCCGCAACAACAACTCCAGCGGCGCCCTGTATTTTCTCGGACGGATGGCGGAAGAGCGAAAAGATTTTTCGGCGGCCCTGACTTGCTATCAATACCTGACAAAGATCTTCGAGAACTATTATTACGCGATGCTGGCTCGTCATCGGATGACGGCGTCTGAAGTGCGGTCGGCCACGCCATCGGCGAAGACCTTGGAGATGCTGGCCGGCATGGCTCTGCCGGCGCCGAAGCCGGTTCCGGCGGAAGCGAACCCCGTCACCACTTCGCGAATCGCGCGTTCGCGAGTGCTGCGCGCGGCGGGATTGAGCGACCTGGCGGACGGGGAACTGCGATTTGGAGTGAGAAACGGCGGGCAGCCGGCGCTGCTGGGGATGGAGGCGGCGCGGCAGGCGGACTCGCCGGGACAGGGCCTGCATGTAATGAAGGTTTTTGCGCCCGATCATCTGGCGGTGCCCCTGGCGTGGGCGCCGAGGCAATTCTGGGATCTGTTGTATCCGCTTCCGTACCGCGACGAACTGTTCGCCGACGCGCGGGCGCACGGGCTGGATCCGTACCTGGTGGCGGGATTGATCCGCCAGGAATCGGAGTTCAGTCCGCGGGCCGTTTCACCGGCAAAAGCGTACGGCCTGATGCAGGTGCTGCCGGTGACCGGGCGGCAATACGCGCGCGCGGCGGGAATTGCGCGGTTCACGACGTCGCTGCTGGTGCAACCGGCGGTGAACCTGAAGATCGGAACGCTGATTTTCCGGTCGATGCTGGACCATAGCGGCGGGCAAGTCGAGCAGACGCTGGCGGCATATAACGCCGGGCCGATGCGGCTGGCGGAGTGGGTAACCTGGACGTCGCCGCACGAGCCGGCGGAGTTTATCGAGTCGATTCCGTTTACGGAGACGCGGGATTACGTGCAAGCGGTGCTGCGGAACGCGGAGATGTACCGGAGGCTGTACCCCTAGAGTGTCATCAGAGCCGCGATCTGCAGGGAGCGGTCGTGCGCCGATCGTACCGCGCGGCTGGCCGCGCGCTCCCGCTCCCGGCCCAGAACCCGGCGGGCAACGCGCGAGAATAGGGGATATGGATCGACGACAGTTCCTGCAGGGGATGGCCGCGCTTTCGGCAGCGCCGTTGTCGCGAGGCCAGGTGAAAGGCTTCGATATCGTCGCTATCGAGCGGCCCCGCGTGCTCAAACTGGCGGACCAGTACCTGAAGGAGCAGCCGGTCACAATCACCGCGTCGAGTTCGCCGCGCAGCGCCGGCGGGAAGCACGATTTTTTTTCCGAGGGCGATTACTGGTGGCCCGATCCGCGGAATCCCGATGGTCCGTACGTGCAGCGCGATGGGATGACCAACCCGGATAACTTCGTCGAGCACCGGCGCGCCATGATTCGCCTGAGTTTGATCGTGCCGGCGTTGGCTGCGGCGTACAAGATTACGCGTCAGCGAAAGTACGCGGACCGTGCGGCGCTGCATCTGCGCGCGTGGTTCGTGGACGAGGCCACGCGGATGAATCCAAATCTGCAGTACGCGCAGGCGATCAAGGGGCGATTCACGGGGCGTGGGACCGGCATCATCGACACGCTGCACCTGGTGGAAGTGTCGCGCGCGGCCTGGCAGATCGAAATGGCGGCGGCCGAACTGAGCGCGGTGAAGAAGTGGTTCGCCGAGTATGTCGAGTGGATGTCGACCAGCAAGAACGGCGCCGATGAACGGGATGCCAAGAACAATCACGGCACTTGCTGGGCCACGCAAGTGGCGGCGTTTTCGCAATTGACCGGCAACCGGAAGATGATGGCTTACTGCGAGAACCGTTACAAGACGGTGTTCATCCCCAACCAGGAAGCCGCCGACGGAAGTTTTCCCGAGGAACTGCGGCGCACCAAGCCCTACGGGTACTCGCTGTTCAACCTGGACGCCATGTCGATTCTGGTACAGACGCTGTCGACCGCGGCGAACGATCTGTGGAACTGGGAGATGCCGGACGGGCGAGGTATGGCGCGCGCGATGGCGTACATGTATCCGTTCCTGCTGGACAAGAAAAAGTGGCCGAAGCCGCCGGACGTGATGTATTACGATCAGTGGCCGGTGCAACAGCCGTCGCTGTTATTCGCGGGGTTAGCTCTCGGAAAGCCGGAATATCTGGAACTGTGGAAGAAACTGCCGTCGGATCCGACGGTGGAGGAAGTTCTGCGGAACTGGCCGGTCCGTCAGCCGGTGCTGTGGGTGTGAGAACCACCGAATTGGGCCGCGGATGGGCACGGGTTTACACGGGTAAGTCAAAGCAGGTTTTTGTCTTATCCGTGTGAACCCGTGTCCGTCCGTGGCCAGTTACACTTCCTACTGCGTTGGATTAGAATCCCAGTTCTTGTTCTTGAAGATGCCGTTCATCATCATGGGCAGACCGCCGGCTTTGGCCTGCTGATCCTTGTCGAGGGCCTGGTAGATCTTGAAAAATGCGCCCAGCTCGATTTGCGTCATCTGGGTCTGCGCAGCCGCGCACTGGTTGATCAGCGTGGTGAGCTCGTCGGAAGGTTTTCCGGCGGCGATCGCCTGGGCGACGGCTTCGCGGCCTTTCTCGATCTGCTCTTTCACGGGCGTGGCGTCTTTCTGCGCGTCGTCCATGATGGTTTTGACCTGCTTTTTCTGTTCCTTGTTGAGAGTGAGCATGGTGGTCATGCGATCCATGGGTGTTGGCATCGACGGGCGCATATTTGCGCCCATATCGCCGCCCATATCGCCTCCGCGGCCTCCGCCCCGGCCGCCGCCGCCTCCCATATCGCCACCCTGGCCGCCGCCCATCCCGCCCATGCCGCCACCCTGGGCGAACGCCAGCGCCGCCATCAGGAATCCGCCGAACAATAATTTGGTAAACATCGATGACCTCCTTTATTGACAGGCCCGATGGCCCATCCTACCGACATGCCACCAAAACCGATGGCCTATCCTACTGTTGCCCTCGCCTGCGGCCGCCGCCACCGCCGCCCATCCGCATGAAGATACCGGCCATCAGGTCGGCATAAACCTGCTCGCCTGCTTTCTGCTGATTCGGTTTCAGCAGCGCGTAGATTTTGCCGTACGCGGTGGCTTCGATGTTGTCCATCTGCGCCAGGACGTTGGTGTACGCGGCCATGAGTTTCTTGAAATCGTCGGTATTGTCCTGGCCCTGCACCATGGCTTGAGCGATCATCTGGCGGCCCTGCATGATCTGGCCGCTGATGGGTCCGGCGGTCTCGGCCGCGGCGTTCATGATGTTCAGGACCTGTTCTTTCTGTTCCTTGCTCAGCTTCAGCTTTTCGGCAAGGATGTCCATCTTGCTCTGCTGCTGCGGGCGCGGCATGCCCATGTCGCCGCCCATGTTGTTGCCACCGCCTCCGCGCTTGCCTTGCGCGGACACCAAGCCGACAGCCAGAAGTCCGGCCAGCAACACTCTCCCAACCATAAGTTCTCCTTTTCGCGTTCAAACGCAAGTCGCCAGGCGGCGGCCACACGCCACCATTTCGGACTTGCCTGTAACGGACCCCTATAGGGTAACTCAAGATCCTGCCGGGTGGCGCTGGATTTCACGTGTTTGCCGCAGCACAGGCCGTGGCGGTTTGCCGTCAACGAGCCGGGGGCAGGGTTGGCGGGCGCCCAAAGGCGGCCGTCTGTGCCGCGTCGCTTGCTACAGTATGGTTATGGCGCGCAGACTGGCGGCGGCCATGCTTTTGTGTCTGCTCACGGCATGGGCGGCCAATATCAAGTTGTACCTCACCGACGGCACTTACAATCTGGTCCGCGAGTATCAGGTGAAGGAGGACCGGGTCCGCTATTACAGCGTGGAACGCAGCGAGTGGGAGGAGGTCCCGCTGGCCATGGTGGATTTGAAACGCACGGAAAGCGAAGCCGAGGCACATAAGGCCGAACTGGCGGAAGAAGCCAAATCGGCGGCCGAGGAAGAGGCGGCGGCGCGGGAGATCAAGCACGAAATTTCGCGAATTCCGATCGATCCGGGCGTCTATTGGCTGGACGGCAAAGAGACCAAGGTGCTGCCGCAGGCGTCATCGGTGGTCCACACCGACAAACGGCGGGAAGTGCTGAAAGCGCTGAGTCCGATCCCCATGGTCACCGGCAAGGCGACGTTGGAACTGGACGGCACACACTCCGCGAACGTGTTCACCGACCCGGAGCAGGAGTTTTACATACAGCTTTCCGAGACGGAGCGCTTCGGGATTGTGAAGCTGACGGTGAAGGACACGGCAAAGGAGAAGGTGCGGATCGTGGAAAATCTCACGATCATGCCGGTCACCAAGGAGACGGTGGAAGACCGCAACCAGGTAGAGATTTTCCGCCAGCAGTTGGGGAAAGACGAAGTGTACAAGATCTGGCCGCAGGAACCCATGCCGCCCGGCGAATATGCGGTGGTGCAATATACCGAGGGCAAACTGAACGTGCAGGTGTGGGACTTCGCCATCGCGAAAAGCAAATGAAAACCAACTTCTTGCTTCCGAGTGTCTCGTGAACTAGTGTAGAACGATGACACCGAACCGCAGAGAATTGTTCGGAACGATGCTGGCTTTCGCGGCGGCTTCCCGTCTGCGAGGGGCGGACGATGGAGTGGTGATCCCGGGGAAGCGGCCGATGATTCTGCATAACGACCGGCCCGAAGACCTGGAAACGCCCCTGCAGTATTTCGACACCTATCTGACACGCGTGGATTCGTTTTTCGTGCGGCAGCACATCCCGCGGCCGGCCCCCATCGATCGGGCGGCCTACCGGCTGAAGATCACCGGCATGGTTTCGAAGCCGGTGGAATTGTCGCTCGACGATTTGCGGAAGCTGCCGCAATTCACCGTGACGGCAACTCTGGAATGCACCGGAAACGGCCGCGGATTTTATACGCCCAAGGTCCCGGGAATTCAGTGGGGCAGGGGAGCGGTAGGCAACGCCGATTGGCGCGGTCCGAAGATGGGCGACGTGCTGAAACTGGCGGGCGTCGATCCGAAGGCCACGTACCTGGAGATCGACGGCGCCGATCAAGGAGTCGCCTCGACACCCGATTTCGTGCGTTCGATGCCGATGCAAAAAGTCATGCACCCGGCCACGCTGCTGGCTCTGAGCATGAACGGCGAGACGCCGGATATCCACGGGTTTCCGGCGCGGCTGATCGTCCCGGGTTGGGACGGAACGAGCTGGGTGAAATGGGTCACGCGGCTGACTCCCACGGCCGAGATGAGCAAAGGTTTCTTCATGAACCCCGGATATCGCTTTCCGAAATACGCATTGCCGCCCGGCGCCCCGGCGAAGCCCGCCGAGCTGGAAGTGATCGAGGGGATGCCGGTGAAATCGACGATCACAGCGCCCGCGGATCAAGCCAAGCTCGCGATGGGCGCGCTGACGATTCGCGGATTCGCCTGGGCCGGCGAGAATTCGATCGAGCGGGTGGAGGTTTCGACCGACGGCGGCAGCAAGTGGCGCGAAGCGTCGATGCCGTCGCCGAAGCTGCCGTTCGCCTGGCGGTTATGGCAGCTCGACTGGCGTCCTTCAGCGCCGGGCTACTACACCATTCTCTCGCGCGCTACCGATTCCGCGGGTCGTGTGCAACCATTCGTGCCGGTGTGGAATCCGTCCGGCTATCTGTGGAACGGAATCGATCGGGTTGGCGTGACGGTGGAGGCGGCATGAGACTGGTAGTCATCCTCTCTCTGGCGACCGCGCTATCTCTGGCCTTCGCGGCCGATCAGGCCACATTGGAGCGTGGGCAGAAAGAAGAGGGCCGAGCCTGCCTGCCGTGCCACAGCCTGCGTCTGATCCATTCGCAGCGGCTCAGCCGGGCCGCGTGGAACAAGGAGCTCGACAAGATGACCGGCTGGGGAACGAAGATTCAGGATCGCGACGCCCTGCTCGAGTACCTGGTGGCGAACTTCGGAGACGATAAGCCGGTCGCGCCGCCCGCGATGACTGTCGACGGCTCGGCGAAGAAGCAGTAGCGGCACGCTAGAATAGCCATTTCATGTCCAAAGCACGCGGCAAGAAGCCGCAGCCCGCTGTCTCCGCACCTGCGCCCGCTCCCCGGCCCGGGTTGGCAGACCGGCTTTTCTCAGGCCGCATCCTGTTTCTGTTGCTGGCCTTGGCCGTACTGATTTTCTACGCCAAGCCGCTGTTCGACGACAACGCCTCAATTCAGTGGGACGCCGTCGATGTGCATTACAGCGCGCAGAAGTACTTCGCCGATGAAACCCACGGCGGACGCCTGCCCTTCTGGACGCCGTACGTCTTTTCGGGGATGCCGTTCCTCGCCGATCCTCAGGTGGGCGCATGGTATCCGCTCAACTGGCCGTTTTTCACGATGGGAATCACGCCGCGATCGATCGAGTGGGAACTGGCGTTGCACTGTCTGCTGGCGCTGGTAGGCGGCTATCTGTTAGGGCGGGAACTATTCGCCAGCCGCGCGGCGGCAATTTTTGCGGGAGTGTTTTACGCGTTCGCCGGATTCTTCACCGGCAACAGCTCGCACGTCGCCGGATTTCAAGTGGCGTCGCTGCTGCCGTGGCTACTCTGGGGGGCGCGGAGAGCCATCGGCTCGGCGCGGCGATTGCCGGCGCTGGCGGCGGTTGCGGGTCTGGTTGTCCTGGCCGGCCATTTCCAGATGGCGCTATACGCCTTCTCTGCGCTGGGACTGTTCGTAGCGGCCGATTGGCTGCCACGCCGCGGATCGCCGAAGCGTCAACTGACTGTGTTGGCATGCGCGGCGGTGGCGGCGGTGGCGCTTTCGGCAGTGATGGTGCTACCCGGCCTCGAGCTGACCGGGCAATCGGAGCGCGCGGTCACCACCTTCGCGCAGAGCGATTACGGCTTCCTGGTGCCCGGCGCGTTGCTGACACTCGTGAGTCCCAACCATTACGGCGCGCCCGATCTGCAAGGGTACAGCGGACCGAGCGATATCACGCAGTTCTACTTCTACCAGGGAATTCTGCTCCTCCCCTTGGTGGTCTGGGGCATAATTGCCGCGCGGAGACAGTGGCGCGTGCTGCTGGCGCCGGCGTTGTTGGTGATTTTCGCGGTGTGGTATGGCTTCGGACGCTCTTGGGGATTATACGGGTTGACCGCCCTGTTCCCAGGGTTTAAAAGCATCCGCGCGCCGGTCAACGTTTGGTTCGTCGCCACCATGGGGCTCGCGCTGCTGGCGGCATCGGGCATAGAGGCGCTCCGGGCGCGCTTCAAGACTCCGTGGATCGCGGTGGCGCTGCTGGTTCTTACCGCCGGCGACCTCTATTACTGGAACATGGACCGCAACGGTCTGGCCTATGCCCGCGAATCCTTCCAGGAAATCTATGGCGCGGCCGAGGATCGGTTCCAGAAAGTCACACAGTCGGCGACGAACCTCCAGACCCATCGACTGTACGCCGCGGACGATTCGACGGCGTTCGGTCCGCTGAACGGCGTGCTGGAGATGCGCGTGCAGGCTACCTGGGGATACAATCCGCTCGAGCTTCTGCGCTACCGCACCTATCTCGAAACCACCAAGAGCAATCCGCGGCTGTTGGATGCGCTGGCGGTGACGGCGGAGTTTGCCCAGAACGGCTTCTTCGCCCCCAATCCGGGCGCGCTGCCCCGATTCTACGCGCCCGACACCGCCACGCCGGCACGAAGCCGTGAAGAGGCCACGCAGAGGCTGGCGTCGCTCGATTCGGCGCACGAGACCGTGGTAGAAGGACTGGCGGCGCCGATGCCGGCGAACAGCGGCGGCAAGTTCTCGTATGAGGCTTACGACGGGGTTTCGTACCGCGTGCGCTGCGAGGCGCAGAAGGCAACGTTATGGCGCATCGCCGTGCCATATTTTCCCGGCTGGCAGGCGGAGGTCGATGGCAAGCCCGCCGATGTCATGCCGGCAGATCTCGCGTTGATGGCGATCGTGGTCCCGGCGGGCACCCACGAGGTGACGCTGCAGTACCGCTCGACCCGCTTTGCGCTGGGTGCGGGGATCAGCCTGGTGGGATGGGCGACGGTGCTGGGGGCCTGGTTGTGGATGCGGCGTCGCGGCGTCGCGGCGGCCTGAGGCTCCGTCATACTCTGCGCGGTCACCACCGCGATTCCCCACGTGTCCGGCTGCCGGAAAATATGGACCGTCGTCCTGCCATGTCTGCAAGCTGGTGCTGACGCGCCCAACAAGAAAAAGGGCCGATTGCCGCATTGGCAACCGGCCCCGGATTTAGATCGATTAATCTACCAGATGAATTTGGCGACAATCTGCATGGAACGCGCACTGCTGCTGAAGGCTACTTCCGGATTGTTGAAGTTGACGTTGGTCGCGGTCACGTAGGCGGTGCTGCCGGACGTGCCAACGGCTCCTACGTCATTCACCGACCCGGGGATGAATTGCGGGTGGTTGAACACGTTGTAGGCCTGGGCCGAAAACTCCAGCTTGGCTTTCTCGAAGATCTGGAATCGCTTGGTGATGGTGAAGTCGATATTGTCGATCGGGCGGGTGGCCTGCGTATTCCGGCCGGTGTTCTGCAGCGCGCCAACTCCGGCCTGGATGTACCGGGCATTCGGGTTGATGGCTACCCACGCGACCACGGTGTTGACCGAGGCGGTGGCTGCGTTGTAGGCGATTCGTGTGCCATTCTTGTCGAGTCCGTAGACCGCGGTCCCAATACCTGCCTGTCCCGCGGGATTGGTGATGGTCCGGGAGATCGATCCGCTATCGCCATTGAGGTCCGAGTTGACGCCGCTGGAAACCGAGAAGTATTCCGGCGATTCGTAAATGTACACCGGAGAGAACTGCCAGTTTCCGACAATGTTCTTGTAGAACCAGTTCCTGCTGTCCTTGAAGAATGGGAGGTCATAGACCGAAGAGAGGCTGAACCGGTTGCGCCGGTCGAGACCCGAGGTCGCCTTTTCCTGCGTCAGGTTGCCCATGTCCGGAACGCGGCGCTGGGTCAGCGCGCTGGAGTTCAGAGTGTCGGTGGAGTTGTCGATGTTGCGGCTCCAGGTGTAAGCCGCCAGGAACAACAGGCCCTTCGACATGCGGCGCTGCGCCTGCAGGTCGAGACCGTTGTAGAACGACCACCCCTGCGGCTGATACGAAGTAATGGGACCGAGGAAACCAGCCGCGGCCCACGCCGGATCGGCCCAACCGGCGGAGGGTTCGCGCAGTTGGCCGACGGTCAGAGTCGAGGCAGCCAACTGGGCGGCGCTCGGGGCCGTCAGGTAGGTCGGGATATAGGAGTTGGCGTTCACGTTCGAGTGCAACCGGTTGATCCACATCTGCATCAGTTCGTGGACGCCGCGGGTTCCCACGTAGCGGGCGGTGAAGGTGTAGTCCTTCTTGTAGGTGTGCTGCACTTCCAGGGTCCAGTTCAGCGAGTACGGCAGCGTCTGGTCGGGCAGGTAATAGGACGTCGCCGCGACGGCCTGTGCATGGGTCATCGTTCCGCTGGGAGCATATTGAGCAGCGGTGATGCCGCCGTTCTTGAGGAAGTTGCTCGGGCCGCTGCCGGGAGCCGGAGTCACGGCGACCGCAAACTGCGGCGGCGGGCTGTTCAACGGCAGGTTGTCATAGACCACGTCGGTGGCGCGGCCGAATCCAGCGCGAACCACGGTATCGCCGCTGTGGCCGACGCTATAGGCAAGGCCGACGCGAGGAGATAACCCGCCCCAGGTGCTGGATTTGGGAGACCGGAAATCTACCAGGCCGGGAACGCTGGCGATGGCGTCCAATGCCTGATTCCGCGCTCCTTGCACAATGGCGGTCCATTCATAACGGAGGCCGAGATCGAGCGTCAGATTCTGGTTGACCTTCCAGGTGTCCTGAACGAAGCCGTAGTAGGCCATTCCATTACCGGAGAACTGGGGATTTCCCAGAGTCCGCGAGAGGTAGGAATCCGGGAAGAGGTCCATCAGGTAGTTGGCGAAACTGGTGTATTCGTAATCGCCGCGTACGCGCTGTGAGAAGTGCGTGCCGGAAATATAGTCATTCGCCTGGACACCAGCCTTAATCGTGTGTGCGCCATGCGTCCAGCTCAGGTTATTGGTCGCCTGATAAGCGTTGTTGATTCCGCTCTGGGGATAATTCGGGTTTGGTCCGATTTGCAGGTTGGTGTCCGCGAAGAACAGGTTCGGGAAGGCATCCAGGCCGGGGAAGGTCTGATCGCCGACCGGCTCGGATTGGTTGTTCCGATTAAATCCGAGACGGAATTCATTCACCAGCGTGGGCGAGAACGTGTGGTACCAGGCTGCGGTGGCCAGGTAGCTGTTGTTCGGCACGGGAGTGTAGAACACCGGCAGGTCCGCGGTGGTGCTGATGCCCGTGTAATGGTTCTCGATGTAGCGGCCGCGCAATTGGTCCTTCTCGGACATGTTGTAATCCGTGCTGATCACCGCGTTGTAGGTGTTGGAGAAGTTGGGCCCGACGGCAGAGATGACGCCGGTTGGCACCGTCACCGACCCGATCGTGACACTGGGCGCGCCGGCTGTCGTGTTGGCGGCCACCGCATACTGTTTCGCGACATTCAGGTTGGTCGTGCTGATGCCCGGAACATTCGCCAGGGTGGCGTAACCGCTGGCCGTGGGCGCATAGAAGGTTGCGCTGCTGGTGGAAGCCGCGCCGTAAGGATTGTATTCGAATCCGCCAAAAATGAAGAGCTTGTTTTTGAGGATCGGACCGCCGATGTTGGCGCCCAGGCGGTTGTTGTCATACCGCGGAAGGCTGTAGACGCCTGCATTCTTGTACGATTGGTCAATCGCGTTCAGATCACGAT
>Ga0335083_10003962_pt1 | contig 19005 bp, 22 predicted proteins | sample Lox_Sample_42_FD_206716 | JGI IMG/M metagenome (GOLD analysis project Ga0335083, IMG submission 206716) | Soil microbial communities from Loxahatchee National Wildlife Refuge, Florida, United States - Lox_Sample_4.2 | ecosystem: Environmental > Terrestrial > Soil > Wetlands | place: USA...
CGAAAGCGCCTTCGCAAACCCACCGGCGTGTCCGGCTCTTGTAGGACGCGGCGGGCGCTCCCGCTGCGTCGGCGTGTAGGATGAGTCCGACAGGCGTTTCGGGCTGGCGCCGATGCGGGGGTCCCGGCGCTTTCCCTACGATGGCTGCACTCAAATGATCGAGGCGAGGCGCGGCATGCATCCGGATTCCCCTAGGAACATCGTGAGCCTACCGTTCCTCGCGGCGGCGCGCGCGGCGTCGGCGCCCGCCCTCGGGCGGTTCGGCGCCCTGTACGGCGGTTCGCCGCCGATGCAGGAGGTGTACCGGCACATCGACAAGGTCGCGCCGACCTCGGCCACGGTGCTTATTGTCGGTGAATCGGGCAGCGGCAAGGAAGTGGTCGCGCGCACGATTCACCAGCGCAGCGATCGGGCGCGCGCCGCGTTCATCGCGGTCAATTGCGGCGCCATCCCGGGCAACCTCATCGAGGCGGAGCTGTTCGGCCACGAGAAGGGCGCCTTCACAGGCGCTGCGCGCATGCATCGCGGCTGCTTCGAACGGGCCGAGGGCGGCACGCTGTTCCTGGACGAGATCACCGAGATGGCGCCGGAGATGCAGGTGAGGCTGCTGCGCGTCCTGGAAACCGGCCGCTTCACGCGCGTCGGCGGCGAAGAGGAGCTGCGCGCGCGGGTGCGGGTGATCGCAGCCACCAATCGCGAACCGCGGCGCGCGGTGAGCGAAGGGCGCTTGCGGGAGGACCTCATGTACCGGCTGGCGGTATTTCCCATCGCGATCCCGCCGCTGCGAGAGCGCGAGGGCGACGCCGAGCTCCTCGCCGAACGCTTCTTGGCCGAGCTCAACGAGGCCGAAGGCAGTCGCAAGTCATTCTCGCGGCAGGCGATCACGACGATTCGCGCGCATCGCTGGCCGGGCAACGTTCGCGAGCTCAAGAACGCAGTGCAGCGCGCGTTCATCATGGCCGAGTCCGAGGTCACTCTCGATTTCGCCGGCCTCGACTGCGCGACACCCGTGGAGAATTGCCTGCGCGTGCCGGTGGGCACGCCGCTCGCCGAGATCGAGCGCAAGGCGATCTATGCGACGCTCGACCTATGCGAGGGCAACAAGCGGCGCTGCGCCGGCATGCTCGGCGTCAGCCTGAAGACCCTCTACAACCGGCTCGCCGAATACCAGTCGGGCGACGCCGAAATCGCATCGGTGTGAACGTGAACATCGCGACCGCTACCGTCCCCTTCGGCCAACCACGGACGTCCCCCACGACCATGATCCGTATCCTCATCGCGGACGATCACGCCATCGTCCGCGCAGGCTTGAAGCAGTTCATCGCCGACCAGCCCGACATGCAGGTCGCGGGCGAAGCCGCCACCGGCAGCGAAGCCATCGCCCTTGTTCGCGCGTCCGAGTTCGACGTCGTGCTGCTCGACATCTCGATGCCGGACAAGAACGGCATCGATACCCTGAAGACCCTGAAGCAGGTGCGCCCCGAGCTGCCGATCCTCATGCTCTCGGGATACGCCGAGGACCAGTACGCTGTGAACCTGCTGCGCGCCGGCGCCTCGGGCTACCTCAACAAGGAGGCCGCTTCGACGCAGCTCGTCGGAGCCATTCGCACGGTCGTGCGGGGGCGCAAGTTCGTGAGCCCGGCCCTGGCCCAGATCCTCGCCGACGGCGTCACCGGCGACGCCGACAAGCCGCTGCACGGCGAGCTGTCGCAGCGCGAGTTCCAGATCTTCTGCAAGATCGCCGCGGGGGCTGCGGTGTCCAAGATCGCCGACGAGCTCCACTTGTCGGTGAAGACCGTCAGCACGTACCGGACGCGCGTTCTCGAGAAGATGGGGATGAAGTCCAACGCCGACCTCACGTACTACGCCATCAAGAACGGATTGATCGATTGATCGCCGCTGCGCACACCGGCCGCAGGCGACGCCCCGCCCCGCCGATGTCGGACAAACGCCGACAGTCAAGGCCGGGGGCTCCTGCTAACGTCTGCGCTCTCGCAAACACGGGAGCGGCCGCCCGGCGTTGAAGGGGACGCGATGGAAAATGTCCAACCTTCACACGCCATCCGCGCACGTTCCGCTGCACAAGACCACGTCCGGCGTGTCCAAGCTGCGCATCATCATCGTAGAGGACTCCGCGCTCATCCGGGCGCGACTTGCGGAGTCGCTCGCCGAGATCCCGAACGTCGAGATCGTCGACCAGGTGGAGACCGAGGCCGCTGCGCTCGTCGCGATGCGGGAGGCGAGCTGGGACGCGGCCGTGCTCGACCTGCAGCTGAAGCAGGGCACCGGGCTCGGGTTGCTCAAGGCGCTGGCGCAAGGCGTACGGCCCTCGAATACGAAGATCATCGTGTTCACCAACTACGCGTTCCCGCAGTACCGCGATCGCAGCCTGGCGCTGGGCGCCGACTTCTTCTTCGACAAGGCGCGCGAGTTCCACCGCGTGCGCGAAGTCCTGCAAAGCTTGGCCGGCGGCGAGTCCGCAGCGACGCATTGATGAGCGAACGGGCCACCGCGAAGCGCGCGCCGGCGAGCGACTCGGTCGCGGGCCGTAGCGCGTCGGCGCGCGGCAAGGAGCTCCCCGCAGCAGCGGCGCCGGTGCTTGCCCCCAAGCTGACGGTCATCGAGGTCACGGCGATCGCCGTCGCTGCGATAGCGATCATCGCCGCCGCGCGGGTGGCGGAGTCGTTCTTTGTACCTGTCGTCGCGGGAATCCTGCTGAGCTACGCGCTGCGACCTCTCGTGTCCGCGATCGAGCGCTGGCGGTTGCCGCGCCTTGCGGCGGCGGCGCTCGTGATGACGGTGCTCGTCGGCGTGGCCTCGGGTATCGCGTACGCGATCCATGACGATGTCAATGCGGCGGTAGCGGAATTACCCGGCGCAGCGCGCAAGCTGCGTATGGCGATCGCCGACTCGGAGCGCCAGTCGCCTGGTCCGATCAGCCACGTCAAGGCCGCGGCGGAGGAGCTCGACCGCGCTGCCGCCGAGGCGACCGGCAAGCCTGCCACGATCAAGCCGCCCTCCGATGCCGTGGCGGCGCAGTTCCAGACCTTCGTCGAGCAGCAGTCGGCGATGGCGCTGTCGGTGCTCACCGAGATCCTGTTCGCGATGCTGCTCGCGTTCTTCCTCCTGGCGGCGGGCGACACGTTCCGGCGCAAGGTCGCGAAGCTCGCCGGCGAATCGCTGGCGCGGCGCCGAGTCACCGTCGAGGTCCTTAACGAGATCGACGCGCAGATCCAGAAATACCTTGTCACTCTGCTCTTCGCCAATACCCTCATTGGCCTCACGGCCTGGGGGAGCCTCGCGCTTCTCGGCCTGCCGAACGCCGGCATGTGGGGCGCGATCACCGGCGTGCTCCACGTGATCCCGTACGCCGGCGCGTTCGTGGCGGCCGTGGGCGTCGGAGTCGCCATGTTCCTGCATTCGGGCAGCCTCGCGCCTGCAGCGATGGCCATGGGCGCGGTGGCCGTCATCTCGACGCTGATCGGCATCGGTTATTCGAGCTGGCTGCAGGGCCGCGCGTCGAGGATGAACGCGGTCGCGGTATTCATCGGGGTGCTGTTCTTCGGATGGCTGTGGGGCGGCTGGGGACTTCTCCTGGGCCTGCCGATCATCGCGGTCGTGAAGAGCATCGGCGACCGCGTCGAGCCGCTGCATCCGCTGAGCGAGCTCCTGGGAGTCTAGATGAAGCGGTAAGCGGAACTTTAGCCTCGCGGCAAACCACCAAACCATTTCCGAAGCGGTTCGGACCATGACCCTCATCGACGAGATCAAGTTGTTGCTGGAAGCCCCCACCATGAACGCCCGTGATATCAGGACCATGCTTCGCCAGGACCACGACGAAGCGATCAAACTCGCGCGCGACATGTACGAATCGGAGAGCGGCGATGAGCGCCGCGCGCTCCTGCGGCAGCTGAAGCCCGCGCTTGTCGTCCATTCGCGCGCCGAGGAGAAGGAGGTCTACGACGTGCTGCTCAAGTTCGCCGAGCCCGAGCTGCGCGACATGGCCTGGGAAGGCTACGTCGAGCACGGCGTCCTCGACGATCTCCTCGAGAAGCTCCTCAAGAGCCGCAAGACGGAGACCGACGAGTGGAAGGCTCACGCGAAGGTCCTCCTCGAGTTCCTCGAGCATCACATGGAGGATGAGAACGAGCGCATGCTTCCGGCCCTCGAGGAACATTTCAACGACGACGAGCGCGAGGCCCTGGGCCGGCGCTTCACGGCCGCCAAGTCCCGCCTGACCATGAAGCTGCGGGCCGCATAGCGAGCGCACAGGAGCCGATCGCCATGGCGCAGATCCTGGTGGCCCAGTTCGACGACTTCGAAGGCGCGGAAGCGGTCGCCCACGAGCTGCGCTCGATCGGCGTCGCGAAGGGCGACACGGAGATCTTCGCGCTCAACCCCCCGGGTCAGCACGCGCAATATCCCATCGGAGGCGACGAGGATGCCGATCGCGGCGCGCGCGAGGGCGACACCGGCGCGGTCGCGGGGGCGGCGCTCGGCGGCGCCGCCGGACTCGCGCTCGGTGCGGTGGCGGTCCCGGTCGTCGGCCCGCTGGCCGTGGCCGCCGGCGCCGCCGTAGGCGCTTATACCGGCGCGTTGGCCGGCGCGGTGAAGACCCTGGGCGACGACAAGGCGGCGCCGGCGCCTCGCCCGGCGGGCGTGCGCCTCGCCGTCAACGTTTTGACGCCCGCCCATCGCGAGCACGTCCTCTCCGCGTTCAGGCGCCACGCAGCGCGGTCGATCGAGGAGGCGCAGGGCATCTGGCGCGACGCCGGATGGTCCGATTTCGATCCCGTGAGCGTGCCTCACTGGATCGAGCCGCCCGCGCAGTATCTGTCTTGAGCAGGGCGGGCCGTTTACCGGCCCGGGCCCCGCCTCAAGCAGAGGCGCTTACCGCAGTAGCCTTCCCACCAGGTAGCCGACGGCGAACGCGCCCGCGATCGCGACGATCGGCCGCTCTCTCACGTAGCCGGTCGCGGTCTGCGTCACCTCGCTGCCCTTGCGGGCGATCGCCTTGCTGTTCTCGGCTGCCCAGTCGACTCCTGATGAGGCGCTGTCGGCGACTTTGTCGATCGTCGAATGCAGATTGCCGCGAAGGCGATCGACCGCGGGGGTGGCCTTATCGGCGGCGCGATCGACGGCCTGGTGTGCGCGCTCGGCAATGCCGGGGACGGGATTTTGGGAGGTGATCGTGCTGGACGTGGTCATGGTGTGCTCCTATCGGGGAATAACGGTAGAGCGACCCGCCTCGCATGAAGCGCGGTGGCAGCGCGGGGGCGCGGCGGGTGCAACCGCCATTGTTCGCCAAAGGCGCCGGGCCTGCGTTCGGCGGCACGCCGATTCGATTGTCGGAGCGCGCCTGACGGCACGGTGGCGCTGTTACCGGCGCAAGCCCTCGTCGTTGAGCTTCGCGATCAACTTGGCGCTGCGCAACACCTCGGCTTCGACGTAGAGCCTGGTGCCGGACCCCGAAAGCCCCATGAAGGCGAGGCCCGCGGCGCGCATGCTGTCGGCGTGGCGTGTCTCGCTCAGCAGCACGCTGACCGCCGAAGCGATCCGCACGTACGTTTCGGTCGGCACGCCCTTGGGCAGCACGAGCCCGATCCACACCACGAACGACTGCTGCCACATTTCGCCGAAGGACGGCACGTCGGGCAGCGATGGCGTGCGCGCCGCCGACGTCACGGCGATGATGCGGTGTCCCGTGCGCGCGATCTTCGCGACGGCGTTCGGAACGCCGTCGAACAGCACGTCGAGCCGGCCGTCGGCGAGCATTGCGTAGCCTTCGTCGGTGGACGCGAGCGTGACGTGCGCGAGGTTCGCGCCCTGTTCGTAGCGAAGGTAGGCGCCGGCGAGGTGCCCGGCCGTGCCGGTGCCGAGCGTGCCGTACGTCATCGGGACAGGCACCTTACGCGCGGCCTCGAGCCACTGCTCGATCGTCGTGTTGTTGGAGCGCGAGGGCACCACCATCGCGTTCGGATAGCTCCCGAGAATCGCGAGCCAGTCGAAGTCCTCGCTCGGGTTGTACTGCGCGCTGCGCGACAGCAGGCGGCCGCCGATGACGGCGGAGCTCACGGCGAGCCCGAGAACCGAGCCGTCATGCGGCGCGTTGACGATCGCGTTGGTGCCGGTGACGCCGCCGTTGCCCGCGATGTTCTCGATGCGAAACGTCGTTTCCGTGATCGCCGCGAGCGCGTCGGCGACGAGACGCCCGAGGGCGTCGCTCGAGCTGCCGGGCGGTTCGGGAATGATAAGCGTGACGACCGCGGGCACGGGTTGCGCCGGCAGCGTCCTCGCATAGGGCAGCGCCGCCAACGCGGCGAGAAGCCGCCGGCGGCGCAGGTCAAACGGAAACGCGACCACCGGTGCCTGCGCTTTGATGGATGAGCGGGCTCGATTCTACGCGGCGTGATCGACGCCAACAACGCGAAATGCAATTGCGAACCTGCTCCTGGAGCACCGCAGGCGCGTGCGGCGTGCGTCTCGCATGGGTGCATGACGATCAGTGGACGTCCGATTCGCCAACCCGCGGCATTCCTACAGCGCTCGCCGTTTTTACAGCGCGCAACGCGCGGACTTGCCCGCGGTGCCGTACCCTCGCGGCGCAACGTGCTGTTCGACAAGGGTTTCGCGTGGTGGCACGGGCGTTGCGAAGTTCGCGCTGGTCGGGCCGCAACGGCGGCCGACTGTCCGTTCAAGAGGAGTCGACATGAATTGGGATCGCATCGAAGGCAACTGGAAGCAGTTCAAGGGCCGCGTCAAGGAGCAGTGGGGCAAGCTGACCGACGACGACATCGACGTCATCGCCGGCAAGCGCGACCAGCTCGTCGGCAAGATCCAGGAGCAATACGGGGTCAGCAAGGACGAGGCCGAAATGCAGGTGGATCGCTTCGGCAAAGGCTTCCGCGACGAAGACCTGCGCCGCTACCAGTAGACGGGAGGACACGATGGAGATAGCGAGAACCACCATGGCGCTTGTCGCCGCGGCGGGGCTGTGCCTCGCGACCGGCGCGTCGGCCGCCGCGTCGCCGATGTCGGCGCCGCCTGCGATGAGCAAGGAGGCGCGCGACCAGGCGATCAGGAGCGCCGGGGACCGGTACAAGGCGGACCAGGACGCGTGCAAGTCGCTTTCGGGCAACGCGAAGGACGTCTGCGTGGAGGAGGCCAAAGGCAAGGAGAAGATCGCCAAGGCCGAGGCCGAGGCCGCGTACGAGAACACGCCGAAGGCGCGTGAGAACGCGCGCCTCGCCCACGCGCAGGCCGAGTACGACGTCGCGAAGGAGAAGTGCGACGATCTGGCCGGCAACCGTAAGGACGTGTGCCGCAAGGAAGCCGAGGCGAACTACACCCGGGCCAAGGCCGACGCCAACGTCGACCGCGTGGCAACCGACGCGAGCAACGACGCGATGAAGAAGACCGCGGACGCCAAGAGGGACGCCGCGGAAGACAAGCGCGACGCCGACTACAAGGTCGCGCTCGAGAAGTGCGACTCGCTCGCCGGGTCAGCGAAGGACGCCTGCGTGCGCGACGCGAGGGCGAAATACGGCAAATCGTAGGCCAGGCAATGCGGCGGCCGCTCCGGGCCGCCGACCGCTCCCTCGCCTGTGCATCGCAGAAACCTCTACCTGCAGCACCGGGCCTCGCAGGCCGGGTTGCGTCGCTGTCGCCCGGCCTGCTTTTTTGCAGCCTGATTCGCGGCGCTTCGTGTCCGATGCGGCAGCGTCCGAAACCGGAATCCGTGCGGCGCCGATCCGGCGCCGGCGTCGCCGCGGGCACAGTTGCGTCGTCGCGCCGCCCTACGCGAACCGCTCGGCGCGGACGACCCGCCCGCCCGCTGCGAGGGCGCCCCCGGACCCCCAAGTTGCGCTGAACGCACGTTCGATAGAAGGGACTTGTTATGCTCCATTACGCCGCCATCTTGTTTGGGGTTGCCCTGGTCGCCGCCCTCTTCGGGTTCGGCGGCATTGCCGCCGGCGCGGCCGGAATCGCGGAAGTCCTCTTCTTCATCTTCCTCGTGCTGTTTCTGGTTTCGCTCGTCATCGGCTTGATCCGGCGCGGGTCCGCTCCGTAACGGCCTCCCTTTTTTCCGCCTGACAAACGCATGCGATTCAATCCCCAAGAGACGACCGGAAGCCGGGTGCGGCTTCGCTACAGCGTCGAACTGCACTACGAGCTTGCCGGCAAGGCCGACTTCCTGCTCAACGTCCACGCGGCAAGCACCGCGCGCCAGCGCCTGGTGCAGGAGGATTTCGCGATCACGCCGGCGCATTCGTCGACGATCGAAGCCGATCCTGCCACCGGCAATCGTATCGCCGCGTTCAGCGCCGAGGTCGGCGTGATCGACGTCCACTACGCCGGGACCGTCGAGGTGTCGCACCACATCGTCGACCCGGCGCACGTGCGAGCCGAAAGCCCGTCCGAGCTTCCCGTGCACTCGCTGCGCTATCTGTATCCCAGCCGCTACTGCCCGTCGGACGTCGTGCAGCAGCGCGCGTGGGACCTGTTCGGCGGCCGCCCGCGCGGCTACGGCCAGGTGCGCGCGGTGCGCGACTGGGTGCGCGAGAACATCAAGTTCAAGATCGGCGCGTCCCACGGCGGGACGACCGCCGTCGACACGCTGCGCGACGGCTGCGGTGTCTGCCGCGATTTCGCGCACACGATGATCGCGTTTTGCCGCGCCCTCAATTATCCGGCGCGGTTCGTGACGGGTGTGGACTACGGCGCCGACCCTGCGCTCGGACCGCCGGACTTCCATGCCTACGTCGAGACGATGATCGGCGGGCGCTGGTATCTTTTCGACGCAACGGGAATCTCGCCCATCACGGGGCTCATTCGCATCGGCACGGGGCGCGACGCGGCCGACGTCTCGTTCGCGACCATCTTCGGCCCCGTGCGGACGGCCATGCCGGTGGTCGCGTTCGACGTGGTCGACGACCCCGCCCGCGGCTACGTGCACCCGGTACGCACCGAGCTCGCGGTATCCACGGCGGCGTGACGCGCGCCCAGCTGAGGCGCCCCGGTTCCTAGGCGATCTCCGGCGCGGGCTCACGCGCCGGCTCGTGCTGCTTGCCGAGCGGGATGTTCACCTCGATCATCGTCCCGCCTTCGGGCCGGCGGCCGATCGCGAATTCCCCGTGCAGCGCGCGTACGCGCTGCCGCATCCCGATGATGCCGTGAGACAGCAGGTTGTTCTGCGCATCCTCCGGGATACCGACGCCGTCGTCCTCGATCAGCAGCGTGACGTCGTGGCTGGTGAGGCCGAGATCGACGTTCACTTTCTTCGCCTTGGCGTATTTCACGATGTTGGTGAGCGCTTCCTGCAGGATGCGGTAGAGCGCGATCGACACCTGCGGTGCGATGATGCTGTCGTCGCTGGGCGTGGCGATGGTGCACGCGATCCCGGCGCGGTCGCAGATCTCGTGCGCTTGCCAGTCGAGCGCGGCGGCGAGCCCCAGGTTGTCGAGCAGCGTGGGCCGCAGCTCCTCGATGATGCGCCGCTTGATCTGCACGCCGTCGTCGAGGGCTTGCAGAGCCCGCTCGAGCTTGGCCGACGACTCGCCGTCCTTCTTCCTGATGCGCTCCTCGACCCACGCCACGTCCATCTTGGCGCTGACGAGGATGCCGCCCAGCTCGTCGTGGATGTCGCGCGCGAGCTTCGATTTCTCGTCCTCGCGCACCTTCTGCAGGTAGCTCGAAAGCTCGGAGAGCTCCGCGGTGCGATCCTCGACCTCGGCTTCGAGGCGCCGCTTGTCCTCCACCGCCGTGCGCCGGCGCGCTTCGCGCTGTTGCGCGTCCCGCCGCGCGAGGAACCAAACGACGAGCAGCAGCGCGACGGTGAACGCCGTCATGATCTGCATGCCGAGGCGTGCGAAGGCGATGTCGGTGGCCCACCGCGAAGTCGCCTCGTCGAGCTGCTTTCGCTGGGCCGCAGCCATGCCGTCGACTTCGGCGCGGATGTCGTCCATCGCGCGCCGGCCGATGCCCGTGTCGAGCAACGCCTGCGCCGCCTGCGCGCCGTCCTTCTTGTAGAGCGCGATGGCCACCTCGAGCTCGGAGAGCTTCTTGCCGACGAGGCTGTTGAGGCGGCCGAGCGCATCGCGCTGCGCGACGGTGCCGTTCTGCACGAGCTGCTCGCGCAGGCGATTCAAGGCGCCATCGACCTTGGGTACCGCCGCCTTGTACGGCGCGAGGTACTCCTCCTTGCCCGTGAGCAGGTAGCCGCGCTGCCCCGTTTCCGCGTCGACGACGAGGGCGAGCGACTCGTGCAGGGTCGACTGCATCTCCAGGGCCACCGCCATCTGGCGGTTGGCCTGCTCGAGCCGCCGGTAGCCAAGCTCGGCGTACACGGCGATCGCGAGCGACACGACGATCCCGAGTACGAGCGGAAGGACGATCCGGGTGGGGAGTACCGATTTCACGGATGGGGTCTTGATCGGAACCTCGGACGAAGACTATATACCGCAACCCTCGCGCGCGCCGGAGGCGGCGTCTGTCGGCGCTCGTCCTACACGCTGTGGGGGTTTGGCCTACTTTGCATTCGGCGGCGACGTGCCACAATGCTTGCTGGGGCGACGAGCGCCCCGATCTCTCCCCTCCGCTCCGTGAAGCTCAGGAGCGGGCTTGGACGCCGCGGCAACGCGGCGTCTTTTTTGGCCGGTTCCTCGCTGACGACGGGCGGGCCGAGCGTAGTGCCCCCCGGCGGCTCGCGCCCTATCCGTGCGCGCCGGATGCTCGCGTAGGAAATCGCCGACCGCCGCGCGACAACTTGCAACGCGGCGTGGAAGATTGCCCACGCCGATCTTGCATCGCCGCTGCAAGGCGTTGAATCGACGAAGCGAACGCCCGTAGCGGCAGTGGCACGCGACGTGCGAGTCGGGATGGCGGCAGCGCGTTGCCGCTGCACACATCCAATCAACTCTCGCTGGAGATCCCCATGCTGTATTACGCCATCGTATTTTTCGTGGTCGCGTTGATCGCCGCGCTGTTCGGCTTCGGCGGCATCGCCGCCGGCGCCGCGGGCATCGCCAAGATCCTGTTCTTCGCGTTTCTTGTCGTCGCGATCGTCACCTTCCTCATGTCGCTCGCACGCAAATGATCAAAGCGGCGCGGGACCCGCCCCGCCGTCTTCGAACCCTACGACGGAGCTTTACCCATGCCTGATGAGAGCAAGAACCCTTCCGCAACCGGCGCGTTCCTGTCCGACGTCGCCACCCTTCGGCAACGCGCGCGCGAGCACATCGAGGAGGGCGCGATCACACCGGGCTACGGCAGCGACGCCAAAGCCGTGTGCCAGGTCCTGAACGATGCGCTCGCCACCGAGATCGTGTGCGTCCTGCGCTACAAGCGCCACTACTTCATGGCGCAGGGCATCCACTCCGAGTCGGTCAAGGAGGAGTTCCTCCAGCATGCCGGCGAGGAACAGGCCCATGCCGACGAGATCGCGCAACGCATCGTGCAGCTCGGCGGCGAGCCCGACTTCGACCCCGCGGGGCTCGCATCGCGCAGCCGCTCCGAGTACATGGCGGGCACCGCGCTGCGCGACATGATCCGCGAGGATCTCGTGGCGGAGCGCATAGCGATCGAGACCTACCGAGAGATCGTGGAGTGGCTGCGCGGCAGGGATCCAACCACGCGCAGGATCGTGGAGGAGATCCTGGCGAAGGAAGAGGAGCACGCGGAGGACATGGCGACGCTCCTTGCGAACATTCCGGATTAGAGCTTCTGATTGGACGCGGGTGCGCGCAGCGCGCCCGCCTCCCTCTTGTCAGGATCGTGCCGAGCGAGGCCTCTGCGCCGCGGTCCACCGCGTGCGATTGCGCTCGATCTCCTCGAACGTGTAGGGCTCGCCGTTGGGGTTGTAGCCGACCCAGCCCGCGGCCATCCACTGCGAGGCGCGCGCCTCGATGTCGAACGCATCGTGGGCCTTGATGATCTGCTCGGCTTCCTGGACACGCGACTGATCGACCTTGACGGTGACGAGCGCACCGCCACGGCGCACCGCCTCGGCGTAGTACTCGGCGTGAGTGTCGGAGACGCCGAGATCGGTGAGGCTGCCGATCAGGCCGCCCGCCACGGCGCCGGCGCCGGCACCCGCGAGCGCGGCCGCCACGGGTCCCGCCGCGAGAATCGGTCCGATGCCCGGGATCGCGAGTCCCATGAGGCTCGCCGCCAGCCCGGCCACGCCGCCCAGCGCGCCGCCGGCCACGATGCCCTTCGCAGCGCCGCTTGCCTTGTCGTCCGAGGCCGCCTCCCCGGTCGTTGCGTCGCCTTCCCGGGCGACAGCCCGTTGGGCGTTGTTCGCGACGACGCTGACGTCGTTCTCCATGAAGCCCGCGGCTCGGAGGGCGCGCGCCGCGCCCGCGGCCTGCGCAATGCTGTCGAACGATCCGACCACTGTCTTGACCATGACCATCCTCTTTCCTGGACTTCTGACGATCCATCCTAGGAAGACGGCCCACGCGCGGAAAGCGGCGCACGCCGCGCGGCGTTGTCAGCCAAACGCCGATTCGCCTGTCTCCAGTCCGCGTCTTGCGGGCCGTTTACAATCGCGGCATGAAAAGCGCATTGCACGCTGCGCTTGCCGTGCTCGTGCTTGCCGGCTGCGGGTCGTCGCCTGCCACGCCGTCTTCCGCAGCGGCAAGCGTGCAGGATGGCGACCCGGCGACCGTCAACCGCGACTGCAAGCTGCTGGGCACCGTGAGCGCCCGCAGCCTGTTCGGCCTCGCTGACGACATTCGCGTCCAGAACGCCATGAACGGCGCGCGCGAGAAAGCCGCGGCGATGGGCGCGACCCACGTCGTCTTCCTGACCTCCGACACCCAGGGCATTCTCAATACGGGCCAGGCGACCGCACGTGCCTATCGTTGCGACAAGCCGTCTTGACGGCGACGCGTCGCGGGCGCACGATCGCTGCGCGGTTCCGTTTCGTGAAGGAGTTCCCGATGAAGATGCTTTCCGCTCTCGCGCTCGCCGGGGCGCTCGCAAGCGGCATGGCGTTCGCCTGCGACGATTCGGCGATGCTCGACGATGGAGTCGCGATCGCGACGAAGACCCCCGAGAAGCCCGTAGCGGTCGCCGCCGACAAGACGACGCCGCTCACCGTGACCACCAAGAAGGCGCCGGCCAAGCAGAAATCCGCTGCGAAGCCCTTGCCGCAGGGCGCCACACTCGCCCGGACGGCCGCCAACTAGCGCTGCCCTCTTTCCCGCGTCGCGAAGCCCGCCGCCCGGCGGGCTTCTTGTCTCTGTCCTAGTCGGCGGCTCGGGGATCGTGTACGAGCCGAGGCGCCCAGCCGCCGGGTCGCCGGCTGACTACGAAGCGATGCCACAGGAGCGCCACCGCGATGGCGCCGCCGAGGATCAGCGTGCTGGGTCGACCCACGTCGGCGTCGAGCAGGTCGGCGACGAACAGCGCCGTGGCGATGCAAAGCCCCAGTGCAGGCGCAAGCGGATAGAGCGGCGATCGCCAGTGCGCGGGGCCACCGGTCATGCGCCTTCGGCGCCCGACCAGCACCGAGAGCGACGCGAGCGCGAGGATGTAGGGCAGGGATCCGCCGATGAACACGACCAGGGTGTGCGAGTCGAGCAGGCAGCACGCGGCAGAGACGGCTCCGACAACCAGCGTTGCGGGCCTTGGCGCGCCCGACCTTCCTTCTACGCGGGCGAGCAGGCGGTTGACGTCCGGATGGAAGATGTCGTCGCGGCCCAGGCTGAAGAACAGGCGCGCGCAGAACATGATGCCGGCGATCATCGCGTTGAACACGGCGAGCGCCACCGCGGCGCTCAGCGCGCGGCTTGCCGTGGGACCTGCCGCCGAGGCCACGAACGCGCTGAAGGGCGCGGGGCTTCCCAGCACCGCGACGAGGTCGTGCGTGCCGACCACGAGCGCGACGACGGGAAGCGCCGTCGCGAGCGCGCCGCCCAAGGCCGCCAGCAGCAGCACGTTGCCCATGTTCCGGTGCGGGTCGTGCAGCTCCTCGCCGAACCCGATGGCCTGGTTGCCGCCGCAGGTCGCGAAGGCCGCGTTGACCGCACCCAGGGCGATCGCGCCGAGTCCGACCGGTGCCAGCACGCCCGTTGCATCGAGCGCCACGGGGCTCGCCACGATCTGGCCGATGCCGCGGACGGGATGCGCGAATCCCGCGACGACGAGCGCGAGCACGGCGGCCAGCTCGATGGCGAGGAAGACGCCCGTGACGATCGCGCTCGCGCGCACGGCAAGCAGCGCGACGACGAGCGCGGCGCCCAGCGAGCCGAAGGTGACTGCGGTGTGTGGAAGGGCGGGAGCGAGCTCGCCGACGTAGTCCGCGGTAATCGTGGCCGTGAATGCCAGCGACGGTCCCGCGATGAGCGTCCACAGCGTCAAGCTGGCGAAGCCTGCCCAGGGACCGAGAATCGTGCCCACGCCCACGTAGTCGCCCCCGGCGTAGGGAAAGGCGGACCCGAGCTCCGCGTACACCATGCCCCATATCGCGGCGACACCCACACCGAGCGGGAACAGCCACGCCGCGGCGGTGCCCGCGGTCTTCAGCACGTCGGCGCCCACGCCATAGACGCTGAGCGCCGGCGACAGGCACGACAGCGTGAGGAGCAGCACGCCGAGCGAGGAGAGCTTGCGGTGCAGCCGCCCGCCCGTTTCCGCGGCGCCCGCCGTGCCGCTCCGGACGTCGCTCATGCGGGAATCCCGTCGAGCCATGCGCACGCTTCGGCGAAGGCCGCATCGATTTCCAGCGCGCGCCCTGCCGCCCAAGTGGCACCGAACGCCGCGGGGTCGAGGAGCGCTCGAGCGCGTTCGACTGCAATGTCCGTCACCGTCGCGACCGAGGCCTCGAGGGGCAGCGCGTGCCGTTCGCTCACCGCAGCCGATGCGCCGAGCAGGCGCGCGGCAGGCACGCCGTCGCCACGAAGTGCGGCCAGCATGCCGCAGGAGTGCACCACGGCGATCGCGTGCCGCGTCGCTCGCGCCGCGTCGCCGAGCGGGATGGCCTCGCGCAGATGCGCAACGCCCTTGCCGACGGCCCCGCGCGCCGCAGCGCAAAGGACGAGGTTGAAGAGCGCGACGGCGACGTCGCCGGGGCCGATGCTTCCACGCCCGCGCTCGAGAGACTCGGCGTAGTAGGGCTCCGCGAGATCGTAGCGTCCCTGCGCGGCGTAGGCCTCGCCCATCGTAGTGGCTCCATGCGCGATCCATTGATCGCCGCCGTTGGCGCGGGCGAAGGCGTACGCCGCACGGGCGTGAGCCAGCGCGTCCGGCGGGCGCAGCGCGAGCAGTACATTGCCCAGCTCGCGGTGCGCATCAAAACGGCTCCGTACGTCGCCCGTACGCTCGGCGATGGCGAGCGCCTCCTCGGCGAATCTGCGCGCCTCGTCGAAGCGGCCGATGACATTGCTCAGGAAGCAAGCCGCGACGAGTGCCCGTGATCGTGCGGGGGTCGCCTCCTGCGCGCCGGGATGCGCGAGCGCTTCCTCGCAGACGGCATGCCAGTGCGCGTGCTGGGTGAGCGGGAGCCAGCGGAACATGCCGGCGAGCGCGAGGCAGGCCGCGGCGCCGTCCTCCGCGTCGCGGCCATGCGCATGCATCGCGAGGAAGTTGTCGCGCTCGTGCTCGAACCGAAGCTGCCACTCGGGCTGGCGCAGGCCGCTGAGCTCGTCGTCGGTCGCGCTTCGCGCAAGCTGCGCGAAATAGCGCAGGTGCGAGGCGCGAGCGGCCGATTCTTCCCCGGCTTGCGCCAGACGCTCGAGGGCGTATTGGCGCACCGTCTCGAGCAGTCGATACCGCTCGCTGCGCGCGTCGATGACGACGAGCGACTTGTCGACGAGGTGGCCCAGGAGGTCGAGCACGTCCTCCTCGCCTTCATCGATGCCTTCGCCGATCGCTTCGGCGGCGTCCAGCGTGAAGCCGCCGGCGCACGCCGACAGGCGACGCAGCAGCGTTTGCTCCGGTCGGGAGAGCAGCTCGTAGCTCCAGTCGAGCGTGGCGCGCAGCGTCTGGTGCCGCGGAAGTGCGGTGGGATCGCTGCTCTTGAGCACGCGAAAGCGGTCCGCGAGGCGTTGCGCGATGGCGGATACCGGCACGGTGCGCACCCGCGCCGCGGCAAGCTCGAGCGCAAGCGGGATGCCGTCGACGTCCCGGCAGATCTGCGCGACCGCGTCCGCATTGTCGGGAGCCAGCGCGAAACCCGCGTGGGCCGCCACTGCGCGATCGAGGAAGACCCGGACGGCGGCGAACTCGCGCAGTGCTTCCGCGGCCATCGGCTGGCGGGCGTCGGGCGTGCGCAGTGTGGGCACGTGGAACGTAGCCTCCCCGGCGATATGCAGCGGCTCGCGGCTGGTCGCCACGAGGACGATCTCCGGCGCGGCCTGCAGCAGGGCGTGGGCGAGCTCGCCGCAGGCGCGCAGCAGGTGCTCGCAGTTGTCGAGCACCAGCAGGGGCTGCCGGGGAGCGACGTGGTGGCGGATGAGCTCGAGCGGCGGCGTGCCGGGCACGTCCTCGACGCCGAGCACCGAAGCGACGGACGCAGGCACGAGTTGCGGATCGGCCAGCTGCGACAGGTCCGCGAACCAGGCGCCGTCGCGATAGCGCCCCGCGGCGCTGCGCGCCAGCGCCAGCGCGAGGCTCGTCTTGCCGATGCCGCCGACGCCCACCAGCGTGACCAGCCGGCGATGCTCGAGCATTCCGGCGAGCTCGGCGAGCTCGGCCTCCCGGCCCACGAGCGAGGTCACGGGCGCAGGCAGGCCGACGGCAGCGTCCGCGGAAGGCGCCGTGCGATCGGGCTCGAGCCGCAGAAGGTAGCCTCGACCGGCAATGGTCGCGATCGCGTCGTGCCCGAGCGCACGCCGCAGCGCGGAGATCTGCACCTGCAGGTTGTTATCCTCGACGATGACGTCGGGCCACGCCGCGGCGAGAAGCTCGTCCTTCGTCACGATGCGATCGCGCCGCTCGACCAGCGCCGCCAGGACGTCGAAGGCGCGGCCCCCGAGCGGCACCTCCCGACCGTCGACACGCACCCGGCGCACCGCCGGCGCGATCTCCACACGGCCGAAGCGCAATACCGTCGTCATGGCGCGATCCGGGTCGGATCGTACGTTTCGAATTTAGGGGCGGCCGTCACGGCAATGGGCGCACCGGGCGCAAGCGCGGCGGTACGCCAATCTACTCCGTGGAGCCGCCGGCGCAACCGGGAGGCGGCCCGGGGGCCAAGAAACAAAAATGCCGGCGCGCTTCCCGGCGCCGGCATTTCCAGTCAGGAGTTTCCGGTGGTGGAGACGAGGAGGATCGAACTCCCGACCTTCGCATTGCGAACGCGACGCTCTCCCAGCTGAGCTACGTCCCCACGAGGGGCAAGATTATAGCCGGAAGGGGGTTCGGCCGTAAACTGAGCGCCATTTCCCCGACTATGCGTGGGGTTGGGTTCGGCGCGGCCGTACCCAATTACGTTGCCCAGACTCTCGGGAGCCTCAAAGGCATGGAGACATTGCTCGCTCTCATCCAGCAGTACGGGCTGGCGTTCGTGTTCTTCAACGTCCTGCTCCTGCAAGCCGGACTGCCTGTACCCGCATACCCGACGCTGATCATCACCGGCGCGCTCGCCACGCGCGGCGGCGCCTCGCTGCCGATGCTGGTCGCCACCGCCGTCGCAGCCGCGCTGATCGCCGACCTCGTGTGGTACGCCACCGGCCGCAGGTACGGCAGCGGGGTGCTGAAGACGATCTGCCGCATCTCGCTCTCGCCCGACTCCTGCGTGCGCCAGACCGAATCGATCTTCGCGCGCTGGGGCGCCCGCTCGCTCGCGGTAGCCAAGTTCATTCCCGGCTTCGCTTCGGTTGCAACTTCGATGGCCGGCGTGGTTCGGCTGCCGGTGTGGAAATTCGTGGTCTTCGACGCGATCGGCGCGGCGCTCTGGTCGGGCCTCGCGATCGGCCTCGGCTACGTGTTCAGCAACGCGATCAACCAGGTGCTCGACGTGTTCAACACGCTGGGCCGGATCGGCCTGTGGATCATCGCCGGTGCCTTCCTGCTCTACCTTGCCGCGAAGTGGTGGCAGCGCGAGCTCTTCATCTGGCAGCTGCGCATGGATCGCCTGACCGTGGAGGAGCTGTCCGATCTCATGAAGTCTCGCCGCGTCGGCACGGTGATCGACGTGCGCTCGCCGATGTCGCAGGCGATGACCGGCCGCATCCCCGGCGCGATCACGGTCGACCCCAAGAACATCCGAGTCGATCTGGTCGCGGTCGAGCCGGAAAGCGAAGTGATCGTCTACTGCGCGTGCCCCAACGAGTACACCGCCGCGAAGGTGGCGAAGGCGCTCAAGCAGCATGGCTTCAAGCGCGTGCGGCCGCTGCTCGGTGGGATCGACGCGTGGATCGCGGCCGGGAATCCGGTGGAAACGGTCGAGGTCTCGGGTGCTAAAGTACTGCCGTTGAAGGTCCAGAGATCCGCGACATGACCAAGGACGCCATTCACACGGCCGATGCGCCGGCCGCGATCGGCCCGTATTCCCAGGCGATACGCGCCGGCAAGACGCTCTACCTGTGCGGCCAGATCGGCCTCGATCCGGCCACGATGAACATGGTCGAGGGCATCGAAGCGCAGACGCACCAGGTATTCCGCAACATGCGGGCGGTGACTGCCGCGGCGGGCGGGACGCTGGACGACGTGGTCAGGGTGTCGATCCTCATGGTGAACCTCGCCGATTTCGCGAAGGTGAACGAGATCATGGCGGGTTACTTCGCGAAGCCTTACCCCGCGCGCTCGACGTTCCAGGTCGCCGCGCTGCCGCGCGGTGCGCTGATCGAGGTCGAAGGCACGGTCGTCCTGCCGTAGCGCCTTGCGTGCCGCGCATGGCCGCGCGCAAGGACAAGAAGGAGGGCAAGCCCGCCGGGCGTGGGCTGTCCGACCAGCTCGCGCGCCTCGGCGTCGCGCGCGCGGAAGATCTGGTGCTGCACCTGCCGCTTCGCTACGAGGACCACACGCGCGTGGTGCCGCTCGCCGCGATCGCCCCGGGAC
>Ga0335083_10003963_pt1 | contig 19005 bp, 21 predicted proteins | sample Lox_Sample_42_FD_206716 | JGI IMG/M metagenome (GOLD analysis project Ga0335083, IMG submission 206716) | Soil microbial communities from Loxahatchee National Wildlife Refuge, Florida, United States - Lox_Sample_4.2 | ecosystem: Environmental > Terrestrial > Soil > Wetlands | place: USA...
AGTAGGTGTAGAGCTTCATCGGATCTTCAGGTCGCCGCTGCGCCCCGCGGCGGTGCGATGGAATGACGCAACACCTCCAGCCCCTCGACGCCGCCCTCGACGGTATCGCCGACCTTGAGTGCGCCGACCCCGGCCGGCGTGCCGGTGAAGATGAGGTCGCCGGCACGAAGCTGGTACAGCCTCGAGAGCGCCGCGATGACCTGCGGCACCGCGACGACCATGTCGGCGACGTCGGACTCCTGGCGCAGCACGCCGTTGACCTTGAGCCAGATGCGTCCGCGGCTCACGTGTCCCGCGGCGGCGGGCCGCAGCGCCGCCAGCGGCGCCGACTCATCGAAGCCCTTGGCGGCATCCCAGGGCGCACCGCGCTCCTTGGCGGCGTTCTGCAGGTCGCGGCGCGTCAGGTCGTTGCCCGCCGCATAGCCGAACACGCAGCCGAGGGCGGCGCCGGCATCCAGGTCGCGGCCACCCGAACCCAGGGCCACCACCAGCTCGATCTCGTGGTGCAGGTTGGTGGTCACGGAGGGGTAGGCGATGGCGGCGCCGTTGGGCATCACCGCGTCGGGCGGCTTGGAGAAGAACACCGGGGTGTCCTGGCGCGGGTCATGGCCCATCTCGCGGGCGTGCTCGGCGTAGTTGCGACCCACGCAGTAGATGCGGTGCACCGGGAAGCGCGCCGCGGTACCGGCCACGGCGACGCTCGGAGACGGCCCGGGAGGGAAGCAGAAGTCGCTCATCGCACTCAACTCTCCGTTCAACCCGCGGCGCTGGAGCTTGCCACCCCGCAAACGGCTAGACTAGCTCCAATGAGCATCTGGCACGCCAGCACGACGCCGGAGTTCCTGAACGAGCGCGGCAAGTCCACGCTCCCCGGGTACCTGGGCATCAAGGTCACCGAGATCGGGCCCGACTACCTGCGCGCCACCATGCCGGTGGCGGCGCACACGCACCAGCCGTTCGGCGTGCTGCACGGCGGCGCCTCGGTGGCGCTGGCGGAGACGGTCGGCAGCCTGGCGGCGCTGCTGTGCGTCGATGGCGAGAAGTACATGTGCCTGGGCCAGGAGATCAACGCCAACCACCTGCGCGCCATCTCCCAGGGCACGGTCACCGCGACCGCACGTCCGTTCCACATCGGCTCGCGCAGCCACGTCTGGGGGATCGAGATCCGCGACGAGCGCGACCGGCTGGTGTGCGTCTCGCGCCTGACCATGGCGGTCGTCGACCGCCGTGCGCCGCCATAACAACAGCACCGCACCCGGAAGGACCGCCATGAACGATCCCATGCCGTCGATGAGCGCCGAGGCGCCCCACGTCGACCAGTCGCTCATCACCTACACGAACGTCGTCTACGCGCTGCACGCGCTCTCGGTGCTGATCGGGCTGTCGACCGCGCACACCATCATCTTCAGCTTCGTGGGCAGCCTGCCCTCGATCATCGCCGTCATCATGAACTACGCGCGCCGCTCGGCGACCGTGGGCACCTTCCTCGAGTCGCACTTCCGCTGGCAGATCCGCACCTTCTGGTTCGCCGCGCTGTGGGCGCTCGCAATCATCGTGTCGTTCATCACCATCATCGGTATCCCCTTCGGCTTCATCGGCATGATCGCGATGGGCATCTGGGTGATCTACCGCGTGGCGCGCGGCTGGCTGGCGCTCAAGGATCGGCGCCCGATGTACGTATGAAGCGCCGCGCATACCTCATGGCCGCGCTCGTGCTGCTGGCGCTCGGCGCCTGCGGCCAGAAGGGTCCGCTGTACCTGCCCGACAAGACCGCAACCGTGGTGACCCATCCGGCCGCGAGCCCAGCGGCCGCACCGGCCGCCCAGCCGCCGCACAAGAAGGACGGCCAGGACGCAGGCGACAGCCCGCCGCCGCAGTAGGCCTCAGGCGCGCGTCAGACCACGCAGCGCCTTCGCCGCGGCGCTGTCCGGGAACACCTGCTCCTCGAGCGCGCGCTGCGCGACGCCGAGGTGCTCCCCGAGCACGCCCTTGAACACCGCGCGCAGGTCGAGCGTCGCATTCAGGTCCCGTCCCTGGTAGAGCGCGCGCTGCGACAGCCCGGGCCAGTCGGCGACCACGCGCCCGCCGGCCACCGCGCCACCGACGAGCAATGCCGCCGCTCCCGTACCGTGGTCAGTGCCGCGCGTACCGTTGACGGCTGCCGTGCGCCCGAACTCGGTCACCAGCAGCACCGCCGTATCCGACCACGCCGGGCCCATGGCGTCCTTCAACTGCGCAAGTCCCGCATCCAGCGCCTTCAGGCGCCCGGCCAGCTGTCCCTGCGCGCCGCCCTCGTTGGCGTGCGTGTCCCAGCCGGTGGTGTCGAACACCGCCACGCGCGGGCCGTCCTGCTGGCGCAGAAACCCGGCGGCGGCCTTTACCAGCTGCGCGTAGCGCGCCGCATAGGCGGCCGCGGGGACCCCGGCAGCGCCCTGCATCTGCAGGTCGCCGTCGCCGGCGACCAGGGCATCCGCCGCGGTCGCATCGGCCAGACGCACGGAGAGCAGCCGGTCGGTGGCATACAGCTCGGTGAGGCGCGCGAGCGTGTCCTCATCGAGCGCCGCGAGCTTCGAGGGCGACCACGAGGTCACCTCGGCGGGGCCGCGCATCACCAGCGGCACGTTCTGCCCCAGCGCCACGCCGGCCTCGTGCGGCCGCGCACCGGGCAGCTGCGCCAGGGCGCGGTTCAGCCAGCCGCTCTGCAGCGCGTGCGGCTGCAGCGAGCCGTTCTCGAGCACGTCCTGGCCGTCGAAGTGGGAACGCTCGCGGTACGGGCTGGCCGCGGCGTGGAACACGATCAACTCGCGCGCCGCGTAGCACTGCCCGAGGAAGCTGAGCGCGGGGTGCAGCCCGAAGAAGCCGTCGAGCGGCAGCGCGCCGCCGGCGGCGCCCGGGGCCTGCAGCGCCACCTCGCGCCGCAGGTTCGCATAGTCCGGGTCGCCGTACGGCGGGACGGCCGCGAGCCCGTCGAGCGCGCCGCGCAGGATGACGAGCACGAGGCGCCCCTGGCGGTTGCCGGCACCCGCAAACGCAAGGCGGGTGGTGAGGAACGCGCCGCCGGCGGCGAGCGTGCCGAGGCGCAGAAAGTCGCGGCGTGGGATCGATGGCATGACGCGTATCTCCTGGCGCACTCAGCGACGCATGAACTCGGGCGCGGCCAGCAGCAGCGTCACCGCCTGCTCGCCGCTGGCGGCGCGCGCGATGGCGGTGCGCGTGCCGTCGGTCAGGTTCGCCCCGAGCAGTTCCGGGGCCAGCGCCTGGGCGTCCACGCGGCTGCCGAGCCGCGCGCCCAGCGCGTCCGCCCACTCGATGCGCTTCATGAGCGCCGAGGCGCCATCCCAGTCGGCGCTGCGGTCCGGCCAGCCCGCGGGCGAGCCCGGCTGCCAGATGCGCTGGCCGAGCAGGTCGAACGGGCGAAGCGGCCCCTTGCCGGCCTCCACCGGCAGGCCGAGCCCGCGGTAGGCCGAGTGGATGTAGTCGCTGGGCGTCTTGTACTTCGAGAGCGGGGCCGCCCAGGCGGCACGCTCCTCGATGAGCGTGCGGTAGAGCGTCGGCAGGTCGCCCTCGCTGGCGATGAAGGCGCCGGCGAGCCGGCTGACCGCCTCGTGCGGCGGCTCATCCGCGATGAAGTGGCGCGCGAGCTTGCCGGCGATGAAGTGTGCCGTGGCACTCTGGCGCGCCAGATCGTTGAGCACCGCGACTGCCTGGCCGTAGCCGCTGTCCGGGTAGCGCGTATTGAAGACCACCTTGGCCCCGGGCTGGTGCACCTCGGGCCGGAACAGGAACTTGCCGGGCTCGCCGCCGGGAAAGCGGCCACGGATGTCGCCGACCGACCAGCCGGTGAGCACCTGGGCGAACGTGCTCACGTCGGCCTGCGTGTAGCCGCCGCCGACCCCCAGGGTGTGCAGCTCGAGGATCTCGCGCGCCAGGTTCTCGTTGATGCCGAGGCGCCGGCCGTTGGGGCGGCGCTCGAGGCGCCGCGCCGCGTCCGAGTCGGGGCCCACCGAGAGGTGGTTGTCCAGGTACATGAGCATCGCCGGATGCGACTCGGCGGCCAGCAGCAGGTCCGAGAAGCGCCCCAGCACCTGCGGGCGGATCGCCTCGCGCTCGAAGCTGCCGGCAAGTCCCGGCATGAACTGCTTGTCGATCGAGACCGCGAAGTGGTTGGTCCAGAACTGCGTCACGCGCTCGAGGAAGGGGCGCTCGCTCCCCACGGCCAGCGCGAAGCGCGCCGTGGCCTCGCTCAGGTAAACCGGGCGCACGAACTGCCCGAGCTTGTGCTGCTGCGCCTCCGCCATCGCCGGGTCGAGCCGCGCCTGCTTCTTCATCTCCGCGATGTCGCGGCGCAGCTCGAGCGCCTGCGCGAGCGTGTCCCAGGAGGGCCTGAGGTCCGCAGCCGCGACCTGGGGCGGCGCGCCCCGCAGCTGGGCGCGCAGCCAGTTGCGCGGGTCGCCGCCGATCGCGGCCAGGTCCCCGGGGCGGGCGCCGAGGCCGAAGCGGTTGGCGGCAATGGCGGCGGAGTCGGCGAGCATGTGCGGGCATCCGGTGCGGTAACACGTCCTGCGCAGTACAGCGCAGCGGGGGGTGCGGCGGTTGACCGCGCTTGCCGGCGGGAGTGGCGTCTTATGTCCGTTATACTCGCGGCCCGCCCGGCACTGCACTCCCCATGACGCGATCTCCGGACCTGGTTCTCGTCGACGGCTCCTCTTATGTCTACAGGGCATTCCACGCCCTGCCGCCGCTGTCGAACTCGCGCGGCGAGCCGACCGGGGCAGTGCTGGGCGTGCTCAACATGCTGCTGAAGTTCCTCAAGGACTACCAGCCGCAGCGCATCGCGGTGGTGTTCGATGCGCCGGGACGCACGTTCCGCGACGAGCTGTTCGCCGAGTACAAGGCCCACCGGCCCTCGATGCCGGATGACCTGCGCGCGCAGATCGACCCGCTCCTGAAGATCATCGAGGCCCAGGGCCTGCCGCTGCTGCGCGTGCCCGGCGTGGAGGCGGACGACGTGATCGGCACGCTCGCCTGCCGCGCCGCGGCCGCCGGCCACACGGTGCTCATCTCCACCGGCGACAAGGACATGGCGCAGCTGGTGAGCGAGTCGATCACGCTCATCAACACCATGAACAACAGCGTGCTCGACCGCGCCGGCGTCAAGGCCAAGTTCGACGTCTTCCCCGAGCAGATCGTCGACTACCTGGCGCTCATCGGGGACTCCTCCGACAACATCCCCGGCATCGAGAAGGTCGGGCCGAAGACCGGCGCCAGGCTGCTGCAGCAGTACGGCACCCTCGATGAGCTGGTCGCGCACGTCGCCGAGGTGCCCGGCAAGGTGGGCGAGAACCTGCGCGCCGGGCTGCAGACGCTGGAGCTGTCGCGCCGCCTCGCCACCATCCGCACCGACCTCGAGCTGCCGGTCACGATCGAGGCGCTGGCGCCCAAGGCCGCCGACGCCGGCACGCTGCGCGAGCTCTACGGCCGGCTCGAGCTGCGCGCCCTGCTGCGTGCGCTCGACTCCGGCGCGGGCGAGGCCCCGGCGCAGGCGGCGGCAGCCCCGGCAGGTCCAGCCGCCACGCCCGCACCCGCGGCGCCACCGCTGCCGCGCAGTTACCAGACCGTGAGCACCTGGGAGCAGCTCGAGCGCTGGCTGGCGGCGCTGGCGCAGGCGCAGGTGTTCGCCTTCGATACCGAGACCACGAGCCTCGAGTACATGCGCGCCGAGATCGTGGGCGTGTCGTTCGCGATCGAGCCGGGCACGGCGGCCTACGTGCCGCTCGCACACCGCTACCCGGGCGCGCCGGACCAGTTGCCGCGCGCCGCGGTGCTGGCACGCCTCAAGCCGCTGCTCGAGGACCCCGCGCGCGGCAAGCTCGGGCACAACCTCAAGTACGACGCGCACGTGCTGGCCAATGCGGGCATCGCGCTGCGCGGCATGCGCTTCGACACCATGCTCGAGTCGTACGTATGGAACAGCGTGGCCACCAACCACGACATGGACGCGGACGCCCAGCGCTACCTCGGCCTGAAGACGATCACCTACACCGACGTCACCGGCAAGGGCGCCAAGCAGATCGCGTTCGAGCAGGTGCCGGTGGAGCGCGCCGCCGAGTATGCGGCCGAGGATGCGGACGTCACGGTGCAGCTGCACCGCGCGCTGTGGCCGCAGCTCGAGGGGATAGCCTCGCTCGCGAGGCTCTACCGCGAGATCGAGCAGCCGCTGGTGCCGGTGCTGGCGCGCATGGAGCGCCGCGGCGTGCTGGTCGACCGCGAGCGGCTGCGCGCCCAGAGCCGCGAGTTCGCGCGCCAGCTGCAGGAGATCGTGGTGGCCGCGCACCGCGAGGCCGGGCACGAGTTCAACATCGAGTCCCCGCGCCAGCTGCAGCAGATCCTGTTCGAGCGCCTGCAGCTGCCGGTCAAGCGCAAGACGCCCACCGGGCAGCCCTCGACCGCCGAGGACGTGCTCGAGGAGCTGGCCGAGAACTTCCCGCTGCCGCGCCTCGTGCTCGACTACCGTGCGCTCGCCAAGCTCAAGTCGACCTACACGGACAAGCTGCCGGAGCTGGTGAACGAGCACACCGGGCGCATCCACACCTCCTACGCGCAGGCGGTTGCGGCCACCGGGCGGCTGTCCTCCATCGATCCGAACCTGCAGAACATCCCCATCCGCCGCCCGGAAGGGCGCCGCATCCGCCAGGCCTTCATCGCCCCCGAGGGCTGCGTGCTGCTGGCGGCCGACTACTCGCAGATCGAGCTGCGCATCATGGCGCACCTCTCCGGCGACGACACGCTGCGCGCCGCGTTCGCGGAGGACCGCGACGTGCACCAGGCCACCGCGGCGGAGGTGTTCGGGGTCGAGCTCGCCGCGGTGAGCGCCGACCAGCGCCGCACCGCCAAGGTGATCAACTTCGGGCTCATCTACGGGATGTCGCCGTTCGGGCTGGCACGCAACCTGGGGATCGAGCGTAGCGCCGCGCACCAGTACGTCGAGCGCTACTTCGAGCGCTACCCGGGCGTGCGCCGCTTCATGGACGCGACGCGCGCCCAGGCGCGCGAGCGCGGCTACGTCGAGACCGTGTTCGGGCGGCGCCTGTACCTGCCCGACATCCGCTCCGGCAACCCGCAGCTGCGCCAGTACGCCGAGCGCAGCGCCATCAACGCGCCCATGCAGGGCACGGCGGCCGACATCATCAAGCGCGCCATGATCGGGCTGGATGCCTGGTGCGAGGACAACGCCTCGGCCGCGCGCCTGATCATGCAGGTGCACGACGAGCTGGTGTTCGAGGTGCCGCGCGCTGAGGTCGAGGCGTTCACGCACACCGTGCGCGAGCACATGGTGAACGCCGCCGCCCTGAGCGTGCCGCTCAAGGTCGACGTGGGCAGCGGCAGCAACTGGGACGAGGCGCACTGAAGCCAGGCCGCCCGAGCGCGGTCAACGCGCGAACTTCCCACCCGTTCAGTGAAGTCTCCTCACGCACCCGCCGCGCTGCCTGCCCGGGCAGTCGCCGGCGGCCCGGTCATGGATGACTCACGGGAGTGCTCACGCACGCGATCGCGGCCCTCACGCTCTCGCCCGGCGCGGCCACGGCCACTCGCCGATGGCCGGGTACGCGGGGGCCGGCATCACCGACGGCGCTCGATGCCATCGCCAGCGGTGTCCCCCACGTCAGCGACCACTCCCGGAAGGTCTTCGTCGGCACGCGGCCCGTGAGCTTCTTCGGCGTCGAGGGCGACTCCATCGATCTGGGCCGCCACATCGACCAGTACCTCGGAACCGGGGCGGGGCCGAGCACTCGGACGCCGACGCCTTCGCCGCCGGTGCGGTGGGCTGCCTGCCGCTGCCGGTCCCGTTCCTGGGCCTCTACGGCAGGGCGGGACTGGCGCGCTGGGAGCTGCAGCGGAACCTATCGTTTCGGTGGGTTCCCCTTTTATTACTCCGACCGCGGGACCGCTTTCGCCTCGGGCGCCGGGTCCAGGCGCATATCGGCAACATCGGCGGCCGCCTCCAGTACGAGCGCTTCAACGTCGCGAACACCAATGGCGCCCGGGATTTTCTCGCCGGACGCCGTCCTCGGGCTCTTTCAGGACGTTGCATTTTGTGGCGCCGACGAGACATGACTTAAGGCAAACTTATGATTTGCATAGACATTTTTTCTACGCCGCACCGGAACTTCCCCTGGGGCCGGCAGTCTGAACAAACGAGTGCGAAGCACTCCCCGCTTCCCTCCCTGAGCGGGTCAACCCGGTTCACGAGACCTGTGCCGGGTTAGTCTGACCCCGGCGGCTTCGCAAGAAACCGCCGGGGTTTTTTATTGGGGATCCGACGGCGCCGGGCTGCGCAGCCAGGCCTGCAGGAGTTCTGCGGCCTCGCGCACCCCCGTCCCCTTGGTGGCCGAGAACAGCTGAGCGGTGGCGCGCGGCCCGAGCATCTGCTGCGCCGCCTTGAGCGCCGCCATCGACTCGGCGCGGTTCAGCTTGTCCACCTTGGACAGCAGCACGTGGATGCGCTGCCCGGGACGTGCCCAGGCGATCAGGTCCTCATCCCCCGCCTTCAGGCCGCGCCGCGCGTCCACGATCACGAACAGGCCCTGCAGCGACTCGCGCACCCGTAACGCCTCGATGAGCGGTGCCCAGGTCCGGCGCGTCGCGGCCGGTGCATCCGCGTAGCCGTAACCGGGCAGGTCGACCAGGCGCTCGCGCGGCCCGAGCTCGAAGAAGTTCAGCAGCTGCGTGCGCCCGGGGGTCTTGCTCGCCCGGGCCAGTCCCTGCCGGTGCGTGATCGCGTTGATGGCGCTCGACTTGCCGGCGTTGGAGCGGCCGACGAACGCCACCTCGCTCCCCACGTCGGGGGGAAACTGCGCCGGTGCGGCCGCGCTGATGAGGAAGCGCGCCTGGCTGAAGGCACTCATGGGCTCACGGTGGCGCGGGCGGCTTCGGCACGGGCGTAGTGTACAATCCGGCGCCCTCGCCCCGCGGAAACGAACTTCGGACACCCAGCAATGCCGCAGATTTCGAGTGTCAGTCGAGTGAGAGTCCTCGCCCTCGCCGCCCTCTTCGCGCTGCCGGTAACCGTGCTCGCGCAGGAGGCCGCCGCGCCCGCAGCTCCCGCCGCGGCCAGCTCATCCGACCCCTTTCCGTTCAACGGCAAGGCCGCCGACGGCGCCACCAAGGCGGCCGTGTGCACCGCCTGCCACGGGCCGAACGGCAACAGCACCAACCCCCTGTGGCCGCGCCTGGCGGGACAGAGCGCCGTCTACATCGCGCGGCAGCTGCAGCTGTTCAAGTCCGGCGTGCGCGCCAACCCGGTCATGATGCCGATGGTCACCTCGCTGTCGGACCAGGACATCGCCGACATCGCCACCTACTTCGAGGCGCAGACCCCCCTGGGACTCGAGGCCGATCCCTCGTACTGGAAGGCCGGCGAGGCGCTCTACCTGCGCGGCGACAAGTCCCACGAGATCCCCGGCTGCGTCGCCTGCCACGGCCCGGTGGGCCGCGGGAACCTCTTGGCCGGCTACCCGGCACTGCGTGCGCAGCAGTCCGAGTACGTGGTCAAGCAGCTGAACGACTACGCCAGCGGCGCCCGCTATACCGGCGGCTCGGCGCCCTCCTCGGACCCGAACGCGGCCATGATGTTCACGATCGCCAAGCGCCTGACGCCGGAGCAGATCCGTGACGTTGCCTCCTACGTCCAGGGCATGCGCTGACGCGCCCGGTTTTCCGCGCCACGCCATGAACCGCCTCGTCGCCCTGATGGCCCTGCTGCTGCTGTGCGCCTGCGCACGCGAGCAGCCCGCCCCCGCACCGGTCACCCCGCCGCCGGCGGCCGAGTCCCCGCCACCGGCCGCACCGGCCACCGCCGGCACGCAGAACGAGACCGAGCAGGCGACGCACTCGCAGGAGTCCGGGGATGGCGGCACTGAGCGCAGCCCGGGCGATGCCTCGCTCGAGAACATGGCCGGCGCCGGCACGGGCGGCAGCCTGCCGCCGGGCAAGTGGCAGCCGGGGGTCAACTACAGCGTGCTGGTCCCGGCGCAGCCGACCAGCGTGGCGCCGGGCAAGGTCGAGGTGCTGGAGGTGTTCTGGCTCGCCTGCCCGCACTGCTATGCACTCGAGCCGTTCCTGCAGGGCTGGCTGAAGAAGAAGCCCTCCTGGGTGGAGTTCGTGCGCGTGCCGGTGATCTGGCAGCCGCTGCACCGCGCGCACGCACGCCTCTACTACTCACTGCAGGTGCTCGGCCGCAACGACCTGATCGCCAAGGCCTTCGACACCATCGCCCAGCAGCACGTGCTGCTCGCCAGCGAAGACGGCGACGAGGACCAGTCGTTCAAGCTGGCGCAGAAGTTCGCCACCGACAACGGCCTGAGCGCGGATGAGTTCGCCAAGGCATGGAACTCCTTCACGGTGAACGCCGACATGCGTCGCGCTGAGGACCTGACCGCGCGCTACCACGTCGAGAGCGTCCCGTTCATCGTGGTCAACGGCAAGTACACCACCGACGTCGGCAAGGCCGGCGGCGAGGCCAAGCTCATCGACCTGATCAACGACCTGAGCGCCGCCGAGCACGGTCACTGACGGCGCACGCCCGCGCGGCGCACGCCCGCGCGGCGCAGGCCGCAGTGGCTAACGAGCGGCAGCAAGCGAAAGGGATCCCGTGCTGAACGTGTACGTCCCGGGGCCGAAGGGCCTCGAGCGCGTCGAAGTCGGCGCCGCAGGACCGGTCCCGGACGAGGCGGTCTGGCTCGACCTGCTCAACCCCACCCCCGAGGAGGAGAAGCGCGTCGAGCAGTGCCTGAGCATCGAGGTGCCCTCGCGCGAGGAGATGCGCGAGATCGAGACCTCCAACCGCCTGTACGAGGACAACGGCAACCTGTACGTCACCTGCACGGTGCTCTACAAGGCCGATACCGAGCTGCCCGAGACCACGCAGGTCACCTTCATCCTCAGCGGCGCGCGCCTGATCACCAACCGCTACGCCGACCTGCTCTCCTTCAAGGGCTTCGTGAATTTCGCCGAGACCCACCCGGCGAGCTGCAGCTCGGCGCCGCTCCTGCTGGTGGGCCTCCTGGAGGCTATCGTCAACCGCATCGCCGACGTGCTCGAGCGGGTCGGCGCTGACATCGACTCGGTGTCGCTGCGGGTGTTCCCGCGCCTCGCGCACCGCATCGCCAGCCGCAACTACCAGCAGGAACTGCGCCAGATCGGCCAGGAGGGCGAGCTCATCTCCAAGGCGCGCGAGAGCCTGGTGAGCCTGAGCCGCCTGCTCGGCTACCTGCAGCAGTCAGGCAGCGGACGGGTGACCACCGAGGCACGCTCGAGCCTGCGCACCGTGTCGCGTGACGTGGTCGCGCTCAGCGACCACGCCACCTTCCTGGTCGGCAAGGCGCAGTTCCTGCTGGACGCGACCTTAGGCCTCGTCACCATCGACCAGAACAACATCCTCAAGATCTTCTCGGTGGTGACGGTGCTACTGCTGCCGCCCTCGGTGATCGGCGCCTTCTACGGCATGAACTTCGCCTACATCCCGCTCCTGCACGAGACCTGGGGCGTGTGGGCCGCGACCGCGATGATGGTCGCCTCGGCGCTCGTGCCCTGGCTGTACTTCAAGCGCAAGGGCTGGCTGTAGGAACCCCCGCATGCGGCCCGCAGGGAAGGTGACGCCGTGACCGCAGCCGCCCCCGCGAGCACCTTCATCTACGTCATTTATGTCCGCACGGACGCCGCACGCCTGTGGGAAGCGCTGCTCGAGCCGAAGTGGACCCGCCAGTACTGGTTCGGCATGCATCACGAGTGCTCCTGGCAGCCCGGCGCGCCCTGGTCGCTGGTGTTCGGGGACGGCCGCATCGCCGATAGCGGCGAGGTGCTCGAGGTCGACGCCCCGCACCGCCTGGTGCTGCGCTGGCGCAATGAGTTCCGGCCGGAGCTGAAGGCCGAAGGATTCTCCCACTGCAGGCTGGAGGTCGAGCCGCAGCCTGGCGATGCCGTCCGCCTCACGGTCACCCATATTCTCGAGCGCCCGGGCTCGCAGTTCATCGCGGCGGTCGCCGTCGGCTGGCCGCGGATCCTCTCGGACCTCAAGTCACTGCTGGAGACCGGCGCGCTGGCCCTGCGGGCCTGAGGGCGCCCCAAGACCGGTCAGGCCCGACCCCGGGCGCGGGCCGCAAGGCCGAAAGCCACTGAAAATGGCGCGCCCGACTGGATTCGAACCAGTGACCCCTGCCTTCGGAGGGCAGTACTCTATCCAGCTGAGCTACGGGCGCGTCGGGGCCGGCGATGATACGCGGCGCTCCCCGGAGCCGTCCATTTGGGGCCCGGGCACAGCTCAAGCCATGTTCCGGACCTGCGGGAACCGGGGGTCTTTCCGGGACGTCTAAACAGGCGCAGAGTGGACCTCAAAGCAAGGCAGGAGCAGGCCATGATCCGAACCACAATGCTCGTGCTGGCGCTGGCACTGAGCGGCTGCGCCACGAGCCCCCGAACCGCGGCGCCCGCTGCGGCGAACAATGCCACCCCGACGGGCTGTGTCAGCGCCTCGCGCCTGCCGCAGAGCAACTGCGCCACCGGCTCGAGTTACACCCAGCAGGACATCAACTCCACCGGGCAGCAGGGCAACAACATGGGCACCACTCTGCGCATGCTCGACCCGAGCATCCACTAGCCACCCGGGCCCACGGGGGCCATCCCGCGGGGCCTGCGCTCACTCCCGCTCGCTTCAGGCGCTGACCGCGTCCGGCCCCGGTGGGCGGTCGCTTAGCGGGCGCCCGCGCGGCTATACTGCGCCGCCGAAACGGCCTCGGCGCAGAAAGAACGTATCGTGAGCAAGCAAGATACCCACTTCATCAACGTCTTCAGTCTGGTGATCGGCCTGCTGGTCCTGGTCGCCCTCGGTATCTTCGTGTTCGCCCGCATCGTGGCGAGCCAGACTCAGGACAAGCAGGTGATGTCCGAGCTCGACTACAGCAAGAACGTCGCCGCGCGCATCGGGCTGCCGAGCCAGGAAGCCGTGGCCGGCCAGGACAACTCGGCGCTCGCCATCAAGGCCGACAGCGGGGCCGCCGCTGCCGCGCCGGCCGCGCAGCCCAAGAACGGTGCCGAGGTATTCCAGCAGGTGTGCAGCACCTGCCACGGCGCCGGCATTGCCGGGGCGCCGAAGGCGGGCGACAAGGCCGCCTGGGGTCCGCGCATCGCGCAGGGCAAGGCCACCCTCTATCAGCATGCACTGCAGGGCTTCACCGGCAAGAGCGGGGTGATGCCGGCCAAGGGTGGCCGTACCGACCTCTCCGACGACCTCGTCAAGCAGGCCGTCGACCACATGGTGCAGATGGCGCAGTAGCGCCGCGGGTCCGAACCGGCCTGTCTAGGAAGGCGGCGGGGTCCCGCCCTCGAGCGTCGCCAGCCGTGCCTCGAGCTCCTCGAGCCGGGCGCGCGTGCGCTCGAGTACCCTGGCCTGGGCATCAAACTCATCGCGACTCACCAGGTCGAGCTTGCTCAGGCGCTCGCGCAGCACGGCCCTGAAGTTGCTCTCCAGGTCTTCCTGCACGCTGCGCAGCGCAGGCGGCAGCCGCTCCATCAGCCGCCGCGCGATCTCCTCGATCCGTATCGTATCCATGACCGTCACTCCCGGGACGCGGGCGCTGCCCTGAAATAAGGCGCAGCAGACCTTCGCGGCCCCAAAACGGTGCAGCCGCTGCACGCGGCGCGTGCGCAAACTGCGGTAAATCCCGGGTCAACCCCACGTGGCACGGAAACTGCACCCCGATAGCGCGCCGGGGTGAAGCTTACCGGGCGGCGGGGCCGGTTGCAGCCCACCGCCTGCAGGCATGCGCCGCGCGGGTTTGCCGGTAAGGAGACGCGAGAGAGATCATGCCGACCGTCCTGCCCAGATTCCCCCGGGCTGCAGTCCTGGGGCTCGTGCTGCTCGCCCTGCCGGGGCTGGCGTGTGCCGCCGGCGCTGCACCGACTCCCTCCAAGGGCGATACCGCCTGGATGCTGACCTCGACCGCGCTGGTGCTCCTGATGTCGGTTCCGGCACTGGCGCTGTTCTACGGTGGCCTGGTGCGCACCAAGAACATGCTCTCGGTGCTGATGCAGGTGTTCGTCGGCTTCTCGCTCATCACCGTGCTGTGGTGCGTCTACGGCTACTCGCTGGCGTTCACGCCGGGCAACGCGGTCATCGGCGGCCTGTCGCGGCTGTTCCTCGCCGGCACCTTCGATCCCGGCAGCGGCAGCTACTCGACGGTGCCGACGTTCTCCAAGAACACGGTGCTGTACGAGCTGGTCTACGTCGGCTTCCAGTGTACCTTCGCCGCCATCACCTGCTGCCTGATCCTCGGAGCGGTGGTGGAGCGCATCAAGTTCTCCGCGGTGCTCCTGTTCCTGGTCATCTGGTTCACCTTCTGCTACTGCCCGATCGCGCACATGGTGTGGTTCTGGCCGGGGGCGGACGCCTACACCTCCGCCGACAAGGTGGCCGCGCTCAATGCCCAGGCCGGGCTCATCTGGCGCTGGGGTGCGCTGGACTTCGCCGGCGGCACGGTGGTGCACATCAACGCCGGCGTGGCCGGCCTGGTGGGTGCGTTCGTGCTCGGCAAGCGCGTCGGCTTCGGTCGCGAGCCGATGCCCCCGCACAGCCTGACCCTCACCATGGTGGGCGCCTCACTCCTGTGGTTCGGGTGGTTCGGGTTCAACGCCGGCTCGGCGCTCGAGGCCAACGGCTCGGCCGCACTCGCCTTCCTCAACACCTACCTCGCCACCGCCTGCGCCGTGCTCACGTGGATGGGTGCCGAGTGGGTACTCAAGGGCAAACCCTCGATGCTGGGTGCGGCCTCCGGCGCAGTAGCCGGCCTGGTCGCCATCACGCCCGCCGCCGGCAACGTCGGCATCCCCGGCGCGTTCGTCATCGGCCTGGGGGCGGGGCTGGTGTGCCTGTGGGGCGTCACCGGACTGAAGCGCCTGATCCGCGCCGACGATGCGCTGGACGTGTTCGGGGTGCACGCGCTCGGCGGAATCTTCGGGGCACTCATGACCGGCATCTTCAATTCCCCGGCACTCGGCGGCCCCGGCATCAGCGACTACGTCACCGGGGCCCAGAGCTACCCGGGGATCGGCGCCCAGTTCCTGATTCAGCTGAAGGCGGTCTGCCTGGTGGCGGTGTGGACCGCGGTCGTGGCCTACGCCGGGTTCAGGATCGTCAAGCTCCTGACCGGGCTGCGGGTCCCGGAGGAAGAGGAACGCGAGGGCCTGGACATCACCTCCCACGGCGAGCGCGCCTACGACCTGTAACCGAGTTCGATCGGCACTTCGTTGGGGCCCGTCCGGCGCGCTGGCGCCCCGGGCCCGTTCTTTGTAGGGTGTCGGCCTGCCCGGCCGGCCTTATGCCGCGCGTGGTGTGACGGAGTTCAAGGGTCCCACGGCGGCCTGGCCCCATACTGTGGCGGGAGGCTCTTATGTCGCGACTCGTACTGCTTGCCGCTTCCATCCTCGTGGGCACGCTCGGCGTGGCTCAGGCCGACGTCTACCGCTGGGTGGACGATAAGGGCGAGCCGCATTACAGCGACCAGTGGGTGCCCGGCTCGACCGTCATCAGGACCAACAAGCCGCGCGTCGGCGACAGCAGCGTGGGTACGCAGAAATCACTCACCGCGCAGGCCAACCGTGCCGATCAGATGGCCGATGACCAGGCCAACGCGCGCGCCGTACAGGCCGATGTCGCCAAAGGGCGCGATGCGCAGTGCAAGCTCGCCCGCGACCGCTACCAGAAGGCGATCCTCTCGCGCCGCGTCTACAAGGACGCCAAGGACGGCGAGAAGGAGTTCCTCTCCGACGCCGACGCGGATGCCTACCGTGAGCAGGCCCGCAAGGACGTGCAGAACTTCTGCGGCAGCGTGCCGGCGTTCGACCCCAACGCCCCGATCCCCGAGCCGCAGCCGATCCCCGAGCCCAAGGTCAACCCGAAGGACGCGGTCTCCGAGTAACGGCGCGGCGCGCAGCGCCCGCGGTTTCCGTGAGCCGGCGCCGCGCTCTATAGTGGCGGCCGCGGCCGTCAGGGCCGCCCTGGACGGTGACACATGCGCGTAGGTTTCGTAGGGCTCGGGGCCATGGGCATGCACATGGCCCGCAATCTCCACAAGGCGGGCCTGCTGGCGGGTGTCTACAACCGCACCGCCGCCAAGGCCACGGCGCTGGCCGCCGAACTCAAGGTCGAAGCCTTCCCCACCCTGGCCGGTCTCGGCGCCGCCGTGGATGCCGTGGTCTCGTGCGTCTCCGCCGACGCCGACGTGCTGGAGGTGGCCGGCGCGCTTGCCCCGGCACTCAAGCGCGGTGCCCTGGTGACCGACTGCTCGACCATCGGCGCCGACACGGCGCGCAAGGCGGCCGAGCTGCTCGCCGCGGCGGGCGTCGGGTTCCTCGACTGCCCGGTTTCCGGCGGCGTCGAGGGCGCCCGCGATGCCACGCTCGCGATCATGGCCGGCGGTGAGCAGGGCGCCTTCGAGCGCGCCCAGCCGATCTTCAAGGCGATGGGCCGCGCGGTCACCCTGTTCGGCCCGGTGGGCATGGGCCAGGCCGCCAAGGCCACCAACCAGATCATGTGCGCCGGCATCATCGAGGCGGTCGCCGAGGCGATGGCGTTCGCCAGCGCCCAGGGGCTGCCGCTCGAGCAGCTCATCGACACCCTCGGCAAGGGCGCCGGCTCCTCCTGGTACTTCGTGCACCGCGCCCCGAACATGATGCGCGGCAGCTATCCGGCGGGCTTCCGCGTGCGGCTGCACGCCAAGGACCTCGGCATCTGCCACGACATGGCGGCGCGCTTCGGCGTGGCGCTGCCGGTGGTGGAGCGCATGCTGCGCGAGTACGCGGAGCTCACGGCGCGCGGCTTCGGCGACGAGGACATCTCGGCCACCTACCGCCTCAAGTCCGAGCTGTTCGAGCGCACCAACATCATGAAGGCCCCGCCGCTGCGCGGCGACCCATGAGCGCACAGGCGGGAGCCGGGGACCAGGGTCTCTATCTCCCGGATTTCTGCACCTCGCGGGCGACGCTCGCGATCGTGCTGATCGTGGAGCTCACCGCGGTGGTGCTGTCGCTCGCCAGCCAGAGCCCCGCGGTCGACTTCTGGACCGACCTGGTGCGCACCTCGCTGTTCCTGCTGTGGATCGGGCTCACCAGCGCCGCGCTCCTGTGCGTGCTGCGGCGCCAGCTGTCGCAGCTCTCGGTCGCCGCCGGCTCGGCCACCGTCATGGCGCTGATCACCACGGTGGTGCTCACGGTATCGCTGCTCGCCTACCTGCTCGGCAGCCTGCGCATGGTCGAGGACGCCGGCGCCGCGGGCCTGTTCCCGCAGAGCCCGTGGCGCTTTGCGCTGCGCAACGCCTGGATCGGCCTCATCATCACCGGGCTCGCGCTGCGCTACTTCTACGTCGCTCACCACTGGCGACGCAGCGTGGAGCTGCGCGCCGCGGCGCGCGTGCACGCCCTGCAGGCGCGCATCCGCCCGCACTTCCTCTTCAACAGCATGAACACCATCGCCGCCCTCACCCGCAGCAACCCGGGGCGTGCCGAGCAGGCGGTGCAGGACCTCGCCGACCTGTTCCGCGCCACCCTGAGCGACAAGCGCGACACCATCACGCTGGCCGAGGAGCTGGAGGTGGCGCGGACCTACCAGCGCATGGAGCAGCTGCGCCTGGGGCCACGCCTGCAGGTCCAGTGGCGCATCGACTCGCTGCCCGAGAACGCACTGGTTCCCGGACTCATGATCCAGCCGCTGCTGGAGAATGCCATCTACCACGGCATCGAGCCGCGCGCCGAAGGCGGCACCGTGACCATCACCGGCGAGGTCGCCAGCGGCCTGATCACCATCGTGGTGCGCAACCCGCTCGACCCCGCCCCGGGACTGCGCGAGGGCAACCGCCTGGCGCTCGCCAACATCCGCGAGCGCCTGAGCCTCATGTACGGCGAGCGGGCACTGATGAAGTCCGGGCGCTTCGACAATGAGTACATCGTCACCCTGCGCTTCCCGTTCCTCGAGCGCAGCACGGACGCCGCCGTGCCGCAGCCGGCCTGAGGCAGCCGCCATGGCGACACCCTCGAAGCTCAAGGTGCTGATCGTCGACGACGAGCCCCCGGCGCGCGAGCGCCTGCGGAGCCTGCTCGCCGAGATCGAGGACGTGGAGGTGGCGGGCGAGGCGGCCAACGCCCAGGAAGCCCTGTCGCGGACCCACGAACTGGCCCCGGACGTGGTGTTGCTGGACGTGCGCATGCCGGGCATGGACGGGCTCGAGGCGGCGCGCCACCTGAACGTGCTGGAGGAGCCGCCGGCGGTGATCTTCACCACCGCCTTCGACCAGTACGCGGTCGAGGCCTTCGAGGCTCAGGCGGTGGGCTACCTGCTCAAGCCGGTGCGCCCGGAGCAGCTGGCTGCGGCCCTCACCCGGGCCGGGCGCCTGACGCGGGTGCAGCTGCAGCGGCTGGCCGCAGCCAGCGACAGCGAACGGCGCACCCACATCGCGGCGCGCAACCGCGAGGGGGTGCGGCTGATCCCGGTGGAGGATGTCCAGTACTTCTTCGCCGACCAGAAGTACACCACCGTGAAGCACCTGAAGGGCGAGGACCTGATCGAGGACTCGCTGCGCCTGCTCGAGGGCGAGTTCGGCAACGCGTTCGTGCGCATCCACCGCAACGCCCTGGTCGGCACGCGCTACCTCGAGCGCATCGAGCGCCAGGGCGACGGCCAGTACTGCGTGCACCTGCGCGGCTGCCCCGCCCCGCTGCAGGTGAGCCGGCGCATGGCCGGCGAGCTCAAGGAGCGGTTCCGGATCTGACGCGGGCGCCGCTGCCCGGCCCCCGCGCGTGATGGGAGCTCAAGGAGCATCTGCGCATCCCTATCGCCGCGTAATTTCTGTTCGCACAGATTTCCCGAAAAGTAATGTGCCCGACACGTTCCTGTGGCTCCCACTCACTTGCTCACACGTCACATCGTCCTTACAATATTCAAAATTGTAAGATCGAAAG